>Ga0209023_10008836_pt1 | contig 10016 bp, 11 predicted proteins | sample LakOneMetagenome_FD_187468 | JGI IMG/M metagenome (GOLD analysis project Ga0209023, IMG submission 187468) | Freshwater and sediment microbial communities from Lake Erie, Canada (SPAdes) (version 2) | ecosystem: Environmental > Aquatic > Freshwater > Lentic | place: Lake Erie, Canada... | reverse complement strand
AATCGCTACCATGTACGCCATACCGATCTCATGGATGCGATGGCGTTATTTAATAATCGCAATTTTCAGCGGCTAGATGATATTGCTCAGTTATTTGGTTTCCCTGGCAAGCAAGGTGTCAGTGGTGCAGATGTCAGTAGTCAAGTTCAAGCTGGACAATGGAGTGAATTAAAAGAATATTGCGAAGGTGATGTGTTGAACACTTGGCTGGTGTATTTGCGTTGGCAATTACTCAGAGGTCAGCTAGATCTCAATGATCACGATGAGTGGGTACGACATACTCGTGATTTTTTAGCAGTACATCCTGTGCATCAGCTTGGTTTTTTGAAGCACTGGGCAGACGCGTAAAAAAAGCTTTCAGTCAATCTTCTCTATGCTCCGAACATTTGCTTTGGAGCCTTGATCTTTATGAAAATTTGGACAGAGACTATCTCCATTCCCCCTCAAATGAGCCGATATAAGATCCTCTTCAAACCTAAAACAATTTCAATATAAAAATAAATTTTCTTTTTTTGAATCCAAAATCACATCTGCTGCGTAATTACTAATGTGATTACACCATCACGCATGTTCAATGCCACGAATTTAACGATTTCTATAAAAGTACTTTTTTTATTATTTAAAGGATATAAAAAATGAAACATCAACTTTCGTGCTTCGCCGTTGCTCTTTTGATGGCGACAGGCAGTTTTACCGCAGTTGCATCGAGTCATCGAGAGGCGCCTAGTATTACTAAAACGCCTAAGGTCGATGGTACTGACTTTTACATGTTTAATAGTTATGAGACAGGTCGCTCAGGCTATGTGACTTTGATTGCTAACTACTTTCCACTTCAGGACGCGTATGGTGGTCCGAATTATTTCGCATTAGATCCGAATGCACTCTATGAAATTGAAATCGATAATGTGGGCGATGCAAAAGAACACATCACTTTTCAGTTCCATTTCACTCAATCTCTGAAAGATTTAAAAGTGCCCGTAAATGGTCAAATGGTTTCTGTGCCTTTGTCAAATATTGGTGCAATTACGAATGATACGAGTTCAGCACAAAATACTGCTGAGTCGTATACCGTCACGATGGTTAAGGGCAATCGTCGGACTGGAGCGCGGACCCTACTGGGTACGTTCAACAAGCCGTTTGATAATGTGGGGAATAAATCCATTCCAAACTATGCGGCTTATGCAAATAGCTTTATTTCCCCAATTACGATTCCAGGGTGTGGTACTGGGAAAGTTTTTGTTGGTCAACGGCAAGATTCATTTGCGGTGAACTTAGGTCAAACCTTTGACTTGGTGAATATTGCCGCACCTGCAACCGAATTTGCGGCCAATGCAGAAAGTGCAGCAACAAATTCACTGGCAAATAAAAACGTTACGACAATTGCACTTGAAGTTCCTGTGGGTTGTCTTGTCAATGCTGGTCAGCCGATCATCGGGGGGTGGACAACAGCAAGTCTCCGTCAAGGTGTACTGCGTAATCCTACCCCAAACAGCGATATTGTTTCTGCGACTAAAGAAGGTGGTGCATGGACTCAAGTTTCACGTCTAGGGATGCCATTGGTGAATGAGCTGGTCATAGGTCTAAAAGATAAGGACAAGTTTAATGCAAGCCAACCGATGAATGATGCTCAGTTTGCAACTTATGTGACGAATCCCACTCTTCCTGCATTACTTCAGATTTTATTTAGTAGTGCTGGTGTAAAAGCGCCAACCAACTTCCCCCGTACCGATCTGGTTGCGGCTTTCTTGACAGGTATTCCGACGCTGAACAAGCCCAATGGTGTCGTTGCATCTGAAGAACTACGCTTGAATACCTCTATTCCTGCGGTAGCTCAACCTCAGCAAGATCGTCTTGGTGTGATTAATGGCGATAACGCTGGATTTCCGAATGGTCGCCGTCCAGGCGATGATGTCGTGGATATCGCATTACGGGTTGTGATGGGCAAAGTTTGTACGATTGCAGGTGTGAATACAGCGGTCGGTTGTAATGCGAGTGACGCACCATCAGGCACGATTCACTTTACCGATGGTGCATTGCAAACGTCTTCGCAGTTTGGCACGACGTTCCCTTATCTCAATACGCCTATTCCAGGTTCACCATAAGCGTAATTTACTTGATCAAGGAGAATTATTATGCGTTTAGATCTGGTTGTTCCTGCAAGTTTGTTATTAGCCAGCACGATGCTGTTGGCGGGTTGTGGAGGGAGTGGTAGCGATACTAACAATGGAGAGGGATTTAATATGATTCCAGCTCCCTCGACGGATGATCCATTTATTACGATTGTTCGCCAACAAACCGACACACCTGCCGCGATGTCCGAAGAGACGGTACCGATTGAAGTCTCTCAGATTGTTGCGACCTCGCCTGAAAATACAGAACCTCAGGCCGTGAATTTTTAAAGTTTATTTTATGAAGTGACTGACCGAATCAATGACATTTGGTCAGTCTAATTCATTCTATTTGTGATCAAATTTGTTGGGGTGACTTATGGGGAAAGTCAAAATTTTGACGGATGGCATGGTTTTGAAAAGTACGTTTTTAGGTATCGTACTGAGCATTGCCACTGTTGCACTTGCATCACCATATCGTCCAACAAATGACAACGAGGTGGTTGATACTTTGCCTGTTGGGAGTTCGACTTATCAAACCCGTCTGGTTCTGAGGTCTTCTGTTAAGCCTCCTTTTAGTGTCGTAGAACCGCAGATTAATGCCTTGCTTGCTCGATCATATTCTCAAGGCGATCCACGTGCATCAGGTCAAGCCGAATCATTACTAGAGCCTTATATTAAAGACAATACACCTCAAATCATGATGTATCGGGCAACGATCTTGCAGTCAAATCATCATTTTGATGAATCGAAAGCAGTGCTGCAGGACATCCTCAAGAAAATCCCTAATCAGCCTGATAGTGTGTTGATGTTGTCATCGATTAATCTGGTTCAAGGTCGTTTTGATGATGCTCGTCAAGAGTGTAATGGTCTTCGAGACATGGGCATGATGGTTTTACGCTTTGCCTGTTTAGGTCAAGTTGATGATATGACAGGAAAGATCATCAACAGCCGAGATGTATTGTCGAAGTTGACTCAAATCAATAACGGATTAGATGCAGGGCAATTGCGCTGGCTCAATCTCATCTTGGCAGATATTGCGTTACGTCTGAATGATTATGTATTAGCAAAATCTGTTTTTGAACAGTTGGATATGACGAGTGCGCCATCATTGACGGCTCGTGCAGATTGGCTTATTGATCATCAAAACTGGGCTGAGACTCAGCACCTTTTAGCATCGCATAAAGATAATGATGCATTACTTTTACGTTTAGTCATCAGCGAAATTCATTTAAAAAGTCCAGATGCCCAAGCGGATTATCAGCTGTTAAGCGATCGGATCAAAGTCTGGCAAGAGCGTGGTGAGACAGCACATCAGCGCGAAGAAGCGATGTTCGCGATGATTCTCCATCCTCCTGAAGACGCATTAGATTTGGCTCGGAGTAATTGGCAAAAACAACGGGAAACTGCCGATGTGGTGATTTATACCAATGCGGCGATTCGTGCGCACAGTCTCGCTGATATGAAAATCATTCAAGACTGGATCAAGCAAACAGGCTTTGAATATCCGCGCCTGACGCAGGTGTTAGCACAATCCATTAGGGCAGGATAATCATGAAGAACATCACAGGACAAAAGCGTACTAAAGTCGCTCTGATATTCGCACTCACCATTTTATTTTGGTTAATTGTCTTATCTGCATTTAATCGCGCGGAAGCTCATCAGTTCAGCACGGCTTATCTTGCGATTGAAACGCATGATCACACGCCCATCGTGACGGCTGAGTATCGGTTGGCGGTGCGAGATTTAGCGCTTTTGGTTCCTATTGCTGTGGATGAGAGGAATCAGATCACGTGGGGTGCAATTAAAGCCCAAAATTCTGCTATCTCAGCGTTACTAGCTCAGAATTTACAGTGGAAATCAGGTACTGCTGTTTGCACAATGAGCAGTCAACGTGAGCCGCTGGCGATGGATCAAGTGGCTGGTTTGCCTTATATCGTGACTTATTTATCGATTGATTGCGGCAAATCCAAAGCGACTGTACTGAATTATCAAATGTTAAGTCATATTGATAGCGGGCATCGTTTGATTATCAGTTCAGAAGATGTTGATAAGCCTGAAGCACCCAGTCGGACGTGGTTGATTGCACCGAGCGTCACAGAGCTTGGCAATACTGGCAGTGACCTCAGTGATACTTTTATGACGTATGTCAAAGAGGGCATTCATCATATTCTGACGGGTTACGATCATTTGCTTTTTTTACTGTGCCTGTTACTACCTGCGGTTTATAACCGAGTCAACAATCAATGGGTTCCCGTAAAGTCCTCTGCAACGGCAGTTCGTCATACGCTTTATATTGCTACGGCATTTACTTTGGCGCATTCGATTACGCTGACGGTTGCTGCACTGAATATTATTTCTCTGCCCTCAAGGTGGGTTGAATCTGCAATTGCATTCTCGATTGCCGTAGCTGCATTGAATAATATTTTCCCATCGATATTAGGTGCAAAGCAGATTCGAATTGCATTTTGTTTTGGCTTGATTCATGGGTTCGGGTTTGCCAGCGCGCTGTCTGACTTGCCTCTGCATACAAGTGCTCGATTGATGGCATTATTTTCATTTAATTTTGGAATCGAGCTTGGGCAGATTACTTGTATTTTATTCTTTTTCCCTTTAGCGCTGGCTTTACGATCGCTGGTGTTCTATCGTCAAGTGGTGTTTAAAGGCGGCTCGATGGTAGCGTGCGTGCTAGCGTTATTATGGATGACCCAGCGGATACTTAATCTGAATTGGATACCAGGATAATGTTTGCATCAGTTTTGGATGAGCGCGCACTACTTCTGAAGATTGGTCAGGGCGATCGTCATGCGTTTCGCCAACTCTATGATCAGACTTCGCCGCAACTGTTTGCAGTTGCGCTGCGGTTACTTCGAAAGCGTGATGCGGCAGAAGAAGTGCTGCAAGAAGTTTTTTTAACCTTATGGCATGCCGCTGATCAGTATGATATTGAACGTGGTTCGGTTCGGACGTGGATGTCGACCATTACACGAAATCGTTGTATTGATCGGATACGCCGAGCACCGATGGAAACCTTACCCCTGCTAGATGATGATGCGTTGACGTCCGAAAAAGATGACCCCTTGGCACATGTGCTGGATCAAGATCATCATGAATTGCTTGCTGTATGTTTGGATGGATTGGATAGTCAACAACGACAGTGCGTGTCATTGGCATTCTTTGATGGAATGACTCATCAGGAAGTTGCAACACATCTAACCGTGCCTTTGGGTTCTGCCAAAACTTGGATTCGCCGCGGTTTAGATTTCTTAAAAAAATGTATGGGGGCGATATGAATACAACGCTCGACGATTTGAAATCAGATGATGGGGGTGATTCACCGTTGAATCTGATTGCGGCTCAGTATGTGCTTGGAACACTATCTGCTTCAGCACGTTCGCGATTCCAGTCTCGCTTACAGGAAGAGTCTGAGTTACGGATGTTGACACATGCATGGGAGCGTCGTTTGAATCCGTTGACGCACTTGTTGAATCCTCAGCCTGTGCCTGTCGAAGTATGGCAAAAAATTGAAGCGCGTTTGGAAGGCATTCTCAACACTGAAACAGTACTAACTCCTTCGGTTGAGTCTGTACAAAATCGCCAAAAAATTGCAGCTAATGACCATTTTTGGCAGTATCTCGCTTGGATTAGCACTGGAATTGCGGCAGGGTTGGCATTGTTGCTCTTTGTTCGTCCAGTAATTAATACCGTCGGTCAGCCTGTCGTCGCGCAACAGCCAGAAGCTATACATGATGTTGCTGTGCTCAGTACAGATAAAAATACACCTGCTTGGATTGTCCGCCAGCAGGGTCAGTCATTGATCTTAAGTGCATTAAATGCACAATCTATCCCTTCAGATCGAGATTTAGAGCTGTGGAGTATCCACGACAAGGCTGCTCCTCGTTCTTTAGGCGTAATTCGTTTAAAAAATGGTCAAGCAAAGGTCTCATTAATAACAGCTGATTTGATTCGCAAAGATGTCACTTTAGCAATCAGCTTGGAACCAAAGAACGGCTCTCCAACAGGTCAACCGACCGGTGCCGTGTTATATACAGGAAAAATCGCACAAGGATAGTGTGAACTGGCGCACATATTGCTTTATTGAAGTATGGTTTGGATAAACCATCTCTATCTGGAGATAGAGTGCTTTGATGAAGGAGTATCATCATGTCAACTAAGCAACCCCCTATACGAGTGATTTGTACTTTCTGCGGTTGGAATCAGGTGATTCGTTTACGGCATACCCATGTGACTTCGGCTAAGTGTGAGCAATGCGGCTGTGATGAAATGCTGAATAAACCTGTGGGCGTCTTTGAAGAAATGGTCTCTTGGGTAAAAAGTTTGATTATGCGGTGACATGTCTGGATGGACATGATTTGAAAAATGGAAGGGGGATTCAACATGGAATTTATTGGTAATAACCTAATTCTTATTTCTTTGGTCACAGTATTTATATCGGTGTGCTTTGTATAAATCGATTTTGTTTAGGTCACATTCAATATCTGTGGTTTTGTACTCAGTATTGATGCAATTTCGGTTCTGATGTCGTCGAGCTGTTTGGCTTTTTTAACTTTCGCCCACAGTTCTTCGGCTTCAACATAGCCATGCGTCAACATGCCGAGCCATTGTTTGTAACGTCCGACGAGACCTGCATCGGTTTTAGTAGGGCTCTCTAAGAAATCAAGTTGCAGCTTGAGTAGTGTCGTCCAATCGATGCCCTGTTGCCCACGAATCCGATTGACCAAGTCGGGTCGTGTGACCGCGCCGCGTCCAAGCATCAAGTCGATACAGCCACTCACTTCCTGACATCGTGCCGCATCCTCAACGGTCCAAATTTCACCATTGGCGATCAGTGGCATGGACACAGCTTCGCGCACTGGGGGGAGTTTTTCCCAGTATGCAGGAGGTTTGTAGCCATCGGTTTTGGTGCGTGCGTGAATCGTCAGCCATGCTGCGCCAGCAGATTCGATGGCGCGAGCGTTATCGAGCGTCCGCGCATCATCGAGATAACCGAGGCGCATCTTTGCTGAAACAGGGATATGCTGAGGTACTGCTTTGCGCACTGCGGCGATAATCTCATGAATCACTTCTGGCTCATCAAGCAAGACTGCACCACCACGATGACGATTGACGGTCTTCGCAGGGCAGCCGAAATTCAGATCAATAGCTGGTGCGCCCAGCTCGACTGCAAATGCAGCATTGTCGGCGAGCGCAATCGGGTCATTGCCCAAGAATTGAATATGAACAGGCGTACCACTATCGGTTTTGCAACCTTGATGGAGTTCAGGGCAATAGCCGTGAATCACATGTGCAGGCAGCAACTGATCCGTCACGCGAATAAACTCAGACACGCACCAGTCGTATGAACCGACTTCAGTGAGCAGGCGACGCATGGGCGGGTCAGTCAGACCTTCCATCGGTGCGAGAATGAGTTTCATGAGAATAGGGAGTTGTGCGCGGTGAATTTGAGGTCGGTCTTTATAGCGGATTTTGGGTAAAAGGTGAACAGTTTTGTGTGCTGATTCACCTTGAATGCGCTATTTTCTGTTTAATTAACCTTTACGCAATGCTTCTTCGACGAAATCTAGACGATCTTGCCCAAAATACATCTCATCATCAACAAACATGACAGGCAGACCAAAGATACCGCGCGCTATCGCGGCATCGGTATCAGCGCGCAATTTATCTTTGACGTCTTGATCTTGAGTTAATGCAAAAATTTCTTGTGGATCAAAACCTGCTTGTGCCAAAACTTCAGCCAGCACAGTAAGATCACTGAGGTTTTGTTCATTCACCCACATCGCCTGATAAATCGTTGCGACGTAGTGATCAAACAACTCAGGTTTCCGCAGTTGTATTCCCGTCGCAGCCCGCATCAGTTGCATGGTGTTAATTGGAAAATAAGGATTCTGACGATAAACCACACCATAACGTTCGCTGAATCGTGTGAGATCTTTGAACATCCACACGGCTTTCAGTGGAATCATGACAGGGGATTGGTTGCCTGTCGCTTGAAAAATACCACCGAGTAATACAGAATGATAATTGAGCTGTGCTCCCGCCGCTGCTGCGATTTTTGGTAATTGTGTCCATGCCAGATAAGAGGTTGGACTGCCAAAATCAAAATAAAAATCAATGGTCTTGTTCACGGTGAATATTCCTATCGATAGTGATGTATTAATGATTATTTTCTAATAGATCTCAATGTTTACCACTTCTCAATCCACGGACGCAGATCAAGTTCATGCGTCCATGCATCACGTTTCTGGGTATGCAAATACCAATAGTTTTCCGCAATGTGATCTGGATTTAGGACTCCATCTTCTGATTTCAACGCATAACGATCTGGGAAGCTATTGCGAATAAAATCAGTGTCAATCGCGCCATCGACAACGACGTGCGCGACATGAATGTTTCTAGGCCCAAGCTCACGCGCCATACTTTGTGCTAATGCTCTGAGTGCTGATTTTGCCCCTGAAAATGCTGCGAAGTATGCCGAACCACGCACCGCCGCAGTTGCTCCTGTGAAGATGATTGTGCCGCGCTCCCTGACGACCATGCGTTTGGCAACTTCACGACCCACTAAAAAACCTGCAAAACACGCCATTTCCCATATTTTGAAATACTTACGCGCAGTTTCTTCAAGGATGCTGCATGGCACGTTTGCGCCGATATTAAACACCAACACTTCAATTGATCCAATATCGCGTTCGATTTGTTCAATCAGGGCAATCACATCTTCTTCTTTACGCGCATCGGAGGCGAAGCCATATGCTTGTCCGCCTGCGGCAATAATTTCATCCACAAGAGGTTGCAACTTGTCTGCACTACGCCGAGTGACGCAAGCAATCAGACCTTCTTTAGCAAAGCGCTTGGCAATTGCGCCACCTGTTGAATCACCTGCACCGATGACTAATGCCACCTGACCTTTCTTGTGTTCAGTATTTGTTGGAGTACTCATGAACTTTCTACCTTTTATAAGATAACGGTCGTTATAATAACGAACGTTATGCTATGATTTAATCCATGTCAAGCGATTTAACTGCACGCTGACGTTGACTGTATGTAGAAGTTGAATAGCATAGAAGTGAATTTCAGTTAAAAGCACTCGAATTGGTTGTTGAGTTTTTCATTTGCTGAAAAATGTATGAGGAAACAGGGCGATGCGATATTCAAAAGATCATAAAGCCGCGACACGAAGGCATCTGCTGGAAACCAGTGGAGCTCTTGCCAAAGAAAAAGGTTTTGCCTCGACGGGTGTCGATGCGTTTGTAGAGGCGGCAGGCTTGACCAGTGGCGCGTTCTATAGTCATTTTGGGTCGAAGGCTGAACTCTTTACCGAATTGGTGGAAAAAGAGTTAGACGCCAGCGTGAAGATGTTTGCGGACAATGCGCCAGAGTTACCGACGCCTGAGTGGATTCATCGCCAATTAAGCATGTATCTAAGCTGGAAGCATGTGCAAAGTCCACGCACAGGTTGTGCTGTGCCTGCACTTGCTGCGGAGATTGCGCGGTCAAATGATGCGACCAAAATCAAATATGAAGATGCAATCAAACAGACTCACGACCTATGGAAAGAGCGCTTGGGTGATGATAAGGCTGCGTGGGCAGTGGTGTCGCAGTTGGTAGGTTCAGTGTTGCTCGCGCGGGCGATGAAGTCAGAGGATGTGGGGAAGGAAATTTTGGAGGGGAGTCGGGAATTTTTGGAGGGGGTGTTGGTTGGACGAGGTTAGTTACATCGAGTAGAGGGCGGATACTTACGTAACCAACTCTACTTAATGATGTTTTTAAGAAACTATATACGAACTTTCGATAATAATGGTTCAAACGAATACATTGCGGGTTTTCTACCAGAGGCTTCTTCTACTGTAACTAATATTTTATTTTCCAAAAGAATTTTGGTGAATCGAT
>Ga0209023_10008835_pt1 | contig 10018 bp, 8 predicted proteins | sample LakOneMetagenome_FD_187468 | JGI IMG/M metagenome (GOLD analysis project Ga0209023, IMG submission 187468) | Freshwater and sediment microbial communities from Lake Erie, Canada (SPAdes) (version 2) | ecosystem: Environmental > Aquatic > Freshwater > Lentic | place: Lake Erie, Canada | collected... | reverse complement strand
GATCATCACCCTTGCATGTTCGAGGTATTCATCAATGATGCTGATGGCTTCCACCGGTTTTTTGAATTTTTTGTTTTCGGTATACATGCAGCAGATGCCCCTGATGACCATTTTCAATTCAACGCCGGCTCTTGCAGCTTCATGTAATTTTTCGATCAGCTTTTCATCGCTGAGTGAATTTAATTTCAGCGTAATGGCCGCAGGTTTTTTATTCCTGGCTGCTTTTATTTCTTTGTTGATAAAAAGAGAGATCAGTCTTCTCATATCAGCCGGACTTACAATCAGCGTCTTGCAGGCTTTTAAGAAATGTTCCCTTGTTTTGGGATTCTCCAGGTACATGAATATGCGGTTCACATCTGCCATGATATTCCTGTCGGATGTAAGCAGGCAATGATCACTGTAAAGCATGGCAGTCTTTTCGTTGAGATTGCCGGTGCTTACAAAGCCGTAATGTGTGGTAACATTGTCGACTCTTTTTTTGATAAGGCATAATTTTGCATGCACTTTCATATCGGGCACACCAATCAGCACTTTTACACCCGCTTCTTCCAGTTCATTCTTCCATTCCAGGTTGGCTTCTTCATCAAATCTTGCTTTTAGTTCAACCATTGCCGTTACATGCTTCCCGTTCCTTACGGCATTGGTAAGTGCATTGATGATCTTGGATCTGTCCGCCAGCCGGTAACAGGTTACTTTGATACTCACTACATCCGGGTCAATGGCAGCTTCTCTTAAAAGATCGATCACGCTGTCGAAAGAATGGTAAGGAAAATGAAGCATCACATCTTTCTCGAGCACCACATTGGTTACGCTGTTGGTATGTTTCAGCAGGGGATGGGTGAAGGGTTTTTTTCTGCTGCTTTTCTGTTGAAAAACAGATTCGGGAAAATTGATGAAGTCTTTGAAATTATGGATGCGCCCACCTGCAATAATATTGTCCTTATGGGAAAGACCTAACCTTTTGATGAGGTAGGCGAGGAGTACCGCGTCAATTTCCTTATCATATACAAGCCTTACCGGTTTACCTTTTTTGCGGTTCTTTAATCCCTTCTCAATTTTTTGTATGAGTGAAGTGGATACATCGTTGTCAATATCAATCTCTGCATCCCTGGTAAGTTTGATCGTATGAGCAGAAAAACGGTCATATCCAAACAAGGAGAAGATATTGGGTAAACAGAACCTGATGATATCTTCCAGTAAAATGATCATATGCTCATCAGCTTTGGATGGCAGTATCAAAAAGCGTGGCAAACGCCTGGTTGGAACAGATACCAACGCAAATTTCTGCGGAATTGTTTTATCTGTTTTCGATAACCTGCATGCCAGGTAAATGGATTTGTCGTTCAATACCGGGAAGCCCTGGATGCTTTCGATCATTAGCGGCACGATATAGCTTCTTACTTCTTCATTGAAATACTGCAATACAAATTTCTGCTGTGTGATATTCAGTTTTTTATCGTCTACCAGGAATATCTTTTGCTTCTTTAACTCCCGGTAAATTTCGTTCCAGATGCGTTCGAATGAATTTTGCTGGATAACAACTTTTTCCTGTATCTCTTCGAGGATGCTTTCCGGCTTAAGTTCAAGGTGCATCTTTGCTTTATTGCCAAGTTCAATCATTCTTTTAAGCGCAGCAACCCTTACCCTGAAAAATTCATCCAGGTTATTGGAAAAGATGCCAAGGAATTTAATCCGTTCTTTCAGTGGAACTGTTTCATCTGCAGCTTCCTGCAAAACCCTGCTGTTAAATGCCAGCCAGCTGATATCCCTGGTAATGGTTTTTCTTTTTTGCAAAATGAATTGAACTTTTTTTTTTTGATAGTTAAATTGACTATTAATATTTATATGTAACGTTTTGTAATAAATGAAATTAAAGGGTTACAAACTTTGCAGAAATATTTCAATATTAAATAATCGTGAACTTTTTACCGGGTTTTCATTTTTTCTATGATGGCAGTTGTTGAAACGCCTTCTACCATATCGGCAAGGATTACCTGCCCGCCGTTTGCCAATACCTCTTTGGCCCCTGCGATCTGGTCGATGGTATAATCACCTCCTTTCACCATTACTTCAGGCATGATGGCCTTGATCAGGTTTAACGGGGTATCTTCCTCAAATATAATGATGCCATCTGTCATCACTAAGGAAGCTAGTACGAGGGCCCTTGCCCGCTCATTGTTTACAGGGCGTGATTCGCCTTTTAATCTTTTTACAGAAGCATCACTGTTAACCCCAACAATTAATACATCGGCATAAGTAGCAGCCTGTGAAAGAGAGGCGATATGGCCTTCATGAAGGATATCAAAAACGCCATTGGTGAAAACGATCTTTTTATTCTTGATCCTCCATCTCTTTATTTCCTGAAGCAGGGCTGGCAGCTCATATATTTTGGACGGGATCGATTGGACTGACTTCATGTTTTTTATTTTTATTCATATAGGGAAGCAGGAGCAGTGCAATGAGCCCTGCAATAATAATGATACCGGTTGATATACCCCACATCAGCCATCCGAATGCTATACCGAGTGCGGATGAAATGCCATAGATGAGCAGTGTTTCTTTGATGAAGATCGGGAAAGAACCAATGCCACCAGGTGTTGCGATCATGGCCAGGGTAGCCAGTGTTAATGCAGAAAATGCAGCTTTGATGCTCAGATGAGCTGTACCGCGCATGGCAAAAAAACCAATATAGATCTGGAGCAGGTATAATGTCCAGATGAGCAATGTGTGAAATATAAAGGCCTTGCGGCGTTTCAATGTTCTGATCGATTTGAATCCTTCCAGTATACCTGTGATAAAATTATTGATGAGCAGGATGATCTTATTCCCCGGGAATTTTTTAAACAGGAATTTCAGCAGCAGGAACATGGCTCCCAAAATGCCCAGAACGATCAACAGTTTTGCCCACAAAGGCATGCCGGGTGAAAGTGCAATAAGCTGCAATTTGCTTTGTACATATTCTCCCACCACATCTATTTGTATCAATACGGTTATGCCGATGAAAATGATATAACAAACAAAATCAAATGTTCTTTCTACAATGATGGTGCCTACCAGTTTATCTACTTTCATGCTTTCATAGCGGGCCAGGAAAGTACATTTCAAAATTTCTCCCAACCGCGGAAAAGCAGCATTGGCAAAATAACCAATGATGGTAACGGCAAAAACGTTTTTAAGTGCGGGTTTGTATCCGAGTGGTTCCATCAGTAATTTCCAGCGCATGGCCCGGCTTAAATGGCTAAGCATGGCGATGATGGAAACGGGAAGTATGAGCCAGTAATTGGCACTATTGAATGCATCAATAAAAGCAGTTTTTTGTTCTGGTTTCATCGACTTTAACTGCCACCAAACCAGGAAAATACCTGCTCCCAAGAAGAATACATATTGTAGTATCGAAAAGAAACGTTTACGCATAATTGGTTACAAGTTACAACGGCATTTTTAAAATGCGATGGAAAGTGTTTCCTGAAATTAATTTAATACCATATTGTCTATTAATCGGATATCGCCCGAATAAGCAGCAATAAGTATCACCAATTTCTTTTTGCCATCCCAGTCATCCTGGAGCGCAAGGGTAGTGGCATCAGCTATCTCTGCATAATCTACTTTAAAGCCGGCATCGGCCAGTTTATTCTCTGCCTTTGATCTTAGTTTCTGCAGGTTTCCTTCTTTGATCTCATTTTTTATGAGTAATTCGGTATCATATATTGCTACAGCCTGTTTTCTTTGTGCGGCGTTCAGTCTCATATTGCGGCTACTCATGGCCAGTCCGTCGGTTTCCCTTAATGTAGGGCAAATAACGATCTCTGTATGATGGTTGGCCAATTCAACAAGTTTGATGATCACCATGCATTGCTGGTAATCTTTCTGTCCCAGGTAAAGTTTATCTGGTAATGTAATATGAAGCAACCTGTCTACCACCTGGCACACGCCCTGGAAATGCCCCGGGCGATATTTCCCTTCCAGCAGGTTTTCCAGGTAGCCAAGTTCATAATGCAGTTTGGCAGATCCGGGTGGGTAAACTTCATCCACTTCCGGCAGGAATAACAGATCGCAACCCCATTTTTCAAGCAGGTTGATATCATTTTCGATGGTGATGGGATATTTTTTAAAATCTTCGGGGTTATTGAACTGTGTTGGGTTTACAAAAATGCTGCAAACCGTTAGCCCGTTCTCGGTTTTAGATCGTTTAATGAGCGAAATATGCCCATCGTGCAGGGCGCCCATGGTGGGTACAAATCCCACAGACAAGCCATTGTTTTTGGCTTTCCTGATGTATGCAGTAAGTTCTGCGGCAGATTTTAAAAGGATCATTTCATGAATTTAAATACGTTCAAAGGCTTGACCAATAACAATTTCAATAAAAAAACTGTACCTTTGCACTCCGTTTTAAAAAACTATTAGTGCATTTAACCAAGCGCAAATGTCAACAAAGAAAAGAATTTTATTTATAGCCAACGAAATGTCGCCTTATTTGGAAATGACAGAATTTGCTGAGATCGTAAATAAACTGGCTGTTTTATCTAATGACAATAATCTTGAAGTGAGATGTATCATGCCAAGATTTGGGGTGATAAACGAACGCAGGCACAGGCTGCACGAGGTTGTGAGGCTTTCAGGCATAAATGTTTCTATCGACAATGACGATTACCCGCTTGTGATCAAAGTGGCTTCTTTGCCCAATGCAAGACTGCAGATATATTTTCTCGATAATGAGGATTTTTTCAAAAGGAAATCAATTTTTACGGATGATAAGGATGCCTGGTTTGAAGATAATGGCTTAAGAACCGTATTGTTTTGTAAGGGAGCCCTGGAAACAGTAAAGAAATTCGGATGGCCCCCGGATATCATTCATTGCAGTGGCTGGATGACCGGCCTTATACCGATGTTCATCAGGGCAGCTTATAAAAAAGAACCAGTATTCAGTAATAGCAAAGTTATATTTACCATTGGTCAGACAACATTCAAGGAAAAACTGGGATCTGATTTCCTGAAACTTGCCACGATCAACGATCATGTAACCAAAAAAGAACTGGAGCCGTTCAAAGATGCGAACAACGTAGCGATGTTCAGGGGTGGTGCAACCTATGCAGATGCCATCACTTTTGGTGCAGAGAACGTAGATAAAAAACTGGTAGAAGAATTTTCTAAAGTAAAGGGCAAGAAAGTGCTGAAGTATAATGCAGAAAGTGATTTAACAGACTATTTACAATTATATACCGACCTTGCTAAATAGAAAATAACCAACCCATTCTTTAAAATTACGCTTGTGCACAGAAGAATTTTATCCTTTGCCCTTATAGGCTTTCTTGGTATTGTTATCATCAACTGGAGTTGTACAAAATTAGACACCACCAATCTTGGTAGTGATCTTATTCCCGTTGTTGATAATGTAAATACTTTTGCTGATACCCTGTTTGTTGATGCAACTCAAAAAGAATATACAGATACCACAATTGTTGGTTCAAACGATAGTCATGTACTTGGTAATATAACCAACGATCCGATGTTTGGAAGTACAGCAGCAGATGTTTATATGCAGCTGAAGCCTGCTTTTTTTCCTTTTTCTTTCGGAAATATTGATTCTATCGTAGGACTTGATTCAGCCGTACTTTGCCTGAGTTACAAGGGCTATTGGGGCGACAGCAATTATATACAAACACTTGAAGCCCGGGAAGTGATGGACAATGAGTTCAAGGATTCTACCGGAAAAATATGGCCCGTAAGTGGCACGCCTCCTGTAACAGGTTCTGCCATAAGTCCTGCCACCAATGTTGATATCAGGCGTTTGGGCGACCTGATGAAGTATGCTCATGTAAATGATTCAGTAACAAACCAGATCAGGATAAAACTGAATGCAGATTATGCCAATCGGCTGTTTACCAGTGACAGTACTTTAGTAGGCTCGGGTAACCATGCTTTTTACAATGATTCTACCTTTAAACGTGCATTTAACGGCATCGCAGTAAAAGGAATAGGAACAGGTAATGCTTTAATGTATGTGAACCTTTCCGATACTAATACAAAAATTGAAATGCATTTCCGGATAAAGAACGCCGGTAAAATAGATACGACCTATAAATCTTTGAAATTAATAACAGCCAGTACTTCTACAGTGAAATTCTCCCGTACGGCTAATCATATTCTTCGTAACCGTGCCGGAACACCATCTACATTCCCAACCGGTAATGAAATTTACCTGCAGGGCCAGCCTGGTACTTATGCCAGTCTTGTCATTCCCCAGTTATCCAATTACAGTAACAGGATCATACACCGGGCAGAGCTGCTGATGGAACAGATCCCGACAGATCCTATCAATGACAGCATCTTCACGGCACCCAATTATTTATACCTCGACCTTAAAGACTCAGGCGCCGTTAACAGGTACAAGCCCATTTATTACGACCTAAATCCCGGCGATGTATATGATCCCGATCAAAAGACATCATATTATTACCCGGCACAGGGCCCCGATTTTTCTTATTTTGGAGGATTCGGAAGGAGAAGGATCACCCCTGCAGGCAGTATCGTTTATTACAATATAAATATCAGCAGGTATGTTCAGCATCTTGTAACATTACAGGGTAAGAATTATGAAATGCGCCTGTTCCCGGCATTCCAGATACATTATGGGCAATATTCATCTTACCAGGCGTACAGTAACAATGTCGCACTGGGAAGGATAAAAATGGGTAGCGGTACCAATCCCGATCATCCCATGCGCCTCAGAATAATCTATTCCAAAATAAAATAGAAATCCACATTTTAATAAAGTCCTTTTGCTTAAACGCAGAAGGACTTTGTTCTTTAAGTACTACACCCTTATCTTTGCAATCTTAAAAAAAATAACATGCCTTATTTATTTACATCAGAATCAGTTAGTGAAGGACACCCGGATAAAGTTGCAGACCAGATCAGTGATGCACTTATCGATAATTTTTTAGCTTTTGACCCCAACAGTAAAGTTGCCTGTGAAACACTTGTTACTACAGGGCAGGTGATACTGGCTGGCGAAGTAAAAAGCAAAGCTTACCTGGATGTACAGGAAATTGCAAGGGGCGTTATCCGTAAAATAGGGTATACCGTAAGTGATTATATGTTTGAAGCAAATTCATGTGGCATTTTATCTGCCATTCATGAACAATCTGCCGATATCAACCAGGGCGTTGACCGTAAGAAGAAAGAAGAGCAAGGTGCCGGCGACCAGGGAATGATGTTTGGTTATGCAACCAATGAAACAGATAATTATATGCCATTGGCTTTAGACCTGGCTCATTATATCCTGCTTGAACTGGCAGCTATACGCCGTGAGAACAAGCAGATAAAATACCTGCGCCCGGATGCTAAAAGCCAGGTAACATTAGAATATGATGATAATAACCAGCCGATACGCATCGATGCGATCGTTGTATCTACACAGCATGATGATTTTGGAACGGATGAAGTGATGCTGGCAAAGATCAAAAAAGATATCATCAACGTTGTGATACCAAGGGTGAAAGCTAAATATCCAAAATATGCACACCTGTTCAATAACAAGATCAAATATCATATCAATCCAACCGGTAAGTTTGTGATCGGTGGTCCGCACGGTGATACAGGTTTAACAGGCCGTAAGATCATTGTAGATACCTATGGTGGAAAAGGCGCCCATGGCGGCGGAGCTTTCAGTGGTAAAGATCCAAGCAAGGTTGACCGTTCTGCAGCTTATGCTACCAGGCATATTGCCAAGAACCTGGTTGCAGCTGGTTTGTGCAGCGAAGTATTGGTACAGGTTTCTTATGCGATCGGTGTTGCACAGCCAACCAGTATCAACGTAGTTACTTATGGTACAGCAAAAGTGAAAATGAGTGATGGAGAGATCGCTAAAAAAGTAATGGGTATGTCTTGCTTTGATATGCGCCCTTACTTCATTGAACAAAGATTGAAATTGCGTAACCCGATGTACAGCGAAACAGCTGCATACGGGCATATGGGACGTAAGAATGAAATTGTTGAAAAGACCTTTACTTCTCCTGATGGAAAATCAGTTAAGAGAAAAGTAGAACTGTTTACCTGGGAAAAACTGGATGCAGTAAAAGAAGTGAAAAAGGTTTTCGGTTTAAAATAATTATTATAATGAATAAGAATAAAAAGTTTACATCTTTCATAAGGTGTAAACTTTTTTATTTCAACTAACTTTAAATGATGAAAAATTTCAGACACCAGCACCAGCGCCCCAAAAAAAATACACTTGTCATTGGCCGTGAAGCAGTGATAAAAGCGATGAAAGAAGGCAAGGCCCTCGATAGAATCTACCTGCAGTCTACAGTGCATGGCCCTGTAATAGATGAAATAAAAAAACTGGCAGCCGAAAATAATGTGCCCATCAATAAAGTGCCAGTTGAAAAACTGAATGGCTTTAATATCAGCAATCATGAAGGATGTGTGGCACAGATATCAAAGATTCAATACCAGGACCTGCAGGATATCATTTCGTTTGTAGTAGATAAAGGTGAAGTGCCCTTATTCCTGATACTGGATGGTATCACAGATATCCGGAATATCGGTGGTATTGCCCGCAGCGCTTTTTGCTTTGGGGTGAATGCCATCATTATCCCAGATAAAGGTGTTGGTTCGTTGAATGAAGATGCCATCTTAACTTCTGCTGGCGCTTTGGAACAGATACCTGTATGCAGGGTTAACAGCCTGATGAAAACGGTAGATGATCTTCATATGAACGGTATTAAAGTGTTTGCCAGTGAAATGAAAGCTGCCAAAAAAACATACGAATTGAATTTCACCGAACCATGCGCCATTATTATGGGAGGAGAGGAGCAAGGTGTATATCCTGCATTGCTGAAAATATGCGATGAACAATTTCAAATACCCATGACCGGCGATTTTGATTCATTGAATGTTTCGGTGGCCACGGGCATTATTTTGTATGAAGTGATGAAGCAGCGGGTAATCAACAACTAATGATCCTTAATTATTCCTGAGCAGCGTATAGGTTTTAATGGCGCCACCAGTAGTGATCACCCTGCTTTTGATAATGCCAATTCCTTTTGCCCAATAGTAAACAGTGTTTTTGAAATAAGAATCATTGATGGTGCCGCCAAAGCTACTGTAGGTAACTACTACATTGTTATATGTTTTTCCTTCCACGGTCATGGTAAGATTGGGTTGATCGCTTGCTGCGAAATTGAAAATAACTGTATTGTCCGTTTCGGTCATATATGCAGCGCATGTATCTGATGATGCAAATGGAAATGGCATATTGGCCATTGATAAACCCGCACTGGCACTGAGCCATTCGCTATGCGACCCTCCTATATATTTGGTAAGAACAAGGCTGTAATGCTCATTGTAATTTCCCGGTACCACGATGAAATTCGACTGGTATTTTTCACTGAAAAAAGTTTCCAGTTTGCTTGTTGTTACAATCACAGAGTCAAGTAATGAAGTAGCAGAATCCTTGTAAATAAGATATTTTCCACTTGTAAGATTCATATATTCAAGTGCCTTTGGAGAAAATTTCAGTGAGTATTTTACTTCATCATCTGAATTCTTTTTACAGCCAACAAAGAGTATCACCAGGATACCACAGAATAATAAACTGATTCTATTAAGTTGCATAAGGCTTGTTTTAATTGTTTTCAATTATAAGATCGGTATTTTTATTTTATATTCCTATCGTTTTTTATTTTTTCATTGTAAGGGTACTTTCATAATAATCTGTTCCTGATATTTCTTTTTTATACAATTGCAGATCAGATGCCGTAAGTATTTTCAGTTCATATATATTATTGGTTAAGAGCATCCAGATCTTTGAGTCATCAATAATGCCATAATCATACGTGTCGAATGTACCGCTTTTATACTCTGTGAATTTCCCGTCATTTTTAAATTCAGTATAATCTCCTGGCTGGAAGTTATAAGTGGTTAAGTGCGAAGAGCCCCCGTAATAATCATTCGTAACTTCTGAAACCAGGTTCCACTTGCCCAGTAGTTTTTCCTGTGTTGTTTTTACTTGTGT
>Ga0209023_10008834_pt1 | contig 10018 bp, 10 predicted proteins | sample LakOneMetagenome_FD_187468 | JGI IMG/M metagenome (GOLD analysis project Ga0209023, IMG submission 187468) | Freshwater and sediment microbial communities from Lake Erie, Canada (SPAdes) (version 2) | ecosystem: Environmental > Aquatic > Freshwater > Lentic | place: Lake Erie, Canada... | reverse complement strand
AAAGGAAAAAGGTGCCCGATAAGGTGCCTTTTGATCGTGAGCTTGTACCGACTTAGCGGCCGCCGCGGGCGACGCGCTCGATCTCAGCACGCACCAAACGCTCCACCATCACGGGCAGGTTGTCGTCAAGCCAAGCCTTCAGCATGGGGCGCAGCATTTCGCGGGCCATTTCATCCATGTCTTCTGACGAAGGCATGAGGCGCGCGGCAGCCAGTGCCCCGAAAGCCGAGGATACGCTGGCGTCCGTGTCCGGCGACACAAGCGGCTCGTCATCCGGCTCTTCGCTGACGTTGGCGGCGGGCGGAGGGGCTAGTGCCCATGCGGGCGGCGGCGGCACATTGGCCGAGGAGGACGGAATCGCGCGCAAGACAGGGGCTGGTGTGGGTTCAGGCGCGCGCTGGGCTTCGGCCTCTTCGCGCGTGTCGCGCATCTGCCAACGGCTCACGTCTTCGAAACGGGGCTCTTCGCGCGGCTGCTGAACGACGGGCGTCGGTTCCGGCTGCGCTTCAGGCTCCGCATTACGACTGCGCATGATGGGAAGCGCCTGATCATCAGCAATGATCTTGCGGATGGATGCCAGAATTTCTTCCATCGAGGGTTCGTGGGCGCGCTGCTCGGCGGCACGCAAATTCTGAAGGGCTGCATTGGCTGCGTTCATGGCCTCTAACGCTTTCACGTTGGCGTCCGCGCTTTTCCACCGCTGGAAGCACAGACTTCGTTCTGTTTCATGCGACCACCCGAATCAGCGATGCGACCCGCGATTTGGGATTGTCATTAACAGAATGGTAACGCCGAGCATGAGTCGGACGCAAGGCAAACGGGCCATATGCGCTGTGGACAGAGATTCTTCACAGCCCAACACGCTGTGGAATCCATCATTTATGAGTGGAGGATTTAGCGGCCGTCCGGCGTGCGCAGACCGATCCACTTGTCCTTCACCTGATCGAAATGCACGGTCGGATTGTAGTTTGCGACCTGCAATTTCAGATGAGACGACGACAGGCGGCCTGTGGCGGCCATCACCAGATAGGACGCGACCACACGATCACGCTGAGCGGTGACAAGGCTGACGCGGGTGTTCAACAGCACCTGCTGCGCATTGAGCACATCCAGCGTGGTGCGCTGACCGACCTTGGCTTCTTCACGCACACCGTTGAGCGCGATTTCAGCCGCGTTCACAGCGGCCTGAGCCGATTGAATCACGGCCTTTGCCGTCTGGAGTGCGCCCCATGAGGACACGACCGTGGCGCGCACGGCATCCCGCTGCAAATCCGCTTGAAGGCGGGCCTGACCAACCAGTTCCTTGGCCTGACGCACGCGGGCGTAGGTTTCGCCACCTTCATAGAGCGGCACACTGATGGAACCGACGACCGAAGCCGACAGGGTTTGGTAGTTCTGTGTCGAGCCCGAGGGATCAAAGCGCTTGTTCACGGCGCCAGTGACACCGACGGTCGGCAGCAATTCGCCTTCCACCATTTTCACATTGGCTGCGGCAACATCCACATTGTGGAGAGCCGCCTGAACCAAAGGATGCTCGACGAAAGCGTTCGAAATGGCCTGATCCAATGTGCGGGGCAGCAGGTTTTCGATGGGGCGCGCGGCTTCAAGCTTTTTGGGCTCAACGCCAATGACCTGACGGAACGAGGCAATTGAGTTTTGCAAATTCGATTGCGCCACAAAGAAATCCGAACGCGCGGTGGCGAGGCTGGATTCGGCCTGTGCCACATCGGTGCGGGTCACTTCTCCAACATTGAAGCGATCTTTGGTCTGGCGCAGTTGTTCTTCCAGAACCGTGATGTTGTTCCGGCGCAGGTTGAGTATGGCGGTGTCGCGTAGCACGTTCATGTAAGACGTTGCGCCATTTTGCAGCACCGTCTGCTCGGTGTTGCGAAGGGTTTCGCGCGCCAGAAGAATTGAGGATTCGGCCTGACGCACACCATTGATGGTGCGGTTACCGTTCCAGAGATTCTGGGTGATGCTGACGCCATAGCCACGCGGATTGGTCTGCGAGTTCTGGCTGCCGAAGCCTGGTATTTTCGTGTCGTTGTTCAGAAAACCAGCGTCCGCCGAAGCCGAGACGCGCGGACGATAGCCCGAAGTGGCGCGCGGCATATTTTCGTCGGTCGCGCGCACTGCGGCGCGTTGCTGGTTCAAATCAGGATTGTTGGCATAAGCGCGCGCCAAAGCGCCAGAAATCGACTCAGCCCAAGCGGCGCCGGGCGTACCAAGAACGAGCGCGACAGCCGTCATCGCCGCAATGGTGCGCGTTGCGCGGACGCTGTTACCTGTTTTCGACTCGGAACCGAGACGCAAATCACCACACCCTGACATTGAAAAACCTCGCCCCCTCAGGGGGTTCTTTTGTGGGAGACTGTGTCAGCACCCCAACGGGACGCGCGACAGACTCGTTCAGCTCGAAACGATATTAACCTTTCGTTTAGAGCAAGAGGATGGCGCATCGTGTCACAGAATTCGTTTTTTTGAATGTGACACAAAAATACGACACCACAAGCGTCGGTCTCAAAGCATTTGCCCGGCACGTGCCGGGCAAAATTGATTAGAAAACAAATTCTTCTTCTTTTTTGAAGGCCCACAGCGTAGGAGCCGAGGCATCGAACACCGGTCGTCCGCTGAACGAGTTTCCCGACTTCTCGTAACGATAGACCTTGCCGAGGCGGCCCGTGTTGTCGGCCTCGCCGCGCACGATGGCGAGCAGGCGACCGCCGTCCTTCAACTGGTTTTTCAGGGCATCCGGCACAAGCTCAATCGCGCCATTGATGATGATGACATCAAACGGCCCTTCGGCGGCCGCGCCATTTTCCAGCGGACCGTTGACCGTTTTGACGCCGGTAAAGCCCAGCTCATCAAGGCTGGTGCGGCTGCGTGCGGAGAGGTCAGCGTCTGATTCGAGAGCGACAATCTTGCCCGCAAGGCCTGCCAGAATGGCCGAGGAATAGCCTGAGCCTGATGCCACATCGAGAACGCTGTCGTTCTTGGTGACGTTGGCCGCCTGAATGAGCCGCGCGTGCACCAAGGGGCGCAGCATCGCGCGCTTACCAGCGCCTTTCAGCGTGATGAGGCTATCCGAATAGACGGAGGCGAGAAGGCTTTCATCCACGAATTTTTCGCGCGGCACCTGAATGAAGCGCTCGATGACGCCCTGATTGGTCACGTCAAACGTGCGAATCTGGCAGTCGACCATCGTCTGGCGCAGAACGGGATAGGAAAGTGTCGTGTCCGTCATGGTCCTGTGAACCCAAATATCTGTGCCTCAGCCCCATCCTGAAGCGTGATCCGTGTAGCGCTTATAATTTGGCCGCTCCGTCCTGTCCATTAGCGCTTGAGCCTAGTTCGGCCTTTTCATAGCCAGCCCTTCACCTTGAACCAGACCAGCGGCACAATGGCTGTCAGCGCAATCAAAGCCAGCCCCCAAGGATAGCCCCAAGCCCAGTCCAGCTCCGGCATGTGTTTGAAATTCATACCATACATGCTGGCGACCAAGGTTGGCGGCACACCGACCACCGACACAACGGTCAAGATGCGGAAAATATTGTTCTGGTCGATGTTGGTGAGGCCCAAGGTCGCATCCAGCAAAAATTGCACCTTGTTGGTGAGGTGGCTTTCGTAATCATTAAGCGAAACAAGATCCTGACGGACGATTTTCAGGCGTTTCTTGTGATCCGGTGTCAGCCAATCGGCGCCGCTGGCCATCACAAACGGCACAATACGCATTTGACCCAGCAGGGAATCACGCATCAATGAGGCCACATCCCCTGCCCGCCCGACGCGGCGCAGAATGGCGCGCAGGCGTTCGTTTTCAGCGCGCGGCTGAGGCTTCTTGGTGAGCGCGCTGGTTTCATCACCGAAAATCTGCTGCGAGACATCATCGAGATCGGAGGCCACACGCTCCAGCGTATCCGCCATCCGGTCGGCCATGCCTTCCAGCAACCAGACAAAAATGCCGGGACCGCGCAAGGGCTGGCAAGCACTGGCCTGGACTTTTTCGATAAGCCCATCAAAGGCGCGCAATTCCTCAAAGCGAATGGTAATCAGCAGATCCTTGGTCAGGATAAAGCCGAGGGGGGTCGGGCGCGGCGTGCCGCTGGCCGTGCGAAAGACCAAGGGGGCGGACAGGTAGAGCGCGCCGTTTTCTTCGTAAATGCGGCTCGAACTCTCGATTTCGACCAGTTTGTCGTAACTGGGGATTGAAAATCCGGTCTTTTCCTTGATGAAAGCTATGTCGATCGCATCGGGCTGAACGAGATCAATCCAGCAATAGTCTGCCGGCGGCGGCACAGGTTCGCCGTGATCGTAAACATGGCCTTGGCCACCACATTTGTGAAAAATGATCATCACAGCGTTCCGGTTATCGAATCATCATACACATCAAACCGCATGATCTCACTCCAGGCGTGAGACCAAAACCTTGTCGATGCGGCGGCCATCCAGATCCATCACCTCAAAGCGCCAGTTGCCCTTGGTGAAATGCTCGCCAATGAGCGGCAGATGGGTCAGTTCGGCCAGAATGAAACCGGCCAGCGTTTCATAATCGGCCTCACGATCCACCGGCACGCCGAGTTTGTCGCCAAATTCATCAATCGGCATCCAGCCCGAGACGAGGAAGGAGCCGTCATGGCGGGTCACAAAAGCCGGATCATCATCTGTCTCGTCCGGCAACACGCCAGTGATGGCGGCAAGAACATCGCCTGACGTGACGACGCCTTCGAAATGGCCATATTCATCAAACACAAGCGCCATATGCAGCCGGGATTCGCGCAAGGTTTTCAAAACATTCAGCGCGCGGGAACTGTCCATCACCACGGGAGCGGGTTGAACGACAGCGCGAATGGCGTCGTGTTGCGGCTTCCCCTGCCCCTCGATCAGAACGTCAAACAGATCCTTGACCAGAACGAGGCCGACAATTTCATCCTGCCCCCCATCCTTTACCGGCAGTCGTGACCAGTTTGTCGCTCGAATCTGGGCCAGCATGTCGGCTGGCGTGTCGGACAGATCAAGAATTTCAACGTCACGGCGCGGGGTCATGAGGGCGCGCGCGGAACGATCCGCGAGGCGCATAACGCCAGCGATCATGTCTTTCTCTTCGCTTTCAAGCACGCCCGCGCTTTCGGCTTCGGCAATGATGGTTTTGACCTCTTCTTCCGTCACCTTGCCTTCGGATTCCTCTTTCTGACCGATCAGCTTGAGAATCAGTTTGCCCGAAGCGTCCAACAGCCAAACGAGGGGCGAGGAAACGGTCGCAATCACCACCATCATCGTCGCCACGCGCGAGGCGACACGCTCCGGATTATGCAGTGCGATCTGTTTGGGCACCAACTCGCCAATGATCAGAGACAGATAGGTAATCCCCACCACAACTAGACCAACGCCAAAGCCTTCGGACAGCGCTTTGGACAGCCCCTGTTCGGCCAGCCATTGCGTGAGGCGTGCCCCCAGAGTCGCGCCGGAAAACGCGCCGGACAATACGCCCACCAGCGTGATGCCGATTTGCACGGCGGAGAGGAAGCGCCCGGGATGTTCAGTGAGTTTCAGCGCTTTGGCCGCTCCCCGGTTTCCCTGATCCACCAGCACTTTGAGGCGTGCTGGGCGCGAGGAGACCACGGCCAGTTCTGACATGGACAAAAGGCCATTGATGGCCGTGAGAACGATCACGATCGCGATTTCAAGGTACAAGTCAGGTCTTCAAGATGCAGGTTTGCGCCCGATGGCAAACCGCTTGGGCGCCGCGAACCTACCAAGCGGGTGGCGGGAACACCAATGTTTTCACGTCAAACCCCTGTCATACAGGCGATGAAACGTGGGGCATCTTGCCTAAAGCCTCTGGTTAAGGCGAATGTTTGCGTAACGAATCAACAATCGGAGGACAGAATGGCCGAAGCGCCCACCGAACATTTCGAGCATGCGGAACATGCCAAACATGTCGCGCATGAAGGCGACAATTTTCTCTCAAAAGTTTCCATGACCATCGCCATGCTGGCCGTGGTTGCTGCAACCGTCGGCAGTCTGGAAACGATCGAGACCGCCGCAACGATTGGTGAGAAGAACGCTGCCGTTCTGTTGCAGAACAAGGCCACCGACAACTGGAACTTCTTTCAGGCCAAAAGCCTGAAGAAGAACATGTATGAAATCGCCGCGGCTTCCGGGCATCCGAAGGCAGAAGAATATGCAGCGGAAGCCAAGCGCTACGGCATTGAGCAAAAAGAGATCATGGCCAAGGCTGAATCTCTGGAGCACCAGACCGAAGCCAAGCTGGAGAAAAGCCACAAGCATGAGCATCGCCACCATATTCTGACGATTGCTGTGACTTTGCTGCATGTGTCGATCGCCATCGCGACGATCTCGATCATCATGCGTGGCCAGCGCTGGCCGTGGTACGGCTCGCTCGGCCTTGGTGTTGCTGGCGTTATCGCCACCGCCGCCGCCTACGTTCTTTAAAAAGCAAAAGGCCCGGAGAAAACTCCGGGCCTTCGTGTTTGTGGGGGTTAGCTTAAACTCGCTCTGCTGCGTTGAATGGCGCCAGCTTTTTGAGAACCGGCGCGCAGCGGACTTGATGTCCGTGAGCACCGGAAGTGAAATAAAGCGGCGTCAGGCGACCAGCAGAGTTAGAGTTTCCAATCGTGATTGGCCTCAACCCTTCAGCTTGGCGTTGCACTGGCTGTAGTAGCCGCCGCCCTTCTGGATCCACTTCAAGCCGCCGTTGGCATTGGTTGCCTTGTTGGCATTGTACTGGTCCGTGCAGGTCTTGCGACGAGCAACGCCGGGCTTTTCGTTGGCATAGGCCGGAGCCACAACCGTCGGGAAGACTGCTGCGCCGGTCGCAACCGCTGCCGGTGCTGCGGGCTTAGCTGCTGCTGCCGGAGCCGCGGGCTTTGCCGCCGCAGCCGGAGTTGCTGGCTTCAACGGATTGGCCGCAGCAGCGGGTGCTGCCGGAGCGGCGGGCGTTGCAGCCGCAGCAGGCTGGGCTTTCAGTTCCGTCGAGCACTTCGAATAGAACTGGTTCCATGTCTGGCCAGCCAAAGTGCCAGCCGTCTTGGACGCCTGATACTTGTCACTGCACTGCGACTGGACGGACGCCTGCGCCGAGGCAGCCGACGAAAACGACAGGCCCGCAACCGCTGCAATCAGAGCGGCACCGGCAACCTTGCTGGCGAAACGAATAGACATAGATAAACTCCCAAAAATCCCAATAAAGGGGCGCGAAAAGCTTCCTGCAATCGCGCGGCTTCGTCAATCGACTCCGCTCCCCCTGCCCTCAGCTTTCGTGTGTGTTTGTGGACCTTTCCACCTGAACGGAAGCTGAATGGAGTTGTTCAGCGCGAAACATATTGTGGCGCGTCCGTCGGCTCGCCCAGTTGCACCCAGACATTGGGGTCGGTCTGCGATTGGCGTTTGACGAAGCGATAGCCGGTCTGATTCCACGGCTTGATGGTATCTTTCAGATTATCGAGCGCGAATTCGCCGCGATTGGTCTTGATGGTCAGCACAGCATGGCCTTCGTTGCGCTTGTCCTTGACCACGGTCACCAACAAAGCCTGTATGGGAAAGCCCGCCTCAGCCAACAGTTTGCGCTTGAGCAGCACGAAATCTTCGCAATCACCTTTTCCGTCGGTCGGATAATCCCATTTGTCCACCATGCCCCAATGCTCGGGGTCGGAAACGGATTCAATGTTGATATTGACCCACGTGTTGATGTTCTCGATCATCGCAAAGGCTTTTGGGGAGAGATTGATGTCAAAAGCCTCGCCTGTGGAAACACATTCCCCGGCATAGCGGCGGCAGAAATCGAGCCAGCCATAAGGCACACTCGTTTCTCCATTAACGCTCGCATAAGTGGCTTGGGGGACCGCGGGTTTGGCAGACAACGCGCCCGCCGTCATCACAGCCGCCGAAGAGCCTGCAAAACCAAGCAGAACAGCGCAGGTCGCCACGCGGGAAAAACGAAGGGGCATGAACGCTGCCTTAACTCAAAACTTAACAAGAGATTAAGATTGCCCTTCTTTCTTGATCCCCGTCAATTCGCGATTAAGAATTTGGTTACCATGTTGGCTTGGCCAAAATGAAAAAGGCCGGGCGTTTGAACCCGGCCTTCGAAACTTCAATGCTCGTAACTGAGCTTAGCGCGAAACGTACAGCGGGGCTGAGGTGGGTTCGCCAATCTGCACCCAGACGTTCGGGTCGGTCTGCGACTGGCGCTTGACGAAACGATAGCCGGTCTGGTTCCAAGCCTTCACGCCGTCCTTCATATTGTCGAGAACATATTCGCCGCGGTTGGTTTTCAGGGTCAGAACCGCATGGCCTTCGTTCTGCTGATCCTTGACCACCGTTACGAGCAGGGCCTGAATGGGGAAGCCTTCTTCTGCCAGCAGCTTGCGCTTCAGCAGCACGAAATCTTCGCAATCGCCCTTGCCGTCGGTGGGGTAATCCCACTGATCAACAACATTCCAGTGATCCTTGTCGGACACGGCTTCAATGTTGCTGTTGACCCATTTGTTGATGCGCTCAATGGCCTTCATCGCCTTGGGGGTCAGGTTGATGTCCATCGCCTGCGTGCCGGTGGAGGGGCATTCGCCAGCGTAGCGGCGGCAGAAGTCTACCCAACCATAGGGAACGCTCGTGTCGTTGCCGACGGCAGCATAGGTTGCCTGGGTCATCGAGCTTGCGACGCTCTGGCTCTGGAAGGTCATATAACCTGCCGTCAGAACGCTTGCTGCGATAATCGTGCGAACCATTGAATTGAACATTGCCAGTCCTCGTTGTGTTGAGGACAGAATGGCAGTGACCGCTTGAAGTCATTTCAAGTAAAACGCGCGCATTTTAGACAAACCCGTTTAGATTTGATCGCCCGCATGTTAAGTATAACGCCCGATTAGGAATTTCATTCAAATTTGAAGCAATGTGGTTCAAGTAACTGTTATTGCGTGGTTCGTCTTGGTTTTTGAGCCGTTAAAGTCATTACAATTTTAACAAAATGAGAACCATTTCAATTGCACTTCGTTCACGGATAGCCGGTTTTATTGGTTAATTTCACTCATTTGGAGCGGTTCCTGCGCAACTTTTTCTGCCGCAGGAATTCCACAATTGCCCACTGGACGCGCCACAATTCGCACCCCATGTTTTGACGCGCGGCATTTGCCGTTGAGAGATGAAAGAGCCGCACATGCCCGAACTGACCCCGCAGGATAGCGCTGCCCTCGCCCGTGCGGTGCGTGAGCTTGAGCACACGAGTCTGGCGGCCCGCGTCACCTACATGTTCGGCAAGCAGATTGAGCTGGCTGGCAAATACGTGCCGGAAAAGATCTCGGGCATCGTCAACAAGGCCGTGGGCGTAGCGCTGAAATCGGCCTTGAAGACCGCGCTGATGAGTCTCGACAACACGACGGTTTCAGATTCGCGCCAGTGGCACAAAAGCATGGCGGCCCTAAGCGGCGCGGCCGGTGGCGCCTTTGGTCTGGCCGCGTTGCCGATTGAACTCCCCGTCTCCACCACCATCATGCTGCGTTCAATTGCTGATATTGCCCGCGCCGAGGGTGAGAATCTTGCTGATCCGGAAACGGCGCTGGCCTGTTTGCAGGTGTTTGCGCTCGGCAGCCGTCAGGAAGAAGACGATTATATGGAAAGCTCGTATTTCGCCGTGCGGGCTTTGCTGGCCAAGAGCATTTCCGAAGCGGCGCGCTATGTGGTGCAGAAAGGCGTGGCCGACCAGTCTGCGCCAATCATCGTCAAGCTGATGGGGCAGATTGCGGCACGATTCGGCATTGTCGTGTCGCAGAAGCTGGCGGCGCAATCGGTGCCGGTGATCGGCGCAGCCGGCGGCGCGTTGATCAATTACGCCTTCATCGACCATTTCCAGAATATAGCGCGCGGCCATTTCACCGTGCGTCGTCTGGAAAAGACCTATGGCGCGGTGTTCATCAAGCTGGAATATGACCGGCTGGCGGATGCGGAGAAGAATTCGCCGAAATCCTGAGTGTAGCTTAGGCCCAAAACACAACGACCGGCT
>Ga0209023_10008833_pt1 | contig 10018 bp, 8 predicted proteins | sample LakOneMetagenome_FD_187468 | JGI IMG/M metagenome (GOLD analysis project Ga0209023, IMG submission 187468) | Freshwater and sediment microbial communities from Lake Erie, Canada (SPAdes) (version 2) | ecosystem: Environmental > Aquatic > Freshwater > Lentic | place: Lake Erie, Canada | collected... | reverse complement strand
AGTGGAAGGTGGCAACGACGGTGGAGGCCGTGTCCCCTGGTCACGTCGCGAGGGTTGTCCGGTCGAGATCGTCGAGTTCTGACCCCGGTTCGAAACTCATCAGTTGGTGCACGGCGTCGGCGGGCGACAGGACACCGGTCAGGACGGCCTCGACCTTCCGGCTGATCGGCATCGGCACCCCGACGCGGTTCGCGAGGCCGACGATCGCCGGTGTGGTTGCGACCCCTTCCGCGACCATGTTCATCTCGGCGATGATCTCGTTCAATGGCCGCCCCTGTCCGAGGCACTCGCCGACGTGGTGATTGCGGCTCTGTGTGCTGCTGCAGGTCGCGATGAGGTCACCGTTGCCGGCCAACCCGAGGAACGTCATTGGGTTCGCGCCGAGAGCGACGCCCAACCGGGCGATCTCCGCAAGGCCACGCGTGATGAGGGCCGACTTGGTGTTCCAGCCGTAGCCGAGGCCGTCGCCGATCCCGGCAGCGATGGCGATCACGTTCTTGGCCGCTCCGCCGATCTCGCAACCCACGAGATCGCGACCGGTGAAGACCCGCAACGACGGTGTCGTGAGCGCATGCTGCAAGCGCTGTGCCCGCTCGTCGTCGGGACTGGCGAGGACGGTGGCCGACGGGTGGCCGGCGAGCATCTCGCGAGCCAGGTTCGGACCGGAAAGCACACAGATCTTTGCGGGATCGTGGTCGGTGACGTCGACGAGGACCTCGCTCATCCGCGCACCGGTCGTCAGTTCGATTCCCTTGGCGACGCTGACGAGGTCGGCGTTCGCCGGCAACATCGGCAGGGCCAGCTCGACCACCGATCTGAAGAATGGGGATGGGATGGCGAACACGACGAGTTCGGCCGCCTGCAGCGCAAGTTCCAGATCGTCGGTCGCCCGAAGGGCTGGCGAAAGCTCCTGGCGGGGCAGGTAGGCCGAATTCCGATGGTCTCGTTCGATCTCGTCGCTGATTGCGGCATCGCGTGCCCACAAGGTGGTGTCGTTCCGGGGCGCGAGCAACGACGCCATCGTGGTGCCGAAGGACCCGCCTCCGATGACTGCGACCTTCATCGTGGCACGGGGCTGATCGTGCGCCGGCGAACTCTGCGGGCGAATCTCGGACTGTGAGAGCGCATGGTTGAAGCATCGGCCATCACTTGGCGGAGACCTAGGGTCTTTCGGCCTGAGAGCTGGGGCGTGGAACTGGTTGGGGCGACATTCTTGTGAAATGTCGATGCTGACGCGATCTGCCGTCGCGCAGAAACGACGAAACCCCCGCCGTAGCAGGGGTCTCGGAGAGAGCGGGTGAGGAGAATCGAACTCCCGTATGCAGCTTGGGAAGCCAAATTTCGGCTGTTCCCGACCGGCCCAACTCGGACCGTTGAGGGCCGATACCCCTTGAAACAAGGGGATCGCAGGGTGCTCGAGGTCCGGTTCGTTCCTTCTGACTTCGGCTGGTTCCGTGAAGGTATGCGCGACATCTGCGCGATATGGCGGCCACGCGCTGACTGCGGAGGCGCACCAGACCGCTGGGCAAGTTGGCAGGCGATGGCCTCGAGGATCTGGAGCTTCCCGGCTCGTCGGGCCGCAGGATCGAGGCAATCAATCCCAGGACTCACGCGGAGGCGAAAAGCAGAAGAAGCCGCGTGACCGCCAAGCCCAACAGCGCCATGTTCGTCGGGAGGAAGCGCACGGTAGCGATCCAGAAGACGACTCGCAGGCCCTCTCCGGGCGGTTCACCGAAGATCGCCAGCATGGCTCCTTCGATTCGGACCATTCAGCCGCATGGATCTTCGATCCATGCCGCTGGCGCGTACTAGGCCATCGAGGTCATTGCGTTCCCGCAGGCGAAGACTGCCCACGACCACCATCGGGATGACCGAGGCCACGAACAGCGTCGCAACAGTGTGCGCCGTGTGGCGTTCCGACCATTCGATCGCGTCCGGCCCGCGACGAATCATCACGTCACCGTATGGACGACGACCTCGTCTCTCGTCCTCCTCGAGAACGAGATCCGGCACGGTCTACACAGTCTCCGTCGGTTCTGGCTCGTCGACATGGCTCACCGACAGATACCCGACGAAGGCAACGATGAGGGTGGCGAGCACGAGCACCACGATTCCATCCCCGCGACCGAGGCCTTTTGCTGCGTGGGGTTTCGCGACCCAGTCTGCAAACGAAGCACCGAGTGGCCGTGTGACGATGTAGGCAAACCAAAAGGCGAGGACAGCGTCGATCCGGAACTTCCAGTACCCGACCGCAGGGATGGCGAAGATCACCGCGAACAAGAGGCCCGACGCCAGGAAGCCGAGCCGGAAGGTGACCGCGGTCAGGTCGCCGACCGCGGTGCCGAGTGCGAACGTGACGGCGGCGGTCGCCCAGTAGAAGAGCTCGCGTCGCAGGGTGGTGATGCTGTGGATCGACAGCGTGTGTTCTGTCCGGTGCCACACGACGAAGGTGCCCGTCAACGCAGCGGCACACCCGATCGCCGAGACCAGGTACGGGATTCCCATCCCTACGTGGACGACGTCGGCCGCCATGGTTCCGAAGATGCTCACCATCAGCGCGGCAGTCCAGTACAGCCACGCGACGTAGCGAGTCGCGCGGAGCTGCACGATCAGCACGGCCACGAACGCGACGAACGCGACCAGCACGACGGGAACCGGGTTGAATCGGTTGACGAGGTCGTCGGAGATCGCTTCGCCAATGGCCGTAGTGAGGATCTTCACGATCCAGAAGTACGCGGTGACCTTCGGGACCTTCATGGCCAACGACGTTGCTCGAGGGTCGAGTTCGGTCACGGAGGCGGCTAGATCGAGCCGGCGAGGATGAGGACGGCTCCGAGGGCGGCGGCGCCGAGTCGGTACCAGCCGAAGACGGTGAGCGGTCGGGTCTGGAGCCATGACAGCATCCATTTGACGGCGGCGAAGGCGGCGATGCCGGCGATCACGGTGCCGACGAGCGGGTTGACGACGCCGAACACGTCGAACATCTCCTTGCCGTTCTTCAGCAGTTCGTAGGCGGTCGCGGCGGACAGGGTCACGAAGCCGAGCAGGAACGAGAACTCCACGGCCACCTGCAGGCTCATGCCGAGTGCGATGGCGGCGAGGATGGTGACGAGGCTGCGGCTGGTGCCGGGCCACAGTGCCAGGGTTTGGGCGATGCCGATGATGGCGGCTTGGCGGATGGTGATGGCGCCGACCGAGGTGGTGACGGCTCGGAACCGGCCTTGCTGGGCCACGAAGGCCAGGATCACCACGCCGCCGACGGCCCATGCGGCGACGACGGGCCACGGTTCGAGGAGGTGCTTCTTGATGGTGTCGCCGAAGAGTTGGCCGACCACTGCGGCGGGGATGAACGCGACGACGAGGGCGATGAGGGTGTTGCGGCCCTCGGCGCTGCGTCCGACGAGACCTTCGGCCATGGTCACGAATCGCTTCCGGAAGATGCCGAGCACGGCGAGGATGGCGCCGATCTGGATGACCACGGTGAAGGTGTCGGTGGCGTTCTTGTCCTTGCCTTGTCCGATGTCGAGCAGGCGTTCGGCCACCAGCAGATGCCCGGTGGAGCTGATCGGCAGGTACTCGGTGATGCCTTCGACCACGCCGAGCACTGCGGCCTTGGGGCCGGTGAGGGTGTTCAGGTCGGCCTTGGCCTTGGCGGCTGCCGCAACGGCGGGCGTGCTGGGTCCGTTGGTGCCGGCGTTGGTCGGGAAGGCCAGCGCGGCCCACGCAGTGATCACGATGACTGCGGCGGCCACCAGGAGACCGACTCGTGGGATGGGCCTCATGGACGAAAATGGCTTCACGGCGCTGGAAGCTATCCGTCGATTGAGTGGTTTCTCCCAGACGGACCAGTCCGGGAGCGACCTTTTAGATGGCCCTCACCCTGCGCTTACTCAGGCACCCGCCGCGACCAGCACGTAGTCGGTCGCGATGCCGGCGAGCAGACCAATGAGGAGTCCCCATGCGAAGACTTCGCGATGGCCCAACTTGGCTGCGACCTGGACGAGTTGCACGACGACGTAGAGGATGGATCCAGCTGCCAACGCCAAGAACGCGAGGAACAATGCGTCGTTGACGACCGCGTGCCCGACGATGGTTCCGACGAACGTTGGGCCTCCGCCGATCAAGCCGAGGACGGCGAGGAAACCCACGCTGGGACGGTCACCCTCTGCGGCCATGGGTGCCACGATGCCGAATCCTTCGGTCGCGTTGTGCAGTCCGAATCCGATGATCAGCAACACGGCGAGGCTGATGTCACCCTTGGCGGCGGACTGTCCGATGGCCAGCCCTTCAGCGAAGTTGTGCAAGCCGATTCCGACGGCGATGTAGAAGGCCAGCCGCTTGCCAGGTTCGGCGAGGAGCGCGTCGAGCCTTCGAGGGTGCGCGACGTTCGGGGCGGTCGCGGCGGCGGCTCCCACCGATCGGGGGATCCGCCGCTTGGACAGGACCCGTTCGTACTTGACGAGGCCGACGAGACCGACGGCGAGGCCGATCGTCAGGAGGGCTGCGTAGGAGACGAACCGGGTCCAGGAGCCCGTGCTGTCCTTGGCGGCGGTGAGAGCTGTTTCGACAACCTCGTTGGCGTGGCTCAGGATGTCGAAGAAGAGGAAGACCAGCACCCCGATGGCGATAGCGTTCAGGAGTGCCTGGAGTCGCGGCGCGGGGCGCTGGAGGCGGCCGATGGGGAGTCCCAGGAAGATCGTGAAGCCCGCGATCGCGCCGAGCGTCCAGAGTTGAAGCGTGCTCACCCGGCAGACGATAGGGAAACCTCACCATTCCCACAAGGGGAGCCGACGACGCTGCCGCTCAGTGCGGCTCGCCAGCGAGCTACAGAGCGCGGAGGAGTTCCGGCGCCGGGCGGCGCCCAGCTCGCACGACGAGTGACGCTGCCACGGTCGATGCGGCCACCGCGACCGCTCCGACGGTGCCGAGATAGAGCCACGGAACCGCGAGCGATTCGGGGGCGGGGTCGAACACGCCGGTGAGAACGCGGACGAGCGTCGCTGACACGGCCCACCCGATGAGCGAACCGGCGATGAGTCCGAATCCCGCGACCAGTGTGCCTTCGACCCAGACGAACGCCCCGAGCTGTCGCGGTGTCGCTCCCAGTGCGGTGGCGATGGCCCAGGTGCGCCGACGCTCCGCGAGTCCCAACCACAGCACCAGACCGGTCGAGGCAGCTGCGAGCGCCAGGGCGAACCCGAGCTCGACCTTCGTGAGGCCGGCGAGATCAACGGCCGTCAGGCTGGACCCGATGATCCGCCGGCTCGAGATGAGATCCGTGACAGTGGCACTCGTCCCAGAGCGGGCACGAAGCGCGGCAGCAACGCGGGCGATGTTCGCTCCGCCGGTGTTGACCAGAAACGCACCGACGCCTTCGTTGTGCGTGGCCTCGCTGACATAGCTCGCATTGGCGATCAGGAAACTGTCTCTGGGCGCCGTCGGGAACTCTCTGGCTACGCCCACATAGGTGAAGGGCACCTTCGTGTACTGCTTCGTGACCCCATCCTGGAGGCGGAGCGTGACGCGGTCGCCAGGATGGAGTTGGAAGTCCTTAACAGTTTCCTCGGACACGAGGATGGAGTCGGGACGGGCATCGATCTTCGACATGAGGTCAGCGGCGGTGCCGCCGCTGAAATACCCGTCCTGGAGCTTGGTGGCGGCGACGATGGTTGTGGGATCGACGCCGTAGAGGTCTTGGAGATCCGCTCCGACATAGGCGAACCGGTGTTGAATTGCCTCGACGCTCTTCACGCCGGGCACGCGTGCGATGGCCGCGGCTCCGCTGAGTTCGACGGTTCGGCCGGGTGATTGGGTGACGGTCACGTCCGCGCCGTTGCTGAGCAGCGCGTCGATCTCGGCCTGTTGGCGGTAGGTGCTGTTGAAGACCGCCGTTGAAGCGGCGAAGGCAACCGTGGCAGCGACCAGCGCGCCCCCGCGGGCCAGGAGTCGCCGCTGGTGTTGGAGACTCGCAGCGACCGTGTCGGCGAGCTCACCGGCGAGCGGTCGCGCCATTGCGGCGACGGCCACCCGACCGCGGTGCAGTAGTAGGTGCACCACGCGCCACGACATGAGTGACAGGCCGATCCAGATGAGTGCCGGACCGGCAAACGCCCAGTACGACACCGAGAGCTTCGGAAGGCCCTCGACGGCGAGAACCAACTTGTATCCGGCGCGGCTGGTCAACCAGAACACCAGCGTTCCTGCCCCGAGCAACACCACGTCGGCGTAGGCCCGGTACCACCACGGAGGTCTGCTCCTCGCTGCACTGAGGCGAGAGCTGGCGACCGTCATCGAACGTGCGTCCCTCCAGGCTCGTCCACCGATCGTGAGCGCTGCGATGCCGAATCCGACCGCCGCCGCACTCGCCATCCAGATCCAGCCTGCGGTTCCGCCGCCGAAGCCGAACGATCCGAACGCGATCCGCCCGATGATCGACGCCGCGACCACACCAAGTGTCGACCCGAGGGCCCCGACGCCGGCGGCCTCGACGAGCCCGAGTCGCACGATGGTGCGAGTGGTCGCACCACGAGCGCGGAGCAGCCCTTGGTCTCGGCGTCGGCGCTCGGCTGCCGCATCCGCGACCGTTGCGGTGAGGAGGGCTGCGAGCACCACGCCAGGGAGCCCCAAGAACAGGAAGAGCACCTGGCTGTACAGCGCGTCGCCACGGGCGGCATCGAGCGTGGCACCAAGATTGTCACCGACGAGCCCGGTCCCGGCGAGCTTCACTTCGAGGTTGCGGGCCGCGCCGGCCACCTGATCGAACGCCGCTGCGGGATCTGCCGGGAGGTGATGATCGAGGCGAACGTGGATTTGTGACCGCACGGCGTCGGGTCGGGTGGAGGCGATGGGATCGAACGTCGCGTGCCAGAGCGGTGCGGGCAGGATGACCACGTTGTCCGGGGGAGCTTGGGCTTGAGCCCCGACCGGGGCGCCAACCGTTTGAAAGAGCGAATCGGCTTGTGGGAGGTCGACCACACCATCGACGCGGACGGCGGCCGGGTCGCTGCCCGGAAGCGAGATGTTGACGATGTCGCCCACTCCAGCGTGAAGGTTCGCGGCGGTCTGCTGGGCGAGGAGGACCCCGTGTGTGCGGCCCGTGAGCTGACGAAGCTGCCCCGGAAACGTCGATCGGTAGCTGTCCGACAGGCCGAGGATGACGCCGGGACCGGTCGTCTGGGTCGTTCCGTCGATCGTCGCGTTCAGGCCTTCGACCGATGCGAACCCGACTGCCTCCGCGGCCCGCACGCCGTGGAACGTCTTGACGTGTGCTGACACGGCCATCGGGTCAGCACGGGCGGCGCTTTCGACTTGCCAGTCGACAGCGACTCGATCGATGGCTCTGACGGTCATGGTCGACTTCGATCGTGCGAGGAACGCGCCGACCGATCCGAGGAGTGCGACGGCGAGAGCGACACCTCCGACCGTGAGAGCGACGCGACCGGCGCGTCGTCGAACGAGACCGAGCATCCAGGTCAGGTCGAGCATCGAACGATCCCTTCGGTCATCAGTCGACCGTCGCTCATCCACCATGTGGAGGAGATGCGGTCGGCGACCTCGCTGTCGTGGGTCGAGACGAGCAGGGCCGCGTCGGTGTCGCTCGCGGCATCGATCAACGCGTCGATGACGGCGTGGGCCGCCTCATGATCGAGCTGCCCAGTGGGCTCATCGGCCAAGATCAGGATTGGCCGATGTGCCAGCACCCGAGCGATGGCCACGCGCTGGACCTGCCCACCGGACAGTTCCTCGGGGAGCTTCGTCCTCAGATCGACGATGCCGAGGCGAGTGAGTGCCTCGGCTGCCGCGACGCCTGCTTCGATGTGGTTGAGTCCCATCAGGATGAGCGGCAACGAGACGTTCTCGAGCACATCGAGCGACGGGATGAGGCTCGGTGCCTGGAACACGATTCCGACCGGTCCCGGCCGCAACGATGACATCGAGCCGATGCCAGGCCACGTGATCGATCCGACGGTTGGGGTGTCGAGACCCGCCAAGAGGTTGATCAGCGTCGACTTCCCGGAACCAGATTGGCCCATCATCGCGACGCGATCTCCCCGACGAAGCACCGCCGACGCTGAGTGAAGCGCGACCACCGCTGCGGACCCGCGTCCGAAGCTTCGACCCACACCATCGCAGACAACGATGACGTCGCTCCCTCCCCCTGGTGAGCCGTGGTCGATCACGATTCGGTCAACCCATCTCGGAGTCGGATCTGTCGATCAGCGCGGTCGGCGACGGAATCGGTGTGGGTCACGATGACGATGGCCGCACCGTTGGCAGCTTGTTCCTCGAGGAGATCGAGAACTCCGGCAGCGGTGATGGAGTCGAGCTCCCCCGTCGGCTCGTCGGCGAGGAGGACATCGGGTTCGTTGGCGAGCGCGACAGCGAGACCGGCCCGCGACGCCTCTCCGCCCGACAGCTCCGATGGGTACGCGTCTGCTCGGTGCCTGATTCCCAATTGATCGAGCAGAGCGGCCGCCCGAGCGGTATCGGCGCCGTTGCCGAACCGCTGGGCGGTCGCGATGTTGCCGGCGATGGTCAGGTGATCCCACAGGTTGCCTTGCTGGAACAGCATTCCGATCTGCCTTGCCCGTAGCTGGGCGCGTTCTTGTGGAGACCGACGACTCAGTCGTTCGCCACCGATCAGCACCATTCCGGCGTCGGGTTCGTCGAGGCCGGCGAGGCAGCCGAGCAGGGTCGACTTGCCTGATCCGGATGGACCGGTGACGGCGATGATCTCGCCAGCAGCGACTGTCAACGAGACGCCCCGGAGTGCCACCGTCTCGGTGTCACCCGCGTGGAAGAAGCGGTAGAGCTCCTTGGCCTCCAGCATCGGTATGCCGCGCTCGATCACGAGGTCCACGCGAATCCATCGGTGACCGTCTTCCACGGGTCCACGTTGTCGGCGCCCTTCGCGCCGGACAACGTCACGATCGCGGTCACGCCGTTGCGCCAAAACCGATATTGCTCGACCTCGATGACGACCCGCTTTCCAGTCACCGCATTTGGATCACTGGTTCGTTCGTAGCTGAGGAGGACCGCCAACCCGGCGGCGCGGCGCGCCATTCCTGATTTCGTGAACGTGTAGCCGGGCAGGGCGGCCGACTCGATTTCAGCTCTGACGGTGTTCTCGTCGGGCGCAGTCGTGTTCGGCTTCCAAGTGAGGTCGATGGTGTTGAATTTGTCGCTGAATATCACGTGATCTGTGGACGCGTCCGTCCGAGCCCAACCTTCGGGCACGTTGACACTGAACCCGCCGGCAGCCCGGTACGGGACGAACGCTTGATTGTCAGGAATGTCGCCTGGGGCGACGATCTCCGGAGCGTTGGGATTGGGTCCCGTTGCCGTAGTACTCGGCGGTGAGCCCTCCGTCGAGGTCGACGCGTTCGATGTCGACGCGCCTGAGGTCCGTTGGACGGCGGCCGCCCTCGGTGCGGCAGTCCCCCCGCACCCGGCGAGCACTACGAGTCCCAAGACGGCGACCATGCGCCGCCGACCCGTTGGTCGCTTCCGTGCCGCCGGGCGACACTGCAGTTCGAACTCGCGATCGACTGGAGACAGACGACGGTGTGCGTTGCCCATGGTCAGACCTCTCCGTCGCTCGCTGGAGAATTTCCAGGCGTGGACTCTTGGTTCGAACGTACGGAGGTGCCGGTTCGGGCCAGGGGCCATCGCGGTAAGCCTCTGGCAAAACCTCGGATTGAGCCGATGACGTGTTCGCGAACGGTCGTAGGTTGCGTCGATGAGCTCCAGATTGTTGATCGTCGAGGATGACCCGTCGATCGGTTCAAATCTCGAGCGTGCGCTCTCCAACGCTGGGTATGTCTGCGAGTTGGCGATATCGGTGAACGCTGCCCGCGCCATTGCGCAGATGCCCGATCTCGCGCTGCTCGACCTCGGACTCCCTGACGGAGATGGGCTCGACTTGGCGCGAGAACTGATGGAGCGTTGGCCACTCCTGCCCGTCATCCTCCTCACAGCACGAGCCGAAGAGCTCGATGTAGTGCTTGGACTCGATGCG
>Ga0209023_10008832_pt1 | contig 10019 bp, 9 predicted proteins | sample LakOneMetagenome_FD_187468 | JGI IMG/M metagenome (GOLD analysis project Ga0209023, IMG submission 187468) | Freshwater and sediment microbial communities from Lake Erie, Canada (SPAdes) (version 2) | ecosystem: Environmental > Aquatic > Freshwater > Lentic | place: Lake Erie, Canada | collected... | reverse complement strand
CGGCATCGCCAATGCGTGCGGACGCGCGTAGAGATTCGGCCATGCCACGCATAGTGACGCACACAGAATGAGTGTGACCGGAACGGCACCGAGTGAACGAGACAGGAATCGTGCCAGCAACGCGAACGAAGTGGCTATGCCAAGCGACGTGAGCGCAACCACGCCGCTCCATCCGCCCCACGCATAGACTTGGCTCATAACGACTTGCGCCAGCCACTGAGTGGAGCGCCATGTGTCGCCGCGCATGGTGAAGGAGTAGACATCCGCGACCGGCACCGTGCGGTGCTGAACGATCCATTGTCCAACGGCAATCTGCCAATAGGTGTCAGCATCGGTCAGCAGGCGGTTGCCTGTGAACAAGAGAACCGCATAGACGACCAAACCCGCGACGAGCGGCAGCGTTGCGGACCGCCGTGCATCATCACCGGTCATCGCACCTGTCCGTCTCACAAAGTCCCCATGTCAGCGTGGCGCGCTTTTGAGCTTCACGGCGTCGCCGGAAGTCGCACCCGGCTTACGCATATGAGCCACGGCCGTGCCGTCGGCATAAACGCGCTCCCAGCCATCGAGGCGGTCGAGCAGCCCGACGGCGGCTGCAGATGGCGGCAGCAGTGTTGCATCGACCCGGTAGGTTTGTAGCAGCGTGAGAAATCTTTCGACATCGAGAAGCGCGACGCCCCGCAGCAAGTTCATCACAAACTTCTCGCCGTAGAGCTCCGAGCGTCCATCAACAAACACCGGAACGCCCTTCCAGATCATGTACCCGCCGAACGGCAAATCGTTGAGAATGCGCTCCGCTTTTTTATCCTGCAGCACCTGCAAGGCCGCGATGGGCGATTGCGTCACCGGAGGTTCAAAGCGCTGATGCAACGCGATCGCCGTGCCCGCAACGGCGACCAATACGGCAACGACGAGGCTCGCTGCGAACGATGCGCGAGTTGCTGCCGTGTGCGCCGCGCTTTCTCCCAGTTGCTGAGACAAAGGTCCGGCCACCACCAGCGGCGCCAAGAGCGCGAACAGTTCGACGTTGCGCACATGCGCCAATGCCATGTGCAGCAAGCCAAGCAGCAGCAGGATGCGGAACGGCGGCAAGGTGATGCCGCGATACAGCGCGCCACCGATTGCCGCGAGAATACATGCCTCGAACGCGCCGAAGCTGTTGAAATTAGGAGAGCGCCATTCGTTGAGCACTGTCAGCACTTCGCCGAGATCGAGGATTTTGCGCGAAGCGAGCAACGAACCCCAGCCATAGGGCGTGAGACACACTGCACCGAGCGCGCAGACGCCGAACGCGAACCACTGCAGAAACAGTTTCTTGCGCTGAGCGGCTTGCGCGGTCCACACGGTTTCCAGCGCGAGCGGCGCGATGAGCATCAATCCGAACACGAAGCTGCCGTGCATGTTCGCCCATAGGGCGATCAGCGCGAGAATGCCGGGCGACGGCGCACGCTTGTCGTCAGCGGCCGCGATCAGCCCGCGCATCCACAACACCATCACCGGCATCACCAGCACATGCGGCCGCGCCCAAAAATGGGGCATCGATAGGATGAGTACGGCAAGAGTTGGCAACAGCGCATAGGCAAGACGGAAATGACGCGACAGCGCGTCGAATACCAGCGCAATCGCTGCAGCTGCCGCAAGCGCGGTGAGCGCTGCCGGTCCTGCCCAACCTGCGAGCCGATACGATTCCGCGAACAGCACCTGTGAAAGCCAGGATGAGGACATCCATGGCTCGCCCGCTTTGGTGAAAGAAAAACTGTCGACTTGCGGGAGCGCGTGATGATCGAGAATCGATTGGCCAATCGTGATCTGCCAATACGTGTCCGAGTCGCTGAGCAGCACGCTGCCGTTGAGAAACAGCATCAGAAATACGCCCGCTGCCAGCCAGAGCCAGACCGGAACCTGGGCCACTGCATCGGCAATCGCGCCGCGTTTCACACCTGTATCGTCGATGCGCGTCATGCTCATGGTGATCTGCTCTGGCTGTCCCGATGCGACCTAATCACCGCAGGCATAATTCCGGGTAAATTCGGCACGCAAAATCAGCATTCGGCGCGCAATAGCGGCAGAAAAACGCTCTCTAAGATGCGAAAAGCTGAGCCGGACAGTCGCGCCAGCCATTGCACACCCCGGGCATCGGGCTTATCGTACTACCGTTCCGAGGGGTGCTCCGTGAGGGAGCTGAGATACCGCACACGTGCGGTGACCCTTTGAACCTGATCCGGGTCATGCCGGCGAAGGGACAGGGATGTTACGAGAACCACCATCTCCGCGAGGAGAAACACCAATCAACATTATCGGCGCGGGCATCGCCGGCACGTGGCAGGCGCTGCTGTTTGCGCGCGCGGGCTATGACGTCACGCTGCACGAGCGCGGCGACGCGGCGATGATGCAGGCCACCAGCCACTGGGCCGGCGGCATGCTGGCGCCTTGGTGCGAGCGCGAGGCTTCCGAACCCGTGATCGCGCGGCTCGGCATCCGCTCGCTCGACCTGTGGCGCGACCACCTGCCGGAAACGCAGTTCAACGGCTCGCTGGTGGTGGCGCATCCGCGCGACCGCAGCGACTTCGAGCGCTTCGCCAAACTCACCACCGACCACGATCGCCTTGATGCCTCCAGCATTGCTTCGCTTGAACCGTCGCTCGACGGGCGCTTTCGCGAGGCGCTGTTTTTCGCGGGCGAAGGCCATGTCGAGCCACGCACCGTGCTGCCGAAGCTGCATGCGAAGCTGGCGGAAACCGGTGCGTCGATCCGCTTCAACGCCGACTGCGATCCCGACACCCTCGCTCGCGACAATGCCGTCGTCATCGATTGCCGTGGCCTAAGTGCGCGCGACCGTCATCCGGATCTGCGCGGCGTCAAAGGTGAGATGGTGATCGTCGAGACGCCCGAGGTGCAACTCTCGCGCCCGGTGCGGTTGATCCATCCGCGTTGGCCGCTCTACATCATTCCGCGCGACGGCAACCGTTTCATGATCGGCGCGACCTCCATCGAGGCCGAGGATACCGGCGTCAGCGTGCGCTCCGCGCTGGAATTGCTGACCGCCGCCTATGCGGTGCATCCGGCCTTCGCTGAAGCGCGCATTGTCGAGATCGGCGCGGGACTTCGGCCCGCCTTCCCCGACAACCTGCCGCGCATCGCCATCGACAAGACGCGCATCTCCGTCAACGGTCTTTATCGCCACGGCTTCCTGCTGGCGCCTGCGCTGGCGGAACTGACGCTGGCCTATGTCGAGCGTGGCGCTATCGACAACGAGGTGATGCAATGGTCCTGATCGTGAACGGCGAACGGATCGAGACGAAAGCCACACGCGTGGACGCGCTGCTGGCCGAGCTCGATTACGAGGGCACGCATCTGGCCGTCGCGGTGAATTACGACGTCGTGCCCCGCGCGCGCTGGGCCGACACACCGCTGAACGACAACGACGCGGTGGAAATTCTCACGCCCCGGCAGGGAGGGTGACACGAATGGCTGCAAGCACAGTCAATTTCTACGGCAAGGAATTTTCTTCGCGCCTGCTGATCGGCAGCGCGCTGTATCCGTCGCCGAAGATCATGCAGGACGCGATCCGCGCGGCAGGCAGCGAGATCGTCACCGTGTCCGTCCGCCGCGAGACCGCAGGCGGCAAGACCGGCGATGCGTTCTGGTCGCTGATCCGCGAACTCAAAGTCACCGTGCTGCCGAATACAGCAGGTTGCAAGAGCGTGCGCGAGGCTGTCACCACAGCGAAGCTAGCGCGCGAACTGTTTGCCACCTCGTGGATCAAGCTGGAAGTGATCGCGGACGACGAGACGCTGCAGCCCGATGTGGTCGGTCTTGTCGAAGCGGCATCCATCCTCGCCAAGGACGGCTTCGAGGTGTTTCCCTATTGCACCGAGGATTTGAGCGTCGCGCAGCGTCTCGTCGATGCAGGCTGCAAGGTCGTGATGCCGTGGGCCTCGCCTATCGGCAGCGCTCGCGGCATCACCAGCCGCGATGCCTTGAAGCTGCTGCGCCAGCGCCTGCCGGACATCACGCTCGTGGTCGATGCGGGCATCGGCGCGCCGTCGCACGCGGCAGAAGCACTCGAACTCGGCTATGACGCCGTTCTGCTCAACACCGCCGTCGCGAAGGCTGACGATCCGGTGAAAATGGGCGACGCCTTCCGCCTCGCCGTCGAAGCAGGCCGCGCCGGTTATGAAGCGGGCCTGATGGGCGCGCGCGACTTCGCCTCTCCTTCCACTCCTGTCGTTGGGACACCGTTCTGGCATGCCGTATCCTGATCGCTTTTATCCTGTCGTCGATACGGTCGCGTGGGTGTCGCGGCTGGCGAAGCTAGGCGTCGGCACCATCCAGTTGCGCGCGAAGGATCTCGACGACGCGGCGGCGCTGACCATCGTGCGCGATGCGGTCGCCGCCGTGAACGGAACGCGCACCAAGCTCGTCGTGAATGACTACTGGCGCGCCGCCATCGAAGTCGGCGCGAAGCATCTGCATCTCGGACAGGAAGACCTTGCTGATGCCGACGTGCCCGCTATCCGCCGCGCAGGGCTGACGCTCGGCATCTCCACGCATGACGAGGACGAACTCGACAACGCGCTGCAATACAAGCCGGACTACATCGCGCTCGGACCGATCTTTCCGACCACGCTGAAGTCCATGCGCTTCGCACCGCAGGGCATCGAGCGCATCACCGCGTGGAAGCTCGACATCGGAGAGATTCCGCTGGTCGCCATCGGCGGCATCAAGCTCGAACAGGCCAACGCTATCTTCGCCGCAGGCGCAAACTCAATCGCTGTCGTCAGCGACGTCACCCAGAACGCCGACCCGGACGCGCGCGTGCGCGCCTGGCTTCACACCACGATGGAGACGGTGTGATGAATCGGCGCAACACAACAATTCAAATTTGACAGGAGGACATTATGAACAAGCAAATCAACACGGCCGATCTGAAACCCGCCGTCACCACCGGCGGATTGGTGTCATCGCGCAAGATTTACGTAGCACCGGATGCCGCGCCCGATCTGCGCGTGCCGCTGCGCGAGATCATTCTCTCCGAAGGCGCGGGCGAGCCGAACCTTCCTGTCTATGACACCTCCGGTCCTTACACCGATCCGAACGTCATCATCGACGTCAACGCCGGTCTTTCCCGCACCCGCATCGAATGGGTGAAGGAGCGCGGCGGCGTCGAGGAGTATGAAGGCCGCGAGATCAAGGCTGAGGACAACGGCAATGTCGGCGCGGCTCACGCCGCCGCCGCCTTCAAGGCGCACCACAAGCCGATCCGCGGGGTCGGCGATGCGCCGATCACGCAGCTTGAATTCGCCCGCAAGGGCATCATCACCAAGGAAATGATTTACGTCGCGGCGCGCGAGAATCTCGGGCGCGAGCAGCAACTTGAGCGCGCGGAAGCCGCCCTTGCCGATGGCGAGTCCTTCGGTGCGGAAGTCCCCGCTTTCATCACGCCGGAATTCGTGCGCAGCGAGATCGCGCGGGGCCGCGCGATCATTCCGTGCAACATCAACCACGCCGAACTCGAGCCGATGATCATTGGCCGCAACTTCCTGACCAAGATCAACGCCAATATCGGCAACTCGGCTGTCACTTCTTCCGTCGAGGAAGAAGTCGACAAGATGGTGTGGGCGATCCGCTGGGGCGCGGACACCGTGATGGACCTCTCGACGGGCCGCAACATCCACACCACGCGCGAATGGATCCTGCGCAACGCGCCAATCCCGATCGGCACCGTGCCGATCTATCAGGCGCTGGAAAAATGCGATGGCGATCCGGTCAAGCTGACATGGGAACTGTATAAAGACACGCTGATCGAACAGTGCGAACAGGGCGTGGACTATTTCACCATCCATGCCGGCGTGCGCCTGCCCTACATCCACCTCACCGCTAACCGCGTTACCGGCATCGTGTCGCGCGGCGGCTCAATCATGGCGAAGTGGTGCCTGGCGCATCACAAGGAGAGCTTCCTCTACACGCACTTCGACGAAATTTGCGACCTGATGCGCAAGTATGACGTGTCGTTCTCGCTCGGCGATGGCCTGCGCCCCGGCTCAATCGCGGATGCCAATGACCGCGCGCAGTTCGCTGAACTCGAAACGCTCGGCGAACTCACGAAGATCGCGTGGGACAAGGGCTGTCAGGTCATGATCGAAGGCCCCGGCCATGTGCCGATGCATAAGATCAAGATCAACATGGACAAGCAGCTTAAGGAGTGCGGCGAAGCGCCGTTCTACACGCTCGGGCCGCTGACCACGGACATCGCGCCGGGCTACGATCACATCACGTCCGGCATCGGGGCTGCGATGATCGGCTGGTTTGGTTGCGCGATGCTCTGCTACGTCACGCCGAAGGAGCATCTCGGCCTGCCCAACCGCGACGACGTGAAGGTCGGCGTCATCACCTACAAGATCGCGGCACATGCCTCGGACTTGGCCAAGGGCCATCCGGCGGCGCAACTGCGCGACGATGCCTTGAGCCGCGCGCGCTTCGACTTCCGCTGGGAGGACCAGTTCAACCTCGGCCTCGATCCGGACACCGCGCGCAGCTATCACGACGAGACGCTGCCGAAGGAAGCGCACAAGGTCGCGCATTTCTGCTCGATGTGCGGACCGAAGTTCTGCTCGATGAAGATCACGCAGGACGTGCGCGACTACGCAGCGACACTCGGCGACAACGAGAAGGCCGCGCTCAATCTCGACGGCAAACTCCCCGGCGTCGGCATGTCGATCTCCGGCGTGATCGAGGACGGTATGGCGCAGATGAGCGAAAAGTTCGTCAAGATGGGCGGACAGGTTTATGTCGAGGCGGAGGCTGTGAAGGAGAGCAACAAGGCGTTTTGAATTCAGCGTTCCTGCCTCAACGGCTTTGCGGCAGCACCGATAGTACCGGTGCTGCCGCTTTTATATTCACTTTCCGGTTTACGCGAACTCGCACGCAACGATTTTTACAGCAATATTTAGAAAACCTGCTGCCATTGCGGCATCCGGCAGATGACAAGGCGCTTTCACTTTCGCACTGATGATGTAAAGGTCGTGGCCGAAATCTCGCGGGCGGATTGCCATGACCACAACTAAACATACCGATCATCCAACGTCGCTCAGCTTGGACGATTTCGTTCCGGATTCTCCCGATGCGAGCATCGTTACCGCAGCATCTCAAGTATCGGATATGATCGACGGCGTCGTCGTCACGCCGCTGACCCCGCGCGCGGATGGACGCGGCCAGCTCACCGAACTTATGACCACGCGCGATGGACTGATCGAGCCGATAGTCCATGTTTACGAAGTCGAAGCGAAAGCGGGATCGGTCCGCGCCTGGGTATATCATCGTTTCCAATATGACCGCCTCGCTTACACGCGCGGCCGGTTTCAGATTGCGCTATACGATATCCGGCCCGATAGCCCGACCTTCAACAAGCTCAGCGTGCTTTATCTCGGGCGCGATAAACCCAGCCTGTTGCGTATTCCGCCTTTCGTTGTTCACGGCGTGAAGAACCTGAGCAAAGAAGACACCTCTTTCGTGAACATGCCGACGAAGGCGTACGATCCGCTGAATCCGGACAAATCTCGCCTTCCGCTCGGCGATCCGCGGATTCCATTCAGCTTCGATGAGTGACAGGCCGCTTTTCTCGGTTGTCATGGCCACCCATGGCCGAGGCCGCCATATCGAACCATCGATCAAGTCTGTTCTTCAACAGACACTCGACAATTTCGAACTGCTCGTTGTCGGCGACGGACGGAACGATGAGACGGAAGCAGCCGTCAAATCCTTTTCCGATACGCGTGTAAGTTGGCACAGCTTACCGCAGAATACGGGGAGCCAGAGTTTCCCGAATAACGAGGGGATTCGCGTCTCGCGCGGCGAATGGATCGCTTATCTGGGCCACGACGACATATGGTCTCGGGACCATCTCGCATCTTTTCGCGCGTTGAGCGCTCGAAAGCCCGACGCGGATTTTCTCGTTTCCGGATGCGTGTTTCATTTACCACCGGGCGTAGCGGCCTATTATGTTCATGGAATTTTTGAGGATTCCGATCTTCCCGGAAAGTACTTTTTTCCGCCGAGTTCGATTGCACATCGGCGCGATGTAACTGAGCGAATTGGCTCGTGGCGCGATCCGCGGTCAATCGCGAGTCCAGTAGATCTGGAATTTATGTCGCGCGCCGTAGAGGCAGGCTTGCGCTTTGTATCGACCGGAAAAATCACGGTGCATAAATTCGCTGCAGGCCATCGCTATCTCTCTTATCTGCGCGTTGCCAGCCACGAGCAGAACGACATGCTCAAGATGATGGCAAACGGAAGCGAACCCGATCCTGCTGATATTCTGGCGGCGGCGAAGCGCGACGGTACATTCATGAATCCGATTCAGGAAACTAAACCGTCCACGCCGGGATTTTTGTTTGAGCAGAATCGTCAGAACAAGGGAATCGCGCGCCTCCCGTTGACGCCGCTGGCCGGACGCACTGTCATCAGACAAACGAACGAGGGACGTGCGCTGGACTGGCGGCCACCGAAATGGCGCTTGCTCAGAAAAGTTCGCCAGTCCGGATCCAATCCGAGACCGAAAATTCTTATTCCGTATACCGGCGACACGGCCCAAATCATCTTTCAGATTTACAATTCCGATCTTGCCGATTTATCGCTCTATGCGGAAGACCGCACGATACCGTTCCAAATCAAAATGGGCTGGACCGGTTTTTCAATGATCGTCGCTGACATTCCCTTGAAGCACGATGACTATACGGTGCTGACCTTTGGAAGGTCGGCAGGCTACTCTTCCAAAGTTGAGGGCACCCCACCCAACCGTGGCGCCCGCATCACGATTGCGAATATCATACTGACACCGACGCACACGTAATCGGCTTGCGCGCGCCTTCCGTGTTGGTCTTGACTGCCTTTGAACCGCCCGCCCCCTTGGCGCGACACAAGATCATATTTAACGGGACATCAAGCTCATGCGCAGCAACGCCGCATCCACAAGCGCCCTCACCGCAATCATTCTCGCGGCCTGCGTCGCATCGCCAGTACTCGCGCAAACGAAACAGCCTCCCTCGCCGTCCGAGGCCGCATTGACGGAAAAGATGAACGCCTATGTGGGCTGCATCAACCGGCTATCCGAGCGCTCATACGATTCCCGCAGCCGCTATTTCAGTTGGGCCAAGCCATCTGGGCCGACCGGCAAGGAGCGGATCATCTATGGGACGTACACGATCTACGACACGTCGGACTGCCGCAACAACGTGGCGAAGGCGAACGCGCTGGAGCCGCACGACGCCGAGCTTGAAGCCGCAGCGTCAGCTTACGCCGATGCCGTCACCAAGCTGGAGCCGTTGCTGAAGGAAACGGACGACTACTACACCCAGGAAAACTACAAGGACGACAAGATGGCCAAGGGGAAGGCGCTGCATCCCCAGCTTGTCGCCGCATGGGATGCTTTTGCGAAGGCCGACAAGGATCTGCGCCGCAATGTCGAGACCATCAACGACAAACGCGCGCTGGAACGGCTGGCAGAGATCGAGCGCAGCGAAGGCCGCAAGGCGCGTTACCACGTCGAAGCGCTCATGATCCAGGCCAAGCGCGTGCTGCGCACGGAACGGTCCGACAAGCCGGACATGGCCGCAATCACGCAGGCGCTGACCGACTATGAAGCCGCGATCAAGAGCGTCGAAGAAGCCGCGAATGCCGATGACGGCAAGAAGATCGGCTCGATGTTCACCAGCAACGCGAAGTCGTTCCTGACATCCGCCAAGCAACTGATGCGCCGCGTGCGCGACAAGGTGCCTTACAGCCAAGGCGACAGGATGATGTTGAGTTCAGGCGGCGGCTGGATGGTCGAGGGTTCGCCTGATCGGGTGCTGCGCGACTACAATCAGTTAATTGAGGCCTACAATAGCGGCGCGCGCATGTGACACGCGCCGCGTCACCCTACTTCAGCGTAATCGCAAGTCCGCTCAGATCCGCATTTGCCATCAAGCCTACCTGACGGCCCGAGAGTTCAAGCACCGCGCCCTTCTGGTTGGTCAGCA
>Ga0209023_10008831_pt1 | contig 10020 bp, 9 predicted proteins | sample LakOneMetagenome_FD_187468 | JGI IMG/M metagenome (GOLD analysis project Ga0209023, IMG submission 187468) | Freshwater and sediment microbial communities from Lake Erie, Canada (SPAdes) (version 2) | ecosystem: Environmental > Aquatic > Freshwater > Lentic | place: Lake Erie, Canada | collected... | reverse complement strand
GGCCGGAACGACCTGCGTGGGCGGCGGCATGTGCCTGAAGGACCGCATGGCTGTTGCGCGCTACAAGCCGAACGGAGGGCTCGATCGAAGCTTCTCGAAGGACGGTCGCAGCGTGACGAACGTCCAGAAGGCGGCGTCCGCTGAGGCCGTGGCGCTCCAGCGTGACGGCAGGATCGTCCTCGCCGGCTCGGCGAACGACGACTTCGCCTCGTTCGCGGCGGTCAGGCTGAAGGCGGACGGATCGCTCGACCGCAAGTTCGGCAAGAAGGGAAAGACCGTCGTGTCCTTCGGCGACAGTGCGTCCGCCAGGGACGTGGTGGTTCTGCGAAGCGGCCGGATCGTGATGGCGGGCGACACCCAATCGACACCGACGGTGGATTCGGCCGTCGTCGCCCTCCGGCCGAACGGCTCGCTCGACGGGGAGTTCGCCGGAGGCGGGAAGGCGACCTACGACATCGGCGCCGGTAATGGCGACACCGCGGCCGGAATAGCCGTTCTGTCCCGGAAGAACTTCGTCGTGATGGGATCCTTCAACCCGAACAGCGACATCTACGTCGCCCGCTTCGACAACGTCGGAGCCCTCGCCGGCTGATCGGTCTCAGGCGCGGAACAGCCGGGCTCGCTCGACCCCGGTCCCCCCGGTGGGCAACTTGTAGATGTCCCCGTCCTGAGCCAGCCAAAGCGGTCCGCCGAATCGCTCGCGCGCGTCGCCCAGGAACGGTCCTTCGAGCCCCTTGAGCGGCAGCGGGGGGACGACGTGCGTGATCGCCAGCGCTCCCACCCCGGCCTCGCGAGCGGCGTCCGCCGCCTGCGGCGCGGTCGCGTGATAGTCGGAGACGTCGGCGAGGATCTGGCTGCGGTTGGCGAGCCCGGCGTCGGCGGCGGCGTCCTCGACGAGCTTGAGCAGTTCGATCGAGAGGGCGTCGTGGAGCAGGAGGTCGGCTCCCTTCGATGCCTGCACCAGCGCCGGGGAATAGACGGTGTCGCCGCTGATCACGGCGCTGCGCCCCCCGTAGTCGAAGCGATAGCCGACGACCGGTTCGACCGGCGTGTGGTCGACGACGAAGGCGGTCACCTTCAGCCCGTCGGACTCGAGCACGACCTTCGCCTCCTCCCCAGCCGGAAGCTCGAAGACCTCACCGGCCATCGTCGCGCCGGAGGGAGGTGCGATCGCCTCGGTGTGGTGGGCGGTGCGGTAGAGGGCGTCGAGAGCGTAGGCCTCGTTGAATCCGGACATGACCCGATCCAGACCCGGAGGACCGAGCACCCGCATCGGCGTCCGATCGGCATCGGCGACCCAGCGCTGCAGGTTCACGCTGCCGAGCCCCCCGATGTGATCTGAGTGGTAGTGGGTGAGCAGGACCGCGGCGATCCGGCCCGGCGAGATGCCCATCCGGTTGAGGGTCTCCGATGCGCCCTCCCCCGCATCGACGACGTAGACGCGCCCGCCTGCGATCACCGCGACGCAGGGGTTGCCCCGCTTGGGGTCGGGCAACGGCGAACCCGAGCCGGCGACGGCTACGTGCAGGCCGTCAGGCAGGTCGGCGACCGCGTCCGCGGACATGATCTTGGGAAGTTGCCGTCTGACGACGGCCAGGGCGAGGCGGGATCGAAGCGACATGGTCATCACCCGACCCTACTCGACAAGTTGTCAGTTAGACGTATGGATCAGCGGTTGTTCTGGAACTCCAGAACCTGCTGGAACGTCGGGCGGTTCGTCGTCGGGAACCGGGTGGGAAGCAGACCCGGCGAGAACCCGGTCGTGCTCGCCTTGCCGATCCACGTGGACGGATCGCTGCTTCCGAAGTCCGTCTCCAGGGAGTCGGCCGCCCCGTCGATCGCATCCCAGAGCGATGCCTGGCAATCCCCCAGGTCACCCTTGCCGCAGTAGGCGAGGTTGAACTTGCCCTTCACCTTGTCGCCGAGAAGCGTCCGCAGGTCCTTGTCGACGTACGACTCGCCCGAGAGGCTGCCGAGGCCGCGGACGTTGTCGAGGTCGCCCAGAACGGAGCCGAACTGCGGCGCCATCACTGCGGTGGCGATCGGTCGCCACATGCGGTCCATGACAGTCGGACCGGCCTCGTCGTAGTAGGTGTCCAGGTCGCCGTCGAGACGCGGTGCGTCGCGGCTGACCCAATCGTCGAGCAGGTCGACGACCGCCTGGTCGCGAGCGTTCGGGGCAGCGCTGCCGTCGAGAACATCGCTGACGATCGGCCAGACCGGTGAGCGCACGTCCTCGGTGGCGGCGCGGTTCATGATCCCGACGTTGTCGGTGATGTGCGCCTGCTTCGGCCACTGGTCGAACAACTCGACGCGCTGGACCGAACCGTAGGGCTCGTCGTCGCCGTGCATGAACCCGGGAGCCGACTGGTTGTTCCAGTTGAGCAGCAGGCCGTGCGGTCCGCCGACGGCGTGCGGGTGCTCGTTGCGGCTCAGGTAGCCCTTCCACTCGTACTTGCCGGTGCCGAGCGTCGGCAGACGGCGATCGAGGCCGCGGGCGCGCTTCGGCAGCAGCCCGGACGTGAAGTACGCGGTCTTGTTGCGCGACGTGTACGCCCAGTTGAACGTGAAGCCGAACTCGTTGGCGGTCTTCCAGAACTTCTTCGGCGACTTCGCCTTGCCACCCGTCATGTCGTGGAGAGCGACGAGGTTGAGCCCGTCACGACCGAACGTCGAGCGCTCGCGCGAGAGGGCGTACGGCTTGCCATCGACCGTGGCGGTGGCGAACACCGGCCCGTGCACCGAGACGTCGTAGGTGACGGGATCGCCGTTCAGCGTTCCGGCGTTGAAGTTCTCCAGCGCCCTGCACTTGCCCTTGTAGAGGTAATGATCTGATTCGCGGGTCGGCTGGGAACCATCCGTCTCGCACAGCTTCTCCGCGAACACGTCGCGGACGTCGTGGCCGGCCGAGGTCAGGCTCCACGCGTAGTTCTGCGTCCGCCCGATCAGGATGTACATCGCAAGGCCGGGGACGGCCGCGCCCTGGGCCTTGATTCCCGGGCCGTGGAGATCCATCTGCTCGACGATCTCGGGGTAGTAGTAGCCGAGCTGCGGGCCCATCACCGCAAGCGCGTTGTCGGTGGCCGAGCGCTTGGCGGATGCGACCAGGAAGTTCGAGGCCTGACGCCGTGCCGGCGCGGCCGCGGCCTGGGCGGAGCTCACGGTCGGATCGTCGCTCTGGACCGAGTCGGCGTCGAGGACGACCGAACCCTTCACCTTGCCGCCGGTCAGGACCGGGTAGTTGAAGCGCTTGTTGATCGTGGTCGGCGCCTCGGGATCGTTCGCGAGCATCACGTCGTCCCAGGCGCTGTATCCCTTGCTCGCGCCGAGCTCGTCCTGGAGCTTGGCGAGCAGATCGGAGTTGGCGGCCTCGCCGCCGCCGCCGGCGCCGAAGATCGAGCCGATGAAGGCGGTCACGGCGATGACGTCGTTGACGCCCACCGGCTCGCCGCCGACGCCGTGTGCGTCGTTGTAGGCGTTGATGCCGTCCGCGTAGGCCTGGGCGTCGCTGATGACCTCCCGGCCCTTCTTCCCGTACTTCTTGACGAGCAGGCGCCGCTGCTTGGTGACGAGATTCTCGGTGGCGGCGCTCGGGACGAACGACTGGCCGCTGGTGACGAGCGAGAAGGCGTCGAGGTTCGGTACGTCGGCGACGGCCGCCCGGGCGGGGCCGCGGCCGAGGGTCAACAGCAGGCTGCGATCGCGGGCGGTGGCCCAGCCGGCGCCGAAGGCGACGTCGTCGCGGGTGTCGCCGTAGATGTGGGGAATGCCGTAGGCGTCATAGACGAGGTCGAGGCCGGGGCGGCCCGTGTCCTCGGACTGGACGTCGCCGATCGGCGCGAAGTTCTCGGGGAGGAAATGATCGTCGATCACCTGGTCGGTGATGTTGTCGCGCAACGGCGTCAGCCCGCTGTAGAGGGGCAGCTGGTCCGTGGAGTTGTCGGTGAACGGCAGGCCGCCGTAGTTGCCCGGAGGCAGGATGTAGCGAGCGGTGTCCTGGCTGGCGAGCCCGGCTGATGCGGACGCCGACCATGCGGCGGCGACGCAGGCGACAGCGACGAGGGCGGACAGGAACGACCTGGAACGACTCAACTGACTTCTCCCTTGACACGCGGCTCCCCAGCCGCTCGCTCTCCCGGAACGCCGGGGAGTATGTCAGAGGCCATCCCCGTCGGCGACGGTTGCCGGGCTCAGTCGGTGAGCGTTCGCTCGAGGTTCTCGAAGCACCCGTTCCAGCCGGCCTCGTGCGAGCGAACGGCCTCCTCGTCGAGCAATCCGCTGTGCGTGAACCGGACGGCGGTGCCGCCGCCCGTCTCCTCGAACTCGATCTCGATCAGCGACTCATGGGGTTCGCGGTCCCAGACCCACGTGAACGCCAGTCGATTCGGCGGGTCGACGAGCGTGTAGCGGCCCCCTCCCCCGTACTCCTCGCCCGCCTCGGGATTGCGCATCACGACCCGGAGCTCGCCGCCCACCCGCAGATCGACCGTGGCTGCGCTCGTCTCCCATTCGCGCTCGGCGTGGAACCAGCGGCGCAGCACCTCCTCGCTGGTCCAGGCGTCGAAGACGCGCTCCACGGGAGCGTCGTAGGTGCGGTCGATCCGGAGGGTGGTCTTCGCGCTCACTTTTCGGGTTCCCGACGCCGTCGCACGTGGACGAGTATCCATCCCCGCGCGACCAGAAGGCTTGCGGCGGCCCCGGTGCCGAGCGTCGGCAGCAGGATCTCCTCGACCGGCACCCCGGCGACGTGGGCCGAGAGCAGCATCACGTGCTCGTGGCCCCACGCTGGGATGCCGCCGCCTCCGAGAGTGCGCGCTCGAATGTGGTGGCGTGGTCGTATTCGTCGTGGCGGTTCCACCACCCGTATGCCTTCGTCTGCGGATATCCATCCGGCGAGTCCTCCCAGATCTCCTGGCGCCCGAGGGCGGTGATGTCGAGGTAGGCCCAGGTTCCCCCCATGACCTCGTCGCCGCGCTTGTCGACGAAGTACGTGCGCGAGATCCGATCGTCGTCGTCGCGGATGAACGCGTTGGTGCCGTGCCACTCGCCGACGCCGAAGTCGGCGTCGAAGTCGTCGGTGAGCGTGTACCAGGGGATGTCCTCCCAGCCCATCCGCGACTTCAGCTCGTCCAACTGCTCCTGCGAGGCACGGGAGACGAAGGCGAGCGTCGTGTCGCGAGCGTTCAGGTGGGCCGGGTGGGCCACCTGGTCGGCGACCATCGAGCATCCGCGGCAGCCCTTGTCCGGCCAGCCGTCGACGTCGGAGTCGTAGAAGAAGCGGTAGACGATCAGCTGGCGCCGTCCCGCGAACAGGTCGAGCAATCCGACGGTGCCGTCGGGGCCCTCGAAGGCGTACTCCTTGTCGACCGCCATCCGGGGCATCCGGCGGCGCTCGGCGGCGAGCGCGTCGCGGGCGCGGGTCAGCTCCTTCTCTTTGACCAGCAGGTCGGTGCGAGCGACGTCCCATTCCTCGGGCGTCACGATCGGTGTCAGGTTCATTTCGGGTCCTCCTCGGTGAGGTAGTCGTCGACGACGTCGAACAGGCGCCCCCAGAGGGCGCGCTGGCGGTCCATCCACTCGGCGGCCTCCCGGAGCGCTTCCAGCTCCAGCGACAGCCGGTGCGTCCGGCCCTCGATCTCGCGCGTGACCACGCCGGTCTCCTCGAGCACCTTCAGGTGCTTGGAGATCGCCGGCTTCGACACCCCGAAATCCGCGGTGACGTCGCCCACCGTCGCCGGACCTTCGGCGAGGCGTTCGACGATGCCGCGACGGATCGGATGCGAGAGCGCCTTGAATGGATCGTTAACCATACGGTTAACAATAACAGAGAGCCCAGAGTAGCCGGGCGCGGCGGCGCCGGCTCAGGTGGTCGGCCGCTCCGCTCCCAGACGCGTAGCTGCGGATCTGGCGGCCTCGGTCACCTCGTTGAGGGCGTCGAGCGCCCTCTGGATGTCGTCGCCGGCGAGATCGACGTCCTCGCGGCGACCCTCGAGCTCCGCGAGACGGCCGCGGAGATTCTCGACCTCGGCCTCGGCGTCGTCGCGGGCCTTCGTGGCCTGGGCGAACTGGACGCGCTCGTTGTCCTGCCGCCGTTCGCGCTCGGCCCGCGCAGACCGCTCCCGCTCCAGCTCGGCCCGCATCTCCTCCTTCTCGGCGACGGCCGCCTCGAGGGCCTTGGCGGTCTGCGCGTGCTGAGCGCGCCCGTCGTCGCGATCGAGCGCGACGGCGGGGCGTTCCGCCAATTCACCGCGCAGCCTCTCGATCTCCGCGCGCAACCCGTCGGCCTCGCCGGCGGAGGCGGTCACGGCGGCGATCGTCTCGGCCGCCCGCTCGCGCTCGGCGTTCCTCTCGGTCTCGACCTCGGTCAGCGCGGCGCGTTCTCGCTCGAGCTCGTCTCGCAGGCCGGCGACCTCCTCACGCAACCTCTCCCCCTCGCCGTCGTCGACGGGCGGCGGAGCGACCGGCGCAGGGGGAGCGGCAAACGCCACGGGGTCGGGAGGCGGAGCCACCGATTCGGGCTGAGCGGCGGGCTGAGCGGCGGTCTCGGGGGCCCGCTCCTCGCCGGGAAGCTCGTCGGGCAACTGCATCGGGGCCGAGTAGCGCGCGGGCTCGGGCATCCGATCGATCAACTCCCTCAGGGAGTCCGCGTCGACGATGACGGGCAGCGGCTCGCTCTTCGTGATCTCGCCGATGTCGCTCACGGCGATCGCGTCGAGCGGGTCGGCGAGGGCGACGATCAGGGTCCCGCTGGGTGACTGGGCGATCGGCAGCGCCGAGTAGCGCGTCGCGACGTTGCGGTCGATGAGCCGCATCGCCCCCTGGTCCACCTCGAAGTGCTCGAGGTCGACGTGGTGCAGTCCGTGACGCTCGGCGATGGCCCGGGCCAGGTCGTTCGCGGTCAGCTCGCCCCGCTCGACCAGGAGAGTTCCCGGCTGTTGGCCGGCGAAGCGGGCGTCCTGGAGGGCCGTCTGTACGGCGGCGTCGCTCGCCAGCCCGAGCTCGACGATCACGTCCGTGATGAAGCCACCGCGGCCTCCCGGACTGGAGGGAGGCGTCACTCCGTCGCGGGTGCTCAGCCACTCGTCGCGGGTTTCGACGACCCCCATCGTCATCGTCATCAGCCTCCGACTGCCGCGGCGGGTGCAGCGACGTTCCCGAGCGAGCCCTCGGCCCGCTGCAGCGCATCCTCGGGAGAGTCCCCCTCCTCGACGGCGACCGCTCCGCAGGAGATGTCGACCTCGCACTGCCGGGCACCGGTGACTCGGTTCAGGGATTCGGTGAAGCGGGCGAGCATCGACTCGACGCCGCCCACGTCCTCGCATCCGACGAGCACGGAGGCGAGGCGGGCGTCGCCGACGCGACCGACGTGGTCGGTGCCGCGCGCCGCTCCGGAGAGAACCTCGGCGGCGTCCTTGAAGACCACTCGGGATATTGCGGATCCGAAGGGCTCGTCGACGACTCCGATCTCGCAGACGACCAGCCATGAGCGGGTCGTCCCGCGCTTGGCGAGGCGCCACTCGCGATCGAGCAGACCGACGAAGCCGGCGCGGTCGCTGAGGCCCGTCGCGGGATCGATTCCGCTGCCGTCGGTCAGCAGTCGGCGCACCTCCCTCAGCTCGGCACGCGACCGGACGCGCTCCCACTCGTAGGCGAGCATCCTCGCCGCCAGGCTTACGACGATCAGGTCATCGGGGCCGTAGGCACCGTCCTCGGAGACGGCGGAGACGGTGCCGACCGTGCTGCCGTCGCTGAGCTCCAGCGGATGGGAGATCGAGCCGCCCAGCCCGCGAGATCGCAGGAACTCGGGGGCGATCTCGTCATCGGCCCCCCGCGGGACGAGCGTGCCGCGCTCGAGACCCGTACCGGTCGCTCCGCAGACGTCCAGCAAGCGCCAGGTCTTGCCGTCCTCCTCGGCCTGACCGAGGAGGATCGTGCCGGGGACGGACGCGGCAACGGCGCCGAGCGCGGATTCAGCCGCCTCGGCGAAGCTCTGGAAACGGCGACTGACCAGGGGAATCAGCGCCTGAAGGGAGGAATGTGGGTCCACCGACCCCTCATCGGCTGGTCCGCTTCGAAAGTTGAGGGCTGGTACGCCTGTGCCAGACCGCTCAGTACGGCGATGGCGGGCAACGTCCGGGCAGGGAGACCTGGCCCGCCTGGTGGTGGAAGGTGTCCATCACCATCCACTCGTCGAGCTCCGGGTCGTAGAGGTTCTGGACGCCGAACTGAAGCACCTGCCAGAACACGCTCGGATCGCTCTGGTCGACGTAGATGTCGCCGAGCGCGAGCGGGAATCGCAGGAAGCTGCCGGGCGGTGCCAACGGCCAGACCCAGCCGACACGCCAGTGGTTGACGTACCGCCGTGGGTTGCGCTGCAGGATCTCCCGCCCGACGAAGCGGGAGTTCCTGAAGATCTGGTTGAGGATGTGCCGGTTGAAGAAGCCCGGGATGATCGAGCAGGTGTGGTCGGTCACGCCCGGCCACTTGTAGGTCAGCGTGTAGAGCGAGTTGTGCCAGACGAGATTCGTGAACCAGATCGGGAAGTTCGGGCCGCCGGCAACCATCCGGAAGTCACCATCCCGGCCGCGCCACGTGAAGGGCACCGTGAGGCCCATGTCCCTGACGATCCACCGGCCCCGCCCGCGAAAGTTCCTCGGCAGGTGGGGGGTCTGGGGAGGCACCGCCCTCGACGTGTCCGTCGTCGACGTCGACGCGGGAAACCGGTGCCCGGGGTTCGCCTCGGCCGACGCCGGAATCGCGAAGAACGCACCCGCCGCAATCAGCGCACCGACTACGAAGCCGGTGAAGGTTCGGCGGCGACTCGACCGATCCATGTCTCCGAGTCTAGATCGGGGGTCGGAGCGATCGCGAGGATCCGGGACATGGCCGCGGCGAGCTCGCCGTCCGGGTCGTCCGACGAGCCGAGGCTGCGCCACGCGATGAACCGGTCGGGCCGCACGAGCACGGCTCCCTCGGGCCCGAACTCGCGATGTCTCAGCCAGGTGCACCGAGGGTCGAACAGGTCGCCGACGACGTGGCCGATCCGGACGGCGTCGATCGGCAGTTCGCTCGCCGCCGCCAGGTCGTTCGCCGCCTCGCACCAGGCGCCCCCCTCCTCCCCCGCGATCAGCAGGAAGCGGCCGGGCCGGACGAGGTCCTTGATCGGCACGCGAACGCCGTCGTCATCGTCGATCCAGGCGTGCGGCAGCGGGGAGCCGGGGCGGGTGGACGGGGTGTAGATGCGGACGTCGTCGGGCGACTTCGGCGGCGAGGTCCCGTCGTCGACGATCGCGGCCGACTCGTAGGCGTATCCGTACTCGACGTTCTGCTCGCCGAACTCCATCGACTGGGCCCGGATCAGTCGCATCACCGTCTCACGGTGCTCGGCATCTTCCGGCCGGCCGCTCCAGAGGCGCTTCAGGGCCGTCAGGTTCTCCTCCTCGGTGTGCTCGTGGGAGACGCCGAGGGCGTCGCCGATCATGAAGTGGTTCGCGGCGTTCTCGAGCGATCGCTGGGCGTTCCGCTCCAGCGCCGGGCGCCGCTCCGGCTCATAGGTCTCCAGCAGTGCCGGCGAGGCCTGTCCGCCGACCACTGCGGCGAGCTTCCAGGTCAGGTTGTGGACGTCCTGGATCGCGCTGGCCAGCCCGAGGCCGCCCGTGGGTGGGTGGCGGTGAGCGGCGTCGCCGACGAGCGTCACGCGGCCGACGCTGTAACGGTCGGCCATCACGGCCTCGACCGACCACCTGGTGATCTTGTGGATGTCGAGTGGGAGGTCATCGATCCCGAGCGCCGCCCGGATGTCGGCCTCGACCTGCGCGTCGGACTGCGCGCGCGGATCGTCGACGGGGTAGTTGATGTGGATCACCCACTCCTCGGACTCCGGCCCCCAGCGCTGCGGGCCCATCGGGACCACCACGACCATCACTCCGCTCTGCGGGGAGAAGATCCAGCGGAGCAGGACGTCGTCGTCCTTCGCCAGTTGCGAGAAGTCAGCGGAGACGTGCATCGTCGCGGTCTCGG
>Ga0209023_10008830_pt1 | contig 10021 bp, 8 predicted proteins | sample LakOneMetagenome_FD_187468 | JGI IMG/M metagenome (GOLD analysis project Ga0209023, IMG submission 187468) | Freshwater and sediment microbial communities from Lake Erie, Canada (SPAdes) (version 2) | ecosystem: Environmental > Aquatic > Freshwater > Lentic | place: Lake Erie, Canada | collected... | reverse complement strand
AGTGTTGCCGCATGTTGCTGCAGTTTTTCCCTTGTAAAGATCTCTGATCTGAGCGGAGCCCGTTCATCGTTGTACCGGGCATTTCCGCTTTCTCCGAAAAAGGGTTCAATGATATTCTTTTTCAGCTTGGCCATGGCCTGGGGCAGTAATTCAAAAAAATCGTTCTGCTTATTTCCCCTGCTGAATACTTTCATTTGATTTTGCGGATTTAATTTCCTGAAATATTTCTAATGCATTGATGTATATACGGAATTATACAAAAACCGCTCCTTTTAGTTATGAAATGGCAACCGGAAAGATTTTTAATTAATTATTGTTGAAATGAGTATAATCAGCTAACCGCTAAACGGTAGGATCCTGTTTGCTGTTCCTACTTCCGGGTTTGTTTAAAAAGCATCGTTAGCCTGTAAGATCTGTTTGATTCATCATATTCCGCCAGGTCTGTATTGAATTTAAAATATTTTTCGACCAGTTGGATGAATGCAGGATTTTCCACAAAAGCATTCTTTAAATTCTTAAAGGTCAGTTTTTGGATATCCCCTTCTTTTCCTTTGCTGAAATAATAATTTGTAGCATTCGTGCTGCCATAAGGCGGCCTTTGGGGCAATATCCATTTATAGATCTGGATATCATCATTTTCATTTAAAAGCAATAATGGTTTCTTATCCAGGAAACGGTATATATTCCCATTACAGGTTGTATATCCATAAATACTTTTTTTTGAAACCCTTACATGGCCGCTGTTTTGAAAGATGGTTATATAGCTTTTATTAAATAACCCGTTTAGCCTTATATTATTTTGTTTGTTGCCGCAAATGGCTTTAAAAGACAATTTCCGATCTGTAAAATCCGCGGCAGTCATAAATATGCCTGCTGGTTTATTATTATTTTGCGCAGGCAGTTGCAGGCAAAGCAGGGAAAAAAATAAGGAAACATACATTGCTTTTATCATTTTTATTTCTTTTGAGTAAGTGTTTATTAAACTGGCAGCTATCGGGGCTGCCAGTTATTGATCAAATTAAAGAGACATGCTCCGCTGTATTTTTCCTGTTGTGTGAGCGCCGGTAAAAGATCTCCACGATAAGCGGGAACAGCAGCAGGGTAAGTATGGTTGAACTGACCAATCCACCGATAACAACAATTGCAAGCGGTTTTTGCGTTTCACTTCCTATGCCTGTAGATAGTGCAGCGGGCATCAGGCCGATGGCTGCCATCAAAGCCGTCATAATCACCGGCCTTATCCTTGACCGTACCCCGTTCTTCACCGCTTGCGCCAAGGGTATCTTGCGGTGAAGGTTTTGTTTGAATTCGGAGATCAGGATCACTCCATTTTGTATACAGATGCCAAACAATGCGATAAAGCCTATCCCCGCTGAGATGCTAAACACCGTGTGTGTAATATGCAGGGAAAGTATGCCGCCCATGATAGCGAAGGGAACATTCAGCAACACAAGGCCTGCATCAACCCCATTGCCAAAGCTGATAAAAAGTAAAATGAATATCATGACCAATACAATGGGCACAACCTGTGAAAGCTTTGCCTGTGCCCTTACCTGGTTCTCAAATTCACCGGCCCATTCAATGTTGTATCCTTTGGGAAGTTTTACCTGCCTGTTAACTTTTTCCTGCGCTTCAGCGATCGTACTTCCCATATCCCTTTCCCGTATGGAGAATTTGATGGCAATGAATCTTGTATTCTTATCCCGGTAGATAAATGCAGGGCCCGTAACGGTTTTTATTTCTGCAATTTCCTTTAAGGGGATCTTGGAACCATGCATGGTAGGTACGAGTAATTCGCTAATGGAATGCTCATCGTTGCGGTATTGCTCCGGGTAGCGGATACGAATATCAAATTTGCGTTCCTGCTGGTAAAATGTAGAAGCGGATTTTCCACCGATCGCCATTTCGATCACTGAATTTGCATCGGCAGTTGTAACACCATACATGGCCATCCTGGGCTCATCGAAAATGATACTGAACTCGGGCTGCCCGATGTTGCGCATGACCCCAAGGTCTTTGATACCGTTTACGGTTCCAAGGATATTATAAATACTATCGGCAAGGTTATCCAGTTTATTAAGATCATTGCCAAATACTTTTACGGCAAGATCCGCATTGATACCGGCAACAGCTTCTGCAACATTATCTATTATCGGCTGCGAATAATTGTAAACCACACCCGGATACTGTTTAAGTTTTGCATCCATTTCATCGATCAGCTGGTCTTTGGAAATATGCCGCTGCCATTCTTTTTCCGGCTTCAGGTTAACCTGGCATTGTATATAATAGAAGCCGGATGGATCAGTGCCGTCATTGCTCCGGCCTGTTTGAGAAAGCACTCCTTTTACTTCGGGAAATGATGTGAGTATCTTTCGGAATTCAGTAACAAAACCCACTGTTTGTGTAAGCGAACTGCTCATTGGTAATTTTGCTTCAACCCAAAGGGCTCCTTCATTTAATTCGGGCAGGAATTCACTGCCCAGGAATTTAAAGGAAAAGAAACTCAATGCTAAAATTGTAAATGCAATGGCAAGACTGCTTTTTTTATGTGCCATTGTGAAGTTCAATCCTTTTGTAATGATCCTGTTGAAAAAATTCACGATCGGGTTGTTCCTTTCCCTGGCATCTTTTTTCAGGAGCATACTTGTTAGTACAGGTACAAGCGTTAGTGTAAAGATCAAAGCGCCTAATAAAGCAAAGCTCAATGTCCATGCAAGTGGCGAGAACATTTTTCCTTCTACCTTTTCGAATGCGAAAATGGGTATCAGGCTCGTGATGATAATGATCTTTGCAAAGAAGATCGGTTTTGCAAGGTTGCTCCCGGCTTTCCTGATGATGCTGAGTTTGGCCATCTTATTATATTTCTCCATCCCCACTTCACTGGCCCGGTGTGCCAATACAACAAACAAACCTTCCACCATGACCACAGCGCCATCGATGATAATTCCAAAATCAATGGCACCCATCGACAACAGGTTTGCTGTCATCCCTTTTAACTTCAGGCAAATGAATGCAAAAAGCAATGCCAGGGGAATGATAACAGATACAATGACGGTCAGTCGCCAGTCAAACATGAATATAAAAACGATCAGCGTTACCAGTAATATGCCTTCAACCAGGTTATGGCTGATCGTTTCCGTGCAGAAATCCATAAGGTTGTCACGGTCATAAAAGGTGATCATTTTTACATCTGATGGCAATATCTTTTCATTCAGTTCTTTTACCTTTTCTTTTACTCTTTTTAAAACTTCCCTGGGATTCTCCCCTTTGCGCATAACAACAATACCTTCCACAACATCATCATTGTTATTCAGCCCTGCCTGTCCCACACGGGGGAAATGACTTGGCGAAACTGCGGCAACATTCTTTACAAGGATGGGTGTTCCATTGATATTATCAACAATGATATTTTCGATATCATGGATATTATCCAGCAAACCAATACCACGAACCACGTAGGCCTGTCCGTTTTTTTCTATGACATCGCCTCCAACATTTATATTGCTTTTTGAAACGGCTGTATAGACTTCCAGTGGTGTAATATCATATTTCGCAAGCATGACAGGATCCACTGTTATTTCATAAGTTCTTTCAGCCCCGCCAAAAACCGTCAGGTCTGCAACCCCTGGGATACTTCTCAGTTGCCGGTCGATGACCCAGTTTTGTATGGTATTTAATTCGATCGAATTCCTGTTCTTTGATTCAAGCGTATAACGGAAGATCTCTCCAGTAGGGCCATAGGGGGGCTGTACATCAGGCTCAACGCCTTCGGGCAGACTAACCCCCCGGAGTAAGTTTGTTACCTGTTGCCTTGCAAAAAAATCTTCCACATCATCATCAAAAATTATTTTGGTTACGGAGAGGCCAAACATTGAAATGGACCGCAAGGTTGATTTTTTTTGCACGGAGTTCATTGCAATTTCGATCGGGGTAGTTACGAAGCGTTCCACTTCTTCGGCACTCCGGCCGTTCCATTGTGTTACAATAATGATCTGGGTATTGGTTACATCCGGGAAAGCTTCAAGAGGCGTTTTTATGTAACTCCATATCCCGCCTATGATTATTAATATCGTCATGAAGAAGATAAAGAACCTGTTCTTCAAAGAAAAGGTCACTATACCTGAAATAAATTTATTCATTAGGAGCTGGTTTAAAAATGGTGGAATATCAATCGTTCATGGCATCGTATACCAGTAACTGGTATTTGCCCAGGATGCGCTCACCCGGTTGCAGGCCATTTTTTATGTAGGCATTATTGCCAATGGTTTCCAGTACTTCTATTTCCCGGGTTTGTATATTGCAATCATCCTGGTATACCATCACAAAATTTTTATTCTTGTCGAAAATAATAGCCTGTGCAGGTATCATTGGCAACTGTAGGTTGCTGTCATCATACCTGATGTTTATCTGTGCAAACATTTCCGGTTTTAAAAGGTTATCCCTGTTGGGGATCTTTATACGTACTTTCATGACCCTGCTCTGGGGATCAAGTATGGAAAATATCCTGTCAACTTTTCCTGTAAACACCTGGTTATTGTATGCGATCACTTTGATATCTGCATCATAACCTGTTTTGATCTTGGCGATATCGCTTTCAAATACATTTGCCATTACCCATACTTCTTCCAAATTGGCAATGGTGAAAAAGGGGAGTGCAGCATCTACTTTGAACTGCATATTATCAGTCACATTTTTTTCAATGATATAACCCGATATGGGAGCTGTTATGACCTGGACAGCATCTCCCCTTGAACCATAGATAGCATTGGTTTGCTCCATTTTCTTGAGGTCTGACTTAGCTTTTTCAAGATCTGTTTCTGCAGCAATAACATCTTTTCCTGTTGCAAGGCCGGAGGCAAACATCTGCCTGGTAGTGGAAAGATTTTTATCCATGATCTTCACAGCAGATGAAGCTGCTGTCAATTGCCCCTGGTAATCCGCGATCTCGCTGCTATGGATAACGGCCAGGGTTTGGCCTTTTGTTACATGGTCGCCAAGTTGCACTTTCATTTCTGTAACAATACCCCCGACAACAGGAAATACTTTTACCCATTTGTCTTCATCGGCTTCGATTTTACCGGATAAGGAGATTACATTTTTAACCCTTTCATTCTTTACCGTATCAATGATCGTTGTATGTTTTAATGTATTGCTGAGGCAGAATTTTTCAGCAGCTGCCGGTGCTGCGATCTTTTCTTTACAGCTATACAACAGCATGAGTAAAACAATAAATAAGTATGAATTGATATTTTTCATTTTTATGAATTAATTTTTAAATAGATTTTTTCCAACTGCGAATTGCAGTGATTCAATGGCCTGGGCCCTTTCGTTCTGCAATTGATTAAGCTGGAGAACATTGTTCTTATAGGATTCACAGAAATCAGCAAACTCAACGAGGCTGATATTTTTTTTCTGAAAATTATCTGTGATCCCTTCCAGTAATTTTTGGAATTGTGTTTCAAAAGCCGGGTCGAGTGAGCGGAGCATTTTGTCGGTATTTAAAAGCCGCAACCAAGCAGCTTCTACATCATTCTCCACCGTTTGTTTTTGTTGGTCGGTGAGGATCTTTTGTTGCTCTATATTGAACCTGGCTGCTTTTATATTGCCCTGGTTCCTGTTGAAAAAAGGGAGGTCTATTGCCATGCTGAGAAAGCTTGCATTGTTCACGAAACTGCCCCGCTTATCAAATTCAGCGCCCAGGGTGAGGTCGGGTTTTGCCAGGGCCTTTTGAAGGATATAATTTTGCTGGCTGTAAAAAATTGAATTTTGCAGGAACTTCAGGTCGTTGCGGTTTGCATAAGCAGTATCGATCAGGGATTGCAGGCTTAACTGTTCTATGGAGGCAAGAGGGGCATCCTTCTCTTTTTCTGCAATGAAATAAGTTTTATCCGACTGTAATAATAATTGGAATGTAGCCAATTGATCATTCAACTGGTTCTGCAATGTTACCTGTTCTGCTTTTAAAGAATACAGGAGTGATCGTATCCGCAATGCATCCCTGAGTGTTACAATGCCTTTTAGTTGTAAAGAGTCATAAGCATTGTCTAATTTGACGAGCGTAGTGACCTGGTTGTCGTAAGCGCTGAGTGATCTTTGTAAATAGTATATCACATAAAAAGAACTTCTCAGTGAATAACGCAATGTTCTTAATAATTCATAGAATTTATTGTCGCTTAGCGCTGTTGCAGTTTCCAGAAGTTTTATTTCTTTATTCCGCTTGCCTGCAAGCCGGATCAATTGTTGGATAGCAAAATCATACTGGCCATTCCCGTTACTTATATTGAAGATCTTTTTTTGATCCGGGTCATATAAATTCCCCGAGATCGTGAGTGTAGGGTTGTTAAATAATTTTGCCTGCGCAACCTGCGCTTTTGCAATGTCTATATTATATTTTTCTGCGAGCAAGGGCAGGTTCTTTTGTAAAAAAAGACTTTCTGCCTGGGGTAATGTTATGTGGATGGTATCCTGGGCAGCCAATGGTATTATACCATATAACATGATGAACCCCGTGAAGCAGCGCTTCAGGGCTTTATTTTTCATTGCTAATAAAATAATTTACTGTTTAAGTATTGCTATACGGGTGATAGCATTGAGGTATTCTCCAACATAACAGAAGCCGGAGAAAAAGTGAAGCAATTAAACAATACTGTTTGGCGGGGGAGTCAGGATCTCAAAGGCGGGGGACTGTAATAAAGGAATTTTATATTCAGGGAAAGGGTCTTTTTTAAATCCTGATAGGTTTTCGGTCTTGATGATGATTACCTCTTGCTGAAAGTTATAACTGATATTTTTTTCAAGATGAAAGTTCTGGCCGCTATCATCGTCTTCATCATCTGCAGTTTTATCATATCCTAAAGCGACCCTTATATATTCCACCACGCTGTTGATATCATCTTTTTTTTGTCCTTTAGCATCGTATACATCGTCTTCCGCTACCTGTGGCAGGAACATGGATGTGTTCATGTGGGAAACTAATAGTATAAATGCAATGAGCCTTTTCATGCTGTGCAAATATAAACAGAATTCAAAGTATATTATTATTGCAGGCTTTGTAAAACATTCGTTAAGACAGCATTTCCACACAAGCTGTTCATTAAATAAAACCCCGGAAGATAAACCTCCGGGGCAATAACTTGTGACCCCTCAGGGACTCGAACCCTGGACCTACTGATTAAGAGTCAGTAGCTCTAACCAGCTGAGCTAAGGAGTCGGGTATTTATAAGTTGCAAGTTACAAATGGAATCACCGGTTATCAAACTTCAAAAGATTTCGTTGCACATAAATTATTTCATGCGCTTAATGGTACAACCAACACTCCTGCTTTCTTTAACAGCAATATCTTTTCCTGCAACCAATTCAGTGATCGCTTCTTTAAGATGATGCCTGCCCACTGCAGACGGGTCTGACGGGTTATCATCAATGGCACCGTGGTAAACAAGTTTGAGGTCTTTGTCGAATAAAAAGCATTCGGGTGTACGGTTGGCGCCGAAGGCATCGGCAATTTCATTGTCCTTATCTACCACGTAATTCCATTTATAGTTCTGCGATCTGGCATAAGCTTTCATTTCATCATAACTGTCATCATCATTGCGCTGCGCTTCATTGCTGTTCAATATGATCACGCCTACATTCATCTTTTCTGCATAAGCGTTCACTTCGAGGGTTCTTTGCTGGTTCTTGATAACATAAGGACAGGTGTTGCAACTGAACATCACCAGAACACCTTTTTCCTTAAGGGCATCCTTCATGCAAACTTCTTTGCCGGATACGTCTTTCATTTTCACCGTTGCCTTAGGCATGGTACTTCCAATGGGCAATACATCCCCATTGCTAAAAGCTACTGTTGCTGCAATGGCTCCTGCTGTCAGCAGCATGAATATCTTTTTCATTGTAAATTTTTTTGGTTTGAAATTAAAATTACTGAATAATGATAAGGGACCGATTCCGCTCATGGAATTTTAACTTAGTGCTTTCCGCTCCTCGAAATCCCTTTGCAGGGCGATCGCCCTGAGTGATTTGATACTTACGTTCAATTCAAAGCCGATCAGCAATGCCAGTGAATTAATGTAAATAAGTGCCATCACCATCATAATGGTACCGATAGAACCATATAACACATTGTAGCGCCCGAAATTATTTACAAAGGCAGAGAAAACAACTGAAGCAAGTATGCTTAAAAAAGTGGCCAGTATGGTGCCGGGTGAATTGAATTTCCAGCGTTTTTGTACCGCAGGCGCATACCTGAAAATAAAACCGATGGCAAAAAAAACAAGCAGGATGATCAGCACCCAGCGTGAATAAGCGATCACCAAACGCCAGCCACTGTCACTTACGATCAGTTTCAGGAGGGCGCCCTGGGAGATCAGCAGGATCAGGTAAGCGAATAAAAGGCTGAACAGGATCATGGTAAGCTTGATAGCGATCCATCTTTGATGCAATCCTTTCCTTCTTTCGAAGCCAAGGTATTTTTTATTGAAGGAACGCATCAACCCCATCATGGCGCTGGATGCAAAGAAAAGCGATAGCAACAAACCAAAGGAGAGGAGCCCGATCTTCGAACCATAAATAAAGGAATCAACGAATTTGATAACTTCCTTGTTATAAATTTTGTTTGGGATTATATCGAAGATGAGCGCATGCAACTGTACCTGTATGCTTTTCTTTGAAATGAATGGCAGGTTGGGGATCAGCGTGAACAGGAATAAAAAAGAAGGCGGCGTTGCCATGATGAAATTGTAGGCAATGGCAGAAGCCCTTTCGAAAAGGCCGTGTGTTTTTAACTGTTGTACAAAGAAACGCATAACATCATATAAAGGCACACCTTCAAACCCGGGAAGGTGCCAGTGCTTGCTCCTGTTTAACAGGAAGCCGATGGGGCCCTTTGTTAAGATGAGTCTTTGAAGTTTTATCACCGGGTTGATTATTTAGTCCTGCTGATTATTAAACTGTCCAGGGCATGCTGGTAAGCCTTTGCATTGACCAGGTGTTCCCCATAGGATGAAGCAAAGTTAGAATATCCATTGAAATCCGGTTTCGCTACAAAGAAAATGTAATCTGTTTTGGGTGCATCCAATACTGCATCGATGGTATTGATAGAAGGAGTGGCGATGGGCCCCGGGGGCAGGCCGTTGTGTTGGTATGTGTTGTAAAGCGAAGGGTATTGAAGATGCCCATGCAGGATCCGTTTTAAACCAAAATTACGCATCGCATATTTTACCGTAGGGTCAGCTTCCAGTTTCATTCCTTTGTTCATGCGGTTCATATAAACACTTGCTATCTTGCCCTTGTCTTCGGGTTTTATTGTTTCTTCTTCTACGATACTGGCCATGGTGTATACCTCGTCGGGTGTGAGGTTCAGCGCTGCGGCTTTTGCTGTTCTTTTTCCTTCCCAGAATTTTTGTTTCTGGTCTGCAAAACGGGTGAGGATATTATTTAAAGATGCATTCCACCAAAAAAGATAGGAGTTGGGTATGATGATCGTCATCACAGAGTTGGTATCGAGTTTATATTTTAAAAGTGAATCATTGTTCGTGATAAAGTTGATCACTTGTAAAGAATCGACTTCAAATTGCTGCCCGATCTTACCGGCCAGGTCTTCTTTTGTCCTTAGTTTATTGATCACGAACCTTACCGGTGACTGCCTGCCCGATTTGAGCATGCGGATCATATCCACCAGGCTCATGCCATTCCTGATCTCGTATTTCCCGGTTTTGATGTTCTTATCATATTTTACCTGTTTTGAGAGTTTGTCGAAGAAAAAGGTACCCGAGATGATCCCCTGGTTTTTTAGCCCGTTCTTTACATCGGCATAAGTGGAACCCGTTTTAATATAAAAGAATTTATTTTCCGGCGCCGAAACAGTGGGCCCAAAGATGGCCCATGCACAATAGATACCGGCTAGCAACAATACCAGGAAAACGATCAGCAATATTTTTTTCATTGGTCCCTATAATTCGTGTAATCTGTGTAATCCGTGTAATCTGTGTAATCCGTGTAATCCGTGTAATCCGTGTCTAAAATT
>Ga0209023_10008829_pt1 | contig 10022 bp, 8 predicted proteins | sample LakOneMetagenome_FD_187468 | JGI IMG/M metagenome (GOLD analysis project Ga0209023, IMG submission 187468) | Freshwater and sediment microbial communities from Lake Erie, Canada (SPAdes) (version 2) | ecosystem: Environmental > Aquatic > Freshwater > Lentic | place: Lake Erie, Canada | collected... | reverse complement strand
GCTACGCATTCGACCTGTCGCAGTTCTCGAACACGGCGCAGACTGTAACGTACGGTCCGCGCGAACGCGGGCTGAGCGATCTTATTTCTCCGCAGCCTGACGATCCTGTTTTCAAGAAAGTACCCGGCGAGTTTCGTGCTGAATTGCATGACCGGTTATTCGCGCCGATCTATCCGGTCGTCTTTGTGCTGATCGCGTTTGCGATCCTCGGTGCCCCGCGTACAACACGGCAGAACAGAAATTTCGCGATTGCTGTGATCATTCTGACCGTGCTCGTGGTGCGCATTGCGGGCTTCGGATTTTCAACGGCGGGTGTCGCAAGCGTAACTCCGATCATCCTTCAGTATGCGATGCTTGTAATTGTCAGCGCATTGAGTGTGTGGACCATTCTGCGGGGCATTATCGTTGAGGCACCTGTCAATCTGACGTGGTTCGCTGAGAGCGTTCTGGCGCGCATATCGCGATTGAGGCCGAAGCCACATTCAGCCGGATAACGACTTCGATCATGTGCGAGGCACGATGCTAGATAAATGGCTAGACGGCATCGAGGAGGGATGGGCCATTCCCCTCATGCTGGCGATTTTTGTCGTGTTGTGGACGGCATATCTCGCGCTCGCCTATGTCAACGCTGGCCTCCATCCGGACGTTCTCGAAGTCTGGACTCTGGGACGTGCTCCAGCATGGGGAGGTCTGAAGCATCCACCGTTGATGGGCTCGGTATCGTATCTGTGGACGTTCATTTTCCCGGCGCGCGACTGGTCGTATCAGCTATTGGCGATGGTCAATTCTGCCGTTGCGCTCTGGATGATCGACCTGATCACGAGACGATATGCGCGCGGTGACAAACGCGTCATCGTGCTGTTGTTGCTGATGTTGCTGCCGGTCTATCAATTCGAGGCACAGCGTTTCAACGCCAACTCTGTTTTGTTTGCGGTATGGCCGCTCGCGATCTACTGCTTCATGAAATCCTACGAAACGCGGCATGCCGCATGGGCAATCGCCGCGGGGCTTGCCGCTGCAACAGCGATGCTCGGCAAATACTATTCAGCGTTTCTGATTGCAGGATTTGTATTCGCGGCCATCTGCCATCCCGGGCGCCGTGCGTACTTCACCTCATCGGCACCATGGCTTTCTAGCGCGGCAGGATTGCTGTTGCTGGCGCCTCATGTGCATTGGCTGGCAGCGAATGGTGTCGGACCTTTCGATTACGCATTGGGCGTCCATGGCGGGATGACGGCAGGGCGCTCGTTTATGTCCGGGTTAAGTTTCCTGCTGGGACTGGTGGCCACGCTTGCGTTGCCACTTATCATCTGGAGCGTGATGATCCGTTCGCGTTTTTCCGGCTACCTGATGGGATTGAAGTCACTGGACAGCGGTCTGCTGCTCTTGCTTCTCGTCGCCACCGGGGCGGTCGTGACACCGCCGATTGTCAGCGTTGTCCTGAAAAGCTCTCTGAGCCCCGTCTGGGCTTCGCCGGGACTTTTCGCGTTCGTGCTCGCTGCCGTTTGCGCGGCAAAGTTTCCGGTCGATCGTGTTGAAACCAAGAGGCTTGCTCTCGGCGTTCTCATCTTCGCGGTTGTTGCTGTCGCGGTTGCGCCGGTTCACGCCTATTACCGGAACACGCATCCATTCAAAGAAGGGCGCGACTACTATCGGCTTGCCGTCCAAGAAGTCACGCAACGCTGGCGGCAACTCACGCCCGAGCCATTGAAAGCGACGAATGGCGAGGCACTCGCAATGGCGCTCGCGTTTTATGGTCCCGACCATCCCGCATATTTGGGTTGGCAGAAACCAACGGATGCACAGTTACGTGCCGGGTGGGCGACCATGTGCTTGCCCGGTGAGGCGTCATGCCTGGCTTGGTCGAAACAGCTTGCGGCCGCGACGCCGGGTGCTGTCAGTTTTGACTTTACCGTGCAGCCACGGCTGTGGGGACAGGACGGCGTTCCATCTCAGATTTTCGCGGTGCTGATTCCGCCTCGCGCGGCGAAATAGATACGCCACTCGTCGTCCCTATAAAGATGGGGCGGCCCTCAGGCCGCCTTGCCGCCGTTCTTGGTGCGCGCGATTTTTGCCTTCGCGGGTTTTGGAGTCGCAGCCGGTCTTGGGCGAGCACCGGGGCCCGGATGGACGTGAACTTCCTTCGCCATCAACGGTTCGCCGCACTCCGAGCAAACCAGAACAGGATTGAACTGCTTGCCGCATTTGTCGTGCTGATGCAGCAGCGGGCGGCCGCGCTCGTCCACCATGTGCACATCGCCCCAATGAACGATTGCCATCATGATCGGATAAAGGTCCAGACCCTTCTGGGTCAGAATATATTCATGACGCTTCGGAGACTCCTGATAGGGCACGCGGCGGAGCACGCCAAGGCGGACGAGCTTCTTCAGCCGTTCCGCCAACAGATGACGCGTTATTCCAAGTGCGGTCTGAAATGCCTCGAACCGCCGGGTCCGCAGAAAGCATTCGCGCAGGATGAGGAGACTCCAGCGGTCGCCGATAACGCCGATGGTTCGGGCCATAGAACATGGCTCGTCCTCAAGTTCGTCCCATCTCATAATTTTCTCCAGAAGGCTTCGAGTCTCGAAAATGATAGTATGGCAATGACTTGGAAAGCTCCATTCTAAATAGGTACTGAGATTTATGAAAGTCATAAATTGTGTATCAAGCCTCAGCGGAATAGAAGAATAGCGCTTGAATTGACAGTTCGATTTTAGAACTATATGACTCCTTTCATTGAAAGAGCAGGCGGTCCGGATGACCTGCTTATGGAGGAAGTTGCCGTGACCAATTCTTTGAAAGTCGAGTTTCAGTTCGATTTTGGTAGCCCGAACTCCTATTTGGCAGAGCAGGCCCTGCCGGGCATTGAGAAGCGAACCGGCGTGAAGTTCGACTACGTGCCCGTTCTGCTGGGCGGCGTCTTCAAGGCCACGAACAACAAGTCACCGTTCGAGGCGTTCCATGGCATCAAGAACAAGCCCGAGTACCAAGTGCTCGAGACAAAGCGGTTCATCCGCAAATACGGGATTACCAAATTCAAGATGAATCCCTTTTTTCCGGTCAATACGCTGACGCTGATGCGCGTCGCGACCGCGGCAAAGATGGAGAATATGTTCGAGCCTTATTTCCGAGCTGCTTTTCATCACATGTGGGAAGAGCCGAAGAAAATGGACGATCCGGAAATCTTCCGGAATGCGTTTTTGTCGTCGGGCATCGACATCGACAGGCTCTATGCGCGCGCGCAGCAGGATGATGTCAAAAAACGGCTGGTGGATGTCACAAGCGATGCTGTGGCTCGTGGCGCCTTCGGCTCGCCGACTTTTTTCGTCGGCAAGGAAATGTTCTTCGGCAAGGATCAGGTTCGCGACGTCGAAGAGTCGATCGTCGAGCAATTTGGCGGCACGACGAGCAAATCTGCCTGACATTTGAATTCGGCTCAACTCTCGCCGTGGAGAAAGATCGTGCAGAAACAAAATGCGACCGTAGCCGTGATCGGAGCGGGGGATTTCATCGGCGGCGAAATCGCAAAGAAGTTCGCAGCGGAAGGCTTCACCGTTTTCGCCGGACGGCGTCAGGGCGAGAAACTTGCCCCGCTTGTGAAAGAGATCGAGGCGGCAGGTGGAAAGGTTGTTGCGCGCTCGCTTGATGCTCGTAAAGAGGACGAGATCACCGCTTTTATCGCCGATGCCGACAAGCATGCGCCGTTAGAGGTCTGCATTTTCAACATCGGGGCTAACGTCAATTTCCCGATTTTGGAAACCACCGAGCGTGTGTTCCGCAAAGTCTGGGAGATGGCATGCTATTCCGGCTTTCTTGCAGGCCGTGAAGCTGCGCGCGTGATGTTGCCCCGTGGAAAAGGCGCGATCTTTTTTACAGGTGCCACGGCCAGCCTTCGCGGCGGCTCGGGCTTCTCGGCCTTTGCAAGTGCCAAGTTTGGGCTGCGTGCCGTCGCTCAATCCATCGCGCGCGAACTTGGGCCCAAGAACATTCATGTCGCCCATCTCATTATCGACTCGAGCGTCGATACCGAGTGGGTACGTCAGCTCATCACCAATCGCGAAGGTAAGGACGCGATCCAGAATCTCGATCCGAATCGCCTGATGCGCCCGGCGGCAGTCGCCGAGACATATTGGCAGCTTTATCAGCAGCCGCGCGATGCCTGGACTTTCGAGACCGAAATCAGGCCCTTTGGCGAGAAATGGTAAGGCGTATGGCCTTAACCCGGGCCTGATTTTCATGCTGCGGAGCAGCACCAGCCAATCGCAACTATTTTATCCAAAAGACAGAACGAAGCTCAGCTTGATGCGTTGACACGCGCCGACCAATATCAGGTCTCGATCCTTTCGAACGATTGGGTGCGAACGTGGTGTCACACAAATCATTGATTTTAACCCTCGGAATCGTGGCGGGTGTCGCCGCTGGCGGCATTGTCTCCGGCCAGACATCGCCAACAGCAACAGCCACGCCGTCGGATGGGTCGGTCCAATCGACGGCTGCAATCCCGGTGAGTGCGCCGGTTACGACATCTCCGGCGCAGCCTGATACTGCGACGGTGGTGCCGCCCGAGGCGCCGCCTCTATCACCGGCGGAGCTGAAAGCCGCAGAAAACAAGGCGGCTTTGGACAAGCTGCTAGCTGAGGCTGCCGCGCTCAAAACCAGTTATGAGGATTCCAAACGAGGTCGCAGCAAGACACAGGTTTCGCTGTCTGCATTTCGCAGTCTCGAATTGCGGCTTCAGATGGCTGCAGCTGCCGACCCTGCAAACGGACAGGCACTGGAAGCCGCGAAAATGATGCGGATGATGCAATACAGCATTCTGCAACCGTCGGTTCAGATCGCGGCCATCGCCAATCGCCAGCTTTACGTTCATGAGATGGGCGAGCGGATGCGCGATGACGGCATGCGCGTCGATGCGTCCGGCCGCGGAAATAGCACCGTGCGTTTCATGTCGCCGCACATGACCAAGCAAATGGCGATGCAACTCGTGGACACCGCCAAAATTCCGGAACAGGCAAGAGCTCTTCAGTTCTCGCGTGTGGTGTTCAGCAGCGGTCGCCGGTCGTGGACGTACGACATCGAGCGCGGACGGCTCCGCTAGAATTTGGTATTCGAATTTGGAATAAAGAAAGGGCCGGTCAATGTGACCGGCCCTTTTTGTTACGTTGTCTGGACGAACTTAGGCGTCCAGCACCGCGACAATTTCCAGCGTGCGCGGATTTACGACCACGATCTGATCGTTGACGAGGAAGAACTCGTAGCCACGCCAATCGGGATAAATCGTCACGACTTCCACGGGAAGCGGATGGAATCCCACCGTGCGCGGAACACGCGTACCAACATTGATCGAGAAGTTGATATTCGTCACCGGCTTGATGTTTTGCTTGGTGATGGAGGTGCGAATGGTCGTGCGCTGTTCGGTCGTCAGCTTCGCGCCTGCGCCGGCCTGGCCTGTGGTTGTGCCAGCCTTGGTATCGCTTGCGTTCTTCTGGTCAGACTTCATACCGTTCTTATCAGCCGAATTTTTCTGATCGGCTTTCATGCCGTCACGGTCTGCGGCATTCTTCTGGTCGGCTTTCATGCCATCTTTGGACATGCCTTCCTTCGAACGGTTCATATTGGTATCGGCTGCCTTGCCGCCAGGCTTTTGATCCTGCGCCTGCTGGCCGCCCTTCATGCCGTCATCCTGCACACGGGAGCCGGGTGAGTTGTCGCGGTTCATAGGTGCAGCGCGCTCTGTAGGAGCTGCCGAAGGTGCCGACGGCGCGGATTGCGTCGCTGCCGGAGAATTGGGAGCATTGTTTGGAGCCTGTGCGGCTACCATTCCGGTGGTGGCGATCAGAGCCGCAGCAGCGGCCGAAGCTAAATAGGTTCTACGCATCATTATCCTCCTCGTTGTCTGCCCGCGGCTCCAACGAGAATGGTCGACAGATGTTCCTTCGGGAAACAAGATATCTAATGAATGCCTATTCATACAGCACCGGCGCGGTGCGAAAAGCACAGGTCGATCAGCGTATTGATCGCTAGGATGACTGCGGTGACGAGCGCGAAATTTTGTAGGTGTAAGCGCGGGCGGCCGCGAACATCGCCCACATAATCCCCAGCATCATCCAGAAGTGCCGCCAGTGATCGACGTCGATGATGAACGCTTCGCAGACAGTACCGACATACGCCGAAAAGATCGCAAGATACGGAAGTTGCCACGGCACGCGGACGAAGATCAGCTTGAAGCCCATGATGACGGTGGTGAAAGCCAGCGCCGGGAAACATGCGCCGGCAAGCCAACCGCCGGACATGAATGCGTTGAGAAACGAGTTGTGCGTGTCTTCAGGAAAGAACTTATTGAACTGCAGCGGTCCAATACCCATCGGCAAATCGAGCGCCATCGCGAATCCCAGCGCATGCCGCCCGAAGCGGCCGAAACGTCCGCTGTCATAGCTTTGCGTCAGGCTCGCGCGCTCTTTGAAAAGCTGGGCTATGGAATCGAACGACAGCAGTACCAGGACGACAAGAACCGCAAAGACCGCAGCGGCAATTGCCATCACCACGATCCGGCTGCGCTGTGCCCGCGTTTGCGCCGTCATGTACATCAGCAGCAGCATGAACGCCGAACAGCCCACGAGCATGCCCCATGATGCACGGGAGAAGGCCAGCAGCACCGCGAGGCTGACGATGGCAAGTGCCACGGCGCTCCAGAATGATTTCCGGAAGGTTTGCGTAACGACGCTTTGAAGCAGGAACAGCGCTGGAAGGATTAGATACGCGCCAAGCACGTTCGGATCCTTGAACGTGCCGCGCGCACGGCTGTAAAGCGTGAAGAGGTCATAGCCACGGCTTGGCACGAGATGAAAATATCCGGCGATGCCTGCAAGCGATGCGATCAGCGCACCGACGATCAGGCCGCGCCGTAGAAATTCGAGTCGTTCGGCTGTGTCGTCGGCAAGCGCGAGCGCGAAGAAGAACGCCGTCACCGCCATGTACCAGGATGTCAAAATCCAGTTGATGATTTCGGATTTGTCCATCAGGTGGATGGAGCAGATCGTGTACCCGATGTTCAGCAGGAACAACATGGCGACCAGCGGCACGAATGCCGGGCGCATGCGCAGGCCGGTGGCGTAGAAAAAAACCAGCGCAACCAGCGTGGCGATTTCATAAGGACTTGGTTCGATGAAGACGATCGCACCGCCTGCGCCGACGGCCCACATCAGCCCGCGCTGAATCTGTGCCACGCCGGGCGGCGTTGCCGAGGCGGAGACCGCGCGATCTGTCGCCGCCATTGAAACCATGAAACCAGTCATCCTCTTCGCGCATGCTGCGCGATACTCGGTTTACTCATGATGCGGGTGCCGCTTCAGACAGTACCGCAACACGTTTAGTAGGCGTTCTCACCCTTGATGAGGGCAAACGGTGTCTTGAAGAGGATGTAGAGGTCGAACAGCACCGACCAGTTCTCGATGTAATAGAGGTCGAACTCGACGCGCTTCTGGATCTTTTCTTCGCTATCGACTTCGCCGCGCCAGCCGTTGATCTGCGCCCAGCCGGTGATGCCGGGTTTGACGCGATGACGCGCGAAATAGCCGTCCACCGCTTCGTCGAACAACCGCGTTTGCAGCTTGCCTTGCACCGCATGCGGACGCGGGCCGACGAGCGACAGGTTGCCCTTGAACACCACGTTAAACAGCTGCGGTAGCTCGTCGATGCTGGTCTTGCGGATGAAGCGTCCGACGCGGGTCACGCGCGTGTCGCCCTTGGTGACGACTTTGGATGCGAGTGGATCGGCCTGATCGTGAAACAGCGAGCGAAACTTGAACACGTCGATACGCTCGTTGTTGAAGCCGTATCGCTTCTGCAGGAATAGAACCGGACCCGGACTGTCGAGTTTGATCGCAAGCGCAACGATCGCCATCAGGGGCGCGAGCAGAACCAGAATAATGGCACCGACCACGCGGTCGAAGGCCGACTTCAGCACCATGTCCCAGTCAGTGATCGGTTGCTCGAACACGTCGAGCGTCGGCACCTCACCGAGATAGGAATAGGAGCGGGGGCGGAAGCGCAGCTTGTTGGTGTGAGCCGAGAGCCGGATGTCGACCGGCAACACCCAGAGCTTCTTCAGCATGTCGAGGATGCGCGTTTCCGCCGAAATCGGAAGCGCGAACAGCACAAGGTCGATGCGTGTGCGGCGCGCGAATTCGAGAATGTCGTCGATCTTGCCGAGCTTCGGTGCGCCCGCGCAGGTGTCGAGCGCGCGGGAATCGTTGCGGTCGTCGAACACGCCCAACACGTGAATGTCGGAGTCTTCCTGCGCGTTCAGTGCGCGGATCAAATTTTCGCCGTTCTCGTCCGATCCGACAACGATGGTCCGACGGTCGAGGCGGCCGTCACGCGCCCATTGCCGGACTAGCGTGCGTAGCACGAGGCGCTCTGCAACCAGCGACGCCAATCCGATGACGAAGAACGTCGAGAGCCAGACACGCGAAATTGCGTCGCCGAGTTTTGCGAAAAACGAGATGCCGATGAAGATCAAAAACACCAGTGCCCATGAGGACACCATGCGCGTCATCTGGCGGAGCTGGCCACGGAAAACCTGAATGTCGTAAATTTCGGCGGCTTGGAAGCTGACCACTGCGCTGGCTGCGACGATCAAGATCGAGACGACGTATCCCCACGAGAATCCGTCCAGCGGATGGACGTAAGCGAGATAGATCGCCAAGCCGACCAGGCTTAGCAGAACGAAGTCGATAATTCTGACAACGCCGTTGATGACGATTGGAGAATAGGCGTTGCGGACTTTCTGATTGGCCAGTTCAAGGGCTGCAGGCGACAACCGCTTGCGGCGCTCTTGCCGCGGCATGCCTTCGGCGGTCGCGCTCGCTGTCGCCGCTGCCGCGTTCATCATGGTTCTGGCGTCGATTGGTTCCACGATTTCAATTCCACAATTGCACGTCGAATATAGGACGAGCTACGGGAAACAGAGGCTCCCGGCGTCATGCCTAGCCAACAAATCGCAAGAATTGGTTATCGCTGGTAAATGTGGGTTAACGCGCGTTAAACGCGTCGCGGTATCCATTGAGGACACCTTCAACCATCGCCTTTTGCGAGAAGTGAACGAAGACCCGTTCACGAAGAGATCTGGCGCGTTCCCGCGTCGCATCCATGTCGGCGAGGGCGGTTTCGATGGCGTCCGCCATTGCGCCGATGCTGTTGCCTACGAACAGCCCGCTGGTGAACGGGCCGAGGATCTCAGGAATACCACCGATGCTTGCAGCAATGAGCGGGACACCGGCAGCGGCAGCTTCGATCACTACGTAAGGCATCGAGTCGCCGCGTGATGGAACTACCAGCAGCTTTCCTTTCGAGAAACCATAGCGCGCTTTGACATGCCCGATGAAGCGCACGGCGTCGCCGAGGTTTAGCTTGGCAATGAGCGCTTTCAGGTTTTCGGTTTCCTCGCCGTCTCCGGCAAGGGTCAGGGTGACGGGCTTGCCGTCGGCGCGCAGCCGCGCCACCGCCTGAATCAGCAGGTCCGCGCCTTTGATCTCGCGAAACTCTCCAACGTAAACAAGGTCGGTCGCATCGTCCGCCTGCGGCACAGGATCGAATTCCGATGCGGTCACACCATTGAACACGCAGCGCACGAGGCCGGATGGCTTGCCGATGACGCGCTGATAGGTGTCGCGCGCAAACGCACTCTCAAACAGGAACAGGTCGGTACGGTTCATGAGCGCGCGCTCAAGCCGCGCATAGACCTGGCCTTTGAGCGTATTCGGGGGGTAGTGCAGGGAGCCACCATGAGGCGTGTAGACGCGGATCGCCTTTTTCGATTTGCCTTTCAGGCGCACGAAAGCTCCGGCCTTCGCGCCGTGACCATGCAAGACATCGAGTTTCAGCGAGCGTGCAAGACGCAAGAAATGCAGCCCGGCGACCGTATCGATGGGGTGCGGCTCGCGGCGGATCGCCAGCCGATACACGCCGAGCTTAAGTTTCGGGCCGATTTCCTTGAGCGCCGCGTCGGCGCGTTCGCCGCC
>Ga0209023_10008828_pt1 | contig 10023 bp, 4 predicted proteins | sample LakOneMetagenome_FD_187468 | JGI IMG/M metagenome (GOLD analysis project Ga0209023, IMG submission 187468) | Freshwater and sediment microbial communities from Lake Erie, Canada (SPAdes) (version 2) | ecosystem: Environmental > Aquatic > Freshwater > Lentic | place: Lake Erie, Canada | collected... | reverse complement strand
TACCTGACGCCGATCCTGACCGCGAGGAAGTGACCGCGCCGCGCTAGCATGCCCGCATCGCGTTCGCGAAGGGGAGCATCGATGGCGAAGTTCGCATGGGCATTCGCCCTGTTGCTGGCGGCGACGGTAGCGCGCGCGCAGCCGGAAGTGCCGGCGACGGTGGCCGACGCCGATTTCCCGGGCACGATCTCGCTGCGGGTCGATGCCTCCGACATCGACCGCCGCATCCAGCGCGTGCACGAACGCATCCCGGTGCGGCCGGGCCCGCTGGTGCTGTGGTATCCGAAATGGATCCCGGGCCATCACTCGCCGACCGGGCCGATCAACCAGTTCGCCGGTTTGGTCGTGCAGGGCAATGGAGCGCGCATCGAGTGGCGGCGCGACGACGTGGACATGTACGCCTTCCACCTCGACGTACCGCAGGGCGTGGACGCGATCGATGTCGAATTCCAGTACCTGTCGCCGACCGCGAGCGACCAGGGCCGGGTGGCGATGACGCCGGACATGCTCGACCTGCAATGGCACCGCGTGCTGCTGTATCCCGCGGGCTACGACACGAGCCGGATCCGGATCGAACCCGCGCTCATCGTTCCCGGTGGCTGGCAGGCGGCGAGCGCGCTGCAACTGGCCACCCGCGACGGCGACACGCTGCGCTACGCGCCGGTATCGGTCACGACGCTGGTGGACTCGCCGGTGTACGCGGGGCGCAATTACCGGCGCATCGCGCTGGATGCGGAGGCGAAGCGGCCGGTGTCCATCGACGCGTTCGCCGACGATCCGGAACAGCTAGAAATCTCGCCGAAGGTGCTGGATGCGCACCGCGCGCTGGTGCAACAGGCCGACCGCGTGTTCGGGCCACGGCCGTTCGCGCATTACGATTTCCTGCTGGCGGTGTCGGACAGCTTCAGCCGCATCGGCCTCGAACACCGGCAATCGAGCGAGAACGGCACGCCGCCGGACTACCTGCTCGGCGACGCGCCGTTCGGCAACAACACCCTGCTTTCGCACGAGTACGCGCATGCGTGGAACGGCAAGTACCGGCGCCCGTCCATGTTGTGGACGCCGAACTACAACGTGCCGATGCGCAACGAACTGCTGTGGCTGTACGAGGGCCAGACCGAATACTGGTCGATCGTGCTCGCCGCGCGCGCCGGCCTGCTGACGCCACGACAGGCCCGCGAAACGCTGGCCGACCTCGCCGCGACCCAGGCCCAGCGCCGCGGCCACGAGTGGCGCAGCCTGCAGGACACGATGTTCGAGGGCATCGTCGAATTCAACGACGCGCCACAGGCCTGGGAAAGCTGGCAGCGCGCCTACGATTTCTACAGCGAGGGCGCATTGCTGTGGCTGGACGTCGACACACGCATCCGCGAACTGTCGAACAACCGGCGCTCGCTGGACGATTTCACGCGCGCGTTCTTCGCCGGCGCGAAGGACGGGGAAACGATCTCGATCTACGGTTTCGACGACATCGTCGCCGCGCTCGAAGCGGTGCAGCCCGGCGGCTGGCGCGACTGGCTGCGCGCGCGGCTGGAGGGCGACAAGCCGCTGCTCGACGGCATCGAACGCGGCGGCTGGAAACTCGGCTACGACGCCACGCCCAACCTCGCGGTCGCGGATACGGAAGGCGCCGACGAAGTCGACGATTTCCGCTATTCGCTGGGACTGAAGATCGCGAAGGACGGCGGCACGATCGGCGACGTCGTGTGGGACAGCCCCGCGTTCAAGGCCGGCCTCGCGCGCGATGTGGCCGTGGTCGCGGTGAACGGCGAGGCCTACAGCGCGAAACGCCTGGCGCGTGCGATCGCCGCCGCGAAGTCGCAATCGCACCCGATCGAGTTGCTTGTCCGCCAGGGCGAGCGCTACCGCACGGCCAGGATCGACTACCGCGACGGCCTGCGCGCGCCGCACCTCGAGCGCATCGCCGGCAAGCCGGACTTCCTCACCGACATCCTGTCGGCGCGGAAGTAGAGTCGAGCTTGCTCGACTCCCGAGACGGCGAGCGGAGCTAGCTCCGCCCTACAAGAGCCACATTGCGCAGTTGCTGACGCTCAGGCCGCGCGCACCACCCGCAGCGGGTTGTTCCATTCGGCGAGCAGTTCCGCTTCGCGCGCCTTCGCCGCGAGCAGGTTCGCATGCTTGACGTGGCCGTAGCCGCGGATCTGCTCGGGAATGCCGGCGATTTCGGCAGCGAGAGCGACGTTGCCGGCGTCAAGCGCATCGAGCAGGCCGCCGACGGCCTTCTCGTAGTCGCCAATCAACGCGCGTTCGCCGCGACGTTCGGCGGTGTAGCCGAATACGTCCAGCGCCGTGCCGCGCAGGCCGCGCAGTTTCGCCAGCAGCCTGAACGCGGTGAACACCCACGGGCCGTATTCGCGCTTGACCAGTTCGCCCTTGGCGTTCTTCTTCGCCAGCAGCGGCGGCGCGAGGTGGAAGTGCAGCGTGTAGTCGCCTTCGAACTGCTGTTCCAGCCGACGGCGGAATTCGCCGCTGGTGTACAGGCGCGCGACTTCGTATTCGTCCTTGTACGCCATCAGCTTGAAGAAATAGCGCGCCACCGCCTCGGACAGGTCGTTCGAGCCCGGCGCCTTCGCGCTTTCCGCGGAGCGGACCTTCGCCACGAAGTCGGCGTAGCGCTGCGCATAAGCCGCGTTCTGGTATTCGCTGAGGAAGGCGACGCATCGCGCGATCAGTTCGTCCAGCGAACGCGACAGGCGCAGGTCGTCCAGCGGCAGGAACGCGACGTCGCCGGCATTCGCGGCCGGCACGTGGCGCAGCTCGTCCTCGTCGCGTAGGCCCGATTGCGGGCTGAGGCCGGATTCGTGCGCTTCGTTCGCGGTCGCGCCGAGCATCGCGAGTTCGTGCGGCGTGGCTTCGGCGGTGGTCGGCGCATTGCGGATCGCGCCCGCGGCTTCGGCCACCGCGTTCGCGTCGATCGCGGCGAGCCGGCCCCAGGCGAATGCGGTCTTGTTCATCTCCACCGCCGCGTCGTTCAATTCGATCGCGCGCATTAGCGCCTCGAACGAGATCGGTACCAGGCCCTGCTGCCAGGCATGGCCGAGCATGAACAGGTTGGCGGCGATCGCATCGCCCATCAGCGCGGTCGCGAGCTGGGTCGCGGCGACCTCGTGCAATGAAGCGTCCGCACTGTCGCCGAGCGCGGTGCGCACCGCCTCGACGATGTCGGCGGCCGGGAATTCCAGGTCGGGACGCGTAGTGAACGTGCCCGGCATCGCTTCGTAATTGTTGATGACGACGGAGGTGCGGCCTGCGCGGATCTTGGACAGCGCCCAGTAATCGTTGACCACGACCATGTCGCAGCCGAGCACGAGGTCGGCTTCGCCCGCGGCCACGCGCACCGCGTGGATGTCGTCGGGTTTGTGCGCGATGCGCACGTGCGTGGTCACTGCGCCGCCCTTCTGCGCGAGGCCGGTCTGGTCGAGCACGGTCGCGCCGCGGCCTTCCAGATGCCCGGCCATGCCCAGCAGCGCACCGATGGTCACGACGCCGGTGCCGCCGACGCCGGTGATGAGGATGTTCCAGGGCTGCGACAGGTCGGTCTTGAATTGCGGCGCCAGCAAATTCGCGAGCCGGTCCGCGGCGCTCGCTTTCCTGCCCTTGCGTGGTGCGCCGCCGTGCACGGTGACGAAGCTGGGGCAGAAGCCTTCGACGCAGGAATAATCCTTGTTGCAGTTCGACTGGTCGATCTCGCGCTTGCGCCCGAATTCGGTGTCCTTGGGCAGCACCGACACGCAGAACGATTTCTTGCCGCAATCGCCGCAGCCTTCGCACACCAGGGTGTTGACGAACACGCGCTTCTGCGGATCGACCATCTTGCCGCGCTTGCGCCGGCGGCGTTTCTCGGTCGCGCAGGTCTGGTCGTAGATCAGGATCGAAGTGCCCTTCACCTCGCGCAGCTGCCTTTGCACCGCATCGAGGTTGCGGCGGTCGTGGAAACTCACGCCGTCGGGGAAGATCGACGGATCGTCCCACTTGCCGATGTCGTCGCTGACCAGCGCGATGACCTGCACGCCTTCGGCGCGCATCTGCCTGGCGATCTGCGGCACGGTCAGGGTGCCGTCCACCGGCTGGCCGCCGGTCATCGCCACCGCGTCGTTGTAGAGGATCTTGTAGGTGATGTTGACGCCGGCGGCGATCGCCTGCCGGATCGCCAGCGAGCCGCTGTGGAAATAGGTGCCGTCGCCGAGGTTCTGGAATACGTGCGGCGTCTCGGTGAACGCCGCCTGCCCGGCCCAGGTCACGCCTTCGCCGCCCATGTGGGTGAAGGTGTCGGTGTCGCGGTTCATCCACGTCACCATGTAGTGGCAGCCGATGCCGGCTTGCGCGCGCGAACCCTCCGGCACCACGGTCGAGGTGTTGTGCGGGCAACCCGAGCAGTAATGCGGCACGCGCGGGAAGTTGGCGCGCGGCAATGCGAGCTCGGCTTCCTTGGCGGTGAGGAAGGCGAGCTGCGCGGCGATCTGTTCGCTCTGGTGGAAACGCGACAACCGCGCGGCGATCGCGCGCGCGATCCGCGCCGGGGTGAGTTCGTTGGTGCTCGGCAGGATCCACTCGCCGGATTCGTCGTACTTGCCGACGATGGACGGACGCCTGCCTTCGAAGTTGTAGAACTGTTCCTTCATCTGCGATTCGATGAAGGCGTGCTTCTCCTCGACGACGAGGATGTCCTCGAGCCCGCGCGCGAAATTCGCGATGCCGACCGGCTCCAGCGGCCAGGTCATGCCGACCTTGTACACGCGGATGCCGAGGTCGCGGCAGGCGGCCTCGTCCAGGCCCAGCACTTCCAGCGCCTGCAGCACGTCCAGGTAGGACTTGCCGGTGGTGGCGATGCCCAGCCGCGCGTTCGGCGAATCGAGCACGATGCGGTCGATGCCGTTGGCGCGCGCGAAGGCCTGCGCCGCCTTCACCGCGTAACGGTGCAGGCGCATTTCCTGGTCCAGCGGCGGATCCGGCCAGCGGATATTCAATCCGCCCGGCGGCATGTCGAAATCCGAAGGCGTGACGATTTCGATCGCGAACGGATCGACTTCCACCGATGCGGAGGATTCGACGGTTTCGGCGATCGTCTTGAAGCCGACCCAGCGGCCGGTGTAGCGGCTCATCGCCCAGCCGAGCACGCCCATGTCGAGGATGTCCTGCACGCCGGCGGGATTGAGCACCGGCATCATCGCGCTGACGAATTCGTGTTCGCTGCCGTGCGGCAAGGTCGAACTGCGGCACGCATGATCGTCGGCCGCAAGCGCGAGCACGCCGCCATGCTTGGAGGTGCCGGCCGCGTTCGCGTGCTTGAACACGTCGCCGCAGCGATCCACGCCCGGGCCCTTGCCGTACCACATGCCGAACACGCCGTCCTGCTTCGCGCCGGGGAACAGGCCGGTCTGCTGCGTGCCCCAGACCATCGTGGCACCGAGGTCTTCGTTCAAGCCGGGCTGGAAGCGCACCTTCGCCGCCTCGAGCTGCTTCTTCGCGCGCCACAGTTCCAGGTCGAAGCCGCCCAGCGGCGAGCCGCGATAGCCGCTGACGAAACCGGCGGTGTCGAGCCCGGCGCGTTCGTCGCGCAGCTTCTGCATCATCGGCAAGCGCACCAGCGCCTGCACGCCGCTGAGGTAGATGCGGCCCGAGGTGCGCGCGTACTTGTCGGCGAGGGTGTAGTCGGGATCGACCACGCCACGGGTCAGCGTGGTGTCGGCGGAGGCGGGCGAGGACAGTTCGGCGGTGCTGGTCATGGCGGCGGCTCGATCAGCGGCGCGCGGCATCGCAGCGCGCGGACGGGGTGAAAATTCTACCGTGCGTCACGTTTTGCCGCGTCCGTGGCCGCGACCGTTTCCCCACCGCGTTGCCGCTTGGGGTAGGCTGCATTGCGGTCGCGCACCGCCAGCCAGGAGCGGCATGAGCCTTTCGACACTGCGTGTGTTGGTGGTGGAGGATCACGGCTTCCAGCGCCGGGTCGCGCTGCGCCTGCTTGCCGATTGCGGCATCAACGACGCGCTCGAGGCCTCCGACGGGGTGTCCGCGCTGGCAGTGCTGGAACAGCAGCCGCAGCCGCCGGATGTCGTCCTCGTCGACCTCGACATGCCCGGCATGGACGGCATCGAATTCATCGGCCACGTCGCCCAGCGCCGGCTCGCGCGCGCGGTGGCGCTGGTCAGCGCGCTCGACCCGGCCCTGCTCAACACCGTGCAGACCATGGCCCGCGCCTACGGCCTGTTCGTGCTCGGCAGCGTGGAGAAGCCGCTCACCAGCGACAAGCTGCAAGCGGTGCTGGCCAAGTACGAGGAACGCCAGGCCGAGGTCGGCGAGGACGAGGTCGTCGAGATCAGCGCCGACGAAATCCGCGTCGCGCTCGCCGATGGCGAGGTGCAGCCGTGGTTCCAGCCGCAGGTGGAATTCGGCAACGGCAAGGTGATCGGGGTGGAGGCGCTGGCGCGCTGGACCCGTCGCGACGGCCGCGTGGTGCTGCCGCGGCATTTCGTGCCGGTGGTCGAACGCGGTGGCCTGGCCGATGCGCTGACCGAGACCATGCTGGTCGAGGCTTGCCGCTGGAAGCGCCAATGGGACCAGTCCGGCCTGCGGCTGCGGCTGTCGGTGAACGTGTCGCCGGCGACCTTGCACGACCCGGCCGCCGCCGACCACTACCAGCGGCTGGTGCAGGAACTGGGCGTGGATCCGGCGGAAGTGGTGCTGGAGATCACCGAAAGCCTGGTGATGGCCGATGCCGCGCGCGGCCTCGGCGTGCTCGCGCGCCTGCGCTTGAAGGGCTTCGGCCTGTCGATCGACGATTTCGGCACCGGCTATTCCTCGCTGGCGCAGCTCTCGCAGGTGCCCTTCACCGAACTCAAGATCGACCAGGGCTTCGTCGCCGGCGTGCATGCGCAGCCGCGCAAGCGCGCGGTGGTCGAGGCCAGCCTCGACCTCGCCCGCAAGCTGGGCCTGGAGACGGTGGCCGAGGGCGTGGAAACCACCGAAGACTGGCAGGCGCTGGCGGCGCTGGGTTGCGACGCGGCGCAGGGCTTCCTGGTATCGCCCGCGGTGCCGGGCGAGGAACTCGTCGCCACCATCGGCCGCTGGCGGCGCCCGAACTGAGGGCGCGGGCGTGGCCAGGCCGGCGTTCGGAATCCGCCACCAGCTCTGGGCCCTGTTCGGACTGTTCCTGCTGACCGGCGCCAGCGTTCTGGCGATCGACGAGTTCGCGCAGCAGCGTTCGCGGGTGTCGCTGGAACAGATGAAGGACCAGTCGCTGCAGCGCATGCGGCTGCTGAACGCGGTGTCCGAGGGCTACGCCACCGGCGTGATAGACACGACCTTCAAGGCGCGCAATTTCCTCATCACCTGGCACGAGGGCGTGGCCCGCGTGGATGCCGCGCGCGACGCGATCGACCGCAACTGGAGGCGGCTGGAAACCCTGCCGCGCACGCCGGAACAGCGCGCGCTGTTCGAACAGGCCGGCGCCGCGCGCGCGCGCGCCGATGCCGCGGCCGCGGGCCTGCGCGCGATCCTGCAGCGCGAGGACATCGGGGAGCTCGGCCATTTCGCCGATACCGAGCTGTACCCGGCGGTGGACCCGGTCACCACCCGCCTGCAGAAACTCTCCGATGCGGCGATGCGCCAGGCCGAGACGCTGGTGCAGCAGGACATCGCGCGCGGGCGCATGGCCAGCGTGCTGCGGATCGGCCTGTCGCTGCTGGCGCTGCTGGTCGCGGCGCTGGCCGGGCAGCGCATCCTGCGCAACGCCTACCGCGGCGTGGAAAGCCTGACCCGGCTGGCGCTGCGCATGCGCGAACACGACTACGCCGCCGAACCGCGTTACCGACCCAGCGGCGAGCTCGGCGAAGTGATGGACGCCTTCCTCGCCATGCGCGACGACGTGCGCGGCACCGAAACCGAACTCACCGAGCAGCTCGCGCGCAACGAACGCACCCGTTCGGAACTGGTGCTGCGCGAATCGCTGCAGCGCTCGCTGCTGGACGCCGCGCCGGTGGCGATCGTCGCGCTCAGCAGCGAGGGCCGTTATTTCCTGTTCAACCAGGGCGCCGAACGCCTGTTCGGCCATCGCTCGGAGGATTTCATCGGCCGCGACGCGCCGATGTCGGACCGGGTCGGCGACTTCGCGCCGCCGCTGATGGTGCCCACGGGTTTCGCGGCGATGGCGGCGCTGCTGAAGGAACGTGGCGGCGCGGACATGCCCGCGGACTGGCGCCTGCTGCGCGCGCTCGCGGAAACCGGCATCGCGCCCGCGGAAGTGCCGATGCTCCATCGCGACGGCCACGCAGTGCATGCGTTGCTGGCGCTGGCGACGCTGCCGGATGCGCGCCGCGGCGGCAACGGCCTGCTCGCGGTCGCCGCCGACCTGACCCGGATCAAGCAACTGGAGGAAGACCTGCGCGCCAGCGAAAGCCGCGCGCGCGAGGCGAACGAGGCCAAGAGCGCGTTCCTCGCGGCGATGAGCCACGAGATCCGCACGCCGATGATCGGCGTCACCGGCATGGTCGAGATCCTCGCCCACACCCGGCTCGACCCCGAGCAGCGCCGCTCGCTCAACGTGATCCAGTCCTCGGCGCAATCGCTGTTGCAGATCATCGGCGACATCCTCGATTTCTCGAAGATCGAGGCCGGGCGGCTCGAGCTGTCGCTGGCGGCCACCGACCTCGCCAGGGTCGCGCGCGGCGTCGCCGCCAACTTCAGCGGTTCGGCCTCGAGCAAGGGCCTGGTGCTCGCCTGCAGCGTCGACCCGCAACTCGGCGACGCGTACTGGGCCGATGCGCTGCGCCTGCGCCAGGTGCTCGGCAATTTCGTCTCCAACGCGATCAAGTTCACCGAGCGCGGGCGCATCGACATCGCGATCGAACTGGAGCGCCGCGAGGACGGGCGCGACCTGGTCTGCTTCCGCGTCAGCGACACCGGCATCGGCGTCGGCAAGGAGGCGCAGGCGCGGCTGTTCCAGCCGTTCGTGCAGGCCGAGGGCGACACCACCCGGCGCTTCGGCGGCACCGGCCTCGGCCTCGCCATCTGCCGCCGCCTCGCCGAACTGATGGGCGGCGAGGCGACGATGGAATCCGAACCCGGGCGCGGCACGACCATGCGCCTGCGGGTGCCGTTGCAGCCGGCGCCGGCGGACGAAGTCGGGGACGAGGCCATCGCCACGCCCGCTGCCGCGCCGCTCGTCCCGCGCCGCCTGCCGAACGTGGTCGAGGCCGAGGCCGAGCACAGCCTGATCCTGCTGGTCGACGACCATCCGACCAACCGCATGGTGATCGCGCGCCAGCTGGCGCTGGCGGGTTACGCCACCGAGGCGGTGGAAGACGGCGCGCAAGGCCTCGCGGCCTGGCGCAGCGGGCGCTTCGCGCTGGTGCTGTCGGACGTGCACATGCCGCACATGGATGGCTACCAGATGGCGCGCGCGATCCGCACGCTGGAAGCGAAGGAAGGTCGCGGCGGCCATACCCCGATCGTCGCGTTGACCGCGGCCACGCTGAAGGGCGAGGTGGAACGCTGCCTCGATGCCGGCATGGACGACTACCTCGCCAAGCCGGTCGCGATTCCCGTCCTCACCGCCACCCTGCAGCGCTGGTTGCCGCACACCACCGCGCAGGCGACGGCACAGGACGCCTCGTCGCCGTTGTCGCCGGCGGAAAGCCTGCCGCAGCTGCACCGCCCGCCGCCGTTCGATGAAAACGTGCTGGCGGCGCTCACCGGCGGCAACGACGCCGACCTGCGCGCGCTGCTCGACGACTACCTCGCCAGCACCCGTGAGGACCTCGCCGGGCTCGAAGCCGCGCGCGCCGCCGGCGACCTGCCCGCGATCACCCGCCAGGCGCACAAGCTCAAGGGCGCGGCGCGCACGGTTGGCGCGGAGGAACTGGCCGCATCCGCCGAACGGCTCGAGGCCGCGGGTCGCGACGAAGATTGGAGCGCGGTGCCGCCGCTGGTCGCCGATGTGGCCACCGCCGGCGAACGCCTGCAGCTGTACGTGGCCGACCGCTGGCCGGGGTGAACCGCGCGACC
>Ga0209023_10008826_pt1 | contig 10023 bp, 6 predicted proteins | sample LakOneMetagenome_FD_187468 | JGI IMG/M metagenome (GOLD analysis project Ga0209023, IMG submission 187468) | Freshwater and sediment microbial communities from Lake Erie, Canada (SPAdes) (version 2) | ecosystem: Environmental > Aquatic > Freshwater > Lentic | place: Lake Erie, Canada | collected... | reverse complement strand
GCAGCCGCTGCTCGTCCACGCGATCCTGTTCGGCGGCTCCTACGGCGCGTCGGCAGGTCGCGCCGCTCGCCTTTACCTCTGAGCGGCCCGCGGCTACGGTCGTCGCGTGACCGTGGAGCTGCACCGGCGGGCGATCGAGGGGCTTAACGCCGAGATCCAGCTCTTCGGCGGCTGCGCGGAGCCGTGCTCGGTGGTTCGCCGGGAGGGCGTGATCGCCTCGGTCTCGCCGCCGACGCCCGATCGCTCGATCTTCAACTCGGTGTTCGCCTCCGGACCCGTGGCGCTTGCCGGGACGATCGACGAGCTTGCCCGGATCTATGCGGACGCCGGGGTGCGTGCCTGGACCGTCTGGGTGCCCGACTTCGACCGGCGCAGCGCCGCCCTGCTGGAGGCGCGCGGGCACGTCCTCGACGGCGCGCCGCGGGCGATGGGCCTGGAACTCGGAGGGCTCCGCACCCCGAAGTACCCGCTCCCGGCGGGAGTCGAGCTCGTGCCGGGCGAGGTCACCGCGATCGCCGCAATCAACGACCGCGCCTACGGACTCGAGGGCGCGGCCTGGTCGGAGGCCCTGGTGCGCGAGCCGGCGGTCCCGTGCCACTCGCTCGTCGCTCTCGCCGGGGGCGAGCCCGTCTCGGGGGCGATCGTCCTCGACTACGGGGACGACGCGGTCGTGAGCGCCGTCGGCACCGTCCCCGAGCGCCAGGGTGAGGGCCTGGCGGGCTGGATCGTCACCGAGCTTCTCGTGGCAGCCCGGGAGCGGGGGCAGGCGACGGGGACCTTGCAGGCGAGCCGCGCCGGGGCTCCCGTTTACGAGCGCCTCGGGTTCGCCGGCGTCGGCTTCCTCGAGCTCTGGGAGTGGCGAGCGGGTTGAGGGCCGGCCTCGTGGCCGATTGCCCACGCTGCCACACTCCCGCTGTGGATCTCGACAAGCTCGACACGATGCTCGCCGAGCGCGGCGAACCCGCGTTCCGCGGCGGACAGGTATGGGAGTGGGTCGCCGGCGGCGCCCGGACCTACGGCGAGATGACGAATCTCCCGGAGTCGCTTCGCGAGCAGCTCACCGAGGAGCTGCCGCTGTCGACCCTGGAGCTGGAGCGGGAGGTCACCTCGCAGGACGGCACCCGCAAGGCGCTGCTGACCACGGCCGACGGCCGCCCGATCGAGGCCGTGCTGATGAGCTACCGCGACGGCCGCCGCTCGCTGTGTCTATCCAGCCAGTCTGGATGCCCCTTGACCTGCAACTTCTGCGCGACCGGACGGATGGCCTTCGGCCGCAACCTCACCGCCTCCGAGATCCTCGACCAGGCGCTCCATTTCCGCCGCACCGGCGAGGTCAACCACGTCGTCTTCATGGGGATGGGCGAGCCGCTGATGAACCTCGACTCGGTGATCGAGGCGTGCGAGCGCCTCCCCGACGTCGGCGTCTCGACCGCTCACACCACCATCTCAACGGTCGGCTGGGTGCCTGGGATCGAGCGGCTCGTCACGGAGGGGCCGCGGGTCCGCCTCGCGCTCTCGCTCCATGCCGCCGAGGGCGACGTCCGCAGCGGCCTGATGCCGGTCAACGACCGCTATCCGCTTGCGGAGGTCATCGAGTCCTGCCTGCGCTGGCGCGCCGCCCGCAAGCGCAAGGTCTACATCGAGTACCTGATGCTCGACGGCGTCAACGACGCCCCCGACCAGGCGCTGGTGCTCAGCGAGGTCCTCAAGCCCCACGACGCCTTCAAGGTCAACCTGATCCCCTTCAACCCCACGCCCGGCGAGTTCACGGGCAGCTCGCCGGACGCGATCTCCCGCTTCCGCGACACCCTCCTTAACAAGGGAATCCCGACGACGATCCGCCTCACCCGCGGCCGCGACATCCAAGCCGCCTGCGGCCAACTGGCGGCGCAGGAGGCCGCCTAGCGGCGTCCTCGTCGGCTCGCGGCCCTCGAGGCCGCGTCGCCTCCTGCGTCCTTGCCAGGCGGGCTCCTGCGCTCGCCAGTGTGCCGGCGTCAGCTCAGCTCGATGCTCGTGATGACCTGGGGCTCGACGGGGCGGTCGCCCGGGCCCGTCTCGGTGCCCTCGATGGCGTCGACGGTCTCCATCCCGGAGACGACCTGACCGAAGACGGTGTGCTTGCCGTCGAGCCATGGCGCCTCGTCGATGGTGACGATGAAGAACTGGGAGCCGTTGGTGTTGGGGCCGGCGTTGGCCATCGCGAGCGCGCCTCGAGCGACCTTGTGGTCGTTGAACTCGTCCTCGAACGTGTAGCCGGGGCCGCCGGTACCGGTGCCCTCCGGGCAGCCGCCCTGAATCATGAAGTCGGGGATGACGCGGTGGAAGCCCAGGTCGTCGTAGAAGCCCTCGGAGGCGAGCTTGCGGAAGTTCTCGACCGTCTTGGGAGCGTCCTCGTCGTGGAGCTCGAGTTCGATGGGACCGGCATTGGTGTGCATGGTGGCTTTAGACATGGGTAGAACACTAGTCACGTCCCGCCGCCGCGACTTTTCCGGGTGCGGGATGTTCCATTCTCCGGGCCCCACTTGAGACCGAGTCCGAAACCCAGAACGCACCGGCGTCGTCTCGGCGTGGCCGCCGCGTGCCTGATCGGGGTGGTCGCGACCGCGCTGGCGGTGGGATCTGCATTCGGCGCCGGCGCCGGCCCATCGAAGGCCAAGGAGCCGAAGCGCCCGAACATCGTGATGATCATGACCGACGACCAGGCGAAGTCGACGATGAGCCCCGAGGTGATGCCGAACCTCTACTCGAAGCTGATGGCCAACGGCACGACCTTCTCCGATTACACCGTCACGACGCCGCTCTGCTGCCCGTCGCGCGCCGCCTACTTGACCGGCGAATACGGCCACAACAACGGCGTCCTCCGCAACTTCTACCCCGATCTCAAGGACAAGAAGAACATCCTGCCGACCTGGTTGGGGCGGCAGGGCTACAAGACCGCTCACGTCGGCAAGTTCCTCAATTCCTACGAGGACGGCGATCTCGGCCCGGCCGCCGTCGGTCCCGGGTGGGATCTCTGGTGGACGCAGCTCGAGCGTCGCAAGTACTACGACTACAAGGCCTCCAAGAACGGCAAGGTCGTCCATTACGGCACCGACGACGAGGACCAGGCAACGACCGTGACGACGAAGTACGCGGTCAACTGGACCAATCGCCTGGTCAAGAAGACGGATCCGTTCTACATGCAGGTCGACTACTACGCGCCTCACACGGCACCGGGCCGCGATACGCGTTGCAGCGCCGCCCCGACCCCCGAAGCGCAGGACGAGCACCTCTACGACTCGGCCCCGCTGCCGCACCCGCCGAGCTTCAACCAGGCCGACGTCTCCGAGATGCCCTCCTTCATCCGCGACAAGCCGCTGCTCACGGACGACCAGATCGACCGGATCACCCAGCACTACCGCTGCGCGCTCGAGGCGATCCACGGCATCGATCGCGGGATCGGCGAGATCTACGACACGATCGCCGCGGCGGGCGAACTGAACAACACCGTCTTCCTGTTCACGTCGGACAACGGCTACTTCTACGGCGAGCACCGCATCGACAAGGGCAAGCCCTACCCCTACGCCGAGAACATCACCATGCCGCTGACGATCAGCGTCCCGCCGCGCTATCGGCATCGGGCGCCGCTGCTCACCGATTCCGACGCACCGGTCGCCAACATCGACCTCGCACCGACCCTGCTCGAGCTCGCCCACGGCAAGCCCTGCCGCGGCAAGGGCAAGTGCCGGGTGATGGACGGCCGCTCGTTGATGCCCGCGATCGAGGACACCGGGGAGTTCCCCTCCCTCCGCGCAATCGGGCTCGAGCGCTATAGCTGCGACTTCCGCGGGGTCCGCTACGGGTCCAGCATCTACGTCTCCTATTCCCTCGAGGGGACGTCTGGGTGTCAGCCGGACCAGGCCGAGATGTACGACCTCGGCGCCGACCCGTTCCAGCTCGACGATCTGCTGCCGACGGCCGACGGCTCGCCCAACGACCAGCTCCGGCTGACGCTGATCAACAAGATGCGCAAGCTCAGCGACTGCGCGGGGATCCGCGGCCGGGACGAGCGCCCGCCCAGCGGCCACTTCTGCGACTAACTGACACGCGGCCCTGTCGGCGGGAGTAGGGTGGGGACCGCCTTGGGAGAGGGAGTGGATAACAGCCGTCGAGTACGGTCGGTCGCATCGCGATTCGCGATAGGCGTCGCTGTCCTGCTCACCGCCGGCATCGTGATCGTCCCGGCCGCCTCGGCCGACTTTCCCTACAGCCGCAACGCCTCCCCGACCGGCTTCGACGACCTCTACCTGAATCCCGGACAGACGCCCAGCGACCTCGGCGGCAACACCTTCAAGTTCGCCGCCACGCCCGATCCGGCGAACGCCCAGAACGCCAACCCGGTCGAGCTCGGCGGGGTCCGCGGGGCTCACGTCGTCGACGCCGACGCCCTCGCCGATACGGCGTTTCAGGTGACGACGGGGCGGCCCGACGTGACGATCGCGATCCTCGACTCCGGGATCAAGTGGAACGACGCCGGCGACATGACCGACCTGCGAGAGAAGACCCGGATCAACCAGGGCGAGGTGCCGAAGCCCCGCAACGACAACCTCGCGAGCCCCAACGAGGCCGGCGAGGACTGCAGCGGCGCCGGCCCCTACGACAACGCCGGCAACTGGGACCTGAACGGGGACGGCGTCTTCAACCTGATCGACTACTCGTGCGACAACCGCGTGCAGACCGACAGCCCGAACGGCGTCGGGCCGGCGGGCATGTTCGAACCGCAGGACCTGCTGATCGCCTTCAGCGACGGCACCGACGCCGACGGCAACGGCTACACCGACGACATCGTCGGGTGGGACTTCGTCGACAACGACAACGACCCCTTCGACGACGTCCAGTACGGCCACGGCACCGGCGAGGCCGAGGACTCGACCGCCGAGGCGAACAACGGCGGCGACGTCGGAGCGTGCCCCAACTGCATGGGCATCTACCTGCGCGTCGGCGACAGCTTCGTCGCCGACGTCAACCGCTTCGGAGCCGCTGTCACCTACGCGACCGACAACAACGTCCAGATCGTCCAGGAGGCCCTCGGCGCCCTCAACAACTCGAGCCTCGCCCGCGACGCCGTCGACTACGCCTACCGCCACGGGGTGACCGTGATGGCATCGGCCGCGGACGAGTCCGCGCAGCACAACAACTGGCCCTCGTCGCTGCCGCACGTGATCGTGGCCAACTCCGTTCGCGACGGCGGCGGCTCCTCGACGAACAAGTCGTACCTGTCGTTCAACGGGTGCACCAACTTCGGACCCAAGATCACGATCTCGATTCCGAGCACCGCCTGCTCGTCGAATGCGGTCGGGCTCGCGGCCGGGTTCGCCGGGTTGATCTACAGCGCCGCCCTGAACGCGGAGGATGCCGGTGCGCTCAGCCCATACCCGGACCATTCCTCGTGCGAGCTGGTCGGCGGCGATCCCTGTCCGATCACGCCGAACGAGATCAAGCAGGTGCTCGCCTCCGGAACGCTGAACGGCGTCCCGCAGGCCGACGACATCGACTTCGCGGGCGCCCCGGCCGGATCTTCCAACGAACCCTCCTGCTCGCCGACGCCGCTTCCCGACTGCACGAGCCCCTACGGGGCCTCGAACGCGCTGCGCAACCAGGTCAATGCGAACCGACCCGTGATCGGCGCGCCCGTTCCCTCGACCAGCTATCCGGCGCGCAAGGGCTTCGATCAGTTCTACGGCTACGGCCGCGCCAACATGGACCACGCGTTGCGCGCGATCGTCGACGACACCGCCAACCCCGACCCGACCGAGTTGCCGCCCGAGGCCGACATCACCTCGCCGCAGTGGTTCGCCGAGATCGATCCGAGCGAGGCATCGATCGACGTGCACGGCCAGGTCTACGCGCGCGGGGAGCCGTACAAGTGCCAGGTCCTCGTCGCGCCCGGCCAGTACCCCAACAACGCATTGACGACCGACCCGAACCCCGGTGACTTCGAGCCCATCGACACCGGCTACTGCGACGGCTCGACCCACGGCGGCGGCGAGGCTGCGTCCTCGCACAGCGGGGTGCTCGGATCGATCGACGTCGCCGCGCTGCGAGCAAGGTTCCCGGCGGCCACCAACTTCGCCGGTGCGATCCCCACAGCCACCTCGCAGACCGGCAACGGCAGGCCGTTCTTCGCGCCGCAGGCGTTCACGTTCAAGGTGGTCGTCTCGACGACCACCGGGACGCCCCGCACGGGCGAGGACCAGCGGACGGCCTGGCTCCATCGCGACCAGGACATGCTCAACGACTTCCCGCGGACGATCCGCGAGGGCGGCGACGTCGGCGGCCCCGGGTCGGCTCCGAGCGCGGACGGCGCGTCCTCGCCCGCGTTCGCCGACCTCGACGGCGACAACCGCAACGAGCTCATCTTCGCCGACTCCGACGGCTACGTCCACGCGATCGAGGCCGACGGCACCGAGCTGCCGGGCTGGCCGGTCCGCGGCGACGTCCCCGGCTTCGTCTCGAGCCATTCGGCCTCGGAGGCGTACGCGAGCGGCGCGGTTCCCGACGACCTCGGCGGCGCGATCCTCGGCGCTGTCGGGATCGGAGACGCAGACGGCGACGGCGTTCCCGAGGTCTACGCGGCCGACTTCGAGGGCAAGGTCTACGGTTGGTCGGCCGACGGATCGCGAGTTTTCGAGGAGGAGTCGAACCCCGACTACTCGGGCAAGCCGCTGACCCCATTCGTCAACGTGCGGAAGGGGAAGGCGAACCGGACCCAGCACGGGTTCTTCGGCGCCCCGGTCCTGGCCGACCTCGACGGCGACGGCAAACAGGAGGTCATCGCCTCCTCGATGGACCGCCACGTCTACGCATGGAGCGGCTCCGACTCCGACCCGAACGCGCCCGGCGGCGCCCCGGCCGCCCCCGGCTTCCCGGTCCTGGTCGTCGACCCCTCGAAGGTCGCCTCGGTCGACCCCGACACGCACGCGATCACCTACGCCGCCGGCGCCAACCCGCTGATGCAGGGTGCGATCATCGACACGCCTGCCGTCGGCGACCTCGACGGCGACGGCAAGCCGGAAGTGGTCGTCGGCACAAACGAGGAGTACTCGGAGACGCTCAACCTCGGCAACCCCGGCGGGCTGGCCGCCCTGCTCGGGGCGGGCCTCGCCGATCCCGGCAACTCACGGATCTATGCGATCAAGTCGACCGGCGGGCCGGACGGCGACCCGCTTCCCACCGATGCGCTCGTCCCCGGCTGGCCCTTCGACGTCGGCATGCTGCTCACCGAGACGCTGCCCATCGTCGGCGAGGGCATCACCGGGCCGCCGGTTATCGGCCCGGTCGATTGTGCGAATGGGGGCAGCGGCAACAAGGTAGGCACGGCGACGGCCGCCGGGCCCGCCTACGTGGTCAACGCCGACGGAACCTCCTGTTACGGCGAGACGTCCGGGAAGGCGAACGCCCTGGCCAGCGATTTCTCCGCCACCTCGACGGCCACCGACAGCCCCGTCATCCCGACACTCGGCAACCCGGCCTTCGGCGCGGCGGGTGGCTCCACGGCAGAGGATCCGGCCTTCCTTACCGCCGCGATCGGCCTGTTCCGCGCGCTCGATCTCCAGGTGGTCGACTACCAGAGCGGGCAGGACCTGATGGGGGTCTGGAACGCCTCCACCGGTCAGATGCAGGCCGGTTTCCCCGGCACCGTCAACGACCTGCAACTGCTGACCGGCCCCGCGGTCGCCGATATCGACGGCAGCGCAGGAGACGAAGTGATCAGCGGCAGCGCCAGTCAGGATCTCGTCGCCTACGGGCCGAACGGCCAGCCGCCCAGCGACCACTGGCCGAAGCTGACCACCGATTGGACCGTCGCAACGCCGTTGATCGGAAGCTTCGGCACCGACGACACCAAGTCGGGCTCACACAAGGTCGTGGTCGCGATCACGAGGTCCGGCTACATCCACGCCTACCGGACCGATGCGCAGTCCTGCACGCCATCGTCGTCGCCCCGCTTCCACCACGACAACGCCAACTCCGGCGACTACAGCCGCGACGCGATCCTCCCGGGAGCGCCGACGGGGATCGGCACCGCCAAGCAGGGATCGAAGATCAGCTTCACCGCGCCGGGCGACGACCTGCTCTGCGGAACGGCCGACCATTACGAGATGGCGACCTCGAGCTCACCGATCGACGAGGAGAGCTTCGCCGGTGCCGAGCCGCTCGACGGCGCCCCCGCCCCCGAGGATGCGGGAACCGTCCAGAGCTTCAAGGTGCCCAAGGGATCGCAGGGCTACGTCGCGATACGCGCGGTCGACGAGCAGGGCAACGTCGGCCGGGTCGCCTCGGTCGCCGCGAAGTCGGCGGTCGGGAACAGCTGCTCGAACCGGATCGGCGGTACCGGCCACGCCGACCGTCTCAACGGGACGGCTGCCGGCGACGACATGCGCGGCAGGGCCCGCAACGACCGGATCGACGGCCGGGGCGGCGACGACTGCATCATGGGCGGCAACGGTGCGGACAGGCTCACCGGCGGCAGCGGCAGGGACGAGATCAGCGGCGGCAAGGGCGGCGACCGGATCGCCGTGCGTGACGGCGAGAGGGACATCGTGAAGTGCGGCCGGGGCCGGGACCGGGTCGTCGCCGACCGCGAGGACAAGATCGCCAACGGCTGCGAGAAGGTCGAGAAGAAGTAGCCCGGATCAGCCGCGGTTGGCGGCCTGATCGAGCAGCATCCGCATCTCGGCGGGCTCGGCGACGACCGGCTCGCTGTGACCCGCGGCGACGGTCCGAGGGGCGAGGGCGGCCATCTTGTGGAGGCTGGCGATCGCCTGGTCGTGGTCCTGGTTGAAGACGCGATTCGGGACGTTCGCCCAGTCGACCGGCCTGAACTTCATCGAGTCGATGAAGTAGGTCGTGTCGCTGCAGAGGACGAGCCGGTCGCTCTCCCTCCAGAGGCCGATCATCCCCGGCGCGTGCCCGGGGAAGTGCTTGACGGTAAAGCCGGCGATCTCGTCGCCCTCGACCACGGTGTCCGACACCCTGGCCGGACCGCCGTCCCAGCGCTTCAGGAGAGTCGGGTAGACGGTGCGCGGGAACCGGTATGGGATGCGGTCGAGCTGGAAGTAGTGGTAGCCGCCGTCACCCTCGACGTCGGCGCGCTCGGCCTCGTGGCAGATGACCGGGACGCCCAGCGTCGAGGCGATGCCCCGGTGGTCGGCGTGACCGTGGCCGAGCACCAGGCGCTTGATGGGCCCGATCGCCGTGGCCGCCTCGCGCACGCCCTCGGTCATCGAGGCGCTGCCGCCGTCGAAGATCGTCACGCCGTCGTCCTCGGCGAGGAAGTAGACGTTCATGCCGTGCTTGATGTCCCCGGCGTGGCGCCAGACGCCGTCGGCGATCTGCTCGGTGATCGGCTTGAAGGGGTTCGTCGGCATCGAACCGGGACCCTAAGTCATCGCGGGCCGGGAGTGCTTACGCTTGCCGTATGCCCCGCTCCTGGATCGTGGCGATGGCGATCCTGATCGTCTGCCTGATGGCGTCGATGGTGATCGCCGCGACGAAGCTTCTGTGACCGACGCCGAGTTCATGCGCCGGGCCCTCGCCGTGGCCGCGACCGCTCCGGCGCACGAGGACGTCCCGATCGGCGCCGTGGTGGTTCGCGAGGGCGAGGTGATCGCAGAGGCGGCGAACGAGCGTGAGCTCGCGGCGGACCCGACCGCTCATGCCGAGGTGCTGGCGCTCCGCAGGGCGGCGGCCGAGCTGGGGGGATGGCGCCTCCCGGGCACCACCCTCTACGTGACCCTCGAGCCCTGCTCGATGTGCGCCGGCGCGATCATTCTCGCCCGGGTTCCGCGGGTGGTCTTCGCGGCGCCCGACCCGAAGGCGGGGGCGTGCGGCTCGGTCCTCGACGTGCTCGGGGAGCAGCGCCTCAACCACCGGCCCGAGGTCGCCTCGGGCGTCCTCGCCGAGGACGCCGCGCAGTTGCTCCGCGACTTCTTCAGGGACCGCCGCGGCGGCTCCGCCTGGAAGCAGGCGGAGTCAGCGAATCAG
>Ga0209023_10008825_pt1 | contig 10026 bp, 9 predicted proteins | sample LakOneMetagenome_FD_187468 | JGI IMG/M metagenome (GOLD analysis project Ga0209023, IMG submission 187468) | Freshwater and sediment microbial communities from Lake Erie, Canada (SPAdes) (version 2) | ecosystem: Environmental > Aquatic > Freshwater > Lentic | place: Lake Erie, Canada | collected... | reverse complement strand
TAACGACAGTAATAGGAAAAGGCGTTTCATCCAAACCATTTATAGCAATGAAAATTACTATAAATGATCTGCCGGGCCTTAATGATCGGCTGAACTTTCTTCAACAATATCGGTAACACCGCCGCTTAATGCAAACTTCATCGTTTGGGTACTGCTGATATGTGTAATCGGTTTCACCCTTGCCCTTGGAATAACGTATACATTACCGGCAACAGAATAGGCCATCGGTATATATACAGATACATAGCCTTCCAGCCCAAAGTCACCCATGTCATCCCTTGTCACAAAGCCCAGTCGCCACACATCATTGTCATCTACATTGGCCAATACATTCTGCGTGAATTTTTTCTTGTCGCCGGCAAAGGCTTCAAAGAAATCCCTGGTAGTGGAATAAATATGTTTGATACCGGGCGCTTTTTGCATGAGCTTATCCATGAAACTCACGATCCTGCCCGTTATGAAGAAAGAACTGAAATAGCCGAGCAATATGATCACGCTGAGGATGAGTATCAATCCTACCCCGTAATTCTGCACATGTACAACACCCTGTTCATCTACATGTGTAAAAATGGGGATCCATCCATCAATGGTGGTGATCACCAGGTACAATGCATATACTGTTACCGCGATAGGGGCTATGATCAGCATGCCCTGCAAAAAGTATTGCAGCAACTTCCTGTAATTAAAGGGGGTTGTCATAAAAAAGAATTTAATGGCCAAAGATAATCCAATGCAAAAGGACAGGTTGAAAAATAGTTGCCGGTCATTTACCACGCCCTTCAGCACTAAAGAAATATTATAAGTGGCGAAAAAAGATGATGGAAACTTTGGTTACACAGAAAGTTTCCTTAGTTTTGCCTTCCAATTATGATAGAGTTAGATACCAAACAAAGGATCCAGAAAGCAGCACATGACCTGGTAATGCAATACAGCATCAGGAGCGTAAGCATGGATGATATCGCTGCCAGCCTCGGGATGAGCAAAAAGACCATCTACCAGTATTTCAAGGATAAGGACGAACTGGTAGAAGCGGTGGTGGACAATGTGATTGATACCAACCAGTGCATTTGCAATGACGACAGGGATAAGGCCGACAATGCAGTGCACGAGATATTCCTGGTGATGGATATGATGATGGAAATGTTCAAGACCATGAACCCTTCCATCCTCTTTGATATGCAGAAATACCATCCCTCTGCTTACCGCAAATTTCAAAAACACCGCAACGAATACCTATACAATGTTTGCTGGCAAAACCTCGACCGCGGAATCAAAGAAGAATTATACAGGCCCGAAATAAATATGGAGATCATGGCCAGGTACCGGGTGGAAACAATGCTGACAGCCTTTAACCCGGAGTTCCAGCGCAGCGTAAAACAAAGCCTGATCGTAATTGAAGAAGAGATCATCATCCATTACCTCTTTGGGCTGGTGTCTATGAAAGGATACAAACTGGTTTTAAAATACATGGAATTAAGAGAAAAGGCGCTGGCCAAAAAATAATAAGTATTAAAATAATCGTGATGAAAAAAGTAAGGATATATAGTTCGTTGTTGTTGGCAACATTCTTCATAACAAGCCAGCTGGCTGCACAAACAACAAAGAAGGTCAACCAATTTTCGGTAGAGCAGGCGATCGAATATGCAAAGAAGAATTCGGTGCAGGTAAAGAACGCTTTACTGGATATACTGATACAGAAACAAACCAACAGGGATGTAACTTCTATTGCATTGCCACAGATCAACGGGAGCGGCGGCGTTACCGATAACCTCGACATCCCCACAACACTGATACCCGGTATTATTTTCGGTGATACAACGGGCGCATTCTATCCCGCTAAATTCGGAACCAGGTGGACAGCAAACGCAGGCGTGAATGTAAGCCAGATCGTTTTTGATGGCCAGGTGTTCATTGCACTGAAGGCACGCAACGGAACGATCAGCCTCCAGCAAAGAATAGCCGAACTCACAGAAGAAAATATAAAAGCCAATATCTATAAAATTTATTACCAGCTGGTAACATCCAAAACTCAAATAGAATTGCTGGATGCAAATATCAGCCGCCTGGAAAAACTAAGGCATGATGTACAGGTGATGTATGACAATGGCTTTACAGAGAAAGTGGATATTGATAAGCTGACCGTTCAGTTAGCCAACCTTCAAACAGAAAAGCTGAAAGCAAACAACATGATCTCAAATGGCTATTCGGGTTTAAAGGTATTGATGGGAATGCCCATGCAGGACAGCCTGGTGCTCACAGACAAGATCACAGATGACCAGGTGAGGGAATCGGTATTGGAAGCAAGCCAGTTCAAATACAGCGACCGCAAAGATTACCAGATAGCTGAAATAACCAATAAGCTCAATGGCCTGAATGTAAGGCGGTATAATTTAAGCAAATTGCCAAGCCTGGTATTGGTAGGCGGTTACAGCAAAAATGCACAGCGGGAAACATTCGATTTCTTTGGCAAAGGCGATTGGTTCACTTCTTCCTATATCGGGCTAAGCCTGAAGCTGCCGATCTTCAACGGTTTTTCATTGCAGGCAAAAACACAAAAGGCACGCCTTGAATTGCAGAAATCACAGAACCAGGCAGAAGCATTAAAGATCAACATTGATGCGGAGATCGAAAGTGCAAAGAACAATTTCATTGCGGCCATTGCAACCATGGATTTTCAAAAGAAGAATATGGCATTGGCAGAACTGGTATACAACCAAACCAAAAAGAAATACGAGATCGGAACGGGTGATGCAACTACCATCAATGCAGCACAGGTTGACCTGAAGACCGCACAGACAAATTACATCAGCGCCTTGTATGATGCCATCATTGCAAAGGTTGATTTCTTAAAAGCAACAGGAAAATTATAAATATCAAGACTAACAATAAGAAGATGAAAAAAGCAACACAAATATCTATTGCAGCTGCAATGCTGATCATTATGGCATCCTGCGGTGGCAGTAAAAAAGATGAATCGGCTTCTATAACCGATAAGAAAGCAAAACTCGAAAAGCTTAAAGCCAGCAAGGCAAAGACCGATGAAGAGATCCAGCAGCTCCAGTCCGAACTGGAAAAACTGGATAGCAATACGGCACTAGCAGCCAAGATAAAACTGGTTGCAGCTTCACCTGTTACAACACAGGATTTTAAACATTATATAGACCTGCAGGGGCACCTGGATGCAGAGAATATTTCTTATATCTCTCCCCGTGGAATGCCCGGCCAGGTAAAAGCATTGTATGTTCAACAGGGGCAGCTTGTAAAGAAAGGCCAGCTGTTATTAAAGCTGGATGATGCGATCATGCAGCAACAGGTAACTGCAGCAAGGCAACAATTGGAAGGCATCAAAACCCAGTTGTCTTATGCAAAAAATATTTACCAGCGCCAGAAGAACCTCTGGGAACAGGGCATTGGTACAGAAGTGCAGCTGATCACTTTTAAAACAAATGTGGAGAGCCTGGAGAACCAGTTAAAATCTGCACAGGAACAGGTGCAGGTTGCGGTTGAGCAATCCAAGACAAGCAATGTTTACAGTGATGTAAGCGGCATTGCAGATGTGGTGAATATCCGTGTTGGAGAAACTTTTAGCGGCATGGCAGCAACCGGCCCGCAAATAAAGATCGTAAATACAAGTAATTTAAAAGTGGTAACCAATGTTCCTGAAAATTACCTTACGAGGTTTCACAAAGGATCCGTGGTTGAAATAAATATCCCCGATGTAAATAAAACGATCACTTCCAGCATTTCACTGATCAGCCAATCGATCGATCCAACCATGAGGGGTTTTGTTGCGGAAGCAAAGATCCCGAGCGATCCCACATTGAAGCCAAACCAAAATGCAGTTATACATATACTCGATTATTCAGTGCCCAATGCTGTAGTGATACCGGTTAATACCGTTCAAAGCGATGAGACAAGTAAATATGTGTATGTGCTTACCAAACTCAGCAATGGAAAAACAGTTTCTAAAAAACAGGTGGTCAGCATTGGTGAAGTGTATGGCACCAACGTGGAAATAAAAACAGGATTAAAGCCAGGCGACCAACTGATCACAGAAGGCTACCAGAATTTATATGATGGCCAGCTGATCGGTACGAGTATAAAATAATTGACTGCGGCGGCCAAGACCGGGATCACAACGATCTTAAAGTTAGCGGTTAAAGATGAATAAAGATATGATGTACAAGTGTGCGACGCCTATGAAGATGATTAGATAACTAACTGATGATTACAAAAAAAGTTTTATGAATTTCAAAGAAGGAGTAAGCAGAAAATTTAAGCAATTCAAACCCACCAGCTGGGCGATAGATAACCGTACGGCTATTTATATCATTGCCATTTTGATATCAGCCTACGGACTGATCAAATTCAACACCTTGCCGAAAGAGCAGTTCCCGGATATTGTTGTACCCACCATCAGCGTGAGTACAGTATACGTGGGCAATTCGCCGAAAGACATCGAGAACCTGGTAACAAGGCCGATCGAGAAACAATTGAAAGGCATCAGTGGCGCCAAGGTTAAAAAAATAACCAGCACTTCCCAAACAGATTTCAGCCTGATCGTAATAGAATTTGATACGGATGTAAAAAGTGAAGTGGCAAAGGTAAAAGTGAAGGATGCGATCGATAAAGCCAAAACAGATTTGCCAACCGATCTTACCGTTCAACCCGATGCACAGGAATTTGCATTGAGCGAAATGCCCATCATGTTTGTAAATGTGAGCGGGGATTATGATGGTATTAAATTGAAAGAATATGCCGATAAGCTGCAGGACAGGTTTGAAGAGTTATCCGAGATCACCCGTGCAGAAATCGTAGGCGCACCCGAAAGAGAGATACAGGTAAATGTTGATCCTTATAAAATGCAGGCTGCCAAAGTGAGTTTCATGGATATTGAAAATGCGATCAGCCGGGAGAACCATGATATAACCGGCGGTTTGATCGAAGTGGGAAATATGAAACGCACCATCAAGATCAAAGGGCAATTCACCAATGTATTAAACCTGAATGATATTGTTGTACGAAGCAGTGCAAGAGGCGCAGCTGTTTATTTAAAAGACATTGCTGAATTAAAAGATACGATCAAGGAAAAAGAAAGTTATGCCAGGCTGGATGGCAAGAATGTGATCACCCTGAACATTGTAAAGCGTGCAGGTGAGAACCTGATCAGCGCTGCAGGCAAGATCAAGGATATTGTTGCACAGATGCAGAAAGATGAAGTGCTTCCCAAAGACCTGAAAGTTGTAATAACAGGCGACCAGAGCAAGGCTACAGCCACTTCTTTCAACGACCTGGTGAACACCATCATCATTGGTTTTATTCTCGTGCTCGTGGTACTCATGTTCTTCATGGGTGTTACCAATGCATTCTTTGTTGCCCTGAGTGTGCCGTTGAGTGTATTTGTTGCATTCCTTTTTTTGCCGATCGCTGACGGGATCGTTGGCACCACTGTTACCCTAAACTTTATTGTACTGTTTGCCTTGCTGTTCGGGTTAGGTATCATTGTAGATGATGCCATCGTGGTGATAGAAAATACACACCGTATCTATAACAATGGTAAAGTGCCCATCATCCGCAGCGCCAAAGAAGCAGCCGGCGAGATATTCATTCCAGTTCTTGCAGGAACAGCAACAACACTGGCGCCCTTCTTTCCATTATTATTCTGGAAAGGCATCATCGGTAAATTCATGATCTACCTGCCAACGATGCTCATCCTTACACTGGCAGCATCGCTGATCGTTGCATTTATTTTCAACCCGGTGTTTGCAGTAAGCTTCATGAAGCAGGAAGGAAAAGAATTTGATAAGCCGAAGAAGGAAATATTCAAAAAGCCTTTCTTATGGCTGGCAGTATCACTGGGCGTATTGTTGCACCTGGCCGGCTGGCATGGTTTCGCAAATTTCCTTTTGTTCATGGCATTGCTGGCTGTGCTCAACCGATTTGTGTTCAGGGATATCATCCATGGCTTCCAGCACAAAGCATTGCCCTGGCTAATGAATCACTATGAGAATTTATTGCGCTGGGTATTGAAAGGAACAAGGCCAGTATGGTTATTGGTTAGTTTATTTTTATTATTCCCTTTATCGGTATTCCTGTTAATGGCACGTGGCAATAAATCAACCTTCTTCCCAAGCGGCGACCCTAACTTCATTTATGTATACCTGAAGATGCCCGTGGGTACGGATGTAAAAGTTACAGACAGTGTAACACATATGCTTGAAAAGAGAGTGTATAAAGTATTGGAAAAAGAAAAGCCTTCCACACCCGGAAGTATTGTTGAAAGTATCATTGCCAATGTTGCCAACAGTGCCAATAACCCGATGAGCAATAACAGGAGTGTACAGCCTAATTTGGGAAGGATACAGGTTTCATTTGTTGAATATGAAAAACGTCATGGCAAACATACCAAGCCTTATCTCGACCAGATCAGGGAACAGATGGTAGGTATCCCGGGTGCAAGCATTGAAGTTGCACAGGAAAACGGCGGGCCTCCAACAGATCCCCCGGTGAACATAGAAATAGCAGGAGATAAATTTGAAGAGATCGCTACTGTTGCCAGTAACCTCCAGAATTATTTAGATACAAACCAGGTCTATGGTATCGAGAACCTGAAAATGGATGTTGACCTCAACAGCCCGGAGATAACAGTAAATGTTGACAGGGAGAAAGCAATGATGGAAGGCCTGAGTACGGGCCAGATCGGTTCCGAGATCCGCACTGCGGTGTTTGGCAAGGAAGTGAGTAAACTGAAAGATGGAGAAGATGAATATAAGATCCAGCTCCGTTATACCGACCTGGTTCGTAAAAATATCACGGATGTGATGAACATGCGGATCACTTTCATGGATATGAATACCATGATGGTTAAATCGATCCCGATAAGCGCCGTTGCAACGATCGATTATACCAATACATCCGGCGCCATTGCACGTAAGAATGTAAAGCGGACGATACAGCTGCAATCGAATGTGCTTGATCCTACCATGACCGGAAAAGTGAATGAACAGCTTGCGATCAAGATCGCCGATTTTAAATCGAAGAATAAAATTCCTGCCGATGTAACCATCAAGCAAACAGGCCAGGGCGAACAGGAAGCAGAAACAAATACTTTCCTGCTGACTGCTTTGCTCACCGCATTGGGGCTTATATTCCTGATACTGGTCTTACAGTTCAATTCAATGAGTAAACCATTCATCGTATTGACCGAGATCTTCTTCTCCGTTATCGGTGTATTGCTGGGTTATGCTTTTACTGGTATGACGATCGCTACGATCATGTTGGGTGTAGGTGTTATCGGGCTGGCAGGTATCGTTATCAAGAATGGCATCCTGCTGATAGAATTCACGGATGAGTTGCGTGGCAGGGGCGTAAAAACAAGGGAAGCGGCTATACAGGCCGGCAAGATCCGTATCATACCGGTATTGCTTACGGCATTGGCTACCATGCTGGGCTTATTGCCACTGGCAGTGGGTTTCAATATCAACTTCGTTTCCCTGTTCCAGCATTTGAATCCGCATATTTTCTTTGGTGGAGACAGTGTTGTATTCTGGGGGCCATTGAGCTGGACGATCATCTTCGGATTGATCTTCGCATTCTTCCTTACACTGATCATGGTGCCCAGTATGTACATCATTGCTGAAAGATTGAGGAGGCCGATGGAAAAATTCTATGGCACAAAATATATCGCCATCCTTGGTTTTACGGGACCATTTTTCTTCATCTTTGTTGGTATCATGTACCTCGTCAGGAGGATGCAGGGAAAGAAAGTATGGAACGGTTTATTAAAAGAAACAAAAATATAATTACAAGTCATTCCATAATATGAGGAACAATAAAAGTGCCGCCCGTTATGAGCGGCATTTTTATTGAAAACAGTTGAGTTCTGCTGTTAGCCATTGCTGCACTGGCATGAAAATGGTATTTAATTCCACGAAACATTATTTAAAACTTTTAAAATAATTATTATGGATACGCTGGAATTAAAAGGAAAATGGAACGAAGTAAAAGGCAAAATAAAACAGGCCCATGCCGACCTCACTGATGATGATCTTAAATATGAGGAAGGAAAAGACGATGAATTACTGGGAAGGCTACAACAAAAATTAGGTAAGGGCCGTGATGAACTGGTAAAATGGATCAAGTCTTTGTAATGGATTCATGGGGCAGTAATTACACAACCGTTTTTAAATCTACCCAACAAAAGCCATTTCTACGGAGATGGCTTTTTTATACAAATAATATTTTTTTCTTTTGCACTGAACCTTCTTTCATTCTTATTCGTTAATTAAATTATGAAAAAAATAACTTTTATCACCCTGGTACTATGTTCGGCGAGCCAGGCCTTTAGTCAGCAACACAACGACCTGGATATTTTCAACAGGCAAAGAAATAAGATCACCCGCAATGGCATGATCGCCTTAGGCAGCTGGTCAGCCGCAAACCTTATCTACAGTGGGATTGCTACCGGCCAAACGCATGGAACGAATTTATATTTCCACCAGATGAATGTGATGTGGGGAAGCATTAACCTGGGTTTTGCCGCCCTCGGATATTTTAGTTTGAAAAATAAAGATGGGCTTACCCTGGTTCAATCGCTGAAACAACAGGCCGGTATTGAAAAAACTTATCTCCTGAACATTGGCCTTGATGCGGCCTATATAGCAACAGGCCTGTACCTGAAAGAAAGGGCCAAAAGCAGGCTGAATCCACAAAAATTAAAAGGCTGGGGCGAAAGCATCATTTTACAGGGAGCCGCTTTGTTCTTACTGGATGCCACTATGTTCACCGCTCACAATATGCATAGTAAGAAAATATATAAGCTGATGGAAAAAACACAGCTGGGAATAACAGGAAATGGATTGGGAATGCTGGTGAAATTATAATGTTGCCATGAATGCACGAATTATAGCTGCATTTATTTGTGGATTCGTGGCGACTAAATAAGAGACTATGATATCAAAAGATGCATGGCATTAACGCTGTGCATTTTTTGTGCCCTGCCCTGCCTTTCATTTTGTTGCAGGCCCGTTTATAAAATGCTGTACCCTAAATTATGTAAAAGAATTATTTTGCAAAGAAAAATACGATGAGAACAAATCATGAAATCGATTACAAAATTTATGGCGAAGAACTGCAGTTTGTAGAAATAGAATTAGACCCCAATGAAACTGCCATTGCAGAAAGCGGGGCCTTTATGATGATGGATAATGGCATCGAGATGCAAACCATTTTTGGAGATGGCAGCCAGCAGCAACAAGGCTCAGGTTTGCTTGGAAAATTATTCAGCGCCGGCAAACGCTTGCTGGTTGGTGAAAGTTTATTCATGACCGCCTTCACCAATGCAGGGCAGGGAAAGAAAAGGGTAAGCTTTGCTGCACCTTATACAGGCAAGATCATTGCATTCGACCTGCAGCAACTGGGCGGCAAGATCATTGCACAAAAAGACGCCTTCCTATGTGCAGCCAAAGGTGTTAGCATCGGTATAGAATTCCAGAAAAGATTGGGCACCGGTATTTTTGGCGGCGAGGGCTTTATCATGGAAAAGCTGGAAGGCGATGGGCTGGCATTTGCACACGCAGGCGGCTATGTAATAGAAAGGGAATTGCAGGCCGGCGAGATCTTAAAGGTTGATACCGGTTGCGTGGTTGCCTATACAGCAGGCGTTGATTTTGATATTGAATTCATCCGCGGTATCAAGAACTGGATGTTCGGCGGTGAAGGATTGTTCTTCGCAAAAATGCAGGGACCGGGAAAGGTTTGGCTGCAATCCTTACCCATCAGCCGTTTGGCAGGCCGCATCATGCAATATGGAACTTATAACAGGAAAGAAGAAGGAAGCATTTTAGGGGGGCTGGGGAATTTATTAGATGGAAGGGAATAGGATCAGTATAAAGTTTACTGCTTTAAGAATTGCCAGGGTTTAGAACGCTGGCAATTTTTTTTTAAAATAAATTTGGAACAGTGAAAACATTAATCGTATATTTGCGATATAAGATTTAAAACATGGCCATTCATAAAAAAGAAGTG
>Ga0209023_10008824_pt1 | contig 10028 bp, 6 predicted proteins | sample LakOneMetagenome_FD_187468 | JGI IMG/M metagenome (GOLD analysis project Ga0209023, IMG submission 187468) | Freshwater and sediment microbial communities from Lake Erie, Canada (SPAdes) (version 2) | ecosystem: Environmental > Aquatic > Freshwater > Lentic | place: Lake Erie, Canada | collected... | reverse complement strand
TGAAAAAATATTTTTAAAATATCTTCCTAAAAATTTGGCAAGATCAAAAAAATAAATTCATCTTTGCATTGCAAAACAAAATTTAAAACAACAAACATGTCACGCATACAATTACATACGGAAGTGGTGAATTGTTTTAGTCCGAAAGGGGGCTATCGCAGTTCCGGGGCATGTTATGCTGTATCATAAGTTATCGAAACCAACTGATTCAAATAACATCCCCGGCTAAAAAGCTGGGGTTTTTTATTTGCAGAGCCTAAATAAAATTCAAATGCAACAGGTGCAACATAAACGATTTACGATGCAGAATGAACAAAATTCATTACCTACAGGATATTGGTATGTGCCGGCACCAGCAGGATTTAGCACAATTGGCAAACTGTTTAATAATGATGAAATACGGCCGTGGTTCAAACGAAAGGAGGCATAATATGCCTCCACGAACTGAACCCGGTCGCAGAAAACGACCGGGTTTTTTTATGCAGCAAAAAAAATCGTATTAAGAAAGGAAGAAACAGGCTGCTTCCGTAAGATGCAACGGAAGCGCCTTTTCAAAAAAGTTCTTTGATTGAAAAATATAGAAGCATTCCGATTGGCCGGATACTCCGCCTGGACCGGAGAGGCTGCAGGTTCGAATCCTGTCTTCTATACAATGGTCTGTTCGTATAACGGCCCGGGATACCGCTTCTCCGGATAGCTATCAGGACGGAGTCAACCAATAGAATAATGAACAAGGAATGTTAAAAAGGGAAGTAAATAAGTAAAGGGAAGTAGAAGAATAATGCGGTTTGGAGTATCGGTAACATGATCATCTTCCTTTTTTTCTAAAGGTAAACATAAGATGTTGTATCCAGTTCGAACCTGGAAACCGCACAATAATAGCTGGTAGCCCAACGGCAGAGGCCATAGTTTCAAAAACTATGCAGTGTGAGTTCGAGTCTCACCCGGCTAACAAAGATGGCTTATAGTTCAACGGATAAGAATACTACGCTACGAACGTAGAGATAAAAGTTCGATTCTTTTTAAGCCAACAGGAATGATTGTGGTTTGGAGTAATGGTTAACTCAGAAGTCTCATAAACTTCAAATACAAGTTCGATTTCAACAACCGTAACAAAACTGGTTCGTAACTCAATTGGTTTCAGAGTATCCCGCCTTTAACGGGAGAGTTCAGGGTTCGAGTCCCTGCGGGCCAACAAAATGTCTGAACGGGGATTTAGAAAGATTCATTGGATTCGAAAGGATTAAAATCCATTAAATCATTTTAATCCACCCAAATCAAGGTTCAGACAAACATGCGGACGGATAACTCAATGGTAGAGTGCCTGTTTGAAGAACTGGTAGTGCAAGTTCGAGTCTTGCTTCGTCCACATAACCCTGTCGGCCCCGGTAGCTATCGGAACAAACCCCGACAGCAGTTAAAATAAAATATGGGAAAAGATGACCAAAGAACAAATGTTGATAAACGAAATTTTAAAAACACCCTTTTAGGAGAGGGGGGGGCAAAACCTAATGAAATGGAACAGCAGCAATGGAGAAAACTGAGTGGACAAAAGATACTACGGCCTATTGAGGAAGAAGTAAGAACCGCCATACTCCGGGAAAAAGAAATGGGGCACCGGCTTAAAGTATGTATTGGTACCGATAGCCAGGTAAAGGGGAAGGAAACAGCGTTTGCAACCGTGATCGTTTTCATCCGCAAGGGTAAAGGTGGTTTCATGTACATCAGCAACGAAATTACTTTGCAGAAGATGAGTGTTAAACAACGGATGCTTACCGAAGTGGCCAAAAGTATTGAAGTGGCTTATGCACTGTGCAGGATCTTCACTTTGTACAATGTGGATATGGAAGTGCATGCCGACATCAATACCAATCCAAACTTTAAAAGTAATGATGCTTTGAAAGAGGCCATGGGCTATATCATGGGAATGGGCTTTGCCTTTAAAGCCAAACCGGAAGCCTTTGCCAGCTCAAGCTGTGCCAATAAAGTGGTACAATAAAAATTTATAAAAGTAAAAAACAACAGGAATGAAAAATATTTTTAAAAAAGAAGAAAAAGTTTTTAACCAGAAGGTCTTCAATGCAAATAACGTATTCAGTTCCGATTTCCTGGATACCAAAATACTGTATATGCATTGTTTTAACAGCCTGCCTTCTGTAAACTTTATAAACTGCCTGGATGGGGAAAAGGCTTTCAATATGTTCAGGGAAAAATACCCGCATTTGATAGACCAGGTTCACCAGCACAAATGGTACAAGCGAAAACAGCAGAAATTCCAGTTTGATAAAACCGTGGCGGTACTCAATAATAACTGTCTGGTGGAATTTGACGACGGGTACTGCGAGGTACTGCACGATGGAAAGCAGGATGGGTTTATACTGGAGTTCACCGATTTTGTAAAGCAATATAAAGAAAAGCAAAGACGACAACCGCTGGAAATAAACCTGATCGTTCGGAACGGGCGTGGGCTTGAACTGAAGGCAATGGAAATAAAAAGAACGAAGCTCGACCTGGACCTTTTTTATGAAGATGATTTTAAGCAAACGGATGAAGTGATACGGAAAAGACTCAATACAAAAAAGGATAAAGGTATTGTGTTGCTGCACGGGTTGCCCGGAACCGGAAAGACCACTTACCTGCGCTACCTGATCGGTAAGATCAAAAAAAGGGTGTTGTTCTTATCACCAACCGTAGCCGATAACCTGATGAACCCCGAGTTTGTGGAATTACTGATCGATAATCCGAATACGGTATTGATCATTGAAGATGCAGAGAATATCATCATGGACAGGAAATTCAACAGCGGATCCTCTGTGTCCAACCTGCTGAATATTTCGGATGGATTGCTGGCCGATTTTTTAAATGTACAACTGATATGCACATTCAATAATTCGCTTACACTGGTGGATAATGCTTTGATGCGTAAAGGAAGGCTGATAGCGAAATATGAATTTGGTAAGCTGGGTGTTACCAAAGCACAAAAGCTGAGCGATCACCTGGGTTTTAGCAACAGCATTACACAACCCATGACCATTGCCGAAATAGCAAACCCCGGTGAGAAAGATACCGTGCAGCCGCAGGTTCAGGTAATAGGTTTCAGGCGGGCCGAAGTAATGATGAATTAAAATATTGCGGATGCAATGGCATCGGCAGAAGAGTTCCGCCAACGCGGAAAAGGATATATGCCTGTTGACAGCAAACCAGATGTGTGTTTTAAAAAAGCACCATAGTGCAGGTGTAGTAACTACCTGTATGCTGTTGCGGTAATAGCGCAATGTCCTCCACAAACTGTGTGTCATGGGTTCAATTCCCATTCCCGGCTTTGCCGGGATAGCTCAGCTGGTTAGAGCAACAGAAAGCAGCGTCGGTTCGAATCCGGCTCCCGGCTTACAGTCGGGATAGTTCAGTGGTAGAACACTTCATTGTTAATGAAGAGGAAGAAGTTCAGCACTTCTTTAAAAAGCTGAGAGCAAAGGCATGGTTACCTGCCTGCCGGTTGAAGAGCCAAACAGCAGTAATGCTGCGGGGCGATGAAAACAGGCAATCAGGTTGTTACCAGCAGGCCGGTACAAAGTATTGTAAAGTATGGCAATTCGGTAATGCTAAACGGATAAAAATATCCGCTGCTCATTGCCAAACTGAAATAATAAGCAATACCGCCATCAGCCTCCGTAACAAAACGATGGCAGATAACCACCGTCTTTTTTGAAATAAAATTTATAATCTCACCAATTCGTGTAATTCGTGTAATTCGCAAAATTCGTGACAATAACAAAAACAATGAAAAGGATTAAAATTTACGCCTACCAGGCAGCCCTGGTTTTTAAGAACGGCGTGTACAAAAGAATGTTGCAGGAAGGTACCTACTGGCTGGGCTTTGGAGAAAATGTGATCAGGTATGATATCACCAGCCAGTTCAATGCACCGGTCGATATGAACGTCCTGTTGCAGGATGCAGCACTGGCCAATGCACTTCATGTAATTGATGTAAACGATAACGAGATCGTTTTGCAATACCGGGATGGTTTGCTGAAGCAGGTGTTGACTGCCGGCCGGTACGCTTTCTGGAACAATGCAGTTAACAACTATGCATTCATCCGGGCAGATATCAGCAAGGTGGATATTACCGAACCTGTAAGCCGTGCTGTGTTGCAGAATAAGCTGGTAGCGCCTTATGTGCGTACCTACACTGTAGAGAACTACGAAAAAGCCGTGCTGTTCATTGATGGTAAATATGCACAGACCCTGCCGGCCGGAGTGTACTACTGGTGGAAGAACAACACTACCATTGTGGTTGGCAAGGCCGATACCCGTATGCAGCAGGTCGAGATCAATGGCCAGGAGATACTGACCAAAGACAAAGCTGCTTTGCGTATCAACGGCTATGCACAGTACCGGGTTACCGATATTGAAAAGGCACTGCTGCAGAACAAGGATTACGAGCGGCAGCTGTACGTGGCTTTTCAGCTTGCATTGCGGGAGTATATTGGCGGCCTGGGCTTTGATGAATTGCTGGAGAAGAAAGACAATATCATTCCATCCATTCTGGATGCAGTGAAAACCGCTGCTGAAGATTTGGGTGTTGCGGTAAATGGTTTCGGTATCCGCGATATCATTTTGCCGGGCGATGTGAAGGACATCATGAACAAAGTGCTGGTGGCCGAAAAGAACGCACAGGCCAACAGCATCATGCGGCGTGAAGAAACCGCCAGCACCCGTAGCCTGCTGAACACTGCCAAACTGATGGAAGACAATACCATGCTGTGGAAACTGAAGGAGATGGAATACGTGGAAAAGATCGCCGATAAAATTGGCGAGATCACCGTAAACGGCAACGGAACATTGGTAGAGCAGTTGAAGCAGATCTTTGTAGCGCCAAAATAAACCATACATCCGGTATCATTCCGGTACTGGATGTTTTTTTGAATCAAACTTTAGAAATTCTATTTAGCTTCATTGGCTCCGACAGCTATCGGGACACTCTTGTGCGATATACCTTTATTGGGCTTTTATCGAAGCGAAAAATTGAACCACAAAGTCACAAAGACACGAAGTAACACAAAGACTTAGTGAACCTTTTTGTCTTAGTGTCTTCGTGGTAAAAAAAACAAAAAAATGAGCAAATTAAAATTAACCGGAAAACAGATCCGTGCCATTGGCTACGAAGAAGGGCCGGTGGTAAGTGTGGCCATGCATACCATGTGTACACACTTTAAACATCATACAGAAGAAGACGCCTTGCAGATATTAAAAGATATATTGGCAGCACCTGAAAATTATTTGGCAGATGAAGTGCTGGGTAAGATAGCAGAAAAATTAGTAGTGGCTGAAGAAGAAACAGCAACTGAAATTCCGCTGAATGAAACAGGCGTTGAGTACAATGTATTTGGTGTCAAACATATTGAAGAAAGCGCATTATTGCAAATGCAGACTGCTGCTAAATTACCCGTGGCGGTGGCCGGCGCTTTAATGCCCGATGCACACCAGGGCTATGGCCTGCCGATTGGTGGTGTGCTGGCAACCAACAATGCCGTCATACCTTATGCCGTAGGCGTGGATATTGGCTGCAGGATGTGCTTAAGCATCTTCGCTATCAATCCTGATGAGTTGAAAAAAAGAGAAGCTAATTTTCAAAGAGAGTTGGTGGCCAGCACCTTGTTTGGTGCAGGAAGGGAATTTAGTGAACGAACAGAACATGAAGTGCTGGACAGAACTGAATTTACTGATATTGCTTTTTTACAGCCATTGCAGCACAAGGCATTAAAACAATTAGGTTCCAGCGGTAGCGGTAATCATTTTGTAGAGTTTGGGAAAGTTGAAATTACAGAAGAAAGAAACCCTATGAATTTACCAGTTGGCAATTATGTTGGTTTACTGAGCCACAGCGGCAGCCGTGGCCTTGGCGCCAATATTGCCAACCACTACACACAAATTGCTATGCAAAAAACTGTGTTGCCAAAAGAAGCCAAACATCTTGCCTGGTTAAACCTGGATACTGAGGAAGGAATGGAATACTGGTTAGCTATGAACCTGGCCGGCGATTATGCAAGCGCCTGTCACCATACTATTCATGCAAAAATTGCAAAAGCCATTGGCGAAAAACCATTGGCCATTGTAGAGAATCACCACAATTTTGCCTGGAAAGAAATGTATAATGGTGAAGAAGTGATCGTTCACCGTAAAGGTGCAACGCCTGCCGGCAAAAACATATTGGGTATAATTCCGGGCAGTATGACGGCACCGGGCTTTATTGTAAAAGGAAAGGGAGTGATCGCTTCTTTAAATTCTGCATCTCATGGTGCTGGTAGAAAGATGAGCCGTACCAAAGCTTTGGCCAACATTACCCACGAGGCTTTAAAAAAAGAACTGAAAGATCATGGCGTAAAATTAATTGGCGGTGGCCTGGATGAAGCGCCTTTTGCTTACAAAGATATCAATGAGGTAATGCAAAGCCAGGCTACACTTGTTGATGTGCTGGGGAAATTTTACCCGGCCATTGTACAGATGGATGGAAGTGATCCAAAAAAAACGAGAATGCGCCAAAAGGAAATTACCGGGGAGTGAATAAATAAACCGGAACGAAAACTTCTGTATACATAAGATGGTACAGATTTTTTTTATGTAAATATTTTCCTTCCTGCATCCTGTAAAAAACAGTTTATGCAGAAAAGATTCCTACCCCTGCTTTTTATACTTGCATTCAATATACATGGCAGCGCACAGCAACGGTTATTTGATCAGCCCGTACAATTGAAGAACTGCAACATATCCATTACAGCAAATCCTTTTATTGCCACTACGGTAATTGAAATGGAATTTTATAATCCCAAAGACCAGGAAGTGGAGGCCCGCCAGGAATTTGAACTGAACCGGGGACAGGTCATCACTGGTTTCGAACTTGAGTTAAATGGAAAATACCGGGAAGGAAGCATTGAAGAAAGATGGAAAGCAAGACAGGCCTACAGCAGCGTGGTTGGTAAACGGGTAGACCCGGCTTTATTACAAATGAACGGGCAAAACAAGTATAGCCTCAATATTTACCCGGTAGCTGCCAAAAGCAGCCGCAAAATAAAATTCACCATTGTACAAATGATGCTGGATGAAAACCAGAAACTTTCTTATACGCTTCCATTGAATTTTAAAAGCCTCACAGAAAATTTTAAACTCGATATAAAAATAAACAAGCCTGCTTCCATTCCTTATGTAAATAAAGGGCTGCTGGAAGATCAGTTTTTTGATATGCGCAGTGAAGAAGCTTCTTTATCCTGGCAGTCGGAAAATGTAATTTTAAACAAACCCGTTTCTTTTTTCATCGGCCAGTTTATTAATCAGCCACAGTTCTGCATCAACAAAAGCAATGGTAAGACGTTTTTTTTAATGCGGTTTTACCCGGATGTGCCGGTTCGTTATGCAAGTAACATAAGAACTGTAAATGTTTATTGGGACGTTTCTTTATCGGGAAGAGAAAGGAATTTGATTAAGGAACTTGATTTCCTCGAAAGATACATCTCCCTGAATGGGATCAGCAAAGTAAACATCATTCTCTTTAACCAGCAGGTACAGGGCATCATTGTTTTCAACAGCGCAACCGATAAGTTCAACTACATCCGCAATTACCTGCTCACGTATAAATATACAGGCGCAACTGAATTGGGAAATCTCGATTTCAGCAACGTGCTTGCAGATGCGGTCCTGCTTTTTTCAGACGGGCTGAATACCCTGGGCAATGACATGCCGAAACCGGGAGCGATACAGGTTAATGTGATCACATCCGTAAACAGGTATGATTATAACTGGTATAAAAATATCGTTGGTAATACGGGCGGCTCAGTCATCAACTTGTTTTCTACCGAGGTTGGTGATGCAGTAAAGAAGATAGACTCAGCTGAAAATTTCCTGTACCGGTACAATGCTGCCAATATTCATCTGAATGAATCATTCCCGCTAAAGCTGGGCGGCAGTATTTTTTTGAGTGGCGCCATCAGTAAAGCCGATAACCTGGAATTCGGCAACAACACCGCATTGCTGCGCTCTGAAAATTATCTTTTACAGGACAACGAAACCTGTGATGAGGATTCGTATAAGAAAATACGCATGCTCAGGTCATACGACTCATTGATGTATGGAGATTATGGGTATTATCACTGGCAGGTTATGGTTGAATTCGGACTTACAGAAAAAGTGGTTACGCCGCAAACCTCTTACCTGGTATTGGAACGATTAGAGGATTATATCAAATATAATATCGCACCTCCGAAAGAACTCGAAGAAAAATGTGCCGCCATGGACTACGTGTACAAGCCTTGGCATAAAATAAAAGCACTGAAGGAATTTACAGAACAGGAAAGGCTGGAGCCGGTTGTAAAAGATTACAATTTGCGGATCAGCTGGTGGGATAAAAACGAAACACTGATCGACCTGAACAGGCCGGTGCCCGAACAAAAAAATATTGACCTGGCAGCAACAGGTTCTCCCCCAAATCAGAATAATGCTTTTGCAGCTACTGCCGGGGTTCAGACCAATTACAAATCCGGGCAGCAGGGCGAGTTGAAAGAAGTAGTAGTTACCAGTGCATTTGGGGTCAAAAGATCTGCAAGAAGCACGTCTTCCAATGCCCAGGTAATCGGTGCCAATCAGCTTAACCCCATACGCAGTACCAGTGTAAATGATGCCCTGGCGGGTAAAGTTTCAGGCATACAGGTACGCAGCCAATCTTCGGCAGCACTGGGGCGACAGAGTAATATCCGCCTGCGGGGCGAAAGTGCTTTTAGTAACGGGGATGGAACCTACGGCTCTGGAGTTTTATATGTTGTGGACGGAACCATTCTGCCCAATGCAAACGATATTAATATCGACGACATAGAAGACATTACGGTATTGCAGGGGCCAAGTGCAGCGGCATTGTTCGGGCCGGAAGGAGCAAACGGGGCCATTGTGATGACACTGAAAAAAGGGAAGCGGCAATACACACAATATGTATGGACGGAATATAAACTGAGCAATGCCGAAGACGAAGACTACCTGCAACTGGTACAAAAAACTCCCATGCATGAACAATGGGATGTGTTTTTAGCGCTTGAAAAAGAATATAAATACAACATCGGCTTTTATTTTGACATGGCAGACTTCTTCTTTGAAAAAGGAAAAGCTGATAAAGCCCAGGAGCTGATGTACAACGCCATTGAGCTTTGCCAGGGAAGCAGTAAAGGGCTTTGTGCGGCAGCCTATATGTATGAGAAATGGAAATATTTTGACAAGGCCATTGCAGTATATAAAGGCATTTTAAATCACAACGAAAACCTGTTGATGGTAAAACGGGACCTGGCATTGGCTTATTTTCAGAATAACGAATTTGAGAACGCAGTGAAAACCCTTTATGCGGTAATTACAGCACAGGATGTTAATAATTACTATAGTTATTCCAATACGCATGTAAAGGAAAATGCATTGGCAGAGATGAATGCCATCCTGCTGCTGCACAAAAATGAGTTTGACATATCCTGGATCAATCATAACCTGCTTAAACCATTGCCGGTTGACCTGCGCATTACACTCGAAAGCAATTATGACGATATCTTCAATGCCCGGATCACTGAGCCGGATAATGAAGTAAGTAACAGTATCAACCCGGCTACCAAAAACGGGGGCCGTTTTACAGGGGACAATTTTTACTCATTCGGTTACGACCTTGGCGAATATTCCGTAAAGAATGCCCGTGCCGGTAACTACCGGGTTAAGGTTGATGCTTATGATTCTTATTATTCCTACACAGCCAAAATACCAACATTTATACGGGTAATAACATTCAGGAATTTCCAAAAGGAAAATATGAAAATGGAGGTGAAGACATTCGATCTGAGTAAACAGTATGGCCGGGTAGAACTGGATGAAGTGAAGTGGTAACGAGATCCCTTTGAAAATGAGAACTCCGGTATTTTACCGGAGTTTTTTATGCCGGCAGCATCTTTAATATCTCTGGTATAATTATTCTAATTTTACCCGGATAAAAAATCTGAATACAGTTAAAC
>Ga0209023_10008823_pt1 | contig 10029 bp, 7 predicted proteins | sample LakOneMetagenome_FD_187468 | JGI IMG/M metagenome (GOLD analysis project Ga0209023, IMG submission 187468) | Freshwater and sediment microbial communities from Lake Erie, Canada (SPAdes) (version 2) | ecosystem: Environmental > Aquatic > Freshwater > Lentic | place: Lake Erie, Canada | collected... | reverse complement strand
CCGCCGGCGCGACGTCGCGGTCGAAGACGCTGGGGATGATGTAGTCCTCGTCGAGGTCGTCGTCGGTGACGACCGCTGCGATGCCCTTGGCGGCCGCCAGCTTCATAGCCTCCGTGATAGACGGCGCGCCGGCGTCGAGTGCGCCGCGGAAGACGCCCGGGAAGGCAAGCACGTTGTTGATCTGGTTCGGGTAGTCCGAACGGCCCGTGGCCATGATCCGGACGTACGGATCGGCGTCCTCGGGCATGACCTCGGGCGTCGGGTTCGCCATCGCGAATACGATCGCGTCGCGGTTCATGGCCTCGAGCGACTTGGCCTCGACGAGGCCGGGGCCGGAGAGGCCGATGAAGAGGTCGGCGCCCTCGAGCACGTCGTTGGGCCCGCCCTGGACCTTCTCGGGGTTGGTCGTCTCCGCGAACCAGCGCTTGATCGCGGGCATCTCGTCGGCTTCGTAGTCGGGGCGGGCGGTCGAGATCGCGCCCTGGCGGTCGCAACCGATGATGTCGGTGACGCCGGCGGCGATCATCATCTTCGTGCAGGCGATGCCGGCCGCCCCGAGGCCGAGCATCACGACCCGCAGGGACTCGATCGGCTTGCCGATGATCTTCAGCGAGTTGAAGAGCGCCGCCATCACGACGATGGCCGTGCCGTGCTGGTCGTCGTGGAAGACGGGGATGTCGAGCATGCCGCGCAGGCGTTCCTCGATCTCGAAACAGCGCGGGGCCGAGATGTCCTCGAGGTTGATGCCGCCGAACGTGGGAGCCATCATCCGGACCGCCTCGACGATCGCGTCGGGATCCTTCGTGTCGAGGGCGATCGGGAAGGCGTCGACGTCGGCGAATTCCTTGAAGAGCATGGCCTTGCCCTCCATGACCGGCATCGCCGCCTCCGGTCCGATGTCGCCGAGCCCGAGGACCGCTGTGCCGTCGGTGACCACGGCGACCATGTTCTTCTTGATCGTGAACTCGAAAGCCTTGGCGCGGTCGCCGGCGATCTCGGTGCAGACGCGGGCCACGCCGGGCGTGTAGGCCATCGAGAGGTCGTCGCGGGTCTTCAGCGGGTACTTGTTGGCCATCTCGATCTTGCCGCCGCGGTGCATAGCGAAGGTCCGGTCGGTGTAGTCGATGACCCGCGAGCCGCGGATCGAGCCGATCGCCCGGAGGATCTGCTCCCAGTGCTCGGGTCCGCGCGCGTCGATCGTGAACTCGCGGACGCGCTTGCCCTCGGCGCCGGCTCCGGGGACGAGGTCGACGCTCGAAAGTGCGCCGCCGGATTCGGCGATCGCAGCGGTGATCCGGCCGAGCGGCTCGTTTCGGGAGTCGAGCTCCACGCGGATCGTGACGGAGAACTGGGCGCTGACGGAGGCCATGGGTGCCGGTGGATCATAGGAGCAGGCGGTTTCCGACATCGGTCCTGGGAGACTTCCCGGCGTGAATCCCTTGGTGAGGAGGCTCAGGAGCTCGGCGATCGGCCCGGCCGGAGCGCTGTTCCGTGCCGCGAGCAAGCCGATCGGCGGCGGCGCCGGACTGCGGCGTTCGGCCCTCGCGCCCCTCGGGATGATCACCGGGCGGACCGGCCCGACCCTGGCCGGAAGGGTGGTGATGGTCACCGGCGCGTCCTCCGGGATCGGCGAAGCGGCCGCCCGGCAGCTCGCCGCGGAGGGGGCGACCGTGCTGCTCGTGGCCCGCAACGAGGAGGCGCTCGAGGCGCTGGCCGGGGAGATCAACTCCGGCGGCCCCGGAATGGCCGAGGCCCATCCCTGCGACCTCAACGACCTCGACGCGATCGACGCGCTGTGCGACCGCGTGCTCGCCGCCCACCCGGTGGTCGACGTCCTGGTCAACAACGCCGGCCGCTCGATACGCCGCTCCATCGAGCAGTCGGAGGATCGCTTCCACGACTTCGAGCGAACCATGCAGCTCAACTACTTCGGGGCCGTTCGCCTGATCCTCAGGCTGCTCCCCGCGATGCGGGAACGCGGACGCGGCCAGGTCATCAACGTCTCCTCCGCCGGCGTCCAGATGCGGACTCCGCGCTTCTCCGGCTACATCGCCTCCAAGGCCGCCCTCGAGGCGTTCTCGGACGCCATCCAGGCCGAGGCGCTCGCCGACGGCGTCCGCTTCACGACCATCTCCATGCCCCTCGTCCGCACCCCGATGATCTCCCCGACCGAGCACTACGAGGGCATCCCGGCGCTGACCCCTGAGGAAGCGGGCAAGCTGGTCTCCGAGGCCGTGATCGGCCGCCCCCGGCGCGTCGCCCCTCCGTTCGCCCACATCGTCTCGACGGTCGACACCCTCAGCCCCGAGACGATGGACACGGTGCGAAACCGCGTCTACCGGATGTTCCCGGAGTAACACCACGCCGCCCGAGCAGCGCGGACGGCGAAGCCGGAGCTTCTCTCGGAGTCGTCTACAGCGACTCGGCCGCGAACGTGTCGCAGTCGGCCGGGTCGCCCGAGCTGTAGCCGCGCTCGAACCAGGAGCGCCGTTGCTCGGAGGTGCCGTGGGTGAAGCTGTCCGGATCGACCTTGCCGGTCGCCTGCTCCTGCAGCCGATCGTCGCCGACCGCCTCGGCGGCATTGAAGGCTTCGTCGAGATCGCCGGGCTCGAGGTCCCCCTCGGCGAAGACCGTGCTCGCCCAGACGCCGGCGTAGCAGTCGGCCTGGAGCTCCTGGCGGACGGAGAGCTCGTTGGCATCGCCGGGGTCGGAGCGGCTGAGCCGGTCGACCTCTGAGCTCGTGCCGGTCATCCGCTGGACGTGGTGGCCCATCTCGTGGGCGATCACGTACGCCCAGGCGAAGTCGCCGGAGGCGCCGAGCTGACGCTTCATGTCCTCGTAGAAGCTGAGGTCGAGGTAGACCCGCTCGTCGGCGGGGCAGTAGAACGGCCCGACGGCCGACGTCGCGCTGCCGCAGCCGCCGGTCTGGACGGCGCCCGAATAGAGGACGAGCTTGGCGGTGTCGTAGGGATCTCCTGAGGCGGCGAAGGACTTCTCCCAGACGCCCTGGGTGTCCTCGAAGACGTAGGTGGAGAAGTCCTTGAGATCGGCCTGCGGATCCTCCCCCGGCGGCAGGGGCTGAGGGTTCTCGGCCCCGGGAGCGGCGCCGGGGATGCCGAGCGCTCCCGGCAGGTCGAAGCCGCCGCCGCTGCCTCCGCCGCCCCCGAACACGTTGATCGCGACCACGATCAGGACGATCACCACGCCCGCCGCGCCGCCCTTGCCGATGAGACCGGTGGGGATCGGCAGTTGCGGCCCACCGCCGCCCCTTCCCGACGAACCTCCGGACGCGCCGCGGATGTCGATGACGTCGCGGCTCTTCGTCCCCTTCTTCCACTTCATCGCCGCAGGATCGAACCACATCGACCGCACCTATGATCAGCCGGTGGCCGCGGCCGACGAAGCAACGCAGGGTTCCGGCGATCTCTTCCTGATCGACGGCAACAGCCTCGCCTACAGGGCGTTCTTCGCGCTGCCCGAATCGATCGCGACCTCCGACGGCCGGCCGACCAACGCGATCTACGGGTTCGCCTCCATGATGGTCAAGGTCCTGACCGATTTCCGGCCGCGGGCCGTCGCGGTCGCCTGGGACGCGGGCATGTCGGGGCGGGAGAAGATCTACGAGCCCTACAAGGCCCAGCGTTCCTCGCGGCCCGACCTGCTCAAGGAGCAGTGGCCCCACCTCGCTCCGCTCTCGGACGCATTCGGCTTCGCCAACGTGCGGGTGGACGGCTGGGAGGCCGACGATGTGATCGCGACGATGGTCCGCCAGGCGCGGGAGCAGGAGATCCCCGTGATGGTCGTGACGGGCGACCGCGACGCCTACCAGCTGGTCGGAGACGGGGTCCGGGTGATGTCGACGTCGCGCGGCGTCACCGACACCAAGATCTACGACCGCGATGCGGTGATTGAGCGCTACGGCGTGGCCCCGGAGCTGGTCCCGGACCTGATCGGCCTGAAGGGCGACACGTCCGACAACATCCCGGGCGTACCGGGCATCGGCGAGAAGACTGCCTCGCAACTCCTGCAGGAGTACGGGTCGCTCGAGGAGGTCCTCGCCAACATCGACTCGATCTCCGGCCCGAAGCGGAAGCAGAACCTGACCGAGCACGCCGATGACGCGCGCATCTCCAAGGACCTGGCGACCATGCACACCGACATCGAGATCGAGCTCGACCTGCCGGCCCTGATGGAACGGGGCCCGGATCTCTCGCGGCTGCGCGAGACGGCCGCCGAGTTCGAGCTGCGGCAGATCATCCAGCGGCTCGAGGACGAGTGGGAGGGCGACGTGCCGGACCGTCCCGCCGACGAGGAGATCGAGCTGGAGGCGGTCGCCGGCGAGATCGGCGACCTCGGAGAGGGAGAGGTGGCCTTCGCGATCGAGCTCGGCGGGACGCCGCGCTGGGGCGGATACGACGGTGAGCGCCTGATCTCCGGCGAGCTACCGGGCCCCGAGGAGCTGCTGGCCGGCCTGGCGCCGCACCCGCTTGTCGGCCACGACATCAAGTCGATCGGGGGCCACTCCAAACAGGGTCTGCTCGCCGACGTTGCCGCGGGGTCGCTCGACCTCGCCCACGACACGATGATCGCCGCCTACCTGATCGATCCCGCCCGCCGCACCTACGAGCTCGACGAACTGGCCGCGGACGAGGGCATCTCACTGCGCCGGGGCGACGAATCCGACGCCTCCGACGACGGCCAGCTCTCCCTCGACGGCGGCGACGAGGAGGAGGACGCGGGGGCCGACCCGGCCGAGACGGCCCGCCTCGCCTGGGAGCTCGCGGCCCGGCAGCGACCGAAGCTCGCCGACCTCGGACTGGAGCGGGTGATGAGCGAGGTGGAGATGCCTCTCGTCGAGGTCCTCGCGGGGATGGAGCGGGACGGGGTCAAGCTCGACACCGCCAAGCTGGCCACCATCTCCGACGACCTCTCCGGGCAGGCCGAAGCGCTCCAGGCGGAGATCTGGGAGCTGGCGGGGCGCGAGTTCACGATCGGCTCCCCCCAACAGCTCGGCGAGGTCCTCTTCGAGGAGCTCGGGCTGAGTCGCAAGCGCCGCGGCAAGACCGGGTTCTCGACCGACGCTCGGGTGCTCTCGCAGATCCGCGACGAGCACGAGATCGTCCCCAAGGTCGAGCGGTGGCGCGAGGTCACGAAGCTGACGAACACCTACCTCGACTCGCTCCCGGGACTGATCGACCCCGACGACGGGCGGATCCACACGACCTTCAGCCAGGTGCGCGCCGCCACGGGCCGGCTCTCGAGCACCAACCCGAACCTCCAGAACATCCCGATTCGCTCCGACCTCGGGCGGCCGATCAGGGGGTGTTTCGTCGCCGAGTCCGGGCGCGAGCTGACCTCGTGCGACTACAACCAGGTGGAGCTGCGGGTGCTCGCCTACATCGCCGGCGACGAGGCGCTCCGCGACATCTTCGTCTCGGGCGAAGACGTCCACTCGGCCACCGCAGCGGGGATCATCGGCGCCGATCCCGACTCGATCAGCCCGGGGGAGAGGTCGAAGGCGAAGATGGTCAACTACGGGATCGCCTACGGGCTCTCCGCTTACGGGCTCGCCGATCGCCTGTCGATCCCCCAGGAGGAGGCGGCCTCCTACATCGAGCGCTACTTCGAGCGTTTCGCCGGGGTCAAGAAGTTCATCGACGAGACGATCGAGAGCGCCCGCGAGGAGGGTTCCGTGCGAACCCTGATGGGGAGGAGGCGCCTGATCCCCGAGTTGCGTTCGCGAAACTGGCAGACCCGGACGCTCGGCGAGCGGCTGGCCGTCAACACGGTGATCCAGGGCACGGCCGCCGACATCATCAAGCTGGCGATGATCAACTCACGCCGCGCGCTCGACGACGAGGGCCTGAGCACCAGGCTGATCCTGCAGATCCACGACGAACTGCTCTTCGAGGGTCCGGCGGAGGAGACCGCCGCCGTCACAGAGCTGGCGCGGCGCGAGATGGTCGAAGCCTTCCCGATCGACCCGCCGCTCGCGGTCGACATCGGCGTCGGCCCCGACTGGCTGAGCGCGAAATAGGCATGTGTCGACCCCGGGGGGAACGAGGGTCGGATAGGGGACATCCCGAATAGACGGGGCCTTGGGGCGCCGTCAGCCTGGATGGAGTCAAATCCATCGAATCAGGAGAAGCACATGAACGACGAAGAGAAGACCCCACAGGAGCCGAGACCCGAGGAGGGCGGCACCGCGGAGACCGAGGAGATGAGGGATCCCGCCGGCACCGTCGGCCCGAGCCCCCGGCCGACGGTCGACCCCAATCGGCGCCGGTTCCTCCGCAGCTCGGACGACCGGATCCTCGCCGGCGTCGCCGGTGGGCTCGGCAACTACTTCAACATCGACCCGATAATCATCCGGATCGCCTTCGTGATCTCGATCTTCTTCGGGGGGCTGGGCGGTCTCGCCTACCTGGCGGTCGCGGTGTTCGTCCCGGCCGACGGTGACTACGACTCCCCGATCGCCTCGAATGCCGGTCGGCGCGCCCTGCAGGTCGTGCTGGTGCTCTTCGTGGCCGCGGCGGCATTCGCGGGCTTCGCCGTCCTGGCCGCAGCCGCGGCATTCGCGACGGGCGTCGGTCTCGGGCTCCCGGTCGCGGCGCTGGTAGTGGTTCTCGGCGTCGCCCTCGTCGTCACCTCGTTCCGCGGCGGCGCCAGGTGGCTGATCGTGCCCGCTCTGGCGCTGACTCTGGGCGTCGGGGTGGCCTCGGCCGCCGACCTGGACCTGAAGGGCGGCATCGGCGACCGCGACTACCGCCCCGAGAGCGTCTCGGCGATCCCGGCGGACGGATACGAGCTCGGCATCGGCCGCCTCGCCGTCGACCTCCGAGGCATCGACTGGTCCCCGAAGCAGGTGGTCGACGTCGATGTCCGCGTCGGTGCGGGCCAGGCGGTCGTCGCCGTCCCGTCCGACGTTTGCGTCGTCGCCGACGCCCACATGGGCGCCGGGCTGATCCGGGTCGCCGGGCAGCAGTCCGACGGCTGGGACGTCGACCTAGCGACCGGCGAGGGAGCCCGCGGCCGTCCGCAGTTGCGGATCAACGTCGAGGGCGACGCCGGTGAGATCCGCGTGATCAACGACGACGACATCTCGATCGACAAGCTCGACCGGTTCCCGCACGATCCGTTCGAGCCCGGCAAGGCGATGCGGTCGGCCAACACGAAGGCCTGCGCCGGGTGAGCCGGACGGGTCCGGAGCGCGTCTCGCTGGCCGCGGGCATTGCAGCCGCCCTGTTCGGGGGGCTGCTCTGCCTCGACCAGCTCGACGTGGTCTCGATCCACGACTGGGCGACGGCCGGATGGAGCGGAGCCTTCATCTGGCCGTTGCTGCTCGCCTTCGCGGGCGCCGCCCTGCTCTGGGCGGGCACCCGCCGGCCGGCACGGGCGCCCGAGGCCCCGCCGTACCGGACCCGCAACCCGAGGATCCCGGTTCGCCCGGCGAGGTCCGAGCCTGAGGAGCCCGACGCCGAGACCCGGATCCTCGATCTGTATCGGGGCGGATTCGGCGTCGCCCTCGTGATCGGCGCAGCGCTGCTCTTCCTCACCCAGATCGACGCGCTCGGCGCGGCGCGGGATGCGGCATTCACTTCGATCGTTGCGATCTTCGCCCTCGCCCTGATCCTCGCGCCGTTCATCTGGCGCCTCGGCCGCAATCTCGCCGAGGAGCGGTCGGAGCGGGTCCGCTCCCAGGAGCGGGCGGAGATGGCCGCCCACCTCCACGACTCGGTGCTGCAGACGCTGACACTGATGCAGAAGCGGGCGGACGACCCCCGCGAGGTCGCGGCTCTCGCCCGGCGCCAGGAGCGTGAGTTGCGCGGCTGGCTGGCGGGCGAGGAGGGCGCCGGCGCGGGCGACGGGTTCGCCGCCGCCCTCAGGTCCGCGGCCGAGGAGGTCGAGGACGCCTATCTGGTCAAGATCGAGGTCGTGACGGTCGGGGATCGGCCCCTCGATGAGGGCGGCTCGGCGGTCGTCGGGGCGGCCCGCGAGGCGCTCACGAACGCCGCCAAGTTCGCGGCCGACGGCGGGCCGATCTCCGTCTACGCCGAGGTCGGGGAGTCCGGTATCGAGGCCTTCGTCCGCGACCGCGGCCCCGGCTTCGACCCCGATGACGCGCCGGCCGACCGGCGCGGGGTCCGGGAGTCGATCGTCGGCCGGATGCAACGCCACGGCGGCCTTGCGACGATCGCAGCCGTGCCCGGCGCCGGAACCGAAGTCGCATTGCGCATCGGAGCGGAGCGATGAGCCCGCTGCCGACGATCGTCATCGTCGACGACCACGCGCTGTTCAGGAGCGGCGTGCGGGCCGAGCTGGAGGGCAGGGTCGAGGTGCTCGCCGAGGCGGGGTCCGTCGAGGAGGCCGTCAGGGTGATCGCGGCCGCTCGCCCCGACGTCGTACTGCTGGACGTCCACATGCCCGGCGGCGGCGGGGTGGAGGTGATCGCCGGCGTCGCGGCCACGGATCCCTCGCAGCGGTTCCTGGCGCTGTCCGTCTCCGACGCGGCCGAGGACGTGATCGCGATCGTCCGGGCCGGGGCGCGCGGCTACGTCACGAAGTCGATCTCAGGGGAGGAGCTCGCCGCATCGATCGGCCGGGTCCGCGACGGCGATGCCGTCTTCTCGCCCCGGCTGGCCGGGTTCGTCCTCGACGCCTTCGCCGGGTCCGTTCCCGAAGCCGAGATCGACCCGGAGCTCGACCAGCTGACGATGCGGGAGCGAGAGGTGCTCCGGCTGATCGCGCGCGGCTACATGTACAAGGAGGTCGCCCAGCAGCTCGACATCTCTCCCCGGACCGTCGAGGCGCATGTGAGCGCCGTCCTCCGCAAGCTGCAGCTCTCGAACCGCCACGAGCTCAGCCGCTGGGCCGTCGAGCGCCGCCTGCTCGACTGATCGATCCCCCGAACGACGAAGGGCGCCCCACCTCGGGGCGCCCTTCGGTCGTCGTCCGTTCCGGGAATCGGGTTACTTGGCCAGCTCGATCTCCTCGAAGACGGCATCGCCGTTCTTCAGCTCGATCTCGGCCTCGTGGATCGCGACGCCCTCGGCGAGATCGGCGACGGAGCAGGAACCGTCTCCGTTCTCGTCGTCCCCGTTGTCGTCGCTCGTGTCGTCCTCGGTTGCGTCGTCGTCGCCGTTGTCGTCGTCACCGTGGTCGCGACGGTCGGCGTGGGAACCCGGGCCCGAGTTGTCGCTCGGTCCGGAGTTGTCGCCGTCCTGGTTGCACTCGTCACCGCACTTGACCTCGGTGTTCTCGTCGACGGTCCCGGTGATCGACCCGCCGTTCAGCAGGTTGATCGTCAGCGTGGTGCCGTCGAACGAGGCGACCGTGCCGGCGTTCTCATCGCCGTCCTCGACCCCGTCGTCGTCGCTGTCGTCGTCGCGCGGGTCGCTGCCCGACTTGAACTCGCCCCGGTTGTTCAGCTGATCGCGATCCTGATCGCGCTTGGCCTGATTCACCTTGAGCGAGAGGTTGTTGCGCTTCTCCCAGCGGTCGGGGATCTTGTCGTGGTTCTTGTCGGCTGCGGCCGCCGGCCCGGCTGAGACCAGGGCCAGCACGAGCAGAGCCGCGATTGCAAGAACAGCGTTTCTGAGCGTCTTCACATTCACCTCCGTGGATTCGGAGGGCCGCCGATCGCGACCCGCCAATTACCTTCTGAGGCTGAAACCCGCCGGGCGCGCGAAGATCACGCGAACGGGTTTTCAGGCAGCGGGCTGCAACGTTCCGTGTCCGCTGTGATCGTCGGACTCGGATGAATCGTCTTCGCCGCCACCGGGCCCGGAGGATCCGTCGTCGTCTGAGGTTTCGGTCTCCGTCTCGTGATCGTTACCGGGCCCGGAGGAGTCTTGCTCCGGCGGTTCGTAGTCCACTTCCTCACCGCCGTCGTCGTGACCGCCGCCCGGTCCGCTGTGACCGGAGCCGCCGTCGTCGGAGGGCGGTTGCGACGTCGGCGGTCCGCTGGAGCCGGACCCCGAACCCGAGTGCCCCGACCCGCTCGACCCGCTCGACCCCGAGGAGCCGCTC
>Ga0209023_10008821_pt1 | contig 10030 bp, 7 predicted proteins | sample LakOneMetagenome_FD_187468 | JGI IMG/M metagenome (GOLD analysis project Ga0209023, IMG submission 187468) | Freshwater and sediment microbial communities from Lake Erie, Canada (SPAdes) (version 2) | ecosystem: Environmental > Aquatic > Freshwater > Lentic | place: Lake Erie, Canada | collected... | reverse complement strand
CCCCCAAGCACCGCGACAACATCTTGAACACCAAGTGGAACGGCATCGGCGTCGGCGTCGCCACCAACCACGGCATCACCTACACCGTCCAGGTCTTCATCAAGACCTGCTAGCTCACCGGCCGCCTCTGCGGCCCCCCGTGATCCCCCAACGCGAACGAGCCGCCGGCACCAGCCCGGCGGCTCGTCCGCGTTCCCCCCGCGTTCTGCACGCGCCCACAAGCCACAACCAGTCGAATCCCGCCGCACAATCGCAGGGGTTACGGTCCGGGGCCATCGGGAGGTGTCGGGCGCATGGGGCTGTTCAACCGCAAGAAGGCCGATGAGGGTCCGGGCGAGGCACCGACGCCGGCGATCATCGCCGACCTCCCTCAGATGGGCGACCAGGTGGCCGCCTCGCTCTCGGCCCACTCGCAGTTCATCAAGCGGGCGACGTGTCAGCGATGCGGCTCACCGAAGACGCTGCGGTCGACCACGGCCTACCTCTACTGCGACTTCTGCGGATCGTTGATCGACTACGACTTCCGGATCGCCAACGCCGACACCAACGCCGGGATCACCAACACCGTGTTCCACCGGCTGATGGCCCAGGTGCAACCGCAGCTCGACCAGGCCCTGACCGCACGGGACCACGCTGCCTACCGGCAACTGCAGACCGACATCTTCCGGCAGTGGGTCCAGCTGTGCCCCCAGGCCGTGTCGCCTCGGGCCAAGTCCGACGAGGAGTTCCGCGAGCGTCTCGTCGCGTACTTCGCCGAGTGCGCCACGGCAAAGGACCTGGATCCGGCCCAGGCGCTGCAGAACGCCCAGATGCAGACCATGACCGCATCGCTGGCCCGCGTCCCGACACCCGATGGCGCATGGCGCGTCGCCGGGCCGTTCTTCCCGATGGCCGACATGTTCCGCAAGCAGATGGAAGAGGTCTACGCCGGGTTCGCCGCCAGTGGTGTGGCTGCCATGGACCCCGACGACCCGCCGCCCGGCGTGGCGCTGCGCATGGAGTACTCGACGTTCTGCCAGGGATGGCTCCCCCACCTCCCTCCTGAGGACGGCGAGCGGCTGTTGCGCGAATTCGGCCTCACCGGGGACTACACGGAGGTCGTCGCCCAGCCGACCGAGGACCACTCCTGCGGTGGCTGCGGCGCCCATCTCCAGACGGTGATCGGCGCCCGGGTGGTGGTGTGCGAGTCCTGCGGGCGCAGCGTCGACATCCAGTCGGGTGCCGTTCCCTGCCACAACTGCGGTGCGCCGCTGAACTTCCCGGTGGGCTCGAGCCACCTCGCCTGCCCCTTCTGCCAGACGCAGAACCAGCGAGTCTGACGGCACCACCAAGACGGCGAACGACGGCAGTTCAAAGGACGGTCCGTTCCCAGGATTGATAAAATCACGCGTTGGCGAACCACCCGTTCAGAGGAGCGGCATGACCGACGGCGACGCAGCGGGAGCACCTAGCCAGGTGACGCCGATCGAGGCGGCCTACCAGCAGCTGGCGAAGTTCGGGCCGGTGACCGACGGGCGCACGATCAGCCTGTCCGGGGTCGCTCGAGCCCTGGGGATGTCACGCAGCAACCTCTACCGGCGCTGGTCCACGTCGGCCGACCTGGCCGCCGACATCGCCGTCCACCGAGCTACCCCAGCCGACGGTTGGCATGCGCAGGTCTGCGCCGACGACGGCGCCACCTTGGAGGATGCGCTGCGTCGAGCCCTCGCGTCACCCGCATCAGCCGAAGGGGTGCTGACTCGCGCGTCGATCGCCATGTCGCCCAGCTCGACCGCACATGCTCCGCTGGCGGCGTGGGAGCGGGCGCACCTGGCGAACCTGGTCGAGCGGCTCAAGCGCGAGTGGGGTGCCGCGGTGGACGGGCCGTGGACCGACGCCGCCATCGCAACCGCGGCGTTGATCGAGGGCATGCACCTCATGTGGGCCCAGGTCGCTGAGGAGCCCGGCCAGCTCATGCCGGCAGGGCTCGCCGAAGAGACCACCCAGACCGTGCTCCGGATCATCGAGTTCCTGCTCCACGAGGCCGAGGGCGTCGATTCGCCCGTGGGTGCCGACGACCCGGAGGCCAACCCCGACAGCACGACGGACCGCGCCCTCCCCGCGCGGGTGGCCGAGGCCCTCACCGATGGCACGCTCGACCTCACCGACGAGGGCGGGCGGCGATTGATCGACATGGGCATCTTGGCCCGATCTCGGGGGGTGTCGGAGCGGTCGCTCTACGCCCGGTGGCCGACCGCCGCCGACCTGAACGCCGACCTCTACCGGGAGAGCGTGCAGCGGGTGCGCGATGCCTACGGACGCATCCTCATCGAGGTGTTCCAGTCGAACGCCTCAGGCGAGTTCCCCAACGTCATGCCGTTCGTCGCCCGAATGAACGCCTGGTTCATGGATCCGGAGCGGTTTCCCGAGGGGGGTGTGCACCTCGGGCTCACCGATGTGCTGTCTTCGAGCGACGTGCTCGATCGAGTGCGCGAACCGGTCGCCACCGGCCTGCAGTTCGCTGATGTGCAGACGGCTGCGGTGCTCCAAGCCATGGGCTATCGGCTTCGGCCCGATGTCCGCATGAGCACCTATACCCAATTCATCATGGGCATGGGCATGGGCAACCACCGCCTCGCCGCCCTCCACCCGCAGGTCCTCCGACGGCGCCTCAGCTACCTGGGCGAGGAGTACATCGCGTCCGGAGTGGGCACCACGGCCATGACCCGGACCTGCACCGAGCCGCTCGATGCTTCGTCCGAAGCGCTGGAGGCCGAGGTCCCGCCGATCCCTCCCGCGCTCCAGCCGCTCCCGTCGGCGGAGTGAGCGCGGCTGGTGCTGCGACCGGGCAACCGACCTCACCGTGCGCGGTCACCCGAGCTCGCCCTGTCGGCGTCTCGTAGGGTCGCAGCCACCCAACCGAAGGATGGTTCGACCATGGCCGGTGCACACCCAGGGATCCTGCTCAACCCGAGCGACTACCAGGCCGCAGAGCTCGACGATCGCTCTCGCGAGCTGATGGAGGCGACCATCGCCTACTTCGAATCACTGGGCAAGGATCGCATCACCGCCGACGACAACGCGGGCGTCTGGTACGACGACTTCTGCCGGTTCCTCGCCCGGTCGGAGGCGTTCTCCACCCTGATGACACCGGCGGGCTACGGCAGCGACGACGCCCGCTGGAACACGTGGCGCAACTGCCACTTCAGCGAGATCACCGCGTTCTACAGCCTCGGCTACTGGTACGCGTGGCAGGTGTCGATGCTCGGGCTCGGCCCGATCTGGATGGGCCAGAACGAGGCGGTCAAGCAGCGAGCGGTCGAGCTCCTCCGGGCGGGCGGCATCTTCGCCTTCGGCCTGTCCGAGAAGGAGCACGGCGCCGACATCTACTCGAGCGAGATGACGCTGACGCCCACCGGCGACGGCACCTACGTGGCGAACGGCTCGAAGTACTACATCGGCAACGGCAACGAGGCCGCCCTCGTTTCGGTGTTCGGCAAGATCGCCAACGACGATCCCGATGCCGAGACCGAGTACGTGTTCTTCGTGGTCGAGTCGAAGCACGAGGCCTATGAGCTCCAGAAGAACACGGTGCACTCGCCGATGTTCGTGTCGGCATTCGAGCTGCACGACTACCCGATCACCGATGCCGACATCCTGGTCCGAGGCCCCGAGGCCTGGAACGTGGCGCTCAACACGATCAACGTCTGCAAGTACAACCTCGGGTGGGCATCGATCGGGATCTGCACCCACGCGTTCCACGAGGCCATCGACCACGCCGGCCACCGCCAGCTCTACGGCGGGCTGGTCACCGACTTCAGCCACGTGCGTCAGCTGTTCGTCGACGCCTATGCGCGGCTCACCGCCATGAAGCTCTTCGCCATGCGCGCCAACGACTACATGCGGTGCGCATCAGACGACGACCGCCGCTACCTGCTCTACAACCCGCTCGTGAAGATGAAGGTCACCACCGAGGGCGAGCACGTGGTCAACGCCCTCTGGGACGTGATCGCGGCCAAGGGCTTCGAGCACGACACGTACTTCAACATGGCTGCCCGCCACATCCGGGCGCTCCCGAAGCTCGAGGGCACGGTGCACGTGAACATCGCCCTCATCGTGAAGTTCATGGCCAACTACTTCTTCGCACCGCAGGAGTACCCCGACATCCCGGTGCGCCAGGACGCCGCCAACGACGACTACCTGTTCCACCAGGCACCCACCCGTGGGCTGGGCAAGATCCGCTTCCACGACTGGGCCGCCACGTTCGACGGCTTCGACTCCCCGAACGTCAACACCTTCCGCAGCCAGGTCGAGACCTTCCGCTCGATGCTCGAGGCCGCCCCGCCCGACGGCACCCAGTCGACCGACGTCGACTTCCTCCTCGCCCTCGGCGAGCTGTTCTCCCTGGTCGTCTACGGCCAGCTCATCCTGGAAGGCGTCACGCTCCACGGGATCAGCGAGACGGTCACCGAGCAGATGTTCGACGTGTTCGTGCGCGACTTCTCGGCCGGCGCCACTCGCCTGCACGGCAAGTCCTCGACCTCGGAGAAGCAGGCCGCGTTCGCCCTCCAGATGGTGACCCGCCCGCACGTCGACCCCGAGCGCTTCGCCGCCGTATGGGACGAGGCCTCGTCGCTCATGGACACCTACGAGCTCGCGCCCTGAGCACCTGACGGCTCCGCCAGCGCGCCCCGCCAGGGGCGATGTCGGCGCATCCCCCAACATCGCCGACACCGGCCCCCACCATCCCGATACCCGCCGAGCGCAGCCTCAGACGCTTCGTGTTGTGTCGTTGCCGATAGTGAGCAACGACGCAACACCGCGCGCTGCGTCAGCAGCCGGGCACCAGGTCCACCACCTCGCCGGTTCCCGCCTCCGCCACGATCGTCTCGTTCAGCCGACGCAGGGCATCGGCCTGCCCGGGCGTGCGCAGGACCCGAAACGAGCCGTCCGCCGCGCTGGCCGCCACGTAGGTGACGCCGTCGACGATGGTCGCCCCACGCGTCGCCGAGCTGCAGCCGCCCGCTGCCGAGCGCAGGACCCGGATCTGCTCGTCGACCGCCGGGCCCGAGCCGGCGCGGAGCACCACGTCGAACCCCGCGGCCTGGCAGTCCATGCGCTCGTCGAGCTGTGGGCCCGATGGGTCACCCTCACCGCTGGCTCGCAGGTCCTCTGGGTCGTAGCACCGGAACCCATGACGCTCGAGGTCGGCCTGGAGCGCAGCGAGCGACACGGGAGCGACCGGGCTCGCGTCGCTGCTGGATGAGCAGCACCCGCTCAACCCGCCCGAGACGGCGAGCGCAGCAGCGATCACCAGGACCGCTCGCCATCGGATACGCCATCCAAGCAAGGCGCTGCCTCCCACGTCCACCGGCTATCCGGACCAATGGCTACCAGTTCGATCGGCACGGGAGCCGCCTGCTCGCCCGGCGAGGCCGGTTGCGGGACGCATCTAGGGTGCGCCGCTGGGGGGGGACGTCAATGGGCGCGATTCGTGGAGCTGGTCGGGTGGTGACCGTGTGCCTGGCGCTCGCCGTGCTGGCCATGGCCGTCGGGGGTGGGTCGGGTGCCGCCGCACAGCCTGCCCCAACCGCGGCGACCGGCATCGCCGCACCGCCAGCGCGGGCGTTCCGTTCGACTGGCTTCTTCCACGTGGCCCAGGTGTCCGGTCGCATGTGGTTGGTCGACCCGAGCGGCCGACCCTTCTACTCGAGCGGGATCGACCACGTGTCGGCGTCACCTGACACCGATCGAGTGACCGAGCGTTGCCCGTGCTGCGACACGGTCGCCGCCCGCTACCACGATGTCGACGCTTGGCGCGACGCCCAGATCAAGCGATTCCGCCTCTGGGGCTTCAACACGATCGGGGCGTTCTCCGACACCTCGCCGCGCCTCGTCCGCCAGATGCCCTACACCGTGCTGCTCTCCATGGCGAGCGGGTCCGACTGGTTCGCCCCGTCCTTCGTAGCGCACGCCGACCAGGTGGCGTCGGGCCTGACCGCCACACGCGACGACCCCAACCTCATCGGCTACTTCACCGACAGCGAGCTCCACTGGGGTCCGGACTGGCGCAGTGGGAAGCCCGTCCTGGACGACTACCTCGCCCTGCCGGCCGGCTCGCCGGGCCGCAAGGTGGCCGAGGCCCACCGGGGCGATCCCAGCGGCTTCCTCCTGGCCCTCTCCACCCGCTACTTCTCGGTGACCAGCACCGCCCTGCGCACCTACGACCCGAACCACCTCGACCTCGGGGTGAAGGCCGTGGCGCAACTCATCGAGCCGGAGCTGCTGAAGGGGGCCCGGCCCTACGTCGACGTCTGGAGCGTCGACGACTACTCGATCCTTCCCCTGTGGGAGGACATCCTGGTGAAGGGCTGGGCCGCCTACCTGCCCGACGAGCCTGGGTTCGCGTCGATCGCGGCCCGCATCGGTCGACCGATCCTCGTGGGCGAGTACAGCTTCCGGGCGGCCGACAGCGGGCTGCCCAACTCCTACCCGCCGCTGTTCCCCATCCTCGCCACACAGGCAGACCGGGCGAGCCGGTACCGCGCCTACGTGAGCCAGCTCTACCGCACCCCTTCGGTGGTGGGCGACCACTGGTTCGAGATGGTCGACGAGCCCCGGCACGGCCGCTTCGACGGGGAGGACAGCAACTTCGGCATCCTCTCCACCAAGGACGTGCCGTACAAGACGCTCCTCCGGACCATGGTGTGGATGCACGCTCGGGCCCCGGGCCGCCACTCGGTCCCATCGTCGGCATGCAAGAGCTGGGCCCTCGGTCACCCGCCCGATCATCTGGTCTGCACCGCCCGCTGACCGGACCGGTCCGCCCCACAGGTCGAGTCTGGCGCCCTCGGCGGCCGCCGGCCGACCGACGATCAGTAGAACGACTGCCACCCCGGGCCGGTCAGGCCTCCGTTGGCGCCTCGTGGTTCACCGCGCCGGTCCATGATGTCGTTCGGTCCGACGAGGCGGAGGTTCACGTTGGGGCAGTCGGCGTCGATTGGCGTCTCGTTACCGTTGTAGTGACCTGTCGCGTGGGCGAACGCCGTCCAGCCGGCGGTCGTGTGGAACTTCGGGTCCTTCCACTCGGCCGACTGGTAGTCCGTTGCACATGGGCCGCCACCGCGGAGTTCGATGACCTCGTTGAACAACGACGCCTGTTCGATGACGGGCGCGTTCGGCAGACACCATGTGCCACCACTCTGTTGGGTCCCGGTGCTCTGGTCGACGAGCACCATCTCCCAGCCGGTCAGCGGCCCCGAGATGTCGGTGACGTCGGAGACGGAGCAGGCCACCTTGCGCACGGTCAGGTCGTACCAATGGGAGGTGTCGAGGTGCAGCACCGTGTGGGGCTTGTACGTCGGGTTGTTGTTCGGATTCGCACAGTCACTCCCGCCATCGCGCAGGGCTTGGCCGCCCAGACTCGACGGGCAGTACCCACTCCAGTCGAGGTACATCTCCGACTGGTTGCCGCTTCCACCGAAGGCGAGCCCGCCGTGCATCCCGTAGGAGGTCGGGTTTCCCAGGGACGGTCCGACGTTGAGGGCGAGGGCCTGGAACCAGACGTACCCGCCCGTCTCGCGAACGCCGTTCGGACACGAGTCGTAGTCGGAGCACCCGCCGACGGACATGCGGCTGCTCACCGCGACCTGATCGGTGCCGGCCTGGACGTCGGAGAGGCCGACGTGGTCGGTCATGTAGATGCGATCGGTGGTCGGTGGCGCAACCCCGTCGCACCTCATCGTCGACCCCGCGACCGCCGGGTTCGGCGGCACGACCTGACCCGTGACGGTGCCGCCCGAATCGGAGCCGCTCCACTCGCCCCCGCTGTCATAGGCCGTCACCCCGACCGAGTGCGACCCTCCGGTCAACCCCGAGAGCAGGCAACTCCGCGCTGGTGAGTCGATGCTGGCAACCTGCGCACCGTCGACATCGATGCGGTAGCGCACGATGGTCTTCCCGGCACCGTCCACAGCAGCACCAGGCCAGCTGATCGTCGCCCCGCTGCCGGTCGGGGTGACGTTCAACGACGCGTTGCTGGGGAAGTGCGGAACACACGCAGCAACGGCGCATGCGATCACCGCCACCACGGCAACGCGCAGGACGTTCTTGAACCTCTTCATGGCGATCTCCCCCTGGTCGTAGGCACTCATCGTGGGACGGCCGAGGACCGGCGACGTTGCAACTACCGATCCCGCGTGGGTAGCTCCACCCACCCAAATTTACACCACGCCTCGTCTGCGCCGCGAGCGCGGTACATGGCCTCGGCGGTCTGCTTGGACCACAGGTAAGGAACCAGCGTGTCCGCGGTGCCACTGAACAGGTAGCGGGTGCATCACCCTTGCCCACGGACGGTCCGTCGGGGCGGCCGCCCGACAACGAGATCCAGGCCGCCACATTCGACGAGATGTGCGAATGGCCTTCCGGTGGCGGAGACGACACCCCGGTGCCGGTGGCCATGATCGCTCCGGCCGATTCGCCACCCGTCGCGATGCGGTGGCGACCGCCCGACGGCTGATCCTCCTCGATGAAGGAGCGGCCCGCCCCGGTAGGGCGGTCCAGCGCCGAGTTCTGTCGGTGGATCGGGCACCGTTGTGTGGGTAACTCTTGGTGTTGGTTGGTCTGGCCGGAGGGATTTGAACCCACGACCCCCGCGTCCCAAACGCGGTGCGCTACCAAGCTGCGCTACGGCCAGTCGGGGGCCAACCTACCGGGTGCGCCCGAGGCGCCCGGCAGTGGTTGCGGAGTCAGGTGCCGCGAAGGCGCAGGCCGGCGGCGGCGTAGACGGCGTCGATGACGGTCATGTTGGCGATCGAGTCGGCCGGGGGCGTGAGCACGGGACCGCCCCGCAGCACGGCGTCGGCGAACGCCTGGAGCTGGTAGTCGTAGGTCCGGCCCTTGCCAGCCGCTTCGCTCCGCTTGCCGGTGGGCGAGGTCACCGTGAGCTTGCCGAACAGGTGCGGCATGGTGAAGTTCCGCACCGTCAGCGTGCCGGTCTCGCCCACCACCTTGGCGCCGAGTGACAGCAGCGACTTGGACCACATGGAGCACCCGACGGATCCGCTCGCGCCACTCGGGAAGCGGAGCTGGGCGGACATGGCCCGGTCGATCTCGGCCCCCTTGAGCTTGGCCGTCGCCGACACCACCTCGGGCTCCTCGCCGGCCAGCAGGCGATTGCAGTGGATGGCGTAGCAGCCGACGTCCATGGTGGCGCCGCCGGCGAGGGAGAAGTCGTAGCGGATGTCCTTGAACAGCGGCAGGGGGATGTTCATCCACGTCGAGATCCGCTGGATGGTGCCAAGCTCGCCGCTCTGCGCGATCTCCTGGAGGCGAGCGGCGAACGGGTGGTACCGGTAGTGGAACGCCTCCATCACCACCTGGTCCGGACGGGCGTCGGCTAGCGCTGCCACCTCTCGAGCCTCGGCGGCATTGGACGTGAACGGCTTCTCGCACAGCACGTGCTTGCCGGCCTCGAGCGCGGCCGTGGTCCACTGAGCGTGGAGGCCGTTGGGCAGCGGGTTGTAGATGGCGTCGATGTCGGGATCGGCCACCAGGGCGGCGTAGCTGTCGTGCACCTTGGCGATCTCGTGCTTGGTGGCGAAGGCCTGGGCCTTGGCCTTGTCTCGGGCGGCCACCGCCACCACCTCGACATCGGCGTTCCCCTGGGCTGGCTTGATCAAGGCCTGGGGGGCGATGCGCGCGGCACCGAGAACCCCGATCCGTACGACGGTCATGACCGGCGAAGGTAGCCCAGCGCTGCGGCCTGCCCGGGGGGCCAGGTCGACGGCCGTTGCTGACCTGAGCGGTGTCCGAGAAATCTTGGAACGCGAACGCCCAGGTCAGGGCATTGCGAGTCGGACACTTCGGACATGAAAGATGCCGAGAGAGGCTGAGACTGTCACCCCCTCTCCGTAGGGTCATGACATGAACTCCGAGGTGATCGACCGGGACGTGGCAGCCGCCATCACGCGCGTGCGCTCGGGCCTGGATGAGCTCGTGTCCCGTGGCGTGGACCCGTTCGACGCCGGCGATGCCATCGCCATGGTTCGGG
>Ga0209023_10008820_pt1 | contig 10032 bp, 6 predicted proteins | sample LakOneMetagenome_FD_187468 | JGI IMG/M metagenome (GOLD analysis project Ga0209023, IMG submission 187468) | Freshwater and sediment microbial communities from Lake Erie, Canada (SPAdes) (version 2) | ecosystem: Environmental > Aquatic > Freshwater > Lentic | place: Lake Erie, Canada | collected... | reverse complement strand
GGCGTGGGCTCCTCCGGGGTCTTGAGCTCATCGTCGACCACGCGTGCCGAGTAGTAGGCGTAGGCGGCCATGACGGCGTTGAGAGGAGTCACCAGGGCGACGACCACAGGCGGGACCGCGTTGAGCACCACGAACGAGACAGGCACCAAGGTGAACAGCAGCGCTGCCAGGAGCGCGCCCACGGACGACACCAGCAACAGGCTGAACAGACGCAGGGGAATGACGGTCCCGAGCGTCCGCCAGACCAGCACGGAGCTGCGGGTCAGCGGCCTGAACCACGTGGCTCGCTCCAGGACCACCACCGGCGTCAGCAGATAGAAGAAGAGCAGCAGCAACAGTGCCAGGGGCGACAGGATCAGGGTGCCGATGAGGACGACCGCGATGGCTGTGGCGCCGAGGAGGGCGGGAACGCCGCGCACCATGCGGCGCGCGCCCTCGGCATAGAGGCCGAGCAGGCCGTGCGGCTCGCCGGAGCCGATCCGCTCCACACCGATCGTCATGCTCGCCATCGTGACCAGGCTGACCAGCAGCGCCAGCAGGGTCACGACCGCCGAGGCCCACGCGGGGACCGACGTCCCCACGGCGATGGTCTGAAGAACCGCCGAGGCCACCAGCAACGTGGCCAGCGGAATCGCCCCCACGATGAACGTCACCGGGTGCCGGACGATCATGCGACTAGCGGCGGCGATTACCTGACCGACCTTGCGGCGCTTCATCAGCGGCAAGGGGTCGGCGTCCCACGACGTACGCCGCAGCAGCCAGCCGACGACCAGCACGACGGCCGCGAGGATCCCGAGCGTCGCGAGGGGGTTGGCCACGAAGGCCCGGAACGCGTCGCTGCCCTTGCCCACCACGTCGCAGTAGACCTGGGCGGTGCTGCTCCCGGCGAGATCACTGCCCGGCATCTCGATGCTGGTGGAGCGCGCGTTCTTGGAGAACCCGGAGAACGGCTTGGTCCAGCCGGCCTTGCGGTTGGGCCCGGTCGGCCCCTCATAGAAGCGCTTGGGCCCGACCTCGCCCCAGTGGCCCTCGTAGCCGGTCCACGGGTACTCCGCCAGCGCAGCCGCGGGGTCGGACGGGATCGTCTTGACGATCGGGTGGATCGCGTTGTGGTCGCCGACGGTCGTGTCGCAGCCGAAGCCGGTCTTGGCCGAGTTGCCCATGAAGACACCCGGTGAGAACTGGTTGGCGTGCGACCCGGCCGAGACGTAGACGACCGGGTGGGTGTCGTCCTCGAGCTCGAGCTTGCTGTCGCCCCAGTCGGCCTTCTCGGCTCCGTAGTGCTGCGAGTACACGGCGATCTCGGGGTCGACACCCAGCTGGAGCGCGGTCTTGGCCGACGGCGCGGTGAACTCGAGCTGGATCCGCTCCCAGTCGGTCTCGTGCTTGTTGTTGTAGTCGTTGAACGCGTAGAAGAAGAAGAACTGGAGGGCGATCCGGTTCTCGACGCCCTTCTCGGTGGCCACGTGGGCATAGATCGTCGGCTCGGCCCCGAAGCCCTCGTCGTCGGCCCACTCCTCGTAGTCGCAGCCGGGTTCGAGCGGGTTGCCGGGCAGGTCCATGGCGTAGCCCGGAAGCCCGGCGGTCAAGTCCTCCACCGAGGGGGCGATCTTGACCAGGTCCTTGCTGGGCTTCCAGGGGCCGCGCAGCGCGACGGTCGAGTTGTCGAACATGACGTCGACGTCGGAGGGGGTGAACGGCTCGCCGGGCCCGCAGGGCGTCTTCTGGTCCACCAGCATCAGCACCGGGGCGAACTTCGCCGCCAGCGCCGCCTCGGCGCTCTCCTCCTCGGTGGCGTCATCGGCCATCGCCGGCGCGAGGGTGCCGAACACCACCGCCACCGTCGCCGCCGCAGCAGCCGCGAAACGAACCCAACCCCGTCGCGTCATCGCGCACTTCCTGTCGTCCCCAGCTCAGACCGCCGTACGGCCCGGATCCGGGCTCAGGCTCGCACAACGGCCGCCGCGCCGGGAAGCGGTCCGAAACGGTCACACCCCGCCGAAGTGGGACTCGCGGCCCCCCGAAGTGGGACTCCCGGCCCCCCGAAGTGGGACTCGCGGCCCCCCGGAGGCGGAAACCGGGACGTCATAGGTCCTGGTCGCCGGGGCGACCGCGTTCCATGACGTACGGCGAGGACGTCATCGGTCCTGGTCGCCGGGGCGACCACCTCGTATGACGTCCCGCACAGCGGCAGTTCCGCCGGACATGGCAAAGCCCCGGATCGAGGACCCGGGGCCGAGGTGGTGCGCGAGGGGGGAGTTGAACCCCCACGTCCTTTCGGACACACGGACCTGAACCGTGCGCGTCTGCCTATTCCGCCACTCGCGCGTGAACCCCGCTCAGGGTATCCCAACGCGTCAGGAGCGCCCAACTCGGGATCGAGGCGTTCGGGCCGCCAACCAGGTCCGCTGGCCGCGCGTCCCAGGAGCGCGGGGGCCGTCCCGATACGATCGTGGACGGTTGACCGCCGAGCACTGACGCCTGCGCTGACGAGGGAGAGGAGGGCGGGTCCACGTGGGAGCACTACAGAAGTTCGAGCAGAGGCTGGAGCGCGCCATCTCCGGGGCCTTCGCCCGGGCGTTCCGCAGCGCCGTCCAGCCGGTCGAGATCTCGGCCGCGCTGCAGCGCGAGGTCGACAACAACAACCAGATCCTGAGCCGCGACCGGCGGCTGGCGCCCAACGACTTCCACGTCGAGCTGAGCCAGGCCGACATGGAGCGACTGGCCCCCTATGACTCCACGATGGCCCGCGAGCTCGCGGAGCAGCTTGAGGAGCACGCCGACCAGCAGGCCTACGTCTTCCCCGGCCCGATCACCATCGCCTTCGAGCAGTCCGACGACCTGAGCACCGGCCGCTTCCGGGTGCGCAGCCAGGCGATGGCCGGAGTCCAGGGCAGCGCGCGCCGCACCCGCGTGCGCCAGACGCACGCCTTCCTCGACATCAACGGCACCAGCCACCCGCTGACGCCGCCCGGCGTCGTCGTCGGGCGCGGCCTCGAGGCCGACATCCGCATCAGCGACCCGGGAGTCAGCCGCCAGCACATCGAGTTCGGCGTCACCGTCGGTCGGGTCGAGGACGGCAGCCCGCTGTCGATCACGGTCCGCGATCTCGGCTCCACCAACGGCATGCTGGTCGACGGCCACCGAGCCAGCGCGGTCCGCGTCCACGGCGGCTCCCGGGTCCGGATCGGCAGCACCGACATCGTCGTCCGCGTGGTCGAGGACGACCGGCTCGAGGACGATCGCGGCGGCGAAGGGGGAGCCGGTGTCTGAGCTCACCTTGTTCCTGATCCGGCTCGCCTATCTGGCGATCCTGTGGATCTTCGTGCTCTCAGCGATCTCGGTCATCCGCTCCGACATGTTCGGGGCGAGGGTGCCCGAGGCCGCCCGCACACCCGTCACGGGCGGACGCCGTACGACGAACCGCCCCGCGCGCCGCCGTGGTCTGCCGACCCACGTGCTCGTCGTCGAGGGTGCCAACCAGGGCGCCCGCGCCGAGCTCGATGACGCGCCGCTGCTGATCGGCCGCGGCCCCGACGCCCACATCCGACTCGACGACGACTACGCCTCCACCCGCCACGCCCGCATCGCGGCCGCCGACGACCAGTGGTTCGTCGAGGACCTCGGCTCCACCAACGGCACCTACGTCGGAACCACCCGCATCACCCAGCCGACGACCCTCACCGTCGGGACCCAGGTGCGGATCGGCAAGACGATCCTCGAGCTGCGGAAGTAGCCCGCGATGACCGACTCCGGCAGCCTGCGCCTGCAGTACTCCGCCATCTCCGACGTGGGGCGGGTGCGCAAGGACAATCAGGACTCGGGCTACGCCGGCCCGTGGCTGCTCACCGTCTGCGACGGCGTGGGCGGGGCGGCCCGCGGCGACATCGCCAGCAGTACGGCGGTCCAACAGCTTCGGCGGCTCGACGTACAGCCCGAGGGCGATCTGCTCGCGCTCGTGGCCGGTGCGATCCACCGAGCCCACGACCGGATCGGTGAGCTGGTCGAGAACGACCCGAGCCTCGCCGGCACCAGCACCACGGCGACCGTCGCGCTCTTCGACGGCCACCAGCTCGGGTTCGGCCACCTCGGCGACAGCCGGGCCTACCTGTTCCGCGACGGCGCGATCAGCCAGGTCACCAGCGACCACACCTTCGTCCAGACTCTCATCGACGAGGGCCGGATCACCGAGGACGAGGCGCGCACCCACCCGCACCGCAACCTCATCCTCAAGGCCCTCGACGGGGTGCACGAGACCGAGCCGGACCTCTTCTATGTCGAGCTCGCGCCGGGCGACCGCCTGCTCCTGTGCAGCGACGGCGCCAGCGGTGTCCTCGACGACGGCCGCCTGGCCGACATCCTGAGCACCGGCTCCCCCGACTTCGCCGCCATCGAACTGGTGCGCTCCTCGCTCGAGGCCGGCAGCAGCGACAACGTGACGTGCCTGGTGGCCGACGTGGTCCCGGCCGAGACGCCGCTCGACGACGACCTCTCGCCGCTCCTCGTTGGTGCGGCGGCCGAGCTGCCGCGCAAACTGCTCCGCGGCGCCCGAAGTATCGCCCCCAAGCCCGGCGCGCTCTTCCGTGGCCACCGCGCCGGCGACACCGGGGAGCTCGAGCCGGTGCCCGGGCTGCCGGAGGAGGCGGGCGGCTTCGCGATCGACAAGGACCCGGTCGATCCCGAGACTGCGCGCTACGCCCCGGTGCCGCGTCCGCGGTTCGTGTGGATGCGTCGGATCATGGCGACCCTCGCCGCACTCGGCATCATCGGCATGGGGCTGGGCGCGGCCCAGTGGTGGATCCAGCAGCAGTACTACGTCGGCAACCACGACGGCTCCGTCACGATCTTCCGCGGGGTCAACGCCGACCTGCTCGGCTACCAGCTGTCCACCCCCTACGAGACGACCAACCTCACCGTCAGCGAGCTGACCGACATCGACCAGGCGAGCGTCACCGACGGACTGGACGCGGCGAGCCTCGAGGACGCCCGCAAGACCGTCGAGAACCTCTACGCCCAAGCCGGCGCGAACGGGTGAGGCGATGAGCCAGACCTCGGCACTGATGGGGTTCGTACACCGCCGGCGGCGGGGTGCGGAGCTCTTCTTGCTCCTGCTGTCGCTCGCCGTCGGCATCGGGGCCTACGCCGCCGTGGGCATCGGGGTCCAGGGTGAGATCCCGCCCGACATCCTCGCCTATGGCGGCTGGCTCGTCGGGCTCCTCGTCATCGCCCACATCACGGTCCGCCTGACTGCGCCGTACGCCGACCCGGTGCTGCTGCCCGTCGTGGCGGCGCTCAACGGGCTGGGGCTGGCCGTCATCCATCGGCTCGACCTGGCCGCTGGCTTGAGCGACGACACCGGCAGCTTCGCGCGCCAGCAGCTGACCTGGATGACCGTCGGCGTGGTCGGCTTCGTCGGCACCCTGGTCGTGATCCGCGACCACCGGATTCTCCAGCGGTTCACCTACACCGCCGGCCTCTCGGCGATCGTGCTGCTCCTCCTGCCGATGCTCCCGGTCATCGGCAAGGAGATCAACGGCGCCCGGATCTGGATCCACGTGGGTGCGCTGAGTTTCCAGCCCGGTGAGGTCGCCAAGGTCCTGCTGGTCATCGCCTTCGGCGGCTACCTCGTCGTCCACCGCGACGCCCTCGCGCTGGCGGGGCGACGGGTGCTGTTCATCGACCTGCCCCGCGGGCGCGACCTCGGGCCCGTCCTCGGCATGTGGGTCATCTCGCTGGCCATCCTCGTCGGTCAGCACGACCTCGGCTCGTCGCTGCTGTTCTTCGGGCTCTTCCTGGTGATGCTCTACGTCGCCACCGAGCGCCCCGGCTGGCTGGTGGTCGGCGGCGGTCTGTTCGCCGGGGGCGCTCTGCTCGCCTGGAAGTTCATCCCGACCGTCACACTCCGCGTCAGCATCTGGCTGGATCCCTGGGCCCACTACGGCGAGGGCACCGACGACAAGGCCCGCCAGGGCGTCGAGGCGATGTTCGGCATGGCCTGGGGCGGCCTGCTCGGCCGCGGCTTCGGCAACGGGCAGCCGTGGCGGGTCACCTTCGCCGAGTCCGACTTCATCCTCGCCGCCATCGGCGAGGAGCTCGGCCTCACCGCGATCATGGCGGTGCTCCTGCTCTATGGCCTGATCGTCGAGCGCGGTCTCCGCACGGCCCTGATCTGCCGCGACGGCTTCGGCAAGCTCGTCGCGTCCGGCCTCGCGGTCGTCTTCGCGATCCAGGTCTTCGTCGTCATCGGCGGCGTGACCCGCCTGATCCCGCTGACCGGTCTCACCACCCCGTTCCTGTCCTACGGCGGATCGTCGCTGGTCGCCAACTGGGTGATCATCGCCTTGCTGCTGCGCATCTCCGACCACGCGCGCCGTCCCCCACCGGTCCTCGCCCCCGACGAGTCGCCCTTCGCCGACGACGAGGCGACCCAGGTGGTGAAGCTGTCGTGAACAAGCCGATCCGCACGATGGCCGTGTTCTGCCTCCTGCTCTTCCTGGCCCTGATGATCAACGCGACGATGCTGCAATACGTCCGCGCCGGCGCGCTCGACAAGGACCCCCGCAACCGGCGGGTCATCGACGCCGCCTTCTCCCGCGACCGCGGCGCGATCATGGTCGGCCCCGATGCGATCGCCGAGAGCGTCAAGAGCGACGACCGCTATCAGTACCAGCGCCGCTACACGCAGCCGCTCCTCTATGCCCCCGTCACCGGCTTCTTCTCCTACTACTCCCAGACCGGGATCGAGCAGACCCAGAACGAGGTGCTCTCCGGCGACGACCCACGACTGTTCGTCACTCGCCTGGTCGACCTGGTCAGCAACACCTCCCCCAAGGGCGGGCGGGTCCAGCTCACCATCGACCCGGCCGCGCAGAAGGCGGCGTACGACAGCCTGAAGGCGATCCCCGGCGTCCAGGGCGCCGTGGTGGCGATCGAGCCGAGCTCGGGCAAGGTCCTCGCGATGGTGTCGCTGCCGTCCTTCGACCCCAACCTGATGGCCACCCACGACTTCGAGGCGTCGGCCGACAACTACGACAAGCTGCTCCACGACCCGGGGCAGCCGCTGCTCAACCGCGCCATCCAGACCCGACTGCCACCGGGCTCGACGTTCAAGCTGGTGACCGCCTCGGCCGCGCTCGAGGACGGCCTCTATGAGGACGTCGACTCGCTCGTGCCGGGCGGCCCGGTCTATCAGCTCCCGCAGAGCACCAAGAAGATCGACAACGGCGGCCGCGACTGCGGCACCGACAAGATCACGATGACCCAGGCGATCGCCAACTCCTGCAACACCTCGTTCCTCGCCATCGCCGACGAGCTGGGCCACGACAAGCTCCAGGACCAGGCCGAGGCCTACGGCTTCAACAGCGACTACTTCACCGACCTTCGCCCGCAGGCGCAGTCGGTCTATCCCACCGAGGCCGACCGCCCGCAGACCGCGATGACCGGTATCGGCCAGTACGAGGTGTCCGCGACCCCGCTCCAGATGGCGATGGTCGCGGCCGGGATCGCCAACAGCGGGGTCGTGATGAAGCCCTACCTGGTCGACCGTGTGCTCAGCCCCGATCTCGACGTACTCGACCAGACGCGGCCGACCGAGTACTCCCGCGCGACCTCGGCCACGACGGCGAGCGAGCTGACCAAGGCCATGGTCGTCACCGTGTCGGGCGGCACCGCCGCGCCCGCCGCCATCCCCGGGGTCGAGGTGGCGGGCAAGACCGGGACCGCCGAGAACTGCAGCGCCTGCAAGAACTACGCCTGGTTCGTCTCCTTCGCTCCGGCCAACGACCCGCAGGTCGCGGTCGCGGTGATGATCCAGGGCAGCAACGTTCCCAACGAGGACATCGCCGGTGGCCTCCTGGGAGGCCCTGTCGCCAGGGCCGTGATGGAAGCGGTGATGGGTTCATGAGGACGACAGCGCAACCCGCCAGCCTGACAGTGGAGGAAGCACCATGACCACCCCCGAACCCCTCGTCGTCGGCGACCGCTACCAGCTCGGCGAGCTCCTGGGCCGAGGTGGCATGGCCGAGGTCCGCAAGGGCGTCGACCTGCGGTTGGGTCGTGCCGTCGCCGTGAAGCGGCTGCGCACCGATCTCGCGAGCGATGCGACGTTCCAGGCCCGCTTCCGCCGCGAAGCCCAGTCGTCGGCCGCCCTCAACCATCCCGCGATCGTCTCCGTCTACGACACCGGCGAGGAGATGGCCACCGACGGCAGCGACGTCGCGCAGCCCTACATCGTCATGGAGTTCGTCGAGGGCCGCACCCTGCGCGACATCCTGCGGGAGGGGCGCAAGATCCTCCCCGAGCGGGCGCTCGAGATCGCCAGCAGCGTGCTGGGTGCCCTCGACTACAGCCACCGCGCCGGGATCATCCACCGTGACATCAAGCCCGGCAACGTGATGCTCACCGCGACCGGCGACGTGAAGGTGATGGACTTCGGGATCGCGCGAGCCGTCTCCGACTCGGCCTCCACGATGACCCAGACCGCTGCCGTGGTCGGCACCGCCCAGTACCTCTCCCCCGAGCAAGCGCGCGGCGAGACGGTCGACTCGCGCTCGGACGTCTACTCCGCCGGGTGCCTCCTCTATGAGCTGCTCACCGGCCGTCCGCCGTTCATCGGCGACTCGCCCGTGGCCGTCGCCTACCAGCACGTCCGCGAGCTCGCCCAGCCGCCGTCCGACCACGACACCGAGCTCCCGCCCGAGATCGACTCCATCGTCATGAAGGCGCTGGCGAAGCGCGTCGAGGACCGTTATCAGTCGGCCGCCGCGATGCGCAACGACATCGAGCGCTACCTGGCCGGGCGCCCGGTGATGGCACCGGCCGTGCCGGTCGCCCCGATGACCACGATGCTCCCCGAGTACGACGCCTCGCCCACCGCAACGGCCATCACCCCCGTGGAGGAGCCCCCGGAGGACAAGCACAAGAGCAAGGCCGGCTGGTGGATCGCCGCCGTACTGCTGCTCGCGGCGCTTGCCGCTGCGGCGGCGTTCATCGTTCCCCGGCTGCTCGACAACTCGCCCAAGGAGGTCCAGGTCCCGAGCCTGACCGGCAAGACGGAGCAGCAGGCGAGCGCGGCGCTGCAGAACGTGAACCTCAAGCTCGGCGACGTCACCGAAGAGGCCAGCGAGGACGTCAAGAAGGGACTGATCCTGTCCCAGGACCCGGTCAAGAACGAGTACGTCGCCCCGGGCAGCTCCGTGAACATCGTGGTGTCGAGCGGCAAGCCGACCGTCCAGATGCCCCCGGTGGTGGGCATGACCAGGCAGGCCGCGACCCGGATCCTGGAGGGGGCGCCCTACAGCTTCGTGGTGATCGCCAAGGAGACCGAGGCCGACGACCCGGCCGGCCAGATCGTCGAGACCGCCCCCAAGGCCGGCAAGGACCTGACCGAGGGCGCGACCGTCACGATCTACTACAGCGACGGGCCCGAGCAGGTCCCCAACGTCGTCGGCAAGTCCGAGGACGTCGCCCGCCAGCTGATCGAGGCGGCCGGGTTCACCGTGAAGGTGATCTACGACGACAGCGCCACCGACCAGCCCACCGGCACGGTGCTCGAGCAGAACCCGCCCGCGGACACCCCGGCCCAGCAGGAGAGCCAGGTGGTCATCATCGTGACCACCTATGTCGCCCCGAGCGAGAGCACCAGTCCCTCCTCCCCGTCCGACTCCGGCTCCCCCAGCGCCTCCACCTCCCCCTAACCCCTCGCCGAAGTGGGACTCCCGGCCCCCCTGGGCGGGCAGGTCAGACGTCGGGCTTCTCGTCGAGGACTTCCGCGTAGTGCAGGTCCCGGAGGCCGGTGTAGGCCGGCAGGGTGATCGACGCGATCGGGGTGAGCTCCCAGCCGACGTCGATGTCGGGCCGCTCGGAGTCGGCGATGTAGGTCTGGATGTAGGCGTCCCCGTCCAACGCGGACGTCAGCGAGGTCAGGTCACCCACGCCGACGATGACATAGGGCTCGCCATAGGGGATGCCGTCGAGCTGGACGGCGTTGCCCTCGCACTTGATGCCGGTGGTCGAGATGATCCGCTGGCCCTG
>Ga0209023_10008819_pt1 | contig 10032 bp, 10 predicted proteins | sample LakOneMetagenome_FD_187468 | JGI IMG/M metagenome (GOLD analysis project Ga0209023, IMG submission 187468) | Freshwater and sediment microbial communities from Lake Erie, Canada (SPAdes) (version 2) | ecosystem: Environmental > Aquatic > Freshwater > Lentic | place: Lake Erie, Canada... | reverse complement strand
TTTTAAAATAATTTTTGTGTCGGCATTCTCAATCGTGATATAATAACTCGTTTCATCATTCTTAGCTGCTTCAAACAAATCGCTTATCCAATAACCCTCGTAATTTTTCTTCAGGTTATTCTGCAGCGCCAGGGGTAAATCAACCGGGCTTATATAACGGGTGAGGCCCAACAGTCCTCCATTTTCATCATAGAAAGCAAAGACATATTTTCCGTTGTATACAAATTTTGCATTGTAATAGTTACTGCCAACTGTCCATTCTACGTTGCTTGCTGTAGCAAATTCTGTATTAAACGCATTCAATACTTTTTGATTTACGTTTACTTCCCCGGCAAAAACACTTATTGTGCTAAAAACAATAGCCAGCATAAGGATCATCTTTTTCATACTTTATTATTTAGAAGGTTAAGGTTATAAATGAATTATTCATTTGTTCTGTATGACGGAGCAAATGTAGAGTAGGTTACACCCTGCAACAAGGCAATTGTGATTAATGGAGAGCTGTGTTAATGGCTGTTAACAGAACTTAGCGTTGCTTAACCGCTGAGCATTTTTAAACGCCGGTTATCACTAAAAATGCAGCGAAATCGGCCTACTTTTGAGTACCAAATTTTTACTATGAAGCCTGCATTTTTAGTTACCGCTTTTTTCCTGCTGTATGGTTGCCTTCCTGGTTTTGCTCAAACCAGTAAACTGATTGGCACCTGGCAAGGAACATTGTCTGTTGGAGTTGAACTCCGGATTATCTTTCATATTACCGGAGATGAAAAAAATGGTTTCACCTCAACGGCAGACAGCCCCGATCAATCTGCGTATGGATTAAAATGTGACGCCACTACACTTAACAATAATGAAGTCAGCATTGAAATGAATGATCTCCATGCGTCGTTTTCCGGTAAACTAATAAACGATTCAACCATTGACGGCACATTTACACAGAATGTGGATATTCCATTGACATTAAAAAAGACAGATAAAGTAACCGAAAGAAAAAGACCGCAAACACCTACACCGCCTTTCCCCTATAAAAATGAAGAAGTAGAATATAGCAATACCGACAAATCACTTCGCTATGGTGCTACAATAACTATTCCCGAAGGCAGTGGGCCCTTTCTTGCTCTGGTAATGATTACCGGCTCAGGACCACAGGACAGAGATGAGACTATTATGGGGCATAAACCTTTTGCAGTTATCGCTGACTATCTTACCCGAAAAGGTTTTATTGTTTTACGGGTAGATGACAGGGGTATTGGAAAAAGTACCGGAAACTTCAGTGAAGCTACCAGTGAAGATTTTACCAATGATGTTAACAGCAGTGTTGATTATCTTTTGACAAGACCAGAAACTGATAAAAAGAAACTCGGACTTCTTGGTCACAGCGAAGGCGGGATGATAGCCCCCATGGTGGCAGCAAAAAGAAAAGATATCAATTTTATTATTTTACTGGCAGGACCTGGAGTAGATATCATTGACCTGATGGCGGAGCAAAATGCAGCAATTGCGAAGTCTGGTGGAATAAGTGAACAAACAGTAAAAGAAATAAGACCGTTATTTAAAAGTGCAGTAACTATAATAATGGACAACCCTGATAGTACTGCCGCTATTAAAAAACTTTCTGCTTTCACCGATAAATGGGCATCCACTATGGCTAAAGAGGTGCTTAAAGAGTTAGATTTTGAAACGGCAAAACAACGAAATGATTACTGTGTCGGAATGGTAAAAGAATTTCAGTCGCCCTGGTTCAGGTATTTTATCCGCTTTAAGCCATCTCAATATCTTGAGCAATTAAAATGCAACGTACTTGCACTGAACGGCGACAAAGACATACAGGTAGTCGCCAGTCAAAATCTTCCCGGCATAGAGGCTTCCCTTAAAAAAAGTAAATCAAAAGTATACGAAGTAAAAGAGTTACCAGGTTTAAATCATCTATTTCAGACTTGTAAAAAATGTACCGTCAACGAATACGGGGAATTAGAAGAAACTATTTCGCCTGTTGCATTAGACTATATCAACAACTGGCTGCAGAAAAATGTACAATAAGTCCGCTAAAAAAATTATTATCCGTTGCTTTTATGAACTATTTAGCCCACGCATATCTTTCTTTCGGTGATCCTGAAATACTGATGGGCAATATGATTAGTGATTTTGTAAAAGGAAAGAAGAAGTTTGATTATCCTACCGGTATTCAAAAAGGCATCATGCTGCACCGCCATATTGATACGTTTACCGATACGCATGAAGCCACAAAAGAAGCCAAAGAAATTTTTCGTCCACACTACCGTTTATATAGTGGTGCTTTTGTAGATGTGGTATATGATCATTTCCTGGCTATTGATGCCGCTGAATTTGATGAGCAATCTTTATTTGATCTTTCTCAACAGGTTTATTCATCACTTGACAAGCAGGCAAAGTGGCTGCCTGAACGTTTTGCAGGCATGTTCCCGTATATGAAAGAACAAAACTGGTTGTATAACTACCGCACCCGGCTGGGAACAGCTAAAAGCCTTGGCGGCGTAGTACGTCGGGCGGCTTATTTAACTGAGAGTGAAACGGCTTATCAATTATTTGAACAGCACTACCAACTTTTGCAGGACTGCTTCCGTCATTTCTGGGCATCTGCAAAGCCGTTTACCCGAAAACAGTTTGATATGGTGCAATCCGAATAAACAAATCGTTTACTTTTGTAAATACACATATATGAAAAAATTTATTCTTCCGCTTATCGCATTTCAATTATTCTTTACTTCTCTTCATGCGCAAACCCCGCTACCGCCGACAGATAAGTCTCCGATGGATATGAGTTATTACCCGGCTAATTATCCCATTCAAAAAATCAATGATAAAATAACAGAGCCCTTAGCTGCCCGTATTATTTATAGCCGCCCGCAAAAAGCAGGTCGTACTATTTTCGGTGGCCTGGTTAAATATGGGGAAGTGTGGAGACTGGGTGCTAACGAGGCTACTGAAATTGAATTTTATAAAACTGTGCGGCTGGCTGGAAAAAAAATTCCCCGCGGACGCTACACCCTTTATGCTATTGTAAATGAAAACAAATGGACTATTATCATAAATAAAGAAACAGACACCTGGGGTTCTTTTAAATATGATATGAAAAAGGATTTGACCAGAACAGATGTAGCTGTACAGAAAACAGATACTATTATTGAGTCACTGGCCATGGCATTTGAAAAATCTGTCACCGGCTTTAATCTTATTATAGGTTGGGATAATATAAAAACAATAGTTCCATTCACTCTTTAAACCCATTTATGAAAATTCCGGTTTTAGTATTACTGGTTTCTGTTATTACCTTTTCTTGTAATAACAAAAAAGAAAACGGCAGCGTTATTGAGAAAACTCCTGCCCGAACAACAGATACTATCAACCCGATAAAACAAGATGTGTCTATTAATGCTTATGCCCCGGTTGATATTTCACCCATGGATATGTGTTATTTTCCTGCCGATTACCCGATATTGAAAATGTCTAACAAAACAACTGCTCCTCCTGTTGCAAGAGTAGTTTATAGCCGGCCCCATCTGCAGGGCCGTACACTTTTTAAAGATATTCTGAAGTATGGCGAACCTTGGCGATTAGGAGCCAATGAGGCTACCGAAATTGATCTGTATACCGATGCCACCATTCAGGGTAAAAAAATAAAAGCTGGCCGTTACGTTCTTTATTGCATTCCTGAACAGGATAAATGGACGATAGTATTAAACAGTAATATTGATAGCTGGGGGTTGCACCCGGATGCATCGAAAGATATTGCCCGGTTTGTTATTCCTTCCACACAAACACAAAATACGATTGAGTTTTTTACCATCATTTTTCAAAAAACTGCTACCGGGGCTGATTTATTAATGGCCTGGGATAATGTAGAAGCAAGGCTTCCTGTTTCATTTTAATTTTTATATCCGCTCAGTCTTCGATTTGCTGCCTGCAAGTACAGGGATTATTATGATATTTACACTATATGTGTGGTATAGCAGGTATTATACAATCAAACCCGGGAACATACACAAAAGATCAGCTGAAAAAAATGACAGCTGCATTATCCCATCGTGGCCCGGATGGAGAAGGACTCTGGCAAAATGAAAGCAGCACTATATTATTAGGACATCGCCGTCTTTCTATTATAGATTTAAGTAATGCAGGCCAGCAACCCATGCACTATAGAAACCGGTACACTATCATTCACAACGGTGAAGTATACAACTATGTTGAGCTGAAAAATGAGTTGCTAAAAAAAGGATACACTTTTCAATCGGAAACAGATACAGAAGTAATTCTGGCTGCCTACGATTACTGGAAAGATGAATGTGTTGATTATTTTGATGGCATGTTTTCGTTTGCCATCTGGGATGAGCAGGAAAAAGAATTGTTTGCAGCAAGGGACCGGTTTGGTGAAAAACCTTTTTTTTATTATTATAACGGACAACAGTTATTATTCGCTTCCGAAATGAAAGCACTCTGGGCTGCGGGAATTGAGCGTACACCCAACCAGAAAATGCTTTTTAATTTCATCACCATTGGCTATACAGACAACCCTGCCCACCCGGGAGAAACTTTCTTTGAAAATATTAATAAGCTACCGGCTGCATCCGTATTAAAATACAATACAAAGAACAATGAGCTAGTGTTAGAAAAATACTGGAACATTGACCCCGAAAAACAAAACAAGAAGATAACTGACAACGAAGCCCTTGAGCAGTTCAATCACCTTCTTACTCTTTCAATTAAAAGAAGACTCCGGAGTGATGTGGCTATTGGTACATCACTTAGTGGTGGCCTGGACAGTTCTTCTCTTGTTGCATTAATCAGCGAACTGCAAAGTATCCATTATAAACCCCGGGCTTTTACGGCGGCCTTTCCGGAATTTGAGAAAGATGAATCGGTCTTCGCAAAACAGGTGGCTGATAAGTTTGGTGTTCCACAAAGCATCGTTACCATTTCTGCTGATGAAATGATTAGCGACTGGGAAAAACTTTGCTACCACCAGGAAGAACCATTTGGCTCGGCCAGTATCTATGCCCAATACAAAGTGTTTGAACTGGCCAAACAACACGATGTAAAAGTATTATTAGATGGCCAGGGTGCTGATGAAACACTGGCAGGTTACTCAAACTACTACAAATGGTATTGGCAGGAGTTGTTTAGAAACCGGAAACTATTCCGCAGTAAAGAATTAAAAACTGCCAAAGAAACCGGTGTGGTTGAAAAATTTGGAATTAAGAATATGATTGCTGCCTATTTCCCGGCCTTTGCAACTGTTGCGTTGGAAAATCAATACCTGCTAAAAGCCATCAGGCAGGAAGACCTGGCTAAAGATTTTGTAAAACTACAGAGCAAAGAAGCTTACTATACGACTCCTGATTATTTTACCTTAAACGGTATCCTGCATTTTAACACCTGCACACATGGCCTGGAAGAATTACTTCGCTATGCCGACAGGAACGCCATGGCACATGGAAGAGAAGTTCGTCTCCCTTTTCTTTCGCATGAATTAGTAGAATTTATTTTTTCTCTGCCAGCTCATTTTAAAATCAGGAATGGGTGGACGAAATGGCTCTTGCGGGAAACTATGAAAAACAGGTTACCTGAATCTGTTGCCTGGCGAAAAGACAAAGTTGGTTTTGAACCACCGCAAAAAGATTGGATGGAACAAAAAAAGGTGCAGGATGCTATACATGAAGCAAAAGAAAAATTAGTAACCGAAAAAGTGCTTAAACAAGCAGTACTTACAAAAAATATTACCCCGCTTTCCTCTCATGCTGCTGATAATTACGATTGGCGGTATTTTTCAGCTGCCCGCCTGTTCATGTAAACTGAATTCAGCATCTTTGCATTTCATCATACTTAATTAACGATTATATGAAGCTTGCTACTAAACTCATTCATGCAGGTGCAGAACCTGACCCCTCTACCGGTGCTATTATGACGCCGATTTTTCAAACCTCTACTTATGTACAGGAAGCACCCGGAGTAAATAAAGGTTTTGAATATGCCCGCAGCCAGAACCCTACCCGACAGGCGTTGGAAACAGCTTTAGCAATTATTGAAAATGGGAAATTTGGTTTATCCTTCAGCAGTGGCGTGGCAGCAACAGATGCGGTTATAAAATTATTGGCACCGGGAGATGAAGTAATCTGCGGTAACGATATGTATGGCGGCACTTACCGGTTATTTACTAAAATATTTGAAAAATTCGGTATCAAGTTTCACTATGTCAATATGAATGATGCTGGTAGTATTACCAGTTACATCAACAGCAATACAAAACTGATATGGATTGAAACACCCACTAATCCATTAATGAATATCTGTGATATAGCGGCGGTGTCAGCGATTGCAAAAAAACAAAACATATTAGTCTGCGTTGACAATACGTTTGCATCGCCTTATTTACAAAATCCGCTTGATCAGGGTGCTGATATTGTAATGCATTCTGTAACAAAATACCTCGGCGGCCATAGCGATGTTATACAAGGCTGTTTGGTTATGAACAGCCCAGAGCTAAGAGAAAAGCTCTATTTTATTCAAAAAAGCTGTGGCGCTGTGCCCGGACCGATGGATTGCTTTTTAGTATTAAGAGGAATAAAAACATTAGGGGTAAGAATGAAAGCCCATTGTGAAAATGGAAAGGCTATCGCTAACTGGTTGCGCAGCCATCCTAAAGTGGCGAAAGTATACTGGCCCGGTTTTGAAGATCATCCCGGTCATGCCATCGCAAAAAAACAAATGCGGGATTTCGGCGGTATGATTTCTTTTGAATTAAAAAATAATAGTGTGGAAGAAGCAAGAAGGGTTTTATCTTCTACGCATTTATTCTCCCTGGCAGAAAGTTTAGGCGGTGTTGAATCTTTAATCAATCACCCTGCCAGTATGACTCATGCTTCTATACCAAGAGAAGAAAGAATTAAAAACGGGTTAAGCGATTCGTTGATCCGTTTAAGTGTTGGTATTGAGGATGCAGATGACTTAATTGAGGATTTAAAAACTGCTATTGGGTAAAAATATCCCGATTATTTTACACTGATTCATTTTACAATTGAAAGTCAGTGCCTTGTGGTCTGGTTTTTCGCTGGCATATTAATTGGCATAAAGGAAGTGAACTAAAAAATTTCTTTTATGCTTTACCTCATCGCTATTATTCTTATTATCGGGTGGGTCTTAGGTTTTTTTGTGTTTTCTGCCGGCGGGCTTATACATATTTTATTAGTAATTGCAATTATTGCAATTTTGCTACGGCTTATTCAGGGTAGAAACCCGGTTTAAGTTCAACATTTCAGGTAAAGAATACTTCTGTTTTTAGCAGTGTTCTTTTTACTTTTGGATATGCTCAGAAAAATAAACCTGATTGTAAAGTTATTATTTCTACAACTTTCAGCAAGGAGTCAAAATGTACCATTTGAAAAAATTAATTTCTCAAATCCACTTCAAAGTGAGATTGACTCCATCATACATGAGCAGGTAAAAGCGTTTTTTAAGAAAACAAAAGCTCCGGGCTTGATTATTGGCATCAGCAAAAATGGAGAAAAGAAATTTTATAGCTATGGTGTAGCGGATTCGGTCAGCAAACAATCATTCAGCCCACAAACAGTTTTTGAAATTGGTTCGATTACCAAAACATTTACAGCCAATTTACTTTTTCAGTTGGAACAACAGAAAATAGTAAACATTAATAACTCTATTGTTTCTTACCTCCCGACTCAATTCAAGAATGATTCTATTTTAGAAAAAATTACATTGGTTTCCCTAGCCATTCAAAGCAGCGGCCTTCCCCGCTTGCCGGACAACTTCGATAAGATAAAGGAATATACACTGATGCAGCCCTACCAATTCTATAAGAGAGAACATCTATATTCATTTTTAAAAAGCATACGTAAAAATAATCCGGGCAGCTATGCTTACTCAAATCTTGGCTTTGGCTTATTAAGCACCATTATAGAAAATGCAACAGCGATGTCTTTCGAATCTTTGCTTAACAATGCGATATTTCAACCACTACAAATGGATGATACCTATATTGGCAGTAAAAAGAAAGCAAGCGATTCTGCCACTGGTTATTTTTATGGCAACCCTGCAGCATACTGGGAGTTTGATTGCTTAGCCGGGGCCGGAGCTATCAAAAGCACGGCAACAGATATACTGAAGTATTTAGATGCACATATTGAAACCAATATTGAAAATTTTTCTTTAGCTGCCCGCCTGGTAACACAACCAGTAAAATCCATATCTCCGAATATGCAAATATGCTATGGCTGGCATACGCTGGAAGATTTAAAACACCGGGTATTCTGGCATAATGGAGGCACTTATGGTTTCTGCTCCTTTGCCGCATTTGAACCATCTACCAAAACTTCTCTTGTATTGGCAGCAAATGCGTTTAATATTAATCCGGCACTGGATAAACTGGCTACTGATATTCTCATCTTATTAATGGGTGGTGATGCAGAACAATAATCTTATTGCCTTTTTAAATGCAAAGGTTGAATTATATAATCAACCTTCTTTTATACCGAACGACCCTGTTTCTATTCCACACCTGTTTACCAAAAAACAGGATATAGAAATTGCCGGTTTCTTTGCGGCTATTTTTGCCTGGGGCAACCGTACTACTATTATTCAGAAAGCAAGGGAGTTAATGCTGCTAATGGATAATACTCCCCATGATTTTTGCCTGAACCATACTGATAAAGAGTTGAAGTTGTTATTGAAATTCAAACACAGAACATTTAATACAACTGACCTTTTATATTTTATCAGTTTTCTAAAATCGCATTACAGCAACCATAAAAGTTTAGAAACTGCCTTTACCAAACATGGCAGCACAGCAGAAGAAATGCTGATTGGTTTTCACAACTATTTTTTCTCTCTCGAAGATATTCCTTCAAGAACAAGGAAACATATCGCTACGCCGGAACGAAAGTCAAGTTGTAAACGATTAAATATGTTTCTCCGCTGGATGGTGAGGCGGGATGATAAAGGGGTTGATTTCGGTATCTGGTCAACTATTTCTCCTTCACAACTCATCTGTCCATTAGATTTGCATGTGGTAAGAGTGGCTAAAAAATTAGATTTGCTGCAGCGAAAACAAACAGACTGGCAGGCTGCCCTGGAGTTAACAGAATATCTGCGGACCTTAGACAAAAACGATCCTGTTAAATATGATTTTGCTTTATTTGGTTTAGGTGTAATGGAAAAATTCTAACCCTGTATGAACAATGAATTAGTTGTTGATATTAATCAGTCTCTTGAAATTAGTTTGCCCGAAAAGCTTTCACTAGAAGAGTTGAAGGAACAACTTACCTTACATATCAACGAGCTTATTAACCATCATTTTGAAAAACTGGTTTTTTATCTCTACCGTATTGATGTTGATGAGTTAAAGATGAGGCAACTGTTAAAACATCAGGAAGGAAAAGATACAGCTGGTCTTATTGCTGATTTAATTATTGAGCGGCAATTGCAAAAGATGGAAAGCAGGAAAAAAACCGGAACAGACAATACGATACCAGATGAAGAAAAATGGTAACCGATCTGTTCTGCTACATTCCTTTACCTCCCAGCAATTCTGCATATGTGTCAATCTTATGAAAGCGGTAGGCATTGTCAAAAATACTTTCTGTTGAGAATGGTGTAGCAGGAGAAGAAAAATCTTTAATAGTCAGTAAACGGAGATGCTTCTGACTTTGCACATACTTATTTCTTCTATTAATTATATTGGTTCGTTCCAATATTTCACCGGCAATATCCAACAGCGTTCCCGCATCCACTTTTGTATTAATACCCTTTATATTCAGTTTGCCCATCTGCAACACACTATCTAAGCCAATCATTTTTGCTAATGCACTGATTTTTTCTGTATCAGGAAATACCGGGGCTATGTCTTTATTTGTTACATACCGTTCTGCATCGGGGAATTTTTCCTCCATATCCTGTACAAAAGCAGCATTGCCTGCAGCGGGGGCACCAAAAGTGATGAGTTGTAAATTTTTATTTTTCTCAGCAGGTAATTCTTTTTTTAAA
>Ga0209023_10008818_pt1 | contig 10032 bp, 6 predicted proteins | sample LakOneMetagenome_FD_187468 | JGI IMG/M metagenome (GOLD analysis project Ga0209023, IMG submission 187468) | Freshwater and sediment microbial communities from Lake Erie, Canada (SPAdes) (version 2) | ecosystem: Environmental > Aquatic > Freshwater > Lentic | place: Lake Erie, Canada | collected... | reverse complement strand
CCGCCGACGGCGTCGAGCTCCGGTTCCTCGACCGGCCCTATGCCGTGGCGCCCGGCTCGGTGCGCAAGGACGACGACACGCCGTATTCGGTGTTCACCCCGTTCTCCCGGGTCTGGCAGCGGATCGGGTGGGAGACCCCGTTGGGCGCGGCGCAGGTCCAGTGGCGCCGGCTTGCGTCCGACGGGCTGCCGTCGGCCCCGACGACCGACAGCCGCCTCCCGCCGGCCGGAGAGGCCGCGGCTCACGAACGGTGGGAGCGGTTCGCCGACGAGGAGCTCGATCGCTACGCCGAGCAGCGGAACCAGCCGGGAATCGAGGGGACCAGCGGTCTGTCGCCGTATCTGCGCTGGGGTGCACTCCATCCCCGCCAGCTGCTCGCCCGGCTCGGCGACGTCGACGGCCACCGGGTCTTCCGTTCCGAGCTGGCGTGGCGCGACTTCTACGCCGATGTGCTGTTTCGCCGGCCGGAGACCGCCTGGCGAAATCTGCAGCCGAAGATGGACGCGATGCAGCTCGACACCGACGAACGGGCCCGGCAGCGGTTCGGAGCCTGGCAAGCGGGCCGGACCGGCTATCCGATCGTCGACGCCGGCATGCGCCAGCTGCTCGCCACCGGCTGGATGCACAATCGCGTCCGGATGATCGTGGCCAGCTTCCTCGTGAAGGACCTCCACCTGCCGTGGCAGTGGGGGGCGCGCCACTTCATGGACCACCTGGTCGACGGCGATCTCGCGTCCAACAGCCACGGCTGGCAGTGGACCGCCGGCACGGGAACCGATGCCGCGCCCTACTTCCGGATCTTCAACCCCGTCACCCAGGCCGCCCAGTACGACCCCGACGGTCGGTACCTGCGCGCGTGGCTTCCCGAACTCGCCCAGGTCGGGGGCAAGGAGCTCTTCGCCCCGTGGACGTCGAAGCGTGGGCTGCCGCTCGGGGTCGAGCCGCCGCTCGTCGACCACGCGAAGGAACGCGACGAAGCGCTGCGGCGGTACTCGTCGGTGTCGGGCCAGTAGCCTGAGGGAAAATCCCTCCCGGTTCCCAGGTGACGGCGAGATGCTCGACGAACGCAAGACAGCGATCCTCCGGGCGGTGGTCCAGGAGTACATCGAAACCGCACAGCCCGTGGGCTCGACCCACATCTCCAGCGCGCCCGGGGTGAAGGTCAGCTCGGCCACCGTGCGCAACGAGATGGCGATGCTGGAGCAGGAGGGGTATCTCACCCAGCCCCACACGTCGGCCGGCCGGATCCCCACCGACAAGGGGTACCGGTTCTTCGTCGACCACCTGACCGAGCCGGGCCGCCTCGACAACGCCCGCCGGACGCAGGTCGGCGACTTCTTCGCCCGGACGCACGGAGCGCTCGAGCGGATGCTCCACGACACGAGCCGCCTGCTGTCCGAGCTCACCAACTACGCCGCGGTGGTGGTCGGGCCGGCTCCGGAGGCGGCGGTCGTCCGCAGCATCCAGCTCGTCACCCTGTCGGCCCGCGTGGTCATGGTCGTCGTGGTGTTCTCGAACGGCAGCGTCGAGAACGAGACCATCGAGTTGGCCGACGACGTCGTCGAGGCCCGGGTCGTCGCCGGCACCGCCCACCTCCAGCGCCATCTCACCGGTCGCGGCCTGGTCGAACTGGCCAACCTCCCCGAGTGTGGCGATGCCGAGGTCGATGCGCTGCTCGGCGCGGTGAAGGACGCCACCGGGGCGGCCGCCACCGGCAGCCGGGAGGCGGTGTTCGTCGGCGGGGCGTCGACCATGGCACGGGCGTTCGACGCCGTCGAGATCGTCCGTCAGGTGCTCAACACCCTCGAGCAGCAGTTCGTCGTGGTCACGCTGGTGCGCGACGTGCTCGACCGCGGCCTGTCGGTCGCCATCGGCAACGAGCACGGCGTGGAGCCGCTCGCGACGTGCTCGGTGGTCGTCGCCCCGGTGCACGTGGAGGGTGAGCAGCTGGGCACGGTCGGCGTGCTCGGTCCGACGCGCATGAACTACCCTCAAGCGCTCGCAGCAGTCGAGGTCGTCAGTGATCGCCTCGGCAAACGACTCGCAGAAGGCTGAAAAGATCGTCGATGGCTGACTACTACGAGTTGCTCGGGGTGGCGCGCGGCGCCTCGCCCGACGAGATCAAGAAGGCGTACCGCAAACGCGCCCGCGAGCTGCACCCCGACGCCAACCCCGGGGACAAGGCCGCGGAGGAGCAGTTCAAGGAGCTCGCCCGGGCCTACGAGGTCCTGTCGGACGCCGATCAGCGTGCCCGCTACGACCGGTTCGGCGAGGCGGGGGTCAGCGGCGCCGGTGGCGGCCAGGGTCCCGGTGACGTGTTCGGTGGCGGACTCGGCGACCTGTTCGACGCCTTCTTCGGTGGCGCCGGTGGTGGCGGCCCGTTCGGCGGCAGCCGAGGGCCGGCCGCTCCGGCGCGGGGCCAGGATCTCGAGGTGGTCGCCGACCTGTCGTTCGTACAGGCGGTCTTCGGCACGACGTTGCCGGTCAACGTGCGCACTGCGGTGGCGTGCACCGACTGCAACGGCACCGGCGCCGGCTCGGGCACCAAGCCCGTCACGTGCGCCGACTGCAGCGGGACCGGGCAGGTGCGCACGATCCGTCAGGGCCTGATCCAGATGGTCTCGACCCGGCCGTGCCCGCGGTGCAGCGGCACCGGTCAGGTCATCGTCACCCCGTGCCCGACCTGCCATGCCGAGGGACGCATCGTCACCGAGAAGACCTATCAGGTGGACGTGCCGGCCGGCGTCGACAACGGTTCCACGCTCCGGTTGTCGGGCCGCGGCGCGGTCGGGCCGCGTGGCGGGGGTGCGGGTGACCTCTACGTGCACCTCCGTGTGTCTCGCCACGAGCGCTTCGAACGCGACGGCAACGATCTGGTGACGGTGGTGCCGATCTCGATCGCCCAGGCCGCGCTCGGGGCGACCTTCCCCATGTCGACGCTCGACGGTGAGGAAGAGCTCGTCGTGCCGGCGGGCACCCAGCCGGGTCGTCAGTTCGTCCTGCGCGGCCGTGGCGTACCGCAGGTGCAGGGAAGGGGACGCGGCGACCTGCGCGTCCTCGTCCAGGTGGAGGTCCCCACGAAGCTCTCGGCGGCCGAGTCCGACCTCCTGCGGCGCTTCGCCGAGGAGCGCGGCGAAGCCGTCCACCCGCCCGACAAGGGGTTCTTCTCGCGGGTGAAGTCCGCCTTCACGTGAGTGGCCGGTCGGGCCCCGACCCGCTCCTGGTCGCCTCGTCCGCCCACGTGTTCGTGGCCGAGTTGGCCGATCCGGTGCTCGACGACGACGACCGCCATCATCTCGAGCGGGTGCTCCGTCTCCGCGACGGCGAGGCCGTCACCGCGAGCGACGGCGCCGGGGGATGGCTGCCGTGTCGGTTCGCGACTGGTGGGGTGCTCCGCCCCGACGGCGAGATCCGGACCGACGCCGCGCCGGACTACGAGATCTCCGTGGCCTTCGCGCCGCCCAAGGGGGATCGGCCCGAACTGGTCGTCCAGAAGCTCACCGAGCTCGGCGCCGACCGGATCGTGCCGTTGCGCTGCGACCGCGGCGTCGTGCACTGGGACGGCGCCCGCCTCGACAAGCAGATGGTGAGGCTGGCCCGGATCGTGCGCGAGGCGGCCATGCAATCGCGCCGCACGCGGCTGCCCGTGCTCGAGGCCCCGACCGCCTTCGCGATCGTCGCCGACCGGCCCGGTGCCGTGCTCGCCGCGCCCGGTGGTGGCCGACTCCGACCCGGCCCGGGGCCGTTCCTCGTCGGGCCCGAGGGCGGCTGGTCCGAGGATGAACTCCGGCGACCACTCTCCAGAGTCGGATTGGGGGACACGGTCCTGCGCGCCGAAACCGCCGCGATCGCCGTCTGCGCGCTGGCCGTATCGGCGCGAGCGGACCTCGTGGGCGATTGAGGCCCCGAAGCCACGCTTGGTGCGAATTCGGGTCGAATGGTTGCTCTGAGTGACCGACCACGATTACACTGTGCGTGGTCAGCCGGTGGACGACGAAGGGGACACCTACATGAGCGACTTCGATGAACTGGACGAGGCATCCTCTCCGTACTCACGGAAGGTTGGTGAGCGGTTGCGCACGATCCGTCGTCAGAAGCGCCTCTCACTCCAGGAAGTCGAGGCGTCGTCGGAGCAGGAGTTCAAGGCCTCGGTGCTCGGCGCCTACGAGCGTGGCGAGCGGGCCATCTCGGTGCCTCGCCTCGAACGCCTCGCCCGCTTCTACCAGGTGCCGGTCGACCAGCTGCTGCCTCGCGACGAGATGCATGCCGGCGACGACCTCGAGTTGTCCGCCGCCACCTCCAAGGTCGTCCTCGACCTGGTGAAGCTCGGGCAGCTCTCCGGTTCCCCGTTCGAGATGCTGCAGCGCTTCTTCCGGATGATCCAGGTACAACGCCAGGACTTCAACGGCAAGGTGCTCACGATCCGCAACGACGATCGTCGAGCGGTCGCGGCCATGCTCGACGTGCCGGTGGATCAGGTGGAGGCCCGTCTCGACGCGCTCGACCTGCTCTTCCGGGTCGACTGACCCCCGAGCCGACGCCCGGACCGATCCGGCACCGTCCGGGTCCAGACTGGTGAGATGACCAGGGAGACGGCGGCCGATTTCGGGGTGTACGTCCACATCCCGTTCTGCGCGAAGCGGTGCGACTATTGCGCCTTCGCCACGTGGACCGACCGCCATCACCTCACCGAGCCCTACGTCGGCGCGGTGCGCACCGAGATCGCGCGTGCCGTTGCCGGGGGGATGCCCCCGGCAACGAGCGTGTTCTTCGGCGGGGGAACGCCGTCGCTCCTACCCGCCCGGGACCTGATGTCGATCCTCGCCGCGGTGCCCCTCGCCGAGGGCGCCGAGGTGACGGTCGAGTGCAATCCCGACACCGTCACCGCCGAGCTGCTCGCCGGTTACCTGGAGGGTGGGGTGAACCGACTGAGCTTCGGAGTCCAGTCGATGGTCCCCAGCGTGCTCACCGCCCTCGGACGCACCCACGACCCCGACAACGTGCGCCGTTCGGTCGAGCTCGCCCGGCTCGCCGGGTTCACGACGTTCAACCTCGACCTCATCTACGGCGGGGCGGGCGAGTCGGTGGCGGAGTGGGGCCAGACGGTGCGAGCCGTGCTCGAACTCGACCCACCGCACGTGAGCGCCTACGGACTCACGGTCGAGCCGGGTACGCCCCTCGCCGCCGACGCCGATCGGCACCCCGACGACGACGACCAGGCCGACAAGTACGAGCTCGCCGACGAGCTGCTCGCCGCGGCCGGGCGCCTGAACTACGAGATCTCGAACTGGGCCCGCCCCGGCCACGAGTGCCGGCACAACCTCCTCTACTGGCACCAGGGCGACTACCTCGGGTTCGGCTGTGCCGCCCACTCCCATCGCGACGGCCGTCGGTTCTGGAACGTTCGCACGCCCGACCGCTTCATCGAGTTGATCGAGGCGGGCGAGAGCGCGGAAGGCGCGGCGGAGGTGCTCGATCCCGAGGAACGACGGATCGAAGGCCTCCAGTTGCGGCTGCGCACCCGCGACGGGGTGCCGGCCTCGGCGCTCGACACCGAGGCCCTCCCGGGCCTCGTCGACGTGGTCGGCGACCGGGTGGTGCTCACCCGATCGGGCCGGTTGATGGCCAACGAAGTGTCGATCCGGCTGAAGTGACTGCTAGCCTGCGGAACCCGAAAGGGCGCGTAGCTCAGTTGGTTAGAGCGCTACCTTGACACGGTAGAGGTCCCGGGTTCGAGTCCCGTCGTGCCCACTCGAAAGTGCAGTTCAGCAGGCAGGTCGGCCCCGCTTCGGCGGGGCCTTCTCCGTTCTTCGAGGCCCGCCGTCGCCTGAGACGGTGCGCTCGGTTGGCCGTTCCTGACCGCCCGGTCGCACCGTCGCGGAGCGGAGGGTTCGTCGTCGGGTCAGGGAGCCCCGGCCGGCGCCGAGGTGGGCGAAGCGGTCGTCGCGGTCGTCGAGGTGGTCGACGTCGAGCGTGCGTCGGTGGTCGTCGGCCGCACCGTCGTGGTGGTCCGGGCGACGGTGGTGGTCGTGCGTGAGACGGTGGTCGGGGTCGGCTTCGTGACGGGTGTCGGCTTGACCGGCGTTCCGTAGACGAACGACGACCCGGCGAAGCCGATGTACACCGTGCCGAAGACGTTCATGTCGCCGCTGACGGTCGTGACCCAGTCGATCGTGTACGGGTAGTCGCCGATGAACTTCCACGTGGACCCGTCGTCGATCGACTGCCAGATCCCGTAGCGGTCGCTCACGGTGCCGACGAGGTAGATGGCCGCAACCCTCGAGCCGCGGGCGGGTGCGCCGAACCCGAAGCTCAACACGTTGCCGACGTCGGGCACCGCCTCCCACGTCGCGCCGCCGTCGCGGGAGCGGATGAACTGGCTGCCGCTGTACTGCTGCGGCCCCTGCCAGTCGTGCCCGCCGCCCGATCCGTCGGTGTAGAAGAGGTTGCCCGCCTTGCCCGGCATCGCCTTCATCAGGCCCGCCAGTCCGGCCGACACCATCGGGAGATCACCGGCGTGGACCTGGGTCCACGTGTCCCCGCCGTTGGTGGTGCGGTAGACGCCGTTGCCGAGCATCGACAGGTAGAAGACGTTGCGCTGCACCTGGTCGGCGACGACCGTCTGGCGGTTCTGTCCGAACATGAACCCGCCGATGGTGTCGGCCGGGTACGACGTCACACCGGGCAGCTGTACGGGCTTCCAGGTCCGACCGCGGTCCTTGGTGTAGTAAGGCTGGAAGTCGGTCGATTCGGTGGGGTAGTAGCGCCCGGGAGCCCAGACGATGTTGTTCGGGGTGCTCACCGCGATCGTGCCGTAGCCGAACTGGGCGGCCGAGGTCGCGCCCCTGGGCATCGTCGGGAAGCGGGTCCAGGTCCGCCCGCCGTTGCTCGTGTACGCCGAGTTGATCGGGTACCGGCCGTGTTGGACGTAGTCGGTCGTGACGCTCACGGCGAAGCCCGTCGCGAAGGGCGAGGCGTCGAGCGACGTGGTGCCGGAGAAGTACGGGACGGGCCCCTTGGCGAGCGAGAAGTTGTCGAGGTTGCGCGAGCCGCCGAACTGGCCGAAGTCGAACACCCCGAAGACCGGCGAGCTGCCCCGGGTCGAGACGACGTCGGTGGCCACCATCGTCTCCATGCCACGGGTGCGCTCGCTCCAGCCGAACGTGTCGGACGACAGGGGCAGCTCGGCCGACTGCACGCCGGATCCGGTGGCGAGCCACATCCGGCCCGGGTGGGCGGTGTCGAAGATCAGGTCGGACGCCACGAGGTAGGGGTCGTGGGCGCCCTTGTTGTCGGCCCAGGTGACGTCGCCGGTGATGTCGCTCCAATGGAGCGCCCGCCACGTCGTCCCGCCGTCGTCGGTGCGAAGCATCTGGTTCGCGTAGCCGATCACGACCTGTCCCGCCCGGGACGGATTGACGGCGAGGAAGGGATTCTCGACATCGCCGATCCAGGTCGGGTTCCAGTCGGTCGGGGTGATGTCGTGCCAGGCCGTGTCGTAGGCCTGGATCGTGAACGGTCCGTCGTGGTCGCCGCTCGTCACGTAGTAGGTGCCGTGCGAGTCGATCGCGGCATGTTCGACCTCGGTCGGCCCGCCGATGAGGGTCCAGGTCGCGCCGCCGTCGGCTGTGCGGTACACCCCGTTGCCCCAGCTTGCGGCGTACGCGACCTTGGTGCGGCCGCCGATCGTGCCCGACGACCGGTCGAAGGCGATGCCGGTGATGCCGATGCTGGCGATCTGGCCGCCGGTGTCGTTCGAGGTCTGCGGGTCGACCGCCCCGGCGGGCACCGTGGTGTCGGACCAGGTGATGCCGGCGTTGTCGGTCGCCCGCAGGGCCGTGTTCGGCCCTGCCGCGTACACGACGTCGGGGTCGGCCGGGTCGACCGCCATCCGGTCGCCGAACCCACGCCCGAAGCCGCCGTTCGAGTCCCAGTTGGTGCCGGCGAACGGCGTCTCGACGAACGAATGACCGCCGTCCTTGGTCACGAACAGGTGCCCGGCCCACATCAGGTAGATCCGCTTCGAGTCACTCGGAGCGACCGCGACCTCCTCGACTCCCTTGCCCATCTTCGGGTGGTGCCAAGCGGCCGGCATCGACTCCGCGGTGACGAGCTGGCGCCACACCGACGTGCCGGCGTCCAGCACGTAGGCGCCGTAGACGTCGATGCGAGCGACGAGGGTGCCGTCGTCGGCGCCGCCGATCCCGCTCACGTTCCCCCCGCCGCCGAGCCGGACCGGCTTCCAGACGTAGCCGTTCGCGGTGTAGCTCGCCGGCCCGGCCGACGTTCCGCCGAACGCGGCTGGCGACGGCGCGGCAGTCGCGACGGCGGCGAGCCCCAGCACCCCGGCGAGGACCGCCGTGACGACGCGACGACGTGGTCGGGTGGTGGCGCGGCCGGACATGGTTCCGACCATGTGGGCCGGGCGCCGAGATCGGCCGCTATGGGGCGGACGAGTCACGTCGGGCGAGACGCCCGACGAATCCGGCCACCGCGAGGGTCCGGAACCCTGGCGCACCCGATTGGTACCGTCCTGGGGTGGACGAGCAGCAGGTTGTCGCGGTGGGCCGGGTGCTCGGGAGCCAGGACGCGACCCCGTTGGCGTTCCACATCGGGCTGGCGCCGGGGCAGGTCCTGCAGCTCGACGAAGTGGTCGTCACCGAGCGACGGCTGCCCGACGGACGGGTGGTGAAGCTGTCGGGGGTCGTCGGTCAGGTCACTGCGGTGCACGAGGGCGCGTCGTTCGGTTCCGACGTGTTCCTGATCGCCGACGGCGTGTTACCGGCGGAGTCGTTCGAGTCGGCGTCGGTGCTCGTCACCCGGGTGGAGCCCGAGGTGTTCGTTCCGCCCACGCCCGGCGCCCCGGCCCGGCGCGCGGTGGGTGACGAGCGCGACGTCGCCCTGTCGTTCGACCGCATGGAGCGCCGCCTCCCGATCGGCATCGGGCGCGACGGTCTGGCCCTCTACGCCAACCTCGAGTTCCTCGACGGTACACGTGGCGCACATGTCAACATCTCGGGGATCTCGGGCGTGGCGACCAAGACCACGTACGCCACGTTCCTCCTGCACTCCCTGTTCACGAGCGGGGTCCTGGGTGCCGAGGCGGTGAACACCAAGGCCCTCATCTTCAACGTCAAGGGTGAGGACCTGCTCTTCCTCGATCAACCGAACGCCCGGCTCACCCCCGAGCAGCGGGCGAGCTACGCCCAGGTCGGGCTGCCGGCCGAGCCGTTCGGTTCGTTCGCGGTGTTCGCTCCACCGCGTGTCGGCGATCCGCTCGCCACCCCCGATGTCGCGAGCCGGTCCTCGGGCGTGCGGGCGTTCTACTGGACGCTGGCGGAGTTCTGTCGCGACGAATTGTTGCCGTTCGTGTTCGCCGACGCCGAGGACGAACGGCAGCAGTACACGATGATCGTCCACCACCTCGCCGCGAAGCTGAAGCGCGAGCACGAGGCGGTGGGTGACGACGGCGCGGTGCGGGTCCGCCCGGGCGGCGCGCTCCTGCGCACCTACTCCCAGTTCGTCGACGAAGTCGTCGAGTTGCTCTCCGACGACACGACGCGCGACGAGTGGGGTGGGCGGGCGACGACGCTCGGTTCGGTCAACGCGTTCATCCGCCGGCTGACCTCGTCGGTCACCCGCCTCGGCCGCATCGTGCGGGCCGACATCGCCCGGCGCCAGGAACACCGCATCGACACCGGCGGGGCCCAGGTGTCGGTCGTCGACCTGCACAACCTGCACGATCGGGCCCAACGCTTCGTCGTCGGCGTGACCCTCCGGCAGGAGTTCGAACGCAAGGAGCAGGCCGGGGTGGCCCGGCCGCTGTTGTTCGTCGTGCTCGACGAGTTGAACAAGTACGCACCTCGCGATGGGAGCTCGCCGATCAAGGAGATCCTGCTCGACGTGGCCGAGCGCGGCCGCTCGCTCGGGGTCATCCTGATCGGCGCCCAGCAGACGGCGAGCGAGGTCGAACGTCGGGTGATCGCCAATGCCGCGATCCGCGTCGTGGGCCGGCTCGATCCGGCCGGAATA
>Ga0209023_10008816_pt1 | contig 10033 bp, 3 predicted proteins | sample LakOneMetagenome_FD_187468 | JGI IMG/M metagenome (GOLD analysis project Ga0209023, IMG submission 187468) | Freshwater and sediment microbial communities from Lake Erie, Canada (SPAdes) (version 2) | ecosystem: Environmental > Aquatic > Freshwater > Lentic | place: Lake Erie, Canada | collected... | reverse complement strand
CGTTCACCCCCAGTTGCCAGTCGCCGCCGATGCCGAGGCTGGCGCCGGCCGTGGCCAGGCCGTCGGGGCCGAGTCGGGGGGCGAGCGAGGCGAAGGCGGTGTTGCAGGACTGGGAGAAGTCCTGGCGCAGCGGCACCGGGCCGAGGACGAAGTCGTGCGCGTTCTTGAACGTCCGGCCGTCCACTGTGTAGGTCTTGGGGCAGTTGACCACGGTGTTCAGCCCGATCGCCCCTTTGTCCAGGACGCCGAGCGCGGTGACGGCCTTGAAGGTCGAGCCGGGCGGTACCGCGGCGGTGAAGGCCAGGTTCTCGCCGCCGCCGTCGGGGCCGTTGGCGGCGGCCAGGATGGCGCCGTCACTGATCCGGATCGCCACCACCGCGGCCCGTCGGGGCTGCCCGATCAGGGCCAGGTCAGCGGCTGCCTGAGTGGTGACGTCCAGGGTCGTGCGGACCGGCTGGCCGGCTACCGGTTGGACCTGGAAGATCTGGCGGGACTGGGTGATGCCGGCGGGTGTCTTACTGGTGACCAGGACGCGCTGGCCGGGTGTGCCGCGCAGTCGCTCCTCGTACTGTCCCTGGATGCCGCCGTGGCCGACCTGGTCGCCGATGGCGTAGGTGTTCGGGTGGGCGTCCATGTCGTCCTTGAGGACGGGGCCGACGCTGCCCAGCAGGGCACGGGCGAAGATGCGGTTCGGGGCGAGTTGGCGCTTCTCCTGATGGAAGACCGTCCCCGGCAGCGGGTAGATCTTCGCCTGGATCCTGTCGTAGTCGGCCTGTCGCAGCGTCACCACCTCGACGAACGCATCCGGCGCCGCGCCGGCGATCTGCTTGGCGAGGCCGGCGGGATCGACGGTGACGTCAATGGTCTTCAAGGCGGCAGCCAGGCTGGTCGTGAGCGTGGTGGCGTTGCTGACCTTGCGGGGTTCGACCCCGACGACCACCACGGGACGCTCGGTGACCAGGGGCTTGCCGGCGCCGTCCAGAATCTCGCCGCGGCTGGCGGCGACCCGTTCGGTGGCCAGTGCATCACCGGCGGTGAGTCCGGCGGCGACGATCGTCGGGTCCCAGACGACCGCCCACGCGTCGGACTTCTGGCTCAGCTGGACCGTGGTGGGGTACTTCCAGTGCGCGCCGCCGGGCAGGGTCCAGTCGACATCGACGGTGTAGTCGGCGGTGGTCTTGGTGGTTTTCGGCTTGCCGCGCACCGTCAGCGTCGGCGGCGTGTCCTTGAGGGTGCCTTCGGCGGACTGCAGTTGGGTGGTCGCGTCGGCGGCGCTGAGCTTGCTGCCGGTCGGCATGACGAAGGCCAACTTGCCGAGGTCACCGCTGCGCCAGCCGGCCAGAAACGCCTTCAGGGTCGGGTCGGGGCCGTCGCTGGAGCAGCCGGCCACGGTGGTCAGGCCGAGCGCGCCGACGGCGATGGCCGCGGCGGTACGAAACGTCGTCTTACGCAGACTGGCGGACTTGCTCATGCGGTCAGGCACCTCCGAGGGGGGCGGATAGGTCATTGTTAGCCAGGAACCATTGGTTCAGCGTCCCTACACGCCCGGTTCGTGGCGATATCAGTAGCAGCTGTGCCGATATTGGTGTCAGACAATTGACAACACGGTGTGAGGGCGGTGTGGTGCCGCTCACGACAACCCCTAGGCTAGGGGGAATGGCGTTCGCAACGGTCGTGGGCGTCGCTGTCAGTAGCAGTCGTGGTAGCTGGAATCGCGTAGTTTGCAAGATCGCTTGTGGGTGCTCGGGCGGGGGCGCTGTCGTGCCGATACAAGCGGACGTGGTCCTGGCCCGCACACGGGTGCTGGCAGGTAACAGGCCGAAGAAGGCAACAGGGGAGTGGCATCCATGGAGCGGCAGGCCGGGGTGGGCGTGGACACGCTGGAGAGCGGAGCGCAACCGGAGGCCGACGCCGGTCCGGGTATCCCCAGCGCTGAGGCGCTGATCGCCGGAGCCGTCGCGTTGGCCAGCGACGATACCGAGCGCGCCCTGGTGGAGCGCTACTGGCGCTTCGCCCCCGACGAGGATCTCTTCGGCTGTGAGCCGGCCGAGCTGCTCGCCGCCGTCCGCGAGCACCGTGACCTCGCCGCCCAGCGGGTCCCGGGCGAGCTGAAGCTGCGGATCAGCCCGCCGTCGGAGACCGCGCACGAGTCGATCGTCGAGATCGTCACCGACGACATGCCATTCCTGGTCGACTCCGTCACCGCCGCCCTGTCGGCCCACCTGCTCAACGTCCGCCTGATGGTGCACCCGCTGGTCGTGGTCCGCCGTGAGCCGCTGGGCGAGCTGACCGGCATCGCCGCCGAGCGTGAACCCGACGAGGCCGCCGACGCCGGCTGCCTGGTGGAGAGCTGGATCCGGATCGAGATCGACCCGATCCGCGACGCCGCCACCCGCGACAGCCTGTTCACCCAGCTGCAGAACGTCCTCACCGACGTCCGCGAGGCGGTCGAGGACTGGCCGAAGATGCGCTCCCGGGCGCTGGCCATCGCCGACGAACTCGCCGCCATCGTCGACCTGCCCGACAACGAACTGCCCGTCCCGAAGAAGGACATCACCGACTCGATCGAGCTGCTGCGCTGGCTCGTCCAGGACCACTTCACCTTCCTCGGCTACCGCGAGTACCGGCTGGGCCAGGGCGACGCGGGCGTCGACGGCAAGCCCGAACTGCTGCTCGAATCGGTCCTCGGCAGCGGCCTGGGCATCCTGCGCGCCGACCAGGTCGAGGCCCGCGTGCTCTCCTCGATGACCCCCGAGGCGTACGCGAAGGCGCTGGAGAAGCGGCTCCTCACCATCACCAAGGCCAACTCCAAGGCGACGGTCCACCGCGAGGCGTACCTGGACTACATCGGGTTCAAGGAGTTCGACGAGGCCGGCAACGTCGTCGGCGAGCGCCGCTTCCTCGGCCTGTTCTCCTCGGCCGCCTACCGCACCGGCGTGCGCGAGCTGCCCGTCGTCAGCCGCAAGGTCGCCGAGGTCTTCGAGCGCTCCGGCCTGTCCCCGCGCAGCCACTCCGGCCGCGACCTGATGGAGATCCTCGAGGGTTACCCGCGGGACGAGCTGTTCCATGCGCGGACCGAGGAGCTGTACCAGACGGTCATCGGCGTACTGCGGATGGCGGGCCGCCGGCAACTGCGGCTGTTCCTGCGCAACGACGCGTACGGGCGCTTCGTCTCCTGCCTGATCTACCTGCCGCGGGACCGCTTCACCACCGCCAACCGGCTGAAGATGCAGGAGATCCTGCAACGCGAGCTGAACGGCGTCGGGCTGGACTACACCACCCGGGTCAGTGAGTCGATCCTGGCGCGGGTGCACATCATCGTCCGGGTCGATCCGCACAACCCGCCCACGGACATTGACATCCCCGGCCTCACCGAGAAGCTGGACGCGGCCACCCGGGCCTGGGAGGACGACTTCCGGCTCGGCCTGGAGGCCAAGTTCGGCGAGGGCCCGGCGCGGCTGCTGTTCGCCAAGTACAACCCGGCACTGTCGGAGGCGTACAAGGACGAACACAACCCGTTCGAGGCCGGCCAGGACCTGGCCAAGCTGGAGCTGCTCGAAGAGCCGGGCCAGCTGGAGATGCACCTGTTCCGCAAGCGCAAGGACGATGAGAACGTCCGGTTCAAGGTCTTCCGGTACGGCGAGCCGATGCTGCTGTCGGCCGTGCTGCCGGTGCTGCACTCGCTGGGCGTGCGGGTCGCCGATGAGCACCCGTACGAGGTGGTTCGGCAGGACGGCACCATCTACATCTACGACTTCGGGCTGCAACTGCCCGAGGGGCACAAGGCGCTCGCCGATGTCCGGCCGCAGGTGGAGAACGCGTTCGCCGCGACCTGGCGGGGCGAGGCGGAGGTCGACGGCTTCAACCAGTTGGTGCTGCTGGCGGGGTTGACCTGGCGGCAGGTGGTGGTGCTGCGGGCGTACGCGAAGTATTTGCGCCAGGCGGGCACGGTGTTCTCGCAGGAGTACATGGAGCAGACCTTCATCAGCTACCCGAAGATCGCCCGGCTGTTGGTGCGGCTCTTCGAGGCGCGGTTCTCGCCGGACGTCAAGGCGCCGGCGGGCCGTAACCATCTGGCTCGGGACATCACCACGACGATCAGCCTGGAGCTGGACGACGTGACCAGCCTGGACCAGGACCGGATCCTGCGGTCGTTCCTGACGCTGATCCAGGCGACCCTGCGGACCAGCTTCTACCAGCGTGCCTCGGCCGCCGATGGTGGCCGGCCGAAGCCGTACGTGTCGTTCAAGCTGGACCCGCAGGCGATTCCGGACCTGCCGGCGCCGCGGCCGAAGTACGAGATTTTCGTGTACTCGCCCCGGTTCGAGGGTGTGCACCTGCGGTTCGGTGCGGTGGCCCGTGGTGGTCTGCGCTGGTCGGACCGGCGGGAGGATTTCCGCACCGAGGTGCTGGGCCTGGTCAAGGCACAGATGGTGAAGAACGCCGTGATCGTGCCGGTGGGCGCCAAGGGCGGCTTCGTGTTGAAGCAGAAGCCGGGCGACCGCGACGAGGCCGTGATCTGCTACCGCCAGTTCATCGCCGCGCTGCTGGACATCACCGACAACATCGTGGCTGGCGAGGTCGTGCCGCCCAAGGATGTGGTCCGGCAGGACGGCGACGACCCGTACCTGGTGGTGGCGGCGGACAAGGGCACGGCGACGTTCTCGGACATCGCCAACGAGATCTCGATCGGCTACAACTTCTGGATGGGCGACGCGTTCGCCTCCGGTGGTTCGGCCGGCTACGACCACAAGGGCATGGGCATCACCGCCAAGGGCGCCTGGGAGTCGGTCAAGCGCCACTTCCGTGACCTGGGCGTGGACACCCAGACGCAGGACTTCACCGTGGTCGGTGTCGGCGACATGTCCGGTGACGTGTTCGGCAACGGCATGCTGCTCAGTGAGCACATCCGCCTGATCGCGGCCTTCGACCACCGGCACATCTTCATCGACCCGAACCCGGATGCTGCCGTCTCGTTCGCCGAGCGCCAGCGGATGTTCGCGCTGCCGCGGTCGTCGTGGGCGGACTACAACCCGGCGTTGATCTCCGAGGGTGGCGGGATCTTCCCGCGTACGGCGAAGTCGATCCCGGTGTCGCCGCAGATCCGGGCGGCGCTGGGCCTGGACGAGGCGATCGCCGCGATGGCCCCGCCGGAGCTGATGCGGGCGATCCTGCAGGCACCGGTCGATCTGCTGTGGAACGGCGGTATCGGTACCTACGTCAAGGCCTCGGGTGAGTCGCACCTGGAGGTGGGCGACAAGGCCAACGACTCGATCCGGGTCAACGGCCACCAGTTGCGGGTGAAGGTGGTCGGCGAGGGCGGCAACCTGGGCCTGACCCAGCGCGGCCGGATCGAGTTCGCCAACAAGGGCGGGCACATCTTCACCGACTTCATCGACAACTCGGCCGGGGTGGACTGCTCCGACCACGAGGTCAACATCAAGATCCTGCTGGGCGCCGAGGTGACGGCCGGTGAGATGACCACCGCCGAGCGGGACACGCTGCTGGCGGAGATGACCGACGAGGTCGGCGAGCTGGTCCTGCAGGACAACTACGACCAGGCGCGGGCGCTGGGTAACGCCCGCGCTCAGGCGCTGTCGCTGCTGCCGGTGCACCGTCGGATGATCACCGACCTGGAGGCCAGCGGCCACATCGACCGGTTGCTGGAGTCGCTGCCGTCCGACGACGAGTTGCGGGTGCGTGGTGAGGACGGGCGCGGCCTGTCCGTGCCGGAGTTCTGTGTGATGCTCTCCTTCATCAAGATCGCGATGGAGGAGGAGATTCTCGCCTCCGACCTGCCGGATGACCCGTGGACGGTGGAGGTGCTCAGCGAGTACTTCCCGACGCCGCTGCGTAAGCGCTTCGCCGACCGGATGGTCGGCCACCGCCTGCGCCGCGAGATCATCACCACCCAACTGGTCAACGAGGTCGTCAACCGCGGCGGTACCTCGTTCGTCTATCGGTCGATGGAAGAGACCGGCGCTTCGGCCGCCGATGTCATTCGCGCGTTCGTGGTGGTCCGGGACGTGTTCGGGCTGCGCGAGCTGTGGCAGACGGTGGAGGAGCACGACAACAAGGTCTCGACCGAGGCGCAGACGGCGATCTACCTGGAGTCCCGGCGGCTGCTGGACCGGGCGGTCCGCTGGCTGGTGTCGTCCCGCCCGTCGCCGCTGGACGTGGCCGGTGAGATCAGCCGGCTGCGGGACGGTGTGGCCGCGCTGCTGCCGAAGCTGACCGAGCTGTTCCACGGCACCGAGCAGGAGGCGATGCGTCGGCACGTGTCCCAGTTGGTGGTCAGTGGTATCCCGGCCCCGCTGGCCGAGCTGTCGACGAAACTGGTCTACAGCTTCGGTCTGCTGGACGTGGTCGAGCTGGCCTCGGCCACCAAGCGGGACGTGGACGAGGTCGCCTCGGTGTACTTCGTGCTGTCGGAGCGGTTCAAGGTTGACGACCTGCTGTCGCGGATCTCGGCGCTACCCCGCAACGACCGTTGGCAGACGCTGGCCCGGATGGCGCTGCGCTACGACCTGTACGCCGCCCTGGCCGGCCTGACTGCGGAGGTGTTGGCGGCCACGCCGCCGACCTCCAGCCCGGAGGATCGGGTGCACCAGTGGGAGGACGCCAATGCGACGGTGATCACTCGGACGCGTAATGCGGTGAGTGAGTTCGCCGAGTCGCAGGCTGATCTGGCGGCGTTGTCGGTCCTGCTGCGTCAGATCCGTACGTTGGTCCGGACCTCGGCCGCCAGCTGACGGCCACCAGAGCGACACACCAGGGCGCCGGCTGTCCCCGGCGCCCTGGTTTTTCCATTCGCTGGCGTTTAGTCCGTTTTCGGTTACTTCCGGGTAGGGTGGCCAGACCCTTCAGGCTTGCGCCGCCGCGGCCGATCCTGGCTGTATGACGGCGGCCCGGAGCCATATCCTCGTGCGCCTGCGATGGCGTTCGTGGGTGGCTGCTGCCGCGGTCGCGCTGCTGATGGCCGCCGCCGCCGTGCCCACCCAGGCCGGCTGGTCGGCCACCACCACAAACCCGACCAATTCGCTGACCACCAACGGCAACTTCGCCGCCGGTTCGCTCTATGCCTGGGGCGAGGACACCAACAACGAACTGGGCTCCAACGACCCGCACTACCGCAGCTCACCGACCCAGGTCGCCGGAGCCTGGTCGGACTACGCCACCGGCGAGATCGCGGTCTGCGCCATCAAGACCACCGGGACCCTGTGGTGCTGGGGCGACAACACCTACGGCCAGCTGGGCCAGGGCGACTACCTGGACCGCTTCGCACCGACCCAGGTCGGGGTGGCGACCGACTGGATCAACATCAGCGGCACCCTCGACCACTTCTGCGGCCTGCGCAACACTGACAAGATCTACTGCTGGGGCCTCAACGGCAACGGTCAGCTCGGCATCAACAACACCACGACCCAGCCCACCCCCACCCAGGTCACCAGCCCCGCCGCGACCGGTTGGCTGACCGTGAATGCGGGTCACTTCAACACCTGCGCCACCCGCGTCTCGGGCACCAACAACCTCTACTGCTGGGGCGACAACACTTGGGGCCAGATCGGCGACAGCACCCTCACTCAGCGCAACCTGCCGACCCAGGTAACCTCCCCGTCGGCCACCGGGTGGACAGCGGTGGCCCAGGGCGGCCGGACGACCTGCGCCACCCGTACCAACGCGCTCTACTGCTGGGGCAAGGACAACCTGGGCCAGATCGGTAACGGGACCACCAGCGGCAGCGGCTACACCACACCGGTGCTGGTCACGGTGCCCAGCAACACCAACTGGTCGCCGACGAACTTCTCCGTCAACGAGGAGAACGCCTGCGCCTCCCGTACCGATGGCACGTTGTACTGCTGGGGTAACAACGCCAACGGTGAGGTCGGCGACGGCACCCAAACCCAACGCACGTCGCCCACCCAGGTCAGCAGCCCCGCCACCACCACGTGGACCAAGGTCGGCCCCTTCGGTGCCCGGTCCCAGTGTGCGATCCGCTCGACCACCGGCCTGCTCTACTGCTGGGGGCTGAACACCAGCGGTGAGGTCGGCGACGCGACCATCACCTCCCCGCGGAAAACTCCCACCGCCACCGCTGGCGGCGTGACCACCTGGCGTAGCGTCGGCGGCTCCTACGGGATCACCTGCGCCGACCGCACCGACGACACCCTGTGGTGTTGGGGTGGCTTCGGCACCGCCCACCTCGGTATCGGCTACGCCACCTACCAGGCGGCGCCGATCGTGCCGGTCGCCGGCGCCACCTGGGTCTCCCCGTCCGGCGGCACCAACCACGCCTGTTCGGTGAAGACCGACGGGACCCTGTGGTGCTGGGGCCTCAACACCAACGGCCAGCTCGGTATCAACAGCACCACCGCCAAGACCACGCCCACGCAGGTGACCAGCCCCAGCGCCACCGGCTGGGCCACCGTCGCCGCCGGTGGCTCACACACCTGCGCCACCCGTACGGATGGGTCGTTGTACTGCTGGGGTCTGAATACCGACGGCCAACTGGGCGACAACACACTGGTCCAGAAGCTGGTGCCGACCCGGGAGAGCGGCGCGGCCAGCAACTGGTCGGTCGTCACCACCGGCTCGGTGCACACCTGTGCGATGAAGAGCACCGCCGCCATCTACTGCTGGGGCAACGGCACGAACGGCGAGATCGGCAACGCTGCCAGCGTCGACGTCAAGGTCCCCACGCAGGAGAGCACCGCCGCCACCAACTGGACCTGGATCTCCGCCGGTGGCAGCCACACCTGCGCGGTGAAGTCGACCGGCACCCTGTGGTGCTGGGGCGACAGCACCAACGGTCAGATCGGCGACAACGGCACCACCGACCGCAACACCCCCACCCAGGCCAGCGGCGCCGCCACCAACTGGGAGACGGTCAGCGGCGGCAAGAGCCACACCTGCGCGGTGAAGACCACCGGCGCGCTGTACTGCTGGGGGTTGAACTCCAGCGGGCAGCTGGGCGACAACACCACCACGCAGCGCCTGGTGCCCACCGCCGAGTCCGGCGGCAGTACCGCCTGGTCGCGGGTCGCTTCCTTCAGTGACTTCACCTGCGCGGCCCGCACGGACCGCTCGCTGTACTGCTGGGGCCTCAACACCTACGGCCAGCTGGGGCAGAGCGACTACGCGACCACGTACCTGACGCCCACGGCGCTTACCGGCATGATCGGCACTTTGGGCACCGGCCCGATGTCGTCAACGGTCTTCTCGACCCACTTCTAGGTCACCGCCGGGTCCGAGGGCGCGGATCAGCGCCATGACTTCGCGGGTGACCGGGCGCAGCACCCGCAGCCGGCTGAGCCCCACCAGCCGATCGATCAGCGGCACCGCCCCGTCGATCAGGGCGCGGGTCTTGCGCTGCCCCGGCGAGCGATCATGCACCCAATACAGGATCACCCCCATGTACGCCAGCCACAGCAGCTCGGGCAGGTCCACCCGCAGCTCGGGGTCGATCTTGGCGGTGGAGCCCTCGATCGCCTGCCGGAACAGCGCGATCGAGGCGTCGCGCGGCCCCGACGACGCTGTCGAGAACGGGCTCAACGGCGAGTCCGGCTCGGCCGCCGTCTTGAAGAACGTCGCCGCGAAGTCATGGAACGGCGTATTCACGTCGATCCCCGCGTGCAGTACGGCCTTGAGTCGCCCCGCGAACTCGGTCTCGTCCCGCAGCGCCGTCGCCGTGGCGGCCGCGTGCTGGATCTGCGTCTCGCCGTAGAACTGCTGGATCAGGTGCTCTTTGGACGGAAAGTAGTAGTACGCGTTGCCGACGGCGACGCCGGCCTCCTTGGCGATGGCGCGCATGGTGGTCTTGCCGTAGCCGACCTCGCGAAACATCCGCATCGCCGTGGTGGCGATCAGTTGTTTGGTCTGCTCCCCGCGAGCGCTGGCCGGCTCACTGGCAGCGGGTGTCGGTGCATTGCTGTCGTTCATCGCGGTCACCGTATCTCGTGTCCGGGTTGGTACGGCGGCGGCGCTCGCGCGCGCCCGCGGCTGCGGCGATCACCCGCCGGGCGACCGGCAGCAG
>Ga0209023_10008815_pt1 | contig 10034 bp, 7 predicted proteins | sample LakOneMetagenome_FD_187468 | JGI IMG/M metagenome (GOLD analysis project Ga0209023, IMG submission 187468) | Freshwater and sediment microbial communities from Lake Erie, Canada (SPAdes) (version 2) | ecosystem: Environmental > Aquatic > Freshwater > Lentic | place: Lake Erie, Canada | collected... | reverse complement strand
TGCTTAGCAAGTTTCAGATGGAATTTATGGTCCAAGTAGTAAAACTGCTAGTTTTGTAGTTAGCTTTCCTGCTCCAGGTCCATCACCAATTCCTCCTGCAAGAGCAGCTTCTAGAGTTATGTCTATGTATACAGGAACACCTTCAGTATATGCTAACAATCCTTTATACACTACAGTACGTGCATTTTGGACAGCTGGAGCTACTATGACACAAATTCCAAACGGTACTAATACTGCTTTAAAAGTAGATAATTTAGGGTATATTGGTTTAATAGACCAATCTGAAAGACGTTTAGATGTTACAAATATGACTAATTTACATTTAGATGTATATGTAAACGAACCTTTTGCTAACTTGTTCTTTTGGTTGCTTACTGATGGTGATCAAAGAAGAGATATCACTAATTTAGTTCCAGGTTGGAATTCAATTAATATTGATTTAACAGAATTTGCTGGAGCAAATTTAGCAAATGTTTATGGTTTGAAATTTGAACAAAATCAACCAGGAGCTCTTCAAATTTATCTTGACAACATCTATTTTAGTAATGACACTTATTACACAGATAATGATGGTGATGGATATGGTGATTTAGCTTCTCCAGTTGTTGGACAACCAGTTGGTTCCGTTTTAGATGCAACAGATTGTGATGACACTAGAGCTAATGTTCACCCAGGAGCTGTAGATGTATGTTACGACGGATTAGACAATGATTGTAATGGCAATATCGACAATGTTGGTATGCCGGGAGGTTGTGCTCCAATTGTAACCAGTTTAGTTTCTACTACTTGTAATACAACATTGCCAAGTATTGATTCTAATATACTAGCTTCTATTGTTCCTAACTCACAAGGATATCGTTGGAGAGTAACCAAAGTAATCAGTGGAACTCCAAGTACAAACCCTGCTGATATTCAATACCTAGATACTCTTTTACGTGCTTTAAGATTAACTCAGTTAACTACATTTGCTTACAATACAACATATCAAATTGAAGTTTCCGTTAGAGTTAATAATGTATGGCAACCTTATTATGGCAGTGCTTGTACAGTTACTACTCCATCTCCGTCAACAAAAGTTAGCGCCTCTCAATGCGGAACAACTGTAGCGTTAATGACCGATGTGATTTATGCTGATATTGTTCCGTATACTTCTGGATACCGATTTAAAGTAACCAACTTGTTGAATCAAAGTGATGTTCAAATTATTGATAGACCATTAAGAGAGTTTAGATTTAGTTTGTTGAGCAATGTTCAATTCAGCACTCCATACAAGGTAGAAGTGGCGGCTAAAAACAACGTTGATGGTACTTATTTCCCATATGGAACACAATGTACCGTAACTACACCTTCATTCCCAGTAAGTTATTTACAAAATTCACAATGTGATTACACTGCTACCAATAGTAATGAAGTAGTTTATGCAGCACTGGTTAGCAATGCTACAGCTTACAGATTTTATGTAACAAACACCAGTTTGGGTTACAGTTACACTTTTGACAGTAACTTACGTTCATTTACTTTAAATAGTGTTCCTGGGTTACTTGGATCTACTACTTATACCATTCAAGTGGCTGTTAAAATTGGAAGTACATTCGGACCTTATGGAAAATCATGCACCTTAACTACACCAGCTGCGTTGAATGCTAAAACGGTAATTGATGCACCTTCATTAGTTCAAAATACTATGATATTTGAAGCTATGGCAGTACCAAATCCATTTGCAGAAACTTTCAAAGTTGATGTTAAAACTAGTAGTGAAGAATCATTACAAATCAAAGTATATGATATGTTAGGTCAATTGATAGAAAGTAAAATAATCAATAATTCTGATGTTCAAACATTAGAAGTTGGAGAAAACTTTCCTTCAGGTGTATATAATGTTATTGTATCTCAAGGAGAAAACACTAAAACGCTACGTGTTATCAAACGATAGCTAAACTTTTATTATTATTTTAAAAATGCCCCTCTTCATTGAGGGGTGTTTTTATTTATTATTTAACATATAAATTATGAAAAATTTAAAGCAACTTTTAATCTATGGAACTTTACTTTTTTTGTGTGAAGTATCATACTCACAAGTTGGTATTGGCACAACATTACCTGATGCTGCTTTAGATGTAACTTCCGCTAATGATGGATTACTCATCCCTAGAATAGCTTTAGTCAATACAACAACCTCAACAGTAATTACGCCTGTTGAATCTGAATTGGTTTATAATACTGCCACAATAAATGATGTTACTCCCGGTTTCTATTATTGGGACGGAGCAAAATGGGTACGCTTATCTACCGGTAGCAATAATAGCTGGTTAACGACTGGAAATTCAAATATTGTTGATGGTACAAATTATATAGGAACTGATGCAAGTACAAATGTAGATGTTGCTTTTAGAAGAAATAATGCTTCAGCTGGAAAAATAGCGGCTACTAGTACTTCGTTTGGAGTAGGTGCTTTAAATGTTGGTGCAACTACCAATAGTTCTGCCTTTGGAACTAATGCTTTAAAACTCAACACTGGTGCTAATAATGTTGCTGTAGGAAATGGTACCTTGGCAGCAAATTTAACTGGAACACAAAACACAGGTTTAGGAACTTCAGCACTAGCCGTAAACACAGGAAGCGCTTCGACTGCAATAGGTTTTGAAACACTTAAAGCCAATACAACAGGAAATAACGGAACTGCAATTGGATTTCAAGCATTAGCAAAAAACACCACGGCAAGTAACAATACAGCTGTTGGATTTCAAGCTTTAACAAACAATACTACTGGAACACAAAATACTGCTGTTGGATTTCAAACTTTAATTACCAATACCATAGGAAACAATAATACAGCTGTTGGACATATTGCTTTGAATGGAAATGTAAATGGTTCTGATAATACTGCCATCGGACAAAGTGCTTTAGGAAGAAACACAGGAAGTCGAAATACGTCTATAGGATTTGAGTCAATGTTTGGATCTGCGGCTGCATTTAGTAATACTACAGCCATTGGATGGCATGCTTTATTTAATAATTCTGTAAATGAAAGTACAGCAATTGGTTATCAAGCATGTAACAATAATACTACAGGTACTGGTAACACCGCTATTGGATACAGTTCATTAAATAATAATTTAACAGGTAGTTCTAATACTGCTGTTGGAAATCAAGCTGGGTTTGCAATTTCAACTTCTAACAATACTCTTGTTGGATATTTTGCAGGACAATTTTCTACTGGAGCAAATAATACTGCAGTTGGCGCAAATGCTTTAAAGGCAAATGGAGCTTCATCAAATAGCGTTGCCATTGGAAATAATTCACTTTCAATCAATACTGCTGCTGCTAACACCGCTATTGGATATAGCACCTTAATTAATAATGCAACAGGAACTGGAAACGTAGCTATAGGAAATCAAGCAGGTTTCTCGGAAACAGGCTCTAATAAATTATACATTACTAATTCCAATACAACTCCAACAACTTCATTAATTTATGGTGATTTTAGTGGTACAAGAATATTAAGAACAAACAGTACATTTCAAATTGGTGACCCTGCTGGAACTGGCTATGTTTTCCCAATTGCACGCGGAACCAATACTCAATATCTAGCGTCAGATGCAAGTGGTGTGTTATCATGGACTTCTCCAAGTGGCACCAATACACTTTCTGCGACACGTACAAATCTTGCTGCTAATCAATCGTTAAACACTACTGGTTGGCAAAAAATTACTTATTCAAATGTTGTTTTTGATACAAATTCAGAATTTGCTTCCAACAAATTTACAGCTTCTAAAGCAGGAATTTTTGAAATAAATGCTGGTTTTCATACTGACAGCCAAAGCAACAATCAATATTACTCTATCGGAGTGTATGTCAATGGAGTGTTATACCAACAAAACTCTAGTAATCATTCGGGTAACGGACCAGTTGCAAGAGATATAAATTGTACTGTAAATTTAGCCGTAAATGATTATGTAGAAATATTTGTAGAAAACTATCAAGCTTCAGTAAATATCGATTCTTTTACTGGTAAAACATATTTTGAAGTACATCAAATTAGATAAAAAAATAAGAGCAACAACCTAAAAGATTATTACTCTTATTACCTAACCAAAAAACCAAACAATTATATAAAACTTTCAAAAGCTTTTGTATGCACTCGAGCTTTCAAATCGTGTAATAAATTATACAACCCAAAAAAGGTTCTGTTGATGTACAAAAAGTGTTTTGAACCTCTATTTCCATTCATTTTTCGCAATTGTGTGTCTTTTGCAAATTCTTCTCCCATGGTAGCAATTTGTCCAAAGAAATTATCGTCTGAAAAGTCAAAGAAATCCCCATGAAATGGCTTGGTAAACAAACTCAATAAATCGTGAAATAATTTAGTGAAATAAACTATTTCTTCTTTAGAATCGTCTAATCTTAAAATCTCTAATTCGTATAATTTTTCATTGAACAACTTCGCATTTCCAATCACTTTTGGATCAGCCAATTCAAAATAAGGAATATAAAACTCTAACGGAACATGCTTAATACATCCAAAATCAATAGCAATTAAATTAGCTTCTTTATCTATTAAAAAGTTACCTGGATGCGGATCGGCATGGACTTGTTTTAAATGATGCATTTGATACATATAAAAATCCCATAAAGCCTGCCCAATTTTATCTCCTTTAGATCGATCTTCATTGTGAGAAGCAAATTCCGATAAATGTTCTCCATCAATCCATTCCATAGTCAAAATCTTCTCTGAAGATAACTCAGGATAGTATTTTGGGAAACGCAAATTCGTAATGTGCTTGCACCAATTGGAAACTTCGATACTTTGTTTTAATTCCAAATTGTAATCAGTTTCTTCCAATAATTTATCCTCAACTTCTTTGAAATACTTATCAGAATCTTTGCCTTTGATGTTGAACATTCTAATGGCAAATGGCTTTACTAAGGCCAAATCCGAACTTATACTATCTGCTACACCTGGATATTGGATTTTCACAGCAAGATTTTTCCCATCTTTGGTTGCTTTGTGTACCTGACCGATACTCGCAGCATTCATAGCATCTGGTGTAAACGTGTCGTATAAGTTCTCTGGATATTGACCTAAATATTTTTTAAATGTTTTTCTAACTAATGGCGCCGATAAAGGCGGAACCGAAAACTGTGACAACGAAAATTTATCTACATATTGTTGCGGCATAATGCTTTTGTCCATGCTCAACATTTGAGCCACTTTCAAAGCACTTCCTTTTAAATTCTTTAATCCGTCATAAATATCTTCGGCATTGCTTTCGTTTAATTTATCACGATTCAACTTCGGATTCACCATTTTTTCGCCATAATAAGCTACATAGTTTCCTCCTACTTTGATTCCGGTTTTAACCAACTGACTGGCTCTTTCTATTTTTCCTGTTGGAATTTTATCTAGTGTTTTCATAGTAATTTTGAATTAATCTCGATGTTAATTCATTTTTTCTTTCCAAAGGAATTTTCCCAAATCAAACAAACTTTCTAAAGGTTTGGTATCTAATAAATCGACTACAGTATTCACCGATTTTTCAATTAAGACATCGGTTTTTTCAAAACTTTTTGACGTATCATCCATCCAAAATTTCAATAAAAATAAGAACTGAATCCAAGCGCCTTCTGCAAAAATTGGCTTCGTCACTTTGGCTAACTTCTCTTTCATTTCTGAATTTTCGGTTTCAATAATAGTTACGATAAAATCCTTGAAATGGTTTCTGAATTGCTTTAAATTTTTCAGATTTTTTAATCCTTCTTTATTTTCTTTTAAAGCAAACAATACAAAACTTCTATTTAATGTTAGAATTTCAAACAACGTAAAATACAAGGTTAGCAATTTATTCTTATCAGAATAAGTAGAAAAAGCCTCTTCCATTTGAATTGTTGTTAAAGCATTTTCTAAAAATTTTACCCAAATTTCTTGCCTCAAAGCGTCTAATGACCCAAAGAATGTATAAAAAGTGGCTTCTTCAATTTTATGCTCTTTACAAAATGAAAAAACATTCTTAGGCTCTTCGTTTTGTTCCAAAACAGCATCCATGTATTTGGAAATAATGAAGTTATCATCTATTAGTTTTTTCTTAGCTGTTGTTTTCTTAGTCGTATCCATTTGAAATAAATTTGATGTAAAGTTAATTATTGTTTAACAAATAACGATATTTTTTAAACAAAATATTTTGTTAAATGTCGTTCAAAATATTTGAAAATAAAAAAAGCGCTCAATTTAATGAACGCTTCCTCTATTTTAATTTGAGTTTTTTTTATCTACCAGCTTCTTTAGCAGCTTCTTGTTTCATCTTATCGTTGGCAACAATAGCAAACTCTACACGGCGATTTTGAGTTCTGCCTTCTGGCGTTTCATTGGTTGCTACTGGATCGGCTACTCCCATTCCGGTTGTAGAAAAACGAGCTACACTCAATCCTCTAGAAGCCAAATAGGATTTAACGGATGCGGCTCTTTGCTCTGACAATGTTTGGTTATATTCAACCGCACCTGTGCTATCCGTATAACCATAAATCACGATATCGGTATCGGCATAACTTTGAAAAACTGGAACCAATTTGTCTAAATTCGCTTTAGCCGTAGTAGTTAACGTTGATTTATTAGTATCAAAACGAACCGAATTTTCACCTAAAGTCAATTTAATCCCTTCACCCACTCGTTCTACTTGCGCACCTGGTAAAGCAGTTTGAATCTCACGAGCTTGTTTATCCATTTTATTACCAATTACACCGCCAGCTACACCGCCAATTACACCACCCAGAACGGCTCCTAACGCGCCATTGCCACCTTTACCAACATTGTTTCCAATTACGGCTCCTAAAAGTCCGCCAGCTACCGTTCCTATTGCAGCACCGCGTTGTGTTTTATTGGTGTTTTTCGCTGCTTCACAACTTGTTAAAACAGAACCTAAACTGAAAACACCAATCAATATATAAACTATTATTTTTTTCATTTTTGCTATTTTTTATATGGAATTAATTTCTTTGAAACTGATAAACTACATCCACAATTTTTCCACCTACATTAACTTTATCAATCAACTGAAATGAAGTTTCTGTTTGGTTTGCCACCGTAAGAATAAATCCGTCTAGTACTTTTTTAGACTTAGTATCATTAATAATTTTCATTACAAAATTTCCGTCTTTGTTAATATACCAAGTAATTGGTGACGAAAAAGCGGTACACGCCGCATTATTCAAAGCCATTTCGCCTTTATTATTGTTGGAAATAAACTTCCAAGTACTTCCCACAAAACATTTAGAATCGGCTAAATCAAATGAAGTTACTTTGATGTAATCTGAGCCAGGATAAGTGACAGAACTAATGGTCCAATTTCCTTTAATTGCCACTTCCGATTTAGTATCTAATTTAGTACTAGTCACTGTTTGCTTTGGCTTACAGCTCACAAAAACAATCGCTAATACGAAGAATAGTATGCTTTTTTTCATGGTTAAATATTTTAGTTTAATATTCTACAAATATACTAACTATTGCGGATGCGCTTTTACACAATTATTGAATAAATTTATAAAACTTTTTCTACGTCAATTTGTCAGATTGTGAGTTTTGGTACTGAATTTGAAATATCGAAAGTCAAATTGTTTAACTTAAAAGTTCAAAATATGTCAACAGGAAAAATTAATGTTTCAGTAGAAAACATTTTCCCATTAATCAAGAAATTTCTTTACAACGATCACGAGATTTTCCTTCGTGAGTTGGTTTCCAATGCCACCGATGCGACTTTAAAATTAAAACATTTAACTAGTATTGGAGAAGCCAAAGTAGAATATGGCAACCCGATTATTGAAGTGAAAATTGACAAAGAAGGCAAAAAACTTCACATCATTGACCAAGGTCTTGGAATGACAGCCGACGAAGTTGAAAAATACATCAACCAAGTAGCGTTTTCTGGCGCTGAAGAATTCTTAGAAAAATATAAAGATTCGGCTAAAGATTCAGGAATTATTGGTCACTTTGGACTTGGTTTCTATTCTGCTTTTATGGTAGCCGAAAAAGTAGAAATCATTACCAAATCCTATAAAGACGAACCTGCAGCGCATTGGACTTGCGATGGTAGTCCGGAGTTTACTTTGGAAGCTTCAGACAAAACGTCTCGTGGCACCGAAATAGTGCTTCACATTGCCGAAGATTCTTTAGAATTTTTGGAAGAATATAAAATACGTGAATTGTTGACCAAGTACAATAAATTCATGCCAATAGCAATTAAATTTGGCACCAAAAAAGAAACGCTACCTAAGCCCGAAGATGCTCCAGAAGATTATGTAGCAGAAACAATTGAAGTAGATAACATCATTAACAATCCGAATCCAGCTTGGACCAAACTTCCAGTAGATTTAACGGATGAAGATTACAAAAATTTCTACCACGAATTGTATCCTATGCAATTTGAAGAACCTTTATTCAATATTCATCTGAATGTAGATTATCCTTTTAATTTAACTGGAATCTTGTATTTTCCTAAAATGTCTAACGACATGCAAATGCAAAAAGACAAGATTCAAATGTATCAAAATCAAGTTTTTGTAACCGATAATGTGGAAGGAATTGTACCTGAGTTTTTAGGTATGTTGAAAGGTGTGATTGATTCACCTGATATTCCGCTGAACGTGTCACGTTCTGGATTACAAGCTGATAGTAATGTAAAGAAAATTTCGAATTACATCACTCGTAAAGTTGCCGATAAATTGAAAGGGTTGTTCAACGACAATCGTGAAGATTTTGAAGCAAAATGGAACGATATTAAAATCGTTTTAGAATATGGAATGTTATCCGAGCCTAAATTCTATGAAAAGGCAGGTGATTTTGTTTTGTATCCATCGGTAGATAACAAATATTATACTTTAGCCGAATTGAAAGAAGCTATTACTGCGAATCAAACTGATAAAAACGGCAAATTAGTAGTATTGTATGCGTCTAATAAAGAAGCACAACACGGTTATGTAGAAATTGCTAAAGAAAAAGGCTATGAAGTATTGTTACTAGATTCGCCAATCGTTTCACATTTGATTCAGAAATTGGAAAGCGATAATGAAAACCTAACTTTTGTACGTGTAGATTCTGATCATATTGACAAATTGATTCAGAAAGAAGACACTCAAATTTCAAAATTATCGGAAGACGAATCGACTAAACTAAAAACAGTTGTAGAAGAAATTGTTCCTAAAGCTAATTATACCGTACAATTAGAACCTATGGACAGTAGTGCTGCACCATTTATGATTACGCAACCCGAATTTATGCGTAGAATGAAAGAAATGAGTCAAACCGGCGGTGGCGGTATGTTTGGGATGGGTAATTTCCCAGAAATGTACAATTTAGTAGTAAATTCAAATTCGGATTTAGCCACCACGATAATAAATACTGAAGATAAAGCGGTTCAAGAAAGTTTGGTAAAACAAGCTTTGGACTTAGCCAAAATCTCTCAAGGATTATTAAAAGGTGAAGAATTAACCGCTTTTGTAAAAAGAAGTTTTGAGTTGATTAAATAAGATTTTTAGATAATAGATAAAAGACCTGTGAGTGAAAGCTTGCAGGTTTTTTTTATTATATTTGAATCAGATTCAAATTTTTAGAAACAGGCATTTAAAAGCTACCTAAATGAAATTCATATTTTTTTTCGGAATACTCGTTTTTTTTGGCTCATGTGCTTGTAAGCCTTTGCTAACTGACGAGCATGTTTCTAAAAACCAACAAAATATTTCAGAAGTTATGCAATTCATGAACGCAAATCACATCGATACACTCCTGAAAAAAGAATGCGATAGAAGTATCAAAAAGAAATTACGAAAATTAAAAACGCCTCTTGTAGTCTGTTTTAAATCGTATTCCATTTATGATTATCCCAACACTATTAAAGAAAAAAATACTTTTTTCGAATTTACCCATGTTGGTCCAATTCTTGGTTACAGCGAGTTACTGTTGATGATTCCTCCCAAAACGAAAGATAGTTTAAAAAATGCCCTTCTTAAAACTCATTCCAAAATAAACGACACTATTTATCATAAAA
>Ga0209023_10008814_pt1 | contig 10034 bp, 10 predicted proteins | sample LakOneMetagenome_FD_187468 | JGI IMG/M metagenome (GOLD analysis project Ga0209023, IMG submission 187468) | Freshwater and sediment microbial communities from Lake Erie, Canada (SPAdes) (version 2) | ecosystem: Environmental > Aquatic > Freshwater > Lentic | place: Lake Erie, Canada... | reverse complement strand
CCTGCCATAACGCCAGTGGGCTTTTTCGTGTCGCAATATTCAGCGAATTCATACAATGAGACTTCCAAGGCAAAACAAAAGGATAAAACAAAAAAACTGACGCATAAATTAAAACCGAGCATATTATGCTCGGTTTTTGAACATCTATATCACTTAAAAACTTAGAGCAACTGCATTTTATCCTTTAATTGTGGCAAATGCCGACGACTTACAGCCAATCGCTCATCGATACCACGGAAGCGAACTTGATATTGCCCCGTCGCCACCATTTCAATACCTTCCAGATAGGGAATTGCCAGCAATGCATTACGATGAACGCGAATAAAACGATCACCAAATTCAGCTTCAAGTTCTTTTAGCGTTTCATCAATCAACACTTCTCCGCCAGCATGTCGCACTGTGACATACTTCTGATCCGCCAAAAAATAATAAATGCTATCGAGCGGAATTAGCTCCATACCGCGATGGGTTCGTGCCGTGATGTGATGGCGTGCAGGCTTTGCATTCGGTTCATTTGCCGCACGCAGTTGATTCACTTGCGCTGCGTTTAAACGACCAGCCCGATTCAAAGCAGCAGATAATTCCGCTTGCCCTACAGGTTTATACAAATAATCCGAGGCTTGATTTCGTCTTGCTTGTAGCTCATGTTCATCGGATGCTGTCACAAAAATAATTGCAGGAGGATGCTCGCGTTCTGCCAAAACTTCAGCGCACTGAATACCATTCATTTCAGGCATGCGCACATCGAGCAACAAAACATCTGGATGTAACTCTTCTACTTTTGCTAGCGCGTCTAGTCCGTTGGCTGATTGTCCAACAACTTGATGTCCAGCTTCAACGACCATTCGACTTAAGCGCTCGCGCCCTAACGATTCGTCATCGCAAATTAGTACATTCACTCTAACCTCCTTATTTCACACAGCATTCCTATCCATGAATGTATTTTTAAACCGCTTTATATCATTCTTTCTTCTAATAACGCGACAGTAATTTTCTACCATCTCCTGACATATTATAACACAATGTCCAACATTACTAATTTAGCGTGAATGATTAGCAACTCTTAATATTTCGCCGCACTTTTTTTTCAACCACTCAACTAAATGGATATGAAAGATAAGCTGTAAAAAAATCCTGCGCACGATGCGTTGTTAAACGCGCAGTCACACCATATCGAGCTTGCAATCGATCATGAATATTTTTTAGTGCCATCTGATTCCCTCGCTCGGCGCGTTCAGAAATCATCGGTTTGCGAAGTTGAATCGGATTATTCACCACAATTTTAATTTCTCTAGAATCCCACTCGATCAGCACTGTGATTAAACTTGGGGAAGCACTCGGCTCAACACCATGGACAACAGCATTTTCAAGTAAAGGCTGCAATGTTAAAGAAGGGATCTTCAGCATTCTCATGACGTCTTCGTCGGGAATATGCCACTCCACCTGCAAACGATCACCTAACCTCAACCCCTCAATCGCTAAATAACGCCGACACAAAACCACCTCATCATAGAGAGACACCTCACCAGTGGATTGTAAACTGGCACGGAATAATGCAGACAAATCCTCCACCACTACACCTGCACGGCGACTATCAATTTCGATGAGCGACAATAATGTATTCATAGAGTTAAACAAGAAATGCGGTCTAATTCTCGCCTGTAACGTGTCCAGTCGGGCAGATAGCTCAGCACGCTCACGCACGACCAGACGCTCACGCATATAGAGATAATGCAAGAAAACACCACCTGCAATCAATGTGAGCAATAAATGGCGTAACACACTCTGCCACATGCGTTCTGAGTCGTCTGGTAACACATGCATAAATACCAAAAGTTGATTCACGATCATGGTGTAGAACACCGCAATAAACCCCGCGATCGCCAAACAAACCAATGCTGCTCGAAGACGCTGCATTTTCACCAATTGAGGACGAAGACGATCTGCAACCAATGCGAAACTGACCGCAACCCAATTCATAAAAAACGAATAAATAAAAAGATCTTCCCATGAAAAGCCCTGTGAAGAACCGACAGGCACAAGCGCAGAAAAGAGTGCTAACAAATTGGTAATAATTAACAGTCGCACCAGCACATCTGTCTGCGAAAAACGCGGCAAAAAGAACGTATAGTCTTTATCAATATGAGCATGTGTCATGTGCGGCTTATTAACCTATTTGAGTTGACCTGTTTTAGAGTTGAGTTTGCTATACTTGCAATTATTTTGCGTTTGCGACCCGACGATGACTACACCAGTGAATACTCCTACTATGAATAGTAACACCTCTCATCACAATTCCACAGAATCACAAGCTGAATCGTCAGGCATGTGGGGCGGTCGTTTTACCGAAGCAACAGACGCTTTTGTTGCTGAATTTACCGCATCTGTGCAATTCGACCAACGTCTGTATCGCCAAGATATTCAAGGCTCGATCGCTCACGCCACTATGCTCGCCTCAGTTGGCGTACTGACCAATGCCGAGCGTGACGACATTATTCAAGGCTTAAACAATATTCTCGCTGACATTGAATCAGGCAACTTTGAATGGCGCATTGACCTTGAAGATGTTCACATGAATATTGAACATCGCTTGACCAACATGATCGGCATTACTGGTAAGAAACTTCATACAGGTCGCAGCCGTAACGATCAAGTCGCAACCGATATTCGCCTCTACTTGCGCGATGAAGTTGATCAATTGATTCAACTGTTGGCAAAACTTGAAAACGGCATTTTGACTTTAGCCAGTGCACATACTGACACGATCATGCCAGGCTTCACCCATTTGCAAACCGCACAGCCTGTGACCTTTGGTCATCATCTTTTAGCATGGTTTGAAATGCTGCTGCGTGATGGTGAGCGTTTGATTGACTTACGTCGTCGCGTCAATCGTTTGCCATTAGGCTCTGCGGCACTTGCGGGCACTACCTATCCGATTAACCGTGAATACACTGCTCAATTACTTGGCTTTGAAGCTGTTTGTGAGAACTCTCTGGATGCGGTGTCTGATCGTGATTTTGCAATTGAATTTAGCAGTGCTGCAGCACTGATCATGATGCATTTGTCACGCATCAGTGAAGAGTTAGTACTTTGGACATCAGCGCAATTCCGTTTTGTTCAGATTCCAGATCGCTTCTGTACTGGCTCATCAATCATGCCGCAGAAGAAAAATCCAGACGTGCCTGAGCTGATTCGTGGCAAAACGGGTCGCGTCTATGGTGATCTGATGAGCTTGCTCACCCTGATGAAAGGTCAACCACTGGCTTACAACAAGGACAATCAAGAAGACAAAGAACCTTTGTTTGATGCGATTGATACAGTGCGCGGTAGCCTGCTTGCTTTTGCCGATATGATTCCTGCGCTTGTGCCAAACATCGAAGTGATGAAAGAAGCTGCGCTGCGCGGTTTCTCGACGGCAACCGATTTGGCGGACTATCTGGTGAAGAAAAATATTCCATTCCGTGACGCGCATGAAATCGTTGGTAAAGCCGTTGCGCTCGGTGTGCGTGAAAATCGTGATTTGTCAGAATTATCGCTGGCTGAATTACAGCAATTCTCACCGCTGATTGCTGATGATGTATTTGTGGTGTTGACGTTGACAGGTTCAGTGGCTGCCCGCAATCACTTAGGTGGAACTGCGCCAAATCAAGTCAAAGCAGCGATTGGTCGGGCTGAAAGTCGATTGAAGGCATTGCTCGGATAAATCGATCTTAGGGAAATCATAGACCTTTGTATTCATGATGAAGGTCTATGTTTTATTCAAGGAATCTAGAATGAAAAACATCTATAAAAACAAAATTTTCCCAATCCTTTTAGATCATGTGATGCAGTTCGATGATTTCACCGCAGCTCGCAAAAAACTCCTATCACAAGTCTCTGGACATGTCGTTGAGATTGGATTCGGTACTGGACTTAATCTGCCGTTCTATGGTGATGGCGTATTAAGTCTGACATCTGTAGACCCAAATGAAAGCTTAAATCACCTTGCCAGTGAGCGTATTCAGCACGTCAAATTTCCAGTGACGCATCGCCAGCTGAGTGCCGAGCATTTGCCATTTGATGACAACTCAATTGATGTCGTTGTATCCACTTGGACGCTATGTAGCATTCCTGATGTTGAAATGGCACTCGCTGAAATTAAACGAGTTTTAAAACCTAATGGTTCATTTTATTTTGTAGAGCATGGACTATCGCCAAATCCAAAACTCGCCAAGTGGCAAGATCGTCTAACGCCAGTACAAAAAGTGATTGGCGACGGTTGTCATCTTAACCGCGACATGAAACAACTGATTACACAAAGTGGTTTAACGATAGTTCAGTGTGAGCAATTTAATGCATCGAAATTACCGAGTTTAATGTCCTGGATGACGCTTGGAGAGGCGAAGAAATAGTAATCAAAAGATATAATTACTCATTAAGGAATCATATCTCTTGAATGGGTGCGCGATGCACACCCTATGTGATTTGTTGAAAATTCTTAGGGTGCGCACTGCGCACCAACTTACTCAGAACAACCTAATTTGAACTCACCAAATCCCACACAGCAATCGGCTCATACTCCGATCCATCAGGACTCAAATGAGATCGCACCAACGCCAGCCGATCCGCTCGCCAATCGATCGCAGGCCAAATCGGCAATGCCGCTTCACGGCGTTTCAATTTACGTGCAAGTGTCACATGAGGTTTGAATCGCTGTTTTTCGATAGCGAAACCAGCCATCTGCAAACCTGTCCCCAAATGCCCCGCCAAACGTGTTAATGCCGCAGGCTGAATACTTGGACGTAAACACGCCAAATCCGCCTTACCCCAGCATTCAATCTGATTAAAATGTAAATCTATCGGTTCACTTGCCACATCAGCACCCAATCGGCAAAGCATACCGACACGGTCAGCCGCAATATCGCCCAAAAATTGCAAAGTTAAATGTAAATTGGCAGCAGGTTGAGGCTTACCACCGAGCGTGGTCAATATCGGACTTGTGGCGTAAATCCATTCCATTTGAGTTACTGAATCGGGCCACAATGCAAAGAATAATCGCATGATGATTGTGTCTAGTAAAAAAGGAGTTCTAGACGACCTAAAGCCGCATTATGGCATGATTGAGTGCAAAATTCAGATCATCGAATGTGGCTATAATTGAAGCGACGTTATCAGGAGGCTGCGACATCTTCAGCATGTTTTACAGTCACATGCTTTAACCGGTTGGCATAACGCTGTGCCAATACCGCACAAACCATCAACTGTAACTGATGAAACAACATCAATGGCAATACCAACATGCCAATTGGATGCCCTACAAATAAAACTTTTGCCATTGGAATACCGCTGGCGAGGCTTTTTTTAGAGCCACAAAAAACAATCGTGATCTCGTCTTCTTTATTGAAGCCCAGCAAACGACTGCCAAATGTGGTGATCAACATCATGATCGCCAACAGAATCGCAGAAACGATTGCCACACCAAGCAATGCAGGCAAAGGCAATTGATGCCACAAGCCTTCGTTGATCGCTTCACTAAAGGCTGTATAAACCACCAAAAGAATCGATCCTTGATCGACAATTTTGACCAAAATAGGATGACGTTGAATCCAGCTATAAATCCAGCGACGCGCAATCTGCCCCGCAATAAAAGGAATCAGCAACAACTCAATAATCTGCATCACTGCCGAACCAGAATCAATTCCTCCCGCCCCTGAATGCGGCATGACCAGCAAACCAACCAGTAGCGGCGTGATAAAAATTCCGATCAAACTTGATGCTGAGGCACTACAGACAGCGGCAGGAATATTGCCATGTGCGACGGAGGTGAATGCAATCGACGATTGCACAGTAGACGGCAACACACAAATATAAAGAATTCCAAGGTATAACGCAGGTGTCACCAAAGGTTCCAATACAGGATGCAACACAACGCCTAAGACCGGAAATAACACAAAAGTTGCAGCTAAAACCGTCAGATGCAAACGCCAATGCGTCAATCCTGCCAACGCTGCTTCACGAGATAGTTTTGCACCATGCAAAAAAAACAGCAAACTAATTGCCACATTGGTCAGTTGATTAAAACCCGCAGCAACAACGCCCCGACACGGCAGAATACTTGCCAGTACCACACATGTAATCAACATTAACGTGAAATTATCAGGTAAAAACCGTGGTCGCTTCATTAATTATTCCAAACCAATCTTACAAACCAAATGTGCAAACAACCATTCAAAAATTACGACCATTCGACACGCGGCACATCTAAAGATTGCCCTGTGATCCCTTTGCTATCCCCACCAATAAGATATAAATACGCAGGCATAATTTGTTCTGGCGTTGGCAAGGTCTGCGGATTTTCCTGAGGAAAAGCCGAAGCACGCATACTCGTGCGCGTTGCCCCAGGATTCAGGCAATTAAAACGAATATTCGAAGTATGAGATAACTCACTTGACAACATCGAACTTAGACCTTCAATGCCTTGCTTTGAGATCGCATATGCCCCCCAATTTGCCCGAACTTTACGCCCAACACTACTGGTGGTAAAAATCACCGACGCATCATCAGACTGACTTAATAAAGGCAATAACGCCTGAGTCAGTTGAAAAGGCGCACGTAAATTGACACTCATCACCTCGTCCCATATTTCAGGATCATAGGACTCCAGCGGCATGATTGGACCAAGTAATGCAGCATTATGCAAAACGCCATCTAAGCGACCTTCTTTCTTCTCAATGGTGCGGAGCAACGATAAATAATCATCGAGTTTGGCATGAGATAGATTGAGAGGCAAAAGCGCAGGCTCAGGACTACCCTGCTGAACAATCTCATCATAAACAGCTTCGAGTTTGCCGAGCGTCCGCCCAAGTAATAAAACCGTTGCACCATGTTTTGCATAGGCCAACGCCGCAGCGCGGCCAATCCCATCACCAGCACCCGTCACCAGAATCACGCGATTTTTCAGCAGATCTGGAGCAGCTTGATAGGTCGATAAATCTATAGGGAGATACATCACATATTCCTTTTTAATCAGTTTAATCTTGCAAATCAAATATGAAATACATCAAAACTTATACTGCTACAGAATATAAAAACCTTTTGACATCCTCATGAATCTCATCGCGCACCAATTCACGATAACAAAATCAAATGTTTAGCAAAGCTTTGAGCTCTATCGGTTGCTGGATAATAAAATCTGCGCGCCAACTCGCCAAATCAGCCGCAAGCTCTGGGGTTAAGTACCCGTAGGCCGCAAGTACAGTTTTCATCCCTGCCGCACGTCCTGCATCAATATCCCGAGGATGATCACCAACGTAAACAATATGTTCAGGGTTAATCCCTATCTTGCTGGCGGCTAAATACATGGGCTCAGGATCAGGTTTGGTATGTTTCACATCATCAGGACACACCAACACTGCACAACGTCGACTTAAATCCAATGCATCCAGCAAAGCTACTGACAGACTACGCGGTTTATTGGTCACGATCCCCCATGGAATCCGCCGCGCTTCAAGGTCTCGTAACACTTCATCCATACCAACAAACAAGGTGGTATCGACTGCAATATTTGCTGCATATCGCTTTAAGAATTCATTGCGATAACCCATTAACTCAGGACTGTCATCACTCAGCTCTGGATGAAATAGGCGCACCATCGCCTTAGATCCTTCTGACACTTGGACTCGAATAAGATCATCTGAAATCGGTTCGACATTCGCCTCAACACAAAGCTCTTTAATAATTCTCACAAAATCTGGTGCGGTATCAATCAACGTCCCATCCAGATCAAACAACACCGCTTCAATACGACTCAATCCATTCATTGCATCACTTCACTGTACAATTTTGCGAGTAGATAGCATGTAGTTCACATCGACATTCGGTGCCAACCAGTAATGCTGCGTCAATGGATTAAAGTGCAAGCCCGTCATTTCTTGTAACGTCAGATTGGCATCGCGAGCAAAACCGACCAACTCAGATGGACGAATAAATTTCTTATAATCATGCGTCCCGCGTGGCAACATCCGCAGCACATATTCAGCACCAATAATCGCAAATAAATAAGACTTCGGATTGCGATTAATCGTTGAAAAAAATACATGACCATTCGGCTTCACAAGACGCATACAGGCACGAACAATTGAAGACGGATCAGGTACATGTTCCAGCATTTCCATGCAGGTCACGACATCAAATTGTTCTGGCATTTGTTCGGCTAACTCCTCGACCGGAATCTGACGATACTCAATGCCTTGGACGTTATTTTGTTCAGCATGTAAACGCCCCACTGACAATGGCGCAAGCCCCATATCAATACCCAACACATTCGCACCACGTCGTGCCATCGATTCTGCCAGAATACCACCGCCGCAGCCCACATCCAGTACACGCTTGCCAGCTAAACCTGTTGCCGCATCTACGCGATCACTAATCCAATTCAGGCGCAAAGGGTTGATCTGGTGTAATGGACGAAATTCAGAGTTTGGATCCCACCATTTCGAAGCCAGAGCTTCAAACTTGGCAATTTCTTGGTCATCGACGTTTTGTGCTTTGTTCTGAGCATTGCCGGATGTTGAATCTTTTGCAGCTTCTAAAGTCATGATCTGTAAACTCTTCCTACGTCTTAAATATTTGATTCGTTACTAGAGCGAAAATGTGAATTGTTTCGTTTAATAATAAAAGTAATGGATATCGCTAAGTGTAAAACAAAAAACACCTGAACAAACCTGTTCTCTTCAAACTTCCTCCACAGATTCACACTCTCTGCTCAGAAATTCACAGACACACTACTGAAATTTTCTGATGATTGCCCTATGTTACGCTTGTAAATCAGTTGACGATACGTTGCAATATGAGCGCTGAAGCGTTTGCAACCGCATGTTTCCAGTTTCTGTACTATTTCTGCCGTCATCCCAGTATTCAAAAACCAAGGATGTAAAGGATATTTCATGACTATCTCGTTAAGCCGCACGTTCAAAAGCACACTGTTTGCCGCAATCGCAGCACTCACATTTTCTAGCGTTTCAAGCATCGCAAATGCCGCAGACAATTATGTCGCGGGCAAAGACTACCGAGTAATTACTAAACCAGGTCCACTAGACAAACCGAGCCAAATCGAAGTTCGTGAATTCTTTTGGTACGGTTGCCCACATTGCTTCCGTCTGGATCCATTCGTGACCCAATGGCTGAAAACCAAGCCAGCAGATGTCAACTTTGTCCGCACACCAGCCGCAATGAATCCAGTCTGGGAACAAAACGCGCGTGGTTTCTATGCAGTTGACTTACTCGGCAAGCAAACTGAAGCAATCCATCATGCACTATTCACCACAATTCATGATCCATTGAATCCGAAACAAATTTTCGATCAAGCATCATTAGCTTCCTTTTATGGTAGCCAAGGCATTGATGTAAATAAATTCAACGGTCTCTACAACTCATTTGCTGTCAGCGGAAAAATTGCTGAATCCAAAAAACTCGCAATGCAATACCAACTTGAAGGTGTTCCTGCATTGGTGGTCGATGGCAAATATGTCGTCAGTGGTGAAAACGGCGATGCATTGAAAGTCGTAAACTTCCTGATCGAGAAAGAACGTAAAGCTGGTGCAGTGAAAAAATAAATTCACCATAACCGCAAAAAAAAGCCGCTAACAGAAATGTAAGCGGCTTTTTTTAATTTACAGCAATTTTTTTAAGGATGAAATTAATCTATACAATCAGCGCAAAAGGCGATGTCACAATTATTATTTATTAAAAATTTATTTCAACAACTTGGACTCAGGCTTACTATGCCAATTCGAAACACCACGATTGAGTAACTGTGCTTGGCGAGTTGCGCGCTGAATCAACTGCTCTTGTTGTTCTGCTAAAGGCGTTTCTTCATCAAACAACGGTAATGTAATCCAAGTCATCGCCCAAGAAAACGACAAATTGACCAGAATCTCGGACACAATACTGAGGTCTTGCAGTTCAAGAGATTTAAAAGCTGGTAGTTTTTGTAAGTCTTCCGCCATATCCACTGAAAAAAAACGCACTTCTTTATCAATCGCACGGCGTACAAC
>Ga0209023_10008813_pt1 | contig 10034 bp, 9 predicted proteins | sample LakOneMetagenome_FD_187468 | JGI IMG/M metagenome (GOLD analysis project Ga0209023, IMG submission 187468) | Freshwater and sediment microbial communities from Lake Erie, Canada (SPAdes) (version 2) | ecosystem: Environmental > Aquatic > Freshwater > Lentic | place: Lake Erie, Canada | collected... | reverse complement strand
ATTATTTCTCTTTAAACTCCCTGAAAACGCCCCTTCAGACTTTGTCTGGCAACTTGTCCAAAAAATTCGTGCGTCTAACGAACAACCGATTCAGCCGTTTAACCAAGTTCTAAATGGTTATTTCTGGGATAAAGACCATGAGTTTGATATTGATCAACACTTCAGACATATTTCCTTGCCAAAACCTGGGCGCGTTCGTGAACTCTTGACCTACGTTTCACAAGAACACTCCGCTCTACTTGATCGTGCAAAACCACTCTGGGAATGCCATGTCATCGAAGGGATTGAAGGTGATCGTTTTGCAATGTACATGAAAATGCATCACGCTTTGACTGACGGTGTTGGTGGCATGAAATTAGTGCAACGTGCGCTATCAACCGATCCTAACGATGAAGGCACAACGCCACTTTGGGCAGTCAAAAGCCCACGTCATAAAAAAGCAGGGATTACGCTCAGTAAAACCACTCAATTTTTTAATACGGTCGCTAAACAAATTCAAATCGCACCAAATGTCACACGTGAAGTCTACACCTCTATTACGCACCGTAAAGACCCAAACTACGTTTCAGTCTTTCAAGCACCACGCAGCATCATTAACCAACCTGTTTCCGCATCACGCCGCTTTGCTGCTCAGTCTTATGACTTAGAGCGTCTACGCACGATTGCCAAGAAACTTTCAGTCTATTTAGGCGAAAAAGTCACCCTCAATGACATCGTCTTGGCAATTTGTTCTGGTGCAATGCGTGCTTATCTAAGCAACCAAAATGCGCTACCAGCAAAACCTCTAGTTGCAATGGTTCCAATCTCATTGCGCCAAGAAGGTGATGACCGTGGTAATGCGATTGCGATGATTCTTGCAAACTTAGCTACTCATCTCAACGATCCATTAGAACGCCTAACCACAATTCGTAATAGCGTACTGAATTCTAAAGATCGTATGAGTCGCATGACTCCTGAAGAAATTCTGAACTACACGGGCATTGTCTTTTCGCTAGCAGGACTCAATCTAGTCACAGGAGCTGCGCCAAAAATTCAAGCATTCAACATCGTCATTTCTAACGTACCTGGGCCGAAAGAAACACTATATTGGAACGGTGCGATGCTTGATGCACTCTATCCAGTGTCAATTGTCATGGATGGTCAGGCAACCAACATTACACTCACCAGCTATCGTGATAAGTTAGAAGTCGGCATCATTGCATGCCGTAAAACATTGCCAAGCATCCAAAGTTTACTTGGACTATTGGAATATGAAATCGTTATTTTGGAACGCCTCACTGCGGATATTCCACTCGAAGGCTAAGCGAAAAGAATCTGAGAGTAAATTAGCACGCATAATCGTGAAATATCATGAAAATATTGCAGCAATATTTAATTTTTTTTGCTATTATGCGCGCCAAGCTACAACTGCCAGGAATCCCCCAATGAGAGCTGATATTCATCCGGACTATCGTCCAGTATTGTTTCACGATACAACTGCTGACAAATTCTTTCTGATCGGTTCAACCGTAAAGACTTCAAAAACCCATACTCATACTGATGGCGAAACCTATCCATATGTTTCTTTGGATATTTCAAGTGCATCACATCCATTCTACACTGGCGAAACACGTCAGATGAAGACAGAAGGTCGCGTCGCAAGCTTCAACAAACGCTTTGGTCGTTTTGGTAAGAAAGGCGCTGCTGAATAATCAAATTCGCGTCAGTTACGCGTATTGATCATCAAAAAACTGGATACCTCAAAAGGATCCAGTTTTTTTACGTCTATTATCCCAATACTCCGACCAGCGGCAAATAATCAACGAGATCTCCCTCAGTAACAATCTGCCCCACATTAATAACAGCAAAGCCATCTGCCCAACTCGCCGACATTAACGCACCACTACTTTGAGTAGGATGTGGAGTTAATTGCCCGTCAACTAACTGAACGCGTACATATTCTCTGCGTCCTTGAGCTTTAGATCGCTTGAAACCAGCAGGAACTTTGATCGCCTGAGGAACAAGTCGCGTTCGTTGACCTTGCAAAGACTTAAGATACGGCAAGACCACAATAAGAAAAGTGACCCAAACTGACTGTGGGTTACCAGGTAATCCAATCAGAGGAATCATTTTTGCTTGACTAGAAAGCACCTCTCCCCATACAAGTGGCTTCCCCGGTTTAATTGCGATTTTCCAGTGTTCTATTCGACCAATTTGTGTCAAAACATCTTTTAAATGATCCGCATCACCGACTGACGCACCGCCTGTCGTTAAGATTAAATCACTATCAGATGCAGCTAGCTTTAAAACTTCTTTTAATTTTTCAGGTTGATCCGGAACTTGCTCCACGCGCACAATTCGTACATGTAACACTTTCAACAAAGCAACCAACAAAGGATTATTACTATTATAGATCTGCCCATCCACTAAAGGCTTTCCGAGAGTCACTAACTCGTCACCTGTCGCAATCACACTCACTCGCAATTGCCAATACACTTGTACACGTTCAATGCCTAAACTTGCAAGTAAACCTATCTCTGCCGCACCAATCCTTGTCCCAATTGGAAATACAGTTGCTCCTTTTGCGATATCTTGTCCTGCACGACGAATATTGTCATGGAGTTTTGGCTGTGCATGGATCAGGATATTTGATGTATCACCCGCATTATTACATGTAACGTTTTCTTGCATAATTACCGTATCAGCACCTTGTGGAATCGGTGCACCAGTCAAAATACGTACAGCAGTATTCGGCTGAAGATTGCAAGAAGCTTGACCCGCTAGGCTAATTTGGCTGACAGGAAATTCTTTTTCTAGCAAATCCGATTGCCAAGCCAAAGCATAACCATCCATCGCACTATTATCAAATGGAGGAACATTAATCGTTGAAATGATTGGTGTAGATAGCACACGTCCTAACGCATCACCAATCAAGCAGAATTCAGTTTCAAGTGAAATTTGTTGAGCATGTTCGATGAGACGGCAAACGAGTTGATCAACCGGTAATAACGAAGACTGAGAAGACATGATTAGGATTTTTGCTATAAAATTGGATTATAGCGAAATTAAAATATTTTTTTAAAATGAATCTTATTTTTATATTCGCGGCTCAACTACGCATTGCGTAGCGAGCGACAATAAGCTTTTTAGCGTTACTTGCTGATTGATACGGGCTAGACCTGAACATCAAACTGGCAGCAAAAGCCGAACTTATGCCGCAGCTTGATTACAGCAACGTTTTTTTAGTGATGCAAAGGCGTTCAGGATCATTGTTTCTGTGATCTCAATTTCGCGACCTTGTTCATCAACCAGATTACATACACCATATGCCTGCATATGAGCCATGCCAAGTTGGGCACTATGGTTCGAATTTGTTTGAACTGACTGTTGCATGATGCTCTCCAAATACTTTTAGAAAAACTAAAATCAGTTTTTCCGCTTGAGTTCAGTATAGGAGAGATTATTAAAAGTACACCATGTTTTCGCGTCAAACCTGTAACAGACTATAATAGTTGATAATAATTCCCAACTGCACTTATTCAAAAACACATCACAAAGCGCAATCAAAAATATCAAACTAAAACAATATCATACTGCTCTTGCGTATAAAGACTTTCAGCTTGAAATTTAATTACCCGATCAATAAAATGCTCCAAATCCGCAACCGCTGCTGCTTCTGTCGATAATAATTTATCAATTATTGCAATACTTGCAACAACTGTATAACCGCTAGGTGCTTGATAAGCACGCGCATATCGCATGATTTCACGGAAAATTTCATAGCAAATTGTATCGGCGCTTTTAACATAACCACGTCCTTGGCAAGTCGGACACATTTCACAAAGTAAATGCTCTAAAGACTCACGCGTCCGTTTACGCGTCATTTCCACTAAACCAAGCTCGGAAACCTGAGTAATCTTAGTTTTGGCATGATCACGTTCCAGCATTTTTTCAAGCGATGCCAACACATCACTTTTATGCGCTTCTTCTTGCATGTCGATAAAATCAATAATGATAATACCACCCAAATTACGCAAGCGAAGTTGACGCGCAATTACATGCGTCGCCTCTAAATTTGTTTTAAATACAATATCTTCAAGGTTGCGTCCATTCACAAATGAGCCAGTATTCACATCAATCGTGGTCATGGCTTCGGTTTGATCAATCATCAAGTAACCACCTGACTTCAGATCCACTCTCGCTTGTAATGCACGTTGTAAGTCTTCCTCAACATTGTGCAAATCAAACAGAGGTCTTTCACCTGGATAATGACTAATACGATCAGCAACAACGGGAACAAACTCAGTCGCAAACTCTGTAATCTTAGCGAACGACTCACGCGAATCAACATAGATTTTCGCGGTTTCTTCATTCGCTAAATCACGAATAATACGCTCAGGAAGTGGTAATTCAGAATAAATCAGTGCCGTAGTGGCGGTTGTACGACGTTCTTGTACATGTTTCCACAATTGAGTGAGATAACGCATATCACGCTCAATATCTGCTTCACTGACTCCTTCAGCGGCAGTTCTAACAATAATGCCTCCCGGCAAATCAGACTTAAGCTGAATCGCTTCGATCATATTTTTTAAGCGATCACGTTCTTCACTTTGCTCAATACGCTGACTCACACCAATATGCTGACCATAAGGCATCAACACCAGATAACGCGATGGAATTGATAAATCAGTCGTCAAGCGAGCACCTTTGCTGCCCAACATATCCTTCATTACTTGTACAGTAATCTGCTGACCCGCATGAAGTAGATCAAAAATATTCGGCACAGGTTGATTGCGTGGCCACACCATATCATTGACGTGCAGAAATGCTGTACGACTCAAGCCTATTTCAACAAATGCAGCCTGCATCCCCGGAAGTACACGCACAACCTTTCCGTTATAAATATTTCCGACTAGATCACGTCGTGTTGTTCGTTCAACAAACAACTCCTGCGCGCTACCATTTTCGACTAATGCAACACGACACTCCATGGGTGTGACATTAATCAGAATTTCTTGAGTCATCACGTTTTATACCTAATCCAGAGAATACAATTTTGATAGCAGCAAACAGCAACTGCAGACGTAATCCATCAATCTTTTTCAATTTTGAGCTGTAATCGCTTTGATCAACTCCACAGTTTCGACCAAAGGTAATCCCACAACATTACTATAACTACCATGAATTCGAGGAATAAATACTGCTCCCAACCCCTGTATCGCGTAGCCACCTGCTTTTCCAATCGGCTCACCACTATCCCAATAATTTTGCATCTGCTCGTATGTTAATGGCAAAAATTCAACATCTGTTTGCACCACAGTCGTTTTTATACCACCCAAAAATGCAACTGCCACGCCTGTCATCACTTGATGAGTACGACCAGAGAGTAAACTCCACATTGCAAAAGCATCATTTCGATTCGCAGGTTTTCCTAAAATATAACCATCGATTGTGACGGTAGTATCTGCTGCAATGATGATCGTCTGTTCTGAGAAATTACAAACTGCTGCTAAAGCCTTCTCTTGAGCAAGACGAACTACATAATCCGAAGGGATCTCACCCGTCACAATGGACTCATCAATATCAATAGCAACCGTCGTAAATTGCATACCAACTTGTTCAAGTAGCTCTTTACGACGTGGTGAGGTTGACGCTAAAACAACTTGTAAATGTGCAAATGGGAATAATTGTTTTTTTTCACTTGTTAAATGATGACTTTTAGCGACTAGATCCTGATGCATCAACTACTTCTCCAGCGCTTAAGAAAAAAACAAATAATCGGCCAAACTAATATGCTAGGAATCAATGGACTCCAAAACCAAAGCGGCACGATATTCCCTGTCATTCGTTGATATAAAAAAAATAAGACTAAATTGAGAAAGACGACAATCGCGGCAATAATCCAATGACTTAAAAATGTCAAAATACGTCGATTACGAGTTAAAAACCTTGCCAAAAAAGTTAACAATACAAAAACAAATGCATGTGTTCCTAAATGACTACCTAACAATAAGTCAGTGATCACGCCCATAAAAAATGCAAACCACACACCACACCATTTTGGTTGATGCATCACCCAAAACAAAGTGGTTAGCATCATGAATTCAGGCCGCCAAATATTCAAAGATGGCGAAATTGGGTACGCAATCAGGATAGAGGCAACAATGATACTGATCGGAATCGGTAACATTGGATCAGGTTTAATTAATGCCCGAGAATCTGAAATGGAGGACGAAGCATTACTGCGCGGCATATTGCGTCCTCGCATCTGAAGATTGAGAAGTTGCAGATTTCTTGCTATCAGCATCAAGATTTGGCTGTTCTTTTGCAAGCGGTGCAGAGAACAACAAAACCACATGGTGACCACCCTCAAGTTGAGAAAGCGGTTTAATGGTAATATCTGCAAACTCACTATTGCCATGGTGCTGAATTGCAGAGATAACACCCACTGGATAACCTGCTGGAAAACGCTCCCCCAAACCAGATGTAAAAACACGGTCACCGACCTTCACATCCGCAGTATTTGGCACATATTCCAAACTTAATCGCCCACTATCACCCGTACCCGCAGCAATGCCTCTCATACCAGTCCGCTCGATACGAACCGAAACGGCATTTTCTTTATCAGCAATAAGAAGAATTCTGGCACTATGCGCAGAAACGTCCAGAACTTGCCCAACCACACCTTTATCATCGAGCACCATCTGACCGACGAACACACCATCTGTCAAACCACGATTAATGACTAAAATAAACCTTAACGGATCAGGATCAGTACCAATAATTTCACTAATCATCATACGCCCATCAATAATCAATGGTGTATTGAGTAATCCTCGCAAACGTGTGTTCTCGGCAGAGAGTTCTGCTAGTTTTTGAAGGCGGACATTATTTTGGAGACGCTCGGCTTTAAGCGCGGAATTTTCTCGACGCAACATTTCTTCAGATTGAGCTTGTTCACTTAACCAATCGCCAGATAAAACTGGATAACTGGCAAAAACATACAATGGATCAAATGCTGCACGTGTTAAACGTCGAGCAGGATCAAACCAATCTGGATGCTGCCAATCAGCAACAATTAGAACAAGCGAAGTGATAATCGCCAGCACTACGGGGCGAAAAGACTGAATATCGCGGGCAAAAATATTCTGTTCCAACGACAATCCGCCTCATCATTTATTAGAAGCTGATTCGCATGATACGAATCAGCAAAACAAAAATTAATCGACTAATTAACCCACAAACAACATGTCATAGTTCGGATTATCAAAATGCTCAAGCACTTTACCACCACCACGAGTCACGCAAGTGAGTGGGTCTTCCGCTACGACAACAGGTAAGCCCGTTTCGCGAGATAATAATTTATCTAAATTACGCAATAATGCACCGCCACCAGTCAATACAATTCCACGCTCTGAAATATCCGCAGAAAGTTCTGGAGGGGTCTGTTCCAATGCTGTTTTAACCGCACTGACGATCGCAGCCAATGGGTCAGCCAATGCAGTAAGCACTTCGTTTGATTTCACTATAAAAGAACGTGGTACACCTTCTGCCAAGTGACGACCACGAACTTCGATTTCACGAATTTCGCCATCAGCATCAGGGAATGCCATACCAATGTTTTGTTTAATCCGTTCCGCAGTTGTCTCACCGATGATGCAACCATGTTCTTTGCGAACAAAGTTCACAATACATTCATCAAACAAATCACCGCCAACGCGTAAAGAATCTGAATACACTGCACCAGATAATGAAATAATTGCAATTTCAGTTGTACCGCCACCGATATCTACCACCATTGAGCCAAGCGCTTGTTCTACAGGCATACCTGCACCAATTGCAGCAGCCATAGGCTCTTCGATCAAACGAACATCGCGAGCACCAGCTTGCAATACAGCTTCACGAATTGCACGACGTTCAACCAAGGTTGATTTACATGGCACACACACCACGATACGTGGAGTTGGTGGAATTAAACGGCGCTCATGCACTTTATGAATAAAGAACTGGAGCATTGTTTCTGTGACTTCAAAATCAGCGATCACGCCATCTTTTAACGGACGAATTGCCGAAATATTTGCAGGTGTACGACCGAGCATTTGCTTGGCATCAAGACCCACCGCTGCAACGGTTTTATGATGTCCAGCATGGCGAATGGCAACCACAGTAGGTTCGTTCAGCACGATACCTTTGCCTGGCGCATAGATCAGGGTATTTGCAGTGCCAAGGTCAATGGCTAAATCAGTCGAAAACAAACCAAACAGACGCTTAAGAATCACAGGATATTCCAGAAAAAATAGGGGCAAATGAGCAAGGTCGCAACTTTAACCAAAACGACGACTTTGAACAAGACGTGACTTGTGAACGCGTCCAACAATATGCTCTTTTTTTAGCATATTGTTACGATCTTTTTCTGATTAATTGTTGAGATGACTTAAATCTATACACGAGCATATTTTTATCAACTATTTCACCAAAAAAATACCTAAACTTGCCCAAACAGCCTGCTAATTCAAGCATAATAACGCCCATTTCGTGTTTAGATCATTTTACTAAAAATGAGCTAACGTCGCTAAAGACACTTTAATTTGTTTGTTTACCGAGGATCGTATGACCGATTCAAGCAGCGCTCTGAGCGCAACCGACATTAACAAAATCGCAAAACTTGCTCATCTGCAAATCACCGATGACGAATGCCAACGTTATGCCGCGAGTCTAAATAATATTTTATCGATGATGGATCATCTGAAAACCGTCGATACGACTGGCATTGAACCGCTCAAAAGCCCTTTTGATATTGCTCAACCACTGCGCGATGATGTTCCGACCGAACCGAATCGTCGCGAAGCCTATCAAGCTGTTGCTCCTGCAACGCAAGATGGTTTGTACTTAGTGCCCAAAGTAATTGAATAAAATTACGTCAAAAGCGTGCCTCTTGAAATTATTTAAATAAATATGACGAATAAGTTATGACCGAACTACACAAAGAGCTACATCACTTAAGTATTCGAGAATTGTCGACTGGACTTGCTAGTAAACAATTCTCATCACTGGAACTGACCCAACATTATCTAGCTCGAATTGATCGTATCGATGCACAGGTCAACAGCTTTATTAGCGTGACTCACGAATCCGCGCTCGCTAACGCAAAACTTGCAGATCAAACGCGTGCAAATGGCACAGCAGGTTTACTCACAGGTATTCCAATTGCCCATAAAGACATTTTTTGCACCCAAGGAGTGAAAACTTCTTGTGGATCAAAAATGCTCGATAATTTCATTTCGCCCTACAACGCAACGGTCATCGAACAATGTAACAACGCAGGTCTGGTCATGTTGGGTAAAACCAACATGGACGAGTTTGCAATGGGTTCAAGCAGTGAAAGCTCGTTCTATGGCGCAACTCATAACCCATGGCAGCTTGGGCGTGTTCCCGGTGGTTCATCAGGGGGTTCGGCTGCCGCTGTCGCTGCTGATCTTGCACCCTTTGCAACTGCAACTGATACTGGTGGTTCGATTCGCCAGCCTGCGGCCTTCTGCGGATTAACAGGTTTAAAACCAACTTATGGTCGTGTATCACGCTTTGGCATGATCGCTTATGCATCAAGTCTCGATCAAGGCGGCCCTATTGGCCGTAGCGCAGAAGATTGTGCGTACTTAATGCAAGTCATGGCTGGACATGATGCCAAAGACTCAACCAGCGTCAATCATCCTGTTGAAGATTATGTGGCTGGTTTAGCAGCAACCAATGCGAACAAACCACTACAAGGTTTACGCATCGGTTTACCGCATGAATATCTCAAAGATGGTTTGGACGCAGATGTCAAAGCCCGCGTTGAAGAGGCGTTAAAAGTTCTCGAAAACTTAGGCGCAACTTTAGTCTGGATTAACCTCACCACGACCGATTCAGCGATTCCTGCCTATTACTTGATTGCGCCAGCCGAAGCATCGAGCAACCTTTCACGCTACGACGGTGTGCGCTTTGGTCATCGCTGTGAAAATCCAAAAGACTTAATGGATTTATACACACGCTCACGCACCGAAGGTTTTGGATTT
>Ga0209023_10008812_pt1 | contig 10035 bp, 10 predicted proteins | sample LakOneMetagenome_FD_187468 | JGI IMG/M metagenome (GOLD analysis project Ga0209023, IMG submission 187468) | Freshwater and sediment microbial communities from Lake Erie, Canada (SPAdes) (version 2) | ecosystem: Environmental > Aquatic > Freshwater > Lentic | place: Lake Erie, Canada... | reverse complement strand
CTTCCCGATATCGATGGTTTCGAGGAGCGGGGTCGCGGCGCGATCGATCTGCGGCCCGGCATCCCTGACCTCGCATCGATTCCCTACGACGAGTGGCGCAGCAGCGCGGTCCGAAAGCTCCGGACGCTGAAAGCCAAGGTTGGCGATTACGGTTCGCCCGAAGGCGATCCCGATCTGCGCCGGTCGATCGCAGCTTATATAGCGCGGTCGCGCGGAGTTTTTGCATCGCCGGACAACATTATCGTTACCGCCGGGGCGCAGCAGGCGTTCGACCTGATCACCCGGATCCTCATTCCGGAAGGAACCAAGGTCGCCGTCGAAGAGCCAGGCTACATTCCCGTGATCCAGACGCTCCGCGCCGCCGGCGCAGAAATATGTCCGGTTGCGGTCGACGACGACGGGTTGATCGTCCGCGAGATTCCGGACGGGGTCAAAGCGATCTACGTCACGCCTTCGCACCAGTTTCCGCTCGGCGTCACGATGTCGCAGGTTCGGCGCCGGGAACTCGTCGAATGGGCCGATGCAGTCAACGGGTTTATCATCGAGGACGATTACGACAGCGAATACCTCTATTCGCAGAACGCCTCGCCCGCGCTGCACTCATCGGTCGACACCGACCGGGTCCTCTACGTCGGCACCTTTTCCAAGAACCTCATGCCCGGCATCAGGCTCGGCTATCTGGTCGTCCCCGAAGTGCTCCGGCGGGTGTTCTCGAACGCGCGCTTTCTAGTCGACCGGCACTCGGACAACATGGCCCAATCGGTGCTCGCCGAGTTCATGAGCAGCGGCATGTTCAACCGCCACGTTACGAAGATGCGCAAGATCTACGCATCGCGCCATGCCGTGCTGCAGGCCGCCAGGGACGACTTCGCCGCGGTCGGCGCAAGGCTGCTGCCTAGCCAGTTCGGCCTTCACGCATGTCTGAGACTGCCGGACGGGACAGACGAGGACGCACTGATCGCTGCCGCCATCCAACGCTCTGTCGGGCTTCACGGGTTGAAGCGCACTTTTGCCAAGCTTCCTGAATTTCCCGGGCTGATCATCGGCTTCGGCAATGTCCCCGAACATAGCCTGATCGAGGCAATCAGGCGGCTCGTACCCCTTATTCAGGCACGCTGACCTAGAGAGCTATTGGCGCAGATTCAGCCAAAAGATTGAACGCACTGCGGACAGGAAATGTCAGGCGGTTCGGATTCATCTTCTTAGTGGTTCTTTCGCCTGCCGCCGGCTGCGACCATCCTGCCATGGCACGAAGTTTCAATCCATGACGCGGAGGTTCTGAATGTCGGTGGCCAATGGCGATGACCTGGAAATCACATCGCGAACGAGAGTGCATCGCTTTCCCCAAAGGGGGAAATACGATCTCGAGACGATTTATGGCATCCTCGATATGTCTCCGATGGCGCATATCAGCTTCATCAAGGATGGTATGCCTGCCTTGCTGCCGATGACATTCTGGCGGGTCGACGATGTCATTTATTTCCACGGTGCGGCCAAAAACCGGATGTTCGGATCGTTTGATGGGCTGCCATCGATCTGTTTCACCGCCACGCTTCTCGACGGGTTTGTCGCGGCACGCGATGCACTCCATCATTCGCTCAACTATCGTTGTGTGATCGCTTACGGTGAGGCCGAGGAGGTTACCGATCCGACCGAAAAACTGCAGGGTTTGAAGAACCTTGTCGATCGCTTCTATCCTGATCGGTGGAACAGGATTCAGCCGCCGTCACAAAGCGAATTCGAACGCGTGACGATGTACAAGTTTCAACTCAAGGAAGCTTCGGCCAAGATCGCTGCCGAAGAGGCACCATACCCAGACTTCACCGACGTCAAGGTCTGGTCCGGCATCATTCCGGTGGGCCTGCGCATGGGAGAGCCCGTGTTTGCGCCCGGCATCGATCCGGCATCGGTTCCCCCGCAGGACTTCTCCAACATCGAATATGTGACCGGCAAGCGCACCATCGATGCGGGCTCCTTTGATGCCCCGGCCGCCAAGCCCGGGCACGCAGCAGACTCCGAAGATCGCGTTCCAGGACCGGCTTTCGCATTTTATTCGCCGCCTCTGGGTGGGCAGATCGAAACCGTGTTCCGGTCAGCCGATGGCAGCTCGAAGACTGTCAAGGCGACTGTTGGCGAGACCCTGCTGGTTGCCGCGAAGACCGCAGGCATTGTCGGCGTAGTCGGCGATTGCGGTGGTTGTGCCGTATGCGGGACTTGCCACGTGGTCGTCTCGGACGAGTGGCAGCAGAGCTTCGGCGGCGCCAACGAATGGGAAGCCGAAGTGCTCGAATACGTTGAGGGCGGCCGCCAGCCAGGCAGTCGCCTCGCCTGCCAGATGGTGATCTCTGAAGAGATGAACGGGCTGGTCGTCACGGTGCCCGAAGCGCAGCGGTAATTTAATTCAGCGCAGTTCTCTTTTGCAGGTTGAAGGAGCAGATATGACCGAAGGTAAGATTGTCGCGGGCTTCGTTGCGCCGCACCCGCCACACCTCGTTTACGCCGAAAATCCGCCGCAGAACGAGCCGAAGGCAGAAGGTGGCTGGGAGCAACTGCGCTGGGCTTACGAAAAGGCGCGCAAGAGCATCGAAGAGCTCAGGCCCGACGTGCTGCTGGTCCACTCGCCGCACTGGAATACCGCCGTCGGCCATCATTTCCTCGGGGTGCCGCGCCTGTCGGGCAAGTCTGTCGATCCGATCTTCCCCAACCTGTTCCGCTACAACTTCGACCTCGAAGTCGATGTCGAACTGGCCGAGGCGTGCTGCGCCGAAGCGCAGGCAGCCGGGCTCGTGTCGAAGATGATGCGCAATCCCAATTTCCGGGTGGATTACGGCACCATCACCACGCTCCACATGATCAGGCCGCAGTGGGACATCCCGGTGGTCGGCATCTCTGCGAACAACTCGCCATACCATCTGACGTTGGGCGAAGGCATGGACCAGATGGAGCGGCTTGGCGAAGCGACCCGCCGCGCGATCGAGAAGAGCGGCAAACGGGCGGTGCTGCTCGCCTCCAATACCTTCTCGCATTACCATTTCCAGGAAGAGCCGGAGATCCCGGAGGATATGAGCCGCGAGCATCCGCAGAATTACCACGGCTACAAATGGGACATGCGGATGATCGAACTCATGCGCAAAGGCGAGATCCGGGAGGTCATGCGCCTGTTCCCCGAATGGGTCGACGAGGCGTTCGCCGAAGTGAAATCGGGCGCCTTCCCGTGGATGATCTCCGCGATGGGCTACCCGACCGTCCCGGCCGAACTGCACGGCTATGGCTCGGTCATCGGCACCGGCAACGCCGTGATGGAGTGGCGTCTCGCCGCCTGATTTTTGCTCTGCACGATCATCCAGGAGCTTTAAGATGCCGATCGTTTCCGCGTTTCTCGTCCCCGGCAATCCGCTGCCGCTGTTGCGCGGCGACAATCCGCCGTGGGAGGTGCTGGCGGACGCCGCGCGCAGCGCCGGACGTGCTCTGGCGGACAGCAAGCCCGACGTGCTGCTGATCTACTCGACCCAGTGGATCACCGTCCTCGACGAACTGTGGCAAACCCGGCCGCATTCGACCGGTCTGCACGTCGATGAAAACTGGTACGAATACGGCGACTTGCAGATGGACCTGCGCGCCGATGTCCCGCTGGCAAACGCCTGCATCGTCGCGGCGAACGCAGCGGGTATCCGCTCCAAGCCGGTCGATTACGAGGACTTTCCCATCGATACCGGGACGATCGTCGCGGGAGCGTTCCTGAATCCCACGGGGCTGATTCCGGCGGTCATCGCGGCCAACAACCTGTACCACGATTTTGCCAAGACCGAGGCGATCGCCCGTCTCGCGGCGGCCCAAGCCGATCTGCAGGGCAAGCGAGTCGCGGTAATCGGCATCGGCGGAATGTCGGCCAACTATTTCGACAGCGATATCGACATCGCGCAGGACCGTGTCGTCAGCGACAGCGACAACGCGGCGAACCGCGCGCTGCTCGCCGCCATGACCGGCGGGATCGCCGCGCTGCGGCCGGCCGTCGAGCACTACAACGCCACGGTAAAGGCCGACATGGGATTGAAGCACCTTGCCTGGGTGCTCGGCGCCATCGGCGATTACAGCAGCGCCACGGTGCACGGTTACGGCGCGACTTACGGCGCCGGCGCCGCTGTCGTCGAGTTTCATACCTGATGCCGGAAATCGATTACCGCAATTTCGTCAACGGACGGTTTGTCGAGAGCGGGTCCACGTTCGGCGATGTCGATCCCTCGACCGGAAAGGTGCGCGCCCGCGTCCATGAGGCGAGTGCAGCGCTGGTCGAAGAAGCCGTCCACGCCGCGCGCGGGGCGTTGCGCGGTCCATGGGGGGCATCGACGATCGAGGAGCGGGCCGCGCTGCTCGACCGCGTCGCCGACGGCATCGACCGGCGCTCTGAAGATTTCGTCGCTGCCGAAGTCGGCGATACCGGCAAGCCGGTCGAACTGGCGCGGTCGCTCGACGTGCCGCGCGGGGCCGCCAATTTCCGCACTTTCGCCAACATCATCCGCACCGCCAGCGGCGAAATGTACGAAAGCCCGACGCCCGACGGGCGCGGCGCACTGAACTATACGATTCGCCGTCCGCTGGGCGTGGTCGGGGTCATCTCTCCGTGGAACCTGCCGCTGCTGCTGTTCAGCTGGAAAGTCGCGCCCGCGCTCGCCTGCGGCAATGCTGTGGTCGCGAAGCCCTCCGAGGAAACGCCGGGGACTGCGACGCTGCTCGCAGAAGTTTTCGCGGAGGTCGGCGCGCCCGATGGCGTCTTCAATCTGGTCCATGGCTTCGGGCCAGGATCGGCCGGCGAAGCCATCGTCACCTCCACCGGCGTCGACGGACTGACGTTCACCGGAGAATCCAAGACCGGCGCGACCATCATGCAGCAGGCCGCAGACGGCGTGCGTCCGGTGTCGTTCGAACTTGGCGGCAAGAACGCGGCGCTGGTGTTCGCGGACTGCGATTTTGAGGCAACAGTCGATGGTGTCGCCCGCTCGTCGTTCTTGAATACCGGGCAGGTCTGCCTGTGTACCGAGCGCGTCTACGTCGAACGGCCGATCTTCGACCGCTTCGTGGAGGCGCTCGCGGGCCGCGCGAAGGCCATGCGGATCGGCGATCCCTGGGCCGAAGGAATCCAGATGGGGCCGCTGATCTCGCAGAAGCATCGCGAGAAGGTGCTGACCTATTACGATCTCGCCAAGGCCGAAGGTGCCGAAGTGGTGACGGGCGGCGGCATCCCCGACATCGCTGGTGAGCAGGCCGGCGGCTGGTTCATCGAGCCCACGGTCTGGACCGGGCTGCGGCAGGACGCGCGCTGCATCCAGGAAGAGGTGTTCGGCCCGGTCTGCCATGTCATGCCGTTCGACGATGAGGCCGAGGCGGTGCGCCTCGCCAACGACAGCAAATATGGCCTCGCCTGTTCGGTCTGGACCACCAACCTTACGCGCGGGCACCGCCTCGCCGGCCTGATCGATGTCGGCCTCGTCTGGCTGAACACCTGGTTCCTGCGCGACCTGCGGACGCCCTTCGGCGGCGCGAAGCTTTCGGGGCTCGGCCGCGAGGGTGGCCGCCATTCGCTCGATTTCTATTCGGAACTCAGGAACGTGTGCGTGAAGCTATGAACGCCAACATCGGCCGGGCCGCCGAACTGTTGCTGCTCGCGCAGAGCTCGGGAGAACCTTGCGCACCCGTCCGCACGCTGTTCGAAGCGGGCGACATCGCGGGCGCTTACTCGGTGCAGGACTTGAACGTGCAGCGCGGCCTCGATCAGGGGCGGCGTATGGTCGGCCGCAAGATCGGACTGACCGCACGGTCGGTGCAAAAGCAGCTCGGGGTCGATCAGCCAGATTACGGCGTGCTGTTCGCGGACATGGAAGTCACCGACGGCGAAGCCATCGCGTTCGGGCGAGTGCTGCAGCCCAAGGCCGAGGCCGAAGTGGCACTGGTGCTGGAGCGCGATCTCACGGTCGAACAGCCGACGATTGCCGATGTGTTGCGCGCTACCGCCTTTGCGCTGCCCGCGATCGAGATCGTCGGCAGCCGCATCGCCAGCTGGGATATCACGATCCTCGACACCATCGCCGACAATGCCTCGAGCGGTGCCTTCGTGCTCGGCACCAGTCCCCGCAAGCTCCCGGACATCGACCTGCGGCTCTGCGGCATGGCCATGTTCCATAATGGCGAGCCGGTGTCGGTCGGCGCGGGCGTCGCCTGCCTCGGCCATCCGCTGATCGCGGCGCAGTGGCTGGCGCGCACGATGGTCCGCGTCGGCAGGCCCCTGCTGGCGGGCGACATCGTCCTGACCGGCGCGCTCGGGCCGATGGTGGCGGCGTTCCCCGGCGACGTGCTCGAGGCGCGGATCGAAGGACTGGGCCGGGTGACGGCGGCGTTTGCAGCGGAGCAGACCGATGGTTGATATCGCGAGCGCAGCGCGGTTGCTCGACGAAGCAGCCCATTCGGCGCGCGCGATCGCACAGTTCGGCGACGGGCTATCAGTGGCGGACGCCTATGCCATACAGGCGGCTTCCATCACGCGCAGGCTCGGTCGGGGCGAACGCCGCATCGGCATGAAGATGGGTTTCACCAGCCGCGCTAAGATGATCCAGATGGGCGTCCACGACATGATCTGGGGCCGCCTGACCGACGCCATGCTCGAGGAGGAAGGCGGCGTGGTCCACCTCAGCCGTTTCGTCCATTCGCGCGTGGAGCCCGAAATCGCATTTCTGATCGGGAAGGAACTGGCGGGTATCGTCACTCCGCTGCAAGCGCAGGCCGCATTGGCCGGCGTGGCGCCGGCGATGGAAATGATCGATTCCCGGTACGAGAATTTCAAGTTCAGCCTTGCCGATGTCGTGGCGGACAATGCGTCATCGTCGGGTCTGGTGGTCGGCGCTTGGCAACCGCCAAGTCAATCGATCGGCAATCTCGGGATGGTAATGTCGATCGACGGTGCACCCGTCCAAATCGGCTCCAGCGCTGCGCTACTGGGGCATCCGATCCGGTCACTGGTGGCTGCCGCACGGCTGGTGGCGGAAGCCGGCGAAGTGCTGTCGCCCGGCGACATCGTCCTCGCCGGTGCCGCGACCGGCGCCGAAGCGCTCCGCCCCGGGGTGCATGTGCGGTTAGAGGTGCAGAATCTCGGCACCGCCGAATTCGTCACCGCGCAATGACGGCGGGCCATGAGGGAATTGTGCCGGGAAAGGCCAAGCCGCGCGGTCGCTTCCCACACTTCCGCCGCGCCGGCGATCTGATCTTCGTCTCGGGCACCAGTTCGCGGCGGCCCGACAACAGCTTTGCCGGTGCCGACGCCGATCCGATGGGCGTGACGACGCTCGACATCCGCGTTCAGACGCGCGCGGTCATCGAGAATATGCGCGACATCCTGCGGAACGCGGGATCGGACCTAAGCGATCTGGTCGAAGTCAGTTGCTTCCTCGTCAACATGAACGACTTCGGCGGTTTCAACGAAGTCTGGGCCGAATATTTCGACGAAAGCGGGCCTTGCAGGACGACGGTTGCAGTTCATCAATTGCCGCACCCGCTGCTGCTCATCGAGATGAAGGCGATCGCCTGCGTGCTGCAATCGTGTGCTGGGTGAGCCTCGGCCACCCCAATCGAAACGAAGGACACATGATGACCGACGTCCGCGCAGAAACAATCGTCACCTACCTTGGCGCGATGGAACGCGGCGATCTTAATATGGTCTGCGCGTGCTTTACCCCGGACGCGATCGTCCAGTCGCCCGTTTATGGCGAAATGCTGGTTCGCCCGTTCTATCAGCAGTTGTTCGACGACACCGTCAAGGTCGAGATCAGCGTCCGGCAGATTTACTGCGGACGTGATAGCACGGATAGCTGGGTAGCTCACTTTGCCTACAAATGGCAGCGCAAATCCGGCGAGGATATTGACACCCATTTGATTGACCTATTTGATTTCGTGGGCGATCGGATCGCAAGGCTGCGGATCATCTTCGATTCAGTCACCAAGCGTTGAAAGACTCGCCCCGCAAGGAGCAGGGATGCGGCGATTGAAGCGGTATTACGTGGGAGAAACCGCGACTTCTACCCGACGATGGCCTGTTCGAATGGAATGCGAAAATTGCGCCGACCATTGCGCCCGCTGCCTCCAAGCCAAGCGATGATCCGAAAGCTGGACCCCAGGGCGGGCCCGTGGTTCTCGACGACAAGCTTCTGGAGGAAAAAGTCGTGCTTCTGCTCCAGGGTAAAAACACTCAAGGCGAACCGATCTATTCCTACCTTCAACTGACGCTCCGCAATCTGCAGCGGCTCAGAGACAAGATGCGGGCGCAAGTCGACTTTGAACCGAAGGATTACGGCACGGTCGTTGCCGAGGGGAAGGGAGAACCCGACGCAGCTTTAAGGGCGCGGATGGCCAAGGAATACAATATGACCGATCTTTCCAAGGACAAGAAGTAGGTACGCGTGTCCGGAGTGGCGCTACAAGGAGCGTGATCGCGATCAACAGGGGGCAGCGTGGACGGCTCTGTCAAAGGGATGGCCCGGGGCACCGGGTGCGGCTAGCGAGCGAAGATGAGCAGCGCCAAATCCGACAACCCGTTCCGCTATTTCCACTCCTCGCCCGAGGTGATCCGGCTCGTCGTCATGATGTATGTCCGGTTCCCGCTGAGCCTGCGAAATGTTGAGGATCTGCTGTTCGAGCGCGGCATCGACCTGTGTCATGAGACCGTACGGCTGTGGTGGAACAGGTTCGGTCCGCTGTTCGCTGCCGATATCCGCAGGCAGCGGGTGAACCGCATGCGCGGGTTGCGCCAGTGGAAATGGCATCTCGACGAGATGTACGTAAAATTGAACGGCGAGATGGTCTATTTGTGGCGCGCGGTCGATCACGAAGGTGAGATCCTGGAGAGCTTCGTCACCAGGAAACGGGACAAACCCGAGGCTCTCACCTTCATGAAGAAAGCGCTCAAGCGCCACGGCAAGGCCGAAACGATCGTCACCGACGGGCTGAGATCATACCCCGCTGCGATGCGCGAACTCGGTAACGGCGACCGCCGCGAGATGGGTCGCTGGATGAACAACCGGGTTGAAAACAGCCATCTGCCGTTCCGAAGACGAGAGCGGGCGATGCTGCGGTTCCGACAAATGAAGACGCTGCAAAAGTTCGCGTCAGTGCACGCCAGCATGCACAATCACTTCAACTCCGAACGCCACCTCGTCGACCGCCAAACCTACAAACTCCGCCGCTCGGCCGCCCTGGCCGGGTGGCAGTCGCTCATGGCCTGACAGGAGGCGGATTTAGCGACAGCCGCGTCAATCGGAGACAAGTTGCCTTCCGTCTGACAGCACCTTTGGTCCGTCCAGCAGCCTGCCAAGCTGCCGGATCAAGTCCTGCGTTGCCATCGCGTCGTCAGATCGCGCGTCGTGCTTCCATGCGTTGCGGTTGACCAACACGCTGGACCTCACACTGGAGGCCTCGGGCTGCGACAGCGCCAAGGTGCTGCACAAGCCCAGGCTGCTCAGCAATAATCCTGTCCTGAGCCTGTCGAAGGGGGCCCCAGCCACATCGCCGGCAAACTGGCGGAATGCACTGCCAAACCTACGGGAGGCCGTTTGCCTATCTGGTTATCATACCCTTTCGCGAAGCGAAGATCGTGTTTTGTTCCACGCTCTCGCCTACTTTGTTCCGCAGGCCCCACAGCTTGACTCGACAAATTCTGGTCACCCAAGCGGCCTCGATCCAGATGCAGGTTAGTTTGACAGCACCTCGGTGCCCGCTCACTGCCACGTCGGTCTGACAACGCCCGCCGACCGCCTTCAGTCAAACGGATCAGTAAACTCAATGTCCACTTTGGGTTGGGGCTGCCGGACGCGGCTGCCAGGCGGCACCGAATGTGTCAGCCAGACATTACCGCCGATCACCGAACCGGACCCGATGGTGATGCGGCCGAGGATCGTCGCGCCGGCGTAAATAGTGACGTCGTCGCCAACGATTGGATGGCGGGGTTCGTCCTTGACGAGATTGCCATCCGCGTCGGTAGCAAAGCTGCGCGCG
>Ga0209023_10008811_pt1 | contig 10036 bp, 4 predicted proteins | sample LakOneMetagenome_FD_187468 | JGI IMG/M metagenome (GOLD analysis project Ga0209023, IMG submission 187468) | Freshwater and sediment microbial communities from Lake Erie, Canada (SPAdes) (version 2) | ecosystem: Environmental > Aquatic > Freshwater > Lentic | place: Lake Erie, Canada | collected... | reverse complement strand
GTACTAGCCAAAGGAGTTGTACTTGAAACAGAATTATACCATGTTATCCCGGAACCCGAAGGTAGTAAGTCAGCAACAGTTGGATTAGCAATAGAACAGAATGATTGCGAGGCAGCACCTGATGGCGGCGACACACTCGTTACCGTTACTGATCGTGTTGCCACTGAGTTGGCACAACCATTAGTTCCTGCTATTGTATAAGATATTGTAGTAGTTCCAAATCCAACGCCTGTTACAACGCCTAAATTAGAAACAGTTGCAATAGCATTATTTGCAGAAGACCAAGTACCGCCTGCATTAGTTGAAGAAAAAGTTGAATTTCCTGTTACACATAATGCTTGATTTCCACTTAATATACCAGCACCGGAAACAATAGTAAACGTAACGGTATAGGAAGCAGTTAATGGACTGCCAATAAATATTTCATCTGTACATCCGGATGTACTAGTGTTTGACCCGGGTATTCTATAATATACTTCAAGTGTATATGTTCCTGGAGAAAGTAACGTTAAATCAACATTTGCATCAAGAAAACTGCCATTATTTCCAGCATCATTTTGCCATTTTTGATCTCCAGAATTAGTACATGGCCCTAATCCGTCTGAAAATGTATCTAAACCTGCTCCAGGTAATAAATCGGCACATGAGGCTTTGAGAGCTAATGTTATGGGCGTAAATGTAGGTGTTACAGGTCTTATTCCGGAATAAGTTGTATAGTTTAAAATAGGTGGACATATGTTCCCACTTGCATTTTTCCATGTTTTTATTTCTGCTCCTTGTAATTTTAAAGTTCCTGAATTTTGGAAATAGGTTCCTAGATTTCCGGTAAAGTTTGATCCTACCTGAATAATATTTATACCTGTTCCTGAAGTATTGTAAAAATTTGAAGCAGTACAATTTTGAATTTTTACTGCAGATGCAAATTCGCCAAAGTTAGCAGCAGAACAACCGGAAACCGTTACAGATATAGTACAAATTGAATTATTTCCTGATTGATCAGTGACAGTTAAAGTAACAGGATAAGTTCCATTGGCAAGTATTGTTCCTGGTGCAGGACTTTGTGATACTGTAAAAGAGCAATCGTCAAATGCTGTTACTTCAGAGCGGTAGTCGCCAAGAGCACTACAATCTGTAATCGTTTTATTAGAGGCACATGTAACAATGGTCGGAGGAACAGTTTCAGAACCACATGTTACGGCAATATTACAACCTGTAATAGTTGTACTGGTACAATTTGTAATGGTATTACTTGAAGCTAACAAGTTATTTGAAGTACCACCGGGAGCAGTTCCGCTATAAGAAAAATTATTGCCATCTGTATTATCAGCATTAGCAGTTAGTTGCTTTACTCCAGAGTTTTTCACAATAAAATTAGCTGCGGGGATATCGAAATTATAAATATTTACTTTATTAGCATTAGCCGAAAATTGATCATTACCAAATTTGCTGTTATCTATAGTTACAAAACAAGTAGCTCCACCCCGAAGATAAAAATCCAAGCCTAAATCAAAGCTTGTGCTAACATTATTATTATTAAAATAACAAGTATTAAAATTAAAAGTTCCTGATACACCTCTTAAACTAATTGCTTTTCCATCATTAGATGGGTTTGTATCAAATTGACAAATTGAAGCAGTAGGAGGCGATGCTGAAGAGGAACAAAAGAAAGCCCCCATAAAACTGCAATTTGTGAATGAAGCTGAAACGATTGTTCCGGTTGCATAGTAATGACCACCGCCATTGGTAGTTGAACTAGCGTCGCCCGCAATAAAGTTATCATTAAAACAGCTACCGCTTACTACTAAAGTTCCTCCAGATTGACCAATTGCACCACCGGCTTTAGAATTACATTGACTAAAGTCAGAATTAGTAATGGTAACATTAGAAGTAGCACCGGAAATACCTATTGCTCCTCCAATTCCATCATTATCTCTTGCCTGAAAAAAAACACTTTTGTTCATGACCAAAGTGGCGCTATTAACTTTAATGGCGCCTCCAAAACTGCCATTAAAACCTGAACAACTAAACAAAATGCTATTAATAGAAGTACTTGAACCAGAAGATAAAAATATACTTGAACCGCCAACAGCATTAGCACCAAGATTTTTCTTCATTACAATTGTGTTTAAAGAAAACCCTGTTACATTACTATTAACCATGATTGCTTGACCCGCGCCTTCAAAAAAGAAATCAAAAATTTGCATTTTAGAAATGGAAACATTGTTGGCAGCAATTGTAACGAATCGATTATTGGTATGACTGGTGAAAATGGTATTTCCTGTTCCAGCACCAATTATTGTAAGTGATTTATTAACGTTCAATGAAATATTTCCGTTGCCAGTATAGGTTCCAGTGTCTACATAAATTGTATCGCCATTTGTTGTAGCAGCTATAGCGGCATCAAGTGTTAAAAAAGGATTGCTTAAAGTTCCTGTCCCTGATGCATTTCCAACACCCATGAAATATACATCGCCAACAGTTGAGTTATTATTTACATACCAATTTGCACTATAAGATTTAGTTACAGATACGAAAAAGAATATACAAAATAGGTAATGGAATTTATAATCTTGGTCAAAAAATTTAGCCATAGAGGTAAGTTGTATTAATTAAAAGATAGTCACATTACAAAGAGAAATATTTTTATAAAAAAATGAATTAGATTTTTAAAATACAAATATTTCAGTATAAATTCTATTTTTTATTTACTTTAATAACTCGAGAAGAATTATCTGCCATTATTATTTTTAGTATATATATTCCAATTTCAATTTGTGACTGATTAGTGAAGGTAGTATGATTGATTTCTTTTTCAAGAATTAGTTTTCCTGTAATGTCATATAATAAAATAGATTTCATTACCTCTGAAGCATTAATTTGCATACCTAAATTGTCAAAATAGGCATTGACAACTATTTTATTTTTTTCTAAAGAATCATTATTTTTATGGTAATCATCGTCATTATCATCACTATTTTTTCTTTTATAAACAATTTCAAAACGATTATCCATTTCTACGGTACCTGTGAAAAAATAAGGTTGATCAGTAAGATTGTGATAAATATTTAATTCTTTATCATGTAAATAAATTTTTTGACTAGTCTCGAAGATACCTTCAGCATTAGATAGGCTAATTTTTAATTGTGAGTTTGCTGTTATTGAATTTGAATATCCTATATTCACAACATCATTTTTGTTAAATTCCCCTTTACCTTGAATTATTAATTTTTGAGAACCAATAAAACTGTAAAATTTTATAGAAGAAAATGTATTGATAAGGCCATCATAAGCTTCATCAAAACCATTAGTTGCTTCAGGTATATATCCAATAAGTTGTTCGTTAAATCTATTTTCTGAATTGGTAATGCGTATCCAAAATCTATTTTTTCTTTCTGTTTGAGTAGTTCTGAAAAATTGATTATTGCTAGGAATTTCTTTTGTTCTATGAGTATTTTTAAATAGTACAGTGCCATTTAATTTTGGTCTAACCATAAATCCTTGTCCGGAAGCAATATAACCATTAGGCACTGTAGCTGATGGTGATTGCGTCGTAGCACCTAATACTCCACCTGTCAAATTAAAACTTGCATAATCTGGCTGTGAGTATAATCCTGAACCAGGATAAGGAGTATTAGACGTCCATAAATATACAGTTCCATATATTTTCGCTTTATTATCATTATAAAAATCTTCAAATTTTATCGCTCCAGGATATGGATTTCCTAATAATGTAAAGTTTCTAAAGGCTTGGTCGTTACCATCATAATATTTTATAGTAGCGCTAACATCCCCATTATTAGAAACACCACTCATATTTAAAGAAATGGGAGTAGGAACTGTTCCAGCAGATGTTGAAACTCTAGTTATAAACCCTGTTCCAATAGTTGGCTCCCCAGTTAAAGCTCTCCATCCTAAATAACTAAAGTCTACTCCACTATCACAATAATCTGGATTCCAAAAATATTTTATATCAAATGCACTAAAATTTGACAATATATTATCTATAACTGGCTTGCTCCAATAAACATAATCCCATCTTATTTTATTTCCAGTATTTTTATTCACTGTAATTGTTGGTGTAATAATAGCATCTCCGTTTAAATCCAATGGATGATTTACTTGAATTAAGTTTCCATTTGAATTTACATTTATAGTCCCATTATTTATTATTGAATTTAAAACATAAACATAAGTTCCTCTTGTATCTGTACCTAGAGTGTTTTTATCATCATTATCTGTAACTAATATCTTTCCTGATTTTACAGTCAACATACATGCATCTATATTACCATAAGTAGTAGTGTTATAATCATAATCAATAATAACATGTTCATCTACTGTAGGTATTGTTTTCCGAGACCATCCAACTGGAGTCCCTTTTGTATAGGTACCTAAAGTAGTAACTGTACCCGGATTACTTGTTTTAGCAACTTTAAAGGTATTTGTGGCAATGTCAGTAACTTTATAATAACCATTATATGCTACAGGAGTAAATCCTTCTATCACTATCCAATCACCAACTAACAAACCATGCATCGTTTTTGTAAAAGTAATTTTGGAAGAAGCATATGTCGCGGTTGTAATAGCCACACTAATATTAGCACCTTTATTAAAAGTAACAACATCAGCATCACTAGCAGTTGTACTAACATCACCCCATACGTTAGTAGATAAACAAGTAAATGTTGCAGTTGATGTACCGCAAATTCCACTAAACCGATCATTACATGTCGTTGAAGCCAAACTAGTGGGTACATTAGAAGTTGTTTCCGTATAATTCCCTGTCATTTCAGGTTTTGTTATGGAAACTCCATTAGGTGTTGCTACAATATCTCCACATCCTCCTGTACCTGTCGGCGTTGATAACCCTTCAAATTTAATTGAAGCCGCAGGCATATCATTATTATATAAATTGACTTTTGTACCAGTATATATGGTATTGAATGTGCAATTTTTGAAAGTAATATTATGAACACCAGAACTAAAATTATCAAAATAAATATCATCTCCTTTATCAGCAGAGCTATTTGTAGTAAAAGAACAAGTTGACACCACAACAGTCGATGTAATACTAGAAGAGTTTGTAATAGTAATTGCTCCTCCATCTGAAGAAGCCAAAGAAGTAGAATTATTTGTGAAAGTGCAATTTGATATGGAAACATTTGAAGTTGTAGATGGATTTATAAGTATAGCTCCGCCACCTAGTAAACTACTTCCTCCAGAAGTATTATTATTATTAAAACAAGAGTTTGTAATAACCAATGTACCTCCTGCATGAGCAATGGCTCCTCCAGCCTCAGCTCCATTATCATCAAAAGTAGATTTAGTAATGGTTACATTAGCAGATAATCCTTGTACCAGAAGGGCACCACCACTTAAACCACTTATAACATTATTACTCAAACTACAATTTTCAATTAAAACTGTTGCATTATTTATTTTCATAGCTCCGCCATAAAGAGCAGAAGCAACTCGATTACAAGGTATAGTCGAATTTTTTATAGTTACACTTGTCGTAGCTCCATCTATAAATATAGCTCCTTGTCCTCCTGATCCAACATTGGAATATATAATATCCTGATCAAAAACAATACCTGTTCCAGATGTAATTGTCAATGCAATTCCATCAGATGCACAATCGTATCTTGTAATTTGAATTCCCTTAAACTGTAAATTGCTTGCAGTAATTACTCCCCATCTTACAGTTCCTGATACAGAACCTGATTGGAAAATAGTATTGGAGGCCCCTGCTCCAATAATTTGAATATTAGCTTTATTAAAAGCAATTGTTCCAATACTAATATAAACACCACTATCCACATATATTAAATCACCACTTGAAGCCATCGAATAGGCTTTTGTTAAGGTCGCATAAGGTTTTAAAGCAGTCCCATCACCAGTAGTATCACTACCTGAAACAAAAGGAGAGCTAGTAAGATTATAAATATTTCCAACAGTTGAACTATCGTCTACATACCAATTAGAAGCAATACTATTTTGTGTAAATAGTACTAAAAGAAGTGCAAAAAATAAATTACTTCTCAATGATTTAAGTTTACCAAAATGTAGTTTTAGTTTCATAAAAAATTTATTTATTGTAATATTTTTTTTAATCTATTTAATACTGATTTTCAGTTGTTTGTCAAAAATAAATATTTAATCTATTGAATAATTTATAAAAAATCATAAATTTGTTAATTCAGATAAAGAATATGAGTAGTGATAAGATGATATTCAAAGTCATAAAGTCAATGACAATGAATGAGAAAAGATATTTTAAGATATTTTGTAAGCAACATTCTTTAGGAGGTCAGAATAAATATGTTTTATTGTTTGATTTAATAGATGACCTAAATGAATTTGATGAAAAATTAGTAAAAGAAGCACTCCATAAAAAAGACTATTCTAATAAGTATTTATCTTCTGATATTAATTATTTAACTAGAATCCTAATGAAAGCTTTGAATGAGTTTCATTCAGAAAAAACATTTAACTTAAAAATAAAACAGCAGTTAATTTCTATAGAAATTTTATTTTATAAGGGATTGTACGAGGAATGCTTGAACTTAATCAACAAAACTAAAAGAATTAAGTTAGCAAATGAAAATCATTATTTGATGCTTGAATTACTCAGTTGGGAAAAAAAATGTATTGGATACTCTGAAGGCTTACTAAAAGCGATTGAAGTAAATCAAAAAATTGGAAACTACTTTAATTTACTAAAAGAATCTAAAATGATTGCAGAGTTATATTATCAAAGTTATTACTATAAAAATAATATTGGTAAAATTTCTAAAGACCAAATTGAACATGATTTTAATGAAGTATTAAAAAGTGAAGCATTGTTAAATAAAAGTAATCAATCAACGATAGCTACCGACATTTATTATAATTTGATTTATTCTAATTATTATCATGTTATTGATGACAACAAAAATGAAATGGTTTATCTAAGAAAAGTAATTGCACTTTTTGATAAAAATGAAGTTTATAAACACGAAAACCCTTTAGATTATATTTCAGTTTATATACGCATTGTTGATATTAACAAAAATAATAGTGCTGTGGTTTTTTATGCTGATTTAAATTGTTTAAGAAGTTTTAATAATTGCATCAGTCTTCAAAAAGGAGTAGCCGAAGAACGAGTTTTTCTGCATACATATCAAGCGGAGTTAGAATACTTAATAAATATAAATCAATTAGACAAAGCGTTTTTAATAATGCGTAAAATGCAAGAAACTTTAGCTTTAAACAAATACAATATTGAGCCCTATTATATGATATCATTGTATCATATTTTTGCTTCAATCTATTGCTTGATGGGCAATTTCTCCTATGGTTTAAAATATATAAATAAAATTTTGAATGAACATAAAATAAAAGAAAGACCTGAAATTTTCATCAAAGCTGAAATAATGAATGTTATTATTCATTACGAACTCAAAAATTATACGTTTGTCCTTAAAAGTATATACGAAGTACAAAAGAGATACAAATCAATTTATAAATTTAGTTACATGGAAAAAGAACTATTTAAAACGATAATTAAAAACTCTGAAAACCCACATATTGTTAATGAAAAAGCGGAGTTTTCTAAGCTAAAATTGAAAATAAGTTCCAAATTAGAAGAAGATAAAAGTTTGATTAATGACAATTACATAATATATATAAGCTATAAAACTTCATACAGATAAATTCACTATTTTTTTAATTAAAAGTAAGATTTAGTATTTTAAAGTAATTTGAAATTTAATAATTTGCTTTGGCAAATCTTTAAGTTCCGATGATTTTATCGAAGGATATAGGCTAATCTAATTGGTCATCTCGGACCTAGTTATAAAGAATAATTTCTTGTTAAATAAACATCATATTGACAATAATTTTTTGTTTATTTATTATTTTTGTTTACCATTATTATACTCTTGATGGAAAGTTATACCTATTCTTTAAAGAAAAAGATTCTTGACAACTTTTTAAAATTAAAAGTAAGGTTTAATAAATTAAACTTACGACGTAAACTTGTCGAATCTAATTGTGAGTAATTGATAGAACCATTAAATTCATTTGAATAATAAACATTTCCTTTATTATATAATTTTACTCTAAGTTTGGTTTTGAATTTTCCGTGATATTTAATAATCGGATAAATCATATAATTATTTGGCAAAAGTTTGTGATAATTTTGTTCTAGGTTTCCACAAGCACCAAAATTATAATAACATTCAATAGATTTCCATTTACCCTTTTTATCTTTAGCCTCTTGAATGTATTTGAACCTTGTTAAAACACTATCTTTAGACTTATTCAGAATTAATAGTGAATAACATTCAACATAATTATCTCAGCGATTATCTTTAACATAATATTTTTTCATCTCTCTTTCAGCATTCTTTTCTTGGTTTTGAGTTGGAATTTTACCATTTATTAATCCATCAACAATAACTTTTTTTGGAAAGAGGAATAACATTATATTTAAATGCTTTTGAAGGAAAAGTATAAGTCAAATCGACAATGACATTAATATTAAATTTGGGAGTTTTTTAACAAACTCAATTCTTTTGATAATATTTTCTTATCTACTTTCAAAATTAGCACCTATATCTTTAACTTCTATATCATTTTTATATTTGCGACAACGAAGCTATAGTCATCATATTCAATCATTTTCACAATATTAACTTCAACCACATTATTTTGTTTAGAAAAGAATATTTGTTGTAAATTATGTTCTCTTTTTTAGCACAAGACAGAAATAGAAGAGTAAAAACTATTTTTTTTTATATTACATCTACAATGCTAATGATATCAATAAATTATAATATTAACACTAAAAATAATATCAAACTAAATTAATAATTTAGTAATGATAATGTAACTTCACAAACACTTTGATTGATTTCCTTTGTAAGAAACAACATGTCTAGTAAAAAAAGAAAAGTTGAAATCGTTGTTATTTCTGATGTTCACCTTGGAACGTATGGTTGTCATGCCAAAGAATTGTTGAGCTACCTATCTTGTATCAAGCCTAAAATCCTCATACTGAATGGCGATATTGTAGATATTTGGCAATTTCGAAAATCGTATTTCCCAACCAGCCATTTAAAGGTTTTAAAGAAAATCATTTCGATGTGTTCTAAAGGAACCAAAGTCTACTATTTAACAGGAAATCACGATGAGTTATTACGTAAGTTTACAGATATCCATTTAGGGAATTTTAGTCTTCAAAACAAATTGACTTTAAACTTAGACGGTAAAAAAGCTTGGATATTTCATGGTGATGTTTTTGATGCATCAATCAATCATGCTAAATGGTTAGCCAAACTTGGTGGATGGGGTTACGACTTGCTAATTGTATTGAATCGCTTCATCAATTGGATTTTGGCTCGTTTCAACAAAGAACCTTACTCACTTTCAAAGAAAATAAAAAGTAGTGTAAAATCGGCCGTGAAATTCATTACTAATTTTGAAAATGTGTGTACCGAATTGGCCATTGAAAATGGATATGATTATGTGATATGCGGACACATTCACGAACCAAAAATGGAACAGGTTTCAAACAAAAAAGGGCATACTATGTATCTGAATTCGGGTGATTGGATTGAAAACCTAACCGCTTTAGAATACAACAATAAAAGATGGCGCTTGTATCAGCACAAAATTGAAGCACAGCAAGTTGAAGAAGAGGAAGTTAATTTTGATTATGAAAACAAATTAATAGAACAATTTATGGAAATCATTAAAAAGTAATTTCTGGTGTCCAAAAATGTTTTTCGAAATCTACAATTTGATTATCAACTACTGTAATGCCTTCGTTTTCGAGTAATTGTTGCATAAGATTAGTGCCTTCAAAATGATGTTTGCCCGAAAGTAATCCTTTTCTGTTTACTACTCGATGTGCAGGAACATTTGGAATATTGTGTGAGGCATTCATGGCCCAACCTACCATTCGTGCAGAACGAGCCGTGCCCAAAGCTTTAGCAATGGCACCATAAGAAGTTACTTTACCTTCGGGAATTTGCTTTGCAATAGCGTATAC
>Ga0209023_10008808_pt1 | contig 10038 bp, 11 predicted proteins | sample LakOneMetagenome_FD_187468 | JGI IMG/M metagenome (GOLD analysis project Ga0209023, IMG submission 187468) | Freshwater and sediment microbial communities from Lake Erie, Canada (SPAdes) (version 2) | ecosystem: Environmental > Aquatic > Freshwater > Lentic | place: Lake Erie, Canada... | reverse complement strand
AACGCCGCTGGGGCGGTTTTGCGTCAGTCCTACTATTCGTCTATAGCTGCTTCACACAGTAATGAGCTAAGCCAGAGTAGGTCATCAGTGCTGATGTCTGCTCTGGCGATAAAGCTGTCACTTCAACAAAACCCTGCTTTTGCCAGAACGCTTTCGTACTTTGCACTGAGACCAGATGCATTGTCGTCCAACCTGCACTGAGAGCGTATGCTTGCGCATGTTCGACCAGCCGCACGCCTACGCCGCGTCCATGCATCGCCGTACCAACGGCCAGATCGTGCAAATACAGACTATCGGCTTCCCTTGCAGGGTCAAAATCACTGCCAAGAGATGAAATCTTCCCGCTGCTTGAGGGATAGGCCATCAGATACGCACAGACGCCCACTTCAGCATCCTCTGCGACCCAACAGGTAGCCGGAGCTGTTACCAGTCGTGCCCGAAAAATGCCCTCTGCCTCGACCATCGCACTCACATAGGCCTGTGTTTGTACCTCGAATACCGCAGCGATATCCTGTTCACGCATCAAACGAATTTGTAATGACATACGACGCCAAGCTATTTTTTTGATTTGGCAGACGCGGATTCCGAAGCAGATGCAGACTCTGAGGCACTGGCATCGTCTTTAACCGGCGGCGCGTTTGACGCAATTTCTGGTTTGACGTTGTCTATCTTGTTTTCACGCATATAGTCGTTCATCTCTTTCCATCCGGCGTACACGGACGATCGGGCGGCATCGGGATTGAGTGCATAGCAGTCTTCAATCGCGCGCCCGGCATGACGACAGGCGCTGCCGGTAGCACGCGCATCAGATTCCTTCTGCGCCGCTTCTTTCGCCGGATCTGCAATGCCCAGACGTTCGCATGCACTCAACAAAAATAAAGGAAACAAAGCCAACAGGACGGAATGACGAAGCGACATCGCAGCACCAATGAAGAAGGAGAAAATCGTAAGCTTCATCACCATCTGACGAAGCAGTTTTATCGTTTCCTATGATACCCCACTGTCATCACAAAACCATAGAGATCTATCCGATGGTAAAAGCATGCACTTTGTTGTGTTTCTGCCGATATGTCCTTTAACAATATCAAAGCTACTATGATGTCAGCTTGATTGAATAAGCGAGATCTTTTGATGAGTGTGGCAAGATGGTAGGCGGCGTCCTCGCTGCGCTGGGTGCAGGTTTATTGTGGGGTCTGGTCTTTATCACGCCCTTGTTATTGCCGGATTATCCCGGCGTGGTGCTCTCATTTGGCCGCTATCTGGCCTTTGGACTGATCGCACTGATTCCTGCATGGTTTGACCGCCGGCGCATTCTTGCCCTCAGCAAAACAGACTGGTACAGCGCACTGAAACTGGCGGCAGTCGGCAATATTATTTACTACGCTGCGCTGGCCAGTGCGATTCAGCTTGCCGATGCGCCGCTGCCAACCATGCTCATCGGCACCTTGCCAGTCATGATCGCGGTCTTTGCGAACTGGTCACCACATCATCCGTCCGAATCAATCGCCTGGAAAAAACTCGTGCTGCCGCTATTGCTGATTTTTTGCGGCATCATGCTGGTCAACAGCGAAGAATTGCGTCATCTTGATGCCCAACGCTCGATCAGCGATTACGTGAAAGGTGCAGGCCTGGCATTGATTGCCGTCGCTGCATGGACCTGGTATCCAATCATGAACAGCCGGTATTTGAAGAATCATCCACAAATTCAATCCGGCACCTGGGCAACTGCACAAGGATTAGCAACCCTGCCGCTCGCCCTGTGTGGTTTTCTGCTCTACGGAATGGTTCAGACGATGCAGCCAACGCCAGTCTATGATTTTCCATTCGGCAGCAGCCCCGGTAAATTTATCGTCGGTATGCTGACACTGGGATTACTGGCATCCTGGCTGGGCACGCTGTTATGGAACCAGGCAAGTCAAAAATTAGCCACCAGCCTCAGCGGTCAGTTGATTGTATTTGAAACCCTGGCGGCGCTGTTGTACGCATTCATTCTGCGTCAGACTGTTCCTGCTCCGCAGATACTCTTGGGAGTATTATTACTTTGCCTTGGTGTCGCCTTTGCTTTACGCGGGTTTCAGAGTAAGCAGGAGTGATACTCCCCCTATTTCTACTATCTGCCAGTGAAACTATGTTGACTAAAAAAATCCTGAGCACTGCCGCGATACTGATGCTCCTGGCATGCAGTCCGCAGTTTGACTGGCGCGAAGTCCGCGGCAACGATGCACCTTTCCGTGTCCTGATGCCAGCGAAGCCGGCGAATTTCAGCCGGGATATGCAGCTCGCCGGGCTGACGCTGAACATGCAGATGACAGCCGGCGATGCAGCAGGCGTCAATTTTGTAGTCGGCAGTGTCAGACTGGACGATCCCGACAAAGCTGGTGTCGTGGCAGAAGCAATGAAAGATGGGATGCTGAAAAATATTCAGGGGCAGGTCACGCAAGCGGCAAGCAGCCCCGACGGTATCGTTGAAATGCAGGGAAAGTTACCCGGTGGCGAAGTAGTCACTATGGCCGCCCGCTTCATCATACGCGGACCATGGGTATATCAGGTGATTGCGATTGGTCCGGCAAAAAAGCTGAAACAGGATGTCATCGATACTTACATGAGTTCATTCAAAACCGACTGAAGCACAAAAATCAGGCAATTGCGATTATGATAGTCCCAACAAAACCTCCTATCGTCCGCCATTGTTTCCAGGCATCGTTTTACACTGCAATACCACGCCATACGTGAACACTGTGTCTGACAAAACCGCTCTGACACCCTGAAAAAAGGAGACCCCCATGCTGATCACATTCAAATCAAAAGCGGCCACAGAAATCGTCATGTATAAGGAACATGCACGGCGTATTCTCGACCTGCTGCACAAGGATGTCGAACAAGGCATCATCACAACAGCTGAATTACCCGCAGCTATCGCCAGCATCGAAGCCGCCATTGCTGAGAGCAAAATCCACTCCGTTTCCACTGAAGTCGCGCATGATGTCAACACGCATCAAAATGAGAACGACGACGAACATGAAAAGCCAGCAACGGTATCGTTCGCCACACGGGCATTTCCTTTACTCGACATGCTGCAGGCTGCACAGAAAATGCAAAAAGACGTGGTGTGGGGTGTCTGATTCATGACGGCTCATATCGAAAACACCCGGGAATTTGATTTAACGACGCAAGATGGCACCCGCCTGTTCGTCCGCGACTGGCCGCTCGCTCCCAACGGCGATCAGCTGCCGCCAGGCGTGCTGCTGATGCACGGCCTGGGCGAACACTGCGGCCGCTATGCGCACATTGCCCGTTTTTTTAATGCCCTCGGTTTTGCTGTCCGCACTTATGACCATCGTGGTCACGGCAAATCCTCTGGCAATGCCGGAGATGTCCCTGACGACGACGCGATATTGAGAGATGCACAAACCATCATTCAGGATTTCAGTCAGCAACTGGCGGCACCGCCTATTCTGTTGGGACACAGCATGGGTGGCTTGTTCGCGGCTCGTTTTGTCGCCGGTAATCTGGCACCGGTCAGGGCGCTGATACTTTCGTCCCCTGCTCTGGCAATACGTATGTCCGGTTTTGAGCAACAACTAGCCAAAGTGGCGCTAGCGCTGTTTCCCGGAACGGGGCTGCCGAATGGACTGAAAACCCGCTATCTGTCACATGATGCCGAAGTGGTTCAGGCGTATCAGAATGATGCGCTGGTACACCCAAAAATCAGTGCCCGTCTGCTGCGCAGCATGCAGGCAGCAATCGCTTTTACTCATCAGCATGTCAGCAATATTGCTATTCCGGTGTTGTTATTGGTCGCCGAAGACGACCATCTGGTTGATCCGGATGGCAGCCGCCGTTTCGAAAAGGGCGTCGCCCCAGCGCTGATGACAGCGCATTATTACGACGGCTTTTACCACGAAATTTTTAACGAGCTTGATGCAACGCCAGTCTTTGACGATCTGCGTACATGGCTGGAACAACAACATCTGACGCCGCTCACAGCAACGTCCCATGTAACAGGAACCTGAGCCACGAACTGAATCACCAGGGAATAAATATGGAACAATTTGGCATCATTCATTTCGGTTTATTTTGTCTGGCAGTGATGTTGCTCAATGCAACGCCCGGGCCTGATACCGCCTATATCGTCGGGCGCAGCATCGCTCAGGGTCGCACTGCCGGTCTCATTTCCGCACTCGGCATCTCGGTTGGCTGTCTGTTTCACGCATTCGCATCTGCATTCGGGCTGACCGCAATCATTGCCACCTCGGCACTGGCATTCACCATCATTAAACTGGCGGGTGGCGCCTATCTGATTTACCTGGGTGTCAGAATGTTGTTCAGCAAACCGGCCGTCTTGATTGCACGTTCAACCGAACCGGAACGCCGCCCGCTGCAGAAAATTTTCTGGCAAGCGGTACTCACCAATATTCTCAACCCGAAAGTAGTGCTTTTTTTTCTGTCGTTTTTCCCGCAATTTGTCTCAACCGATGCAAATCACAAAACCTCTGCATTTCTGCTGCTCGGCGCAACCTTCGTCCTGATGAGTACGCTCTGGAATAGCGGCACTGCCTTTCTGGCTGGTACACTAGCGCGCCGCGCAAGTCAGAATCCCCGCTACAAACTCTGGCTGGAGCGCTTTGTCGGAACAGCATTTGTCGGTCTGGGAATCAAATTGCTACTCACCAAACATTAATATGCAAGAACAACCAAGAAAAATCCTCGGCAAACCTGCCATCAAACCGGCTCGTACAGTCGCTGCGGCACCTGAAACTCAGCCACCAGCGCCACTGCTGGAGCTGAAGCCGGATTCACTGGCTTTCAGCCTTTCCGGCGCTGCGCAGGCGGTGGCCTATGTACTCGAAGGAATGGCGTTACCACAAGCATTGGCAAAAGTTTTTTTACAAACTAATGCATTGCCGCAAGCGCGTGGCGCGATACAGGATATTTCTTACCGGACGATGCGTCAGGTCGGGCGCGTTGATGCGCTGCTGAAAGCCATGACAAATAAAGCGCCAGAACCAGCATTGTTGTACGGCTTGCTCTGCAGCGCCCTGACTTTGCTGGTGAAAAATGAAGGCGAAGATGCGCCGTACGAGGATTTTGTAGTGGTTGATCAGGCCGTCACCGCCGCCAGCGCCAATGCTCACATGGTCTTTGCCAAAGGCATGGTGAACGCTGTATTGCGCCGCTATCTGCGTGAAAAAGAAGAATTACTCAAGCTCGTCATGAAGCAACCGGCGGCAGTCTGGAACTATCCACAGTGGTGGGTAGACCAAACCAAAGCAGCGTATCCGGATGACTGGCAAGCGATTTTAACGACCGGCAACCATGCACCGCCGCTGACCTTACGTGTGAATCGTCGACTCACCAGCACAGCAGCGTATTTGCAGCTATTGGCGGAACAGCAAATTGAAGCCTCACAAATCGGGCCGTTTGCGGTACGTCTCGTCAAGCCTTTGCCAGTCAACAGCATTCCGGGCTTCGAAGATGGCATGGTATCGGTGCAGGATGCGGCAGCGCAACTCGCCGCACCACTGCTGGACGTACAAGACGGAATGCGGGTGCTCGATGCCTGCGCGGCACCGGGTGGTAAAACATGCCATGTATTGGAACTTGCCGATGTCAATCTGCTGGCGCTGGATATCGATCCTTTACGCGTCAAACGCATACAGGAAAATCTGACCAGGCTCAAACTATCCGCCACCATCAAAGAAGGCGATGCCAGCCGTTCGGGATGGTGGGATAACAAAGCGTTTGACCGGATACTTGCCGATGTGCCGTGCACAGCCTCAGGCGTTGTACGCCGTCATCCGGATAGCCGCTGGCTACGCCGCAAAACCGATACTGCGCAGCTCGCTGCTTTATCGTCGCGCATCCTCGATAATCTGTGGCGCATGCTGGCTCCCGGCGGCAAAATGCTGATGGTCACCTGCTCTATCTGGCCTGCTGAGTCGGAGGCGCAAGCTGCCTCCTTTGTCGCCCGGCATGGCGCCATCCGTCTCGATGCACCAGGCCAATTATTGCCAACCATGGCGAATCCGTCCGATGCAAACAACGAACACGACGGTTTGTTCTATGCCTTGTTTCAAAAACCCGGGCAAAGCTAACGGAAAACACGAGCTTCAAGTTATCATTGGGGCTACGATTTTTATTTCCTGATTGCATGCTCCTTCGTCTGAACCATCACCTACGCCGCTTAGCGCTGACACTTGTGTTAGCGCTATTGGCCTTGCTCATCGTTCCGACTGTGCATGCGGCGGAAGCTGAAGTCACCTCAGCCAGAATCGAAGCAAGCGATGAGGGCTATCGTCTGGCAGCCAGCTTTTCGTTTGAACTCAGCCATGCGCTGACCGATGCGATCGCCAAAGAAATCCCTATCTCATTCACCACCGAAGTCGAACTGACCCGTCCCCGCTGGTACTGGTTTGATGAAAAAACCATACGCGCAGTACAAACCGTCCGTATCGGCTACAACCCCTGGACACGGCAATACACTGCCACCATCAATCAGGGCTTGCAGCAAAATTTTGCCACGCTCGAAGATGCACTCGCGCTGGTATTGCGGCCACGACGCTGGATCGTCGCCGACAAAGGCACGCTGACTGCCGGAGCGGTCTATAACGTTGCCGTCAAACTGAAACTCGATCTGAGTTATCTGCCCAAGACTTTCCTGATTACCTCGCTCAATAACAGCGACTGGCGTTTCTCCTCAGACTGGAAACGCTTTACCTTCAAGGCTGAAGACAAGTGACAAGATTTTTGCGGTATGCCTTGATTATCGGCGGTGCTCTGATGAGTATCCTGCTGTTTTTACTGACGACCGCTTCTGAAAATTCCGCTAATTTTGAGCCCTACTATGGCTGGCTGCTTGGTGCCAATGCCGTCGTCGCCTCCGCTTTATTGCTGCTGATTTCCGCTTTGGTATGGCGTTTATTCAGTCGCTTCCGCAGCCGTGAATTTGGTTCCAAACTGATGACGAGGCTGGTATTGCTGTTTGCGCTGGTGGGCATATTGCCGGGCTCAGTCATCTATGCGGTGTCCGTCACCTTCGTGTCGCGCTCGATAGAATCCTGGTTTGACGTCAAAGTGGAGTCTGCTCTGGATTCCGGCAAGAATCTCGGCCTGGCGGCGCTCGATTTTCTGCTGGCCGATCTGCAGGCAAAAGCGCGTGAAATGGCGAGCGAGTTATCAACACCGTCAGACACGCCTTTATCCATCAAGTTATCGCGTCTGCGCGAACGGGCGCTGGTGCAGGAAGCTACGATCGTTAACAGCCGCGGCAGGCTGGTTGCCACCGCCAGCCAGAACTTTGGACGGCTGGTACCTGAACTCCCGACCGCCGACATGCTGCGGCAAGCACGTAATTCGCGCATCTTTGCCGCCATCGACGAAAAAATTAATACGCCGGATCCGACTGAAACGAATAAAAATGCCGGGTTGAGCGACGCAAAACGTCCGATTCTTCCGCAAGAAAACAATAAAACCCTGCGTTCACGTGTCGTCATACAGTTGCAGGCAAGCGATATGGCGCTGTCCTTGCAGCGGGAAACCTATTTTCTGCAACTGATACAACCGGTTCCGACAAATCTGGCGGCGCATGCCGAAGCGCTGCGCAATGCGTCGACCGAATATCAGTTGCGTTCGCTGGGTCGGGGCAGCCTGAAAACCATGTATATTTTTACGCTGACACTGACCCTGTTACTAGCTATTTTTGCCGCCATTGCCAGTGCCTTCCTGATTTCTGGTGAGCTTGCGCGTCCCTTGCTGTTGCTGGCGGAAGGAACGAAAGCAGTCACCGAAGGTGATTTTTCACCGCGCCCTATCGTCACCAGTACGGATGAACTGGGCAGCCTGACGAAATCGTTTAACACCATGACGCGCCAGTTATTCGATGCCCGTGCCGCCGTCGAAAAAAACCGCAGTGAACTGGAAAATGCCAAGGCCTATCTGGAATCGGTGCTGGCCAATATGTCGGCAGGCGTGATGGTATTGGATCAGACTGGCCATCTGGTGACGTGCAACGAATCCGTCGAACGCATACTGCAACGGCCATTAGAAGCGGAGATTGGTCAGCCACTGGCGGATATCAATGGTATGCATGATTTTGCCGATGCCATCGACAAAGCCTTTTCAGAACAACATGCGCAATCAGCAGCCGGTGGTAAAGAGCAGCAGGAACACTGGCAACAACAAATTGAAGTGCCCCGTCCTGATGCAGTCAAAACAGCAGAGCCAGCTTCAGGTGCGATGCCGAACGACGATAAACAGACGATTACTTTGCTCGCCCGTGGCTCACATTTGCCGGTCGGCGCGGGAAACGGTTATGTCATCGTGTTTGATGACATCAGCAATATTATCTCCGCCCAGCGCTCGATCGCCTGGGGCGAAGTGGCGCGACGGCTGGCACACGAAATTAAAAATCCGCTGACGCCAATACAACTCTCTGCAGAACGTCTGCAAATGAAATTGCAGGATAAGCTCAATGACGCCGATGTCGCCATTCTGAATAAGAGTACAACGACCATAGTGAATCAGGTGTCATCGATGAAGCGCATGGTCGATGATTTCCGCGATTATGCAAAAACCCCGCCCGCAGTATTGTCGCAGCTTGATCTCGGTGAACTGATCGATGAAGTGCTGCATCTGTATCTGGCGGGCGATGACCGCGATATCATCCGCCTGCATCTGGCACCGGATTTACCGAAAATTATGGGCGATGCTACGCAACTGCGCCAAGTCATCCATAACCTGCTGCAAAATGCACAGGACGCCGTTGCCGATCAACCGCAGTCCGACGTGCCACCACGCATTGATGTGATCACCGAAGTCGTTCATTACAACAGCAAAGCGCAGGATGTCTGCAGCGCAGTGAAGCTGTCAATTATCGATAACGGCCCCGGATTTTCCAGCAAAATTCTGGCGCGCGCATTCGAACCTTATGCGACATCGAAACCACGCGGAACCGGATTAGGACTTGCCATGGTGAAAAAAATCATCGACGAACACGGTGGTCGTATCGATATTCAGAATCGCAGTGATACAAACGGTGCAAAAGTAGCGATTTTGCTGTTAAAGTTAGCACCGGACTCAAAAGCAGCATGAACAGGCTGATTTCCATTCGACATTAACGAAGATTAATGCGGAAGAGTAATGCGGAAATAAGAAAGAAAAAAACCACAAGGGCAGTAATAGGGTAGATTTATGGCAAATATTCTGGTCGTAGATGATGAAATGGGTATCCGGGAATTACTCTCGGAAATTCTGGGAGATGAGGGACACGTGGTGCAACTCGCGGAAAACGCGCAGCAGGCACGACTGGCCCGACAGGAAGCAAAACCCGATCTGGTGTTGTTGGATATCTGGATGCCGGATACCGACGGCGTCACCTTACTTAAAGAGTGGCAGCGCGACGGTTTGCTGACCATGCCGGTGATCATGATGTCGGGTCACGCGACCATTGATACTGCTGTCGAGGCAACCCGTATCGGTGCGCTGAACTTTCTGGAAAAACCCATTGCTCTGCAAAAACTGCTCAAAGCCGTGCAACAAGGGCTGACCCGTACACCTGAGCCTGTACGTCCGGCAGCGCCAGCATTGCGCGTCATCAGCAGCGATCACAACCATCCCAGCCTGACTCAGGGTGGGATGCAGGCAAGCAGCGGCACCTTTGAATCGCGCCAGTTCAATACCGCTCCTGCCGCAGCAAGTGCGCCGGCAAATCAATTCGCCAGTCTGTCGTTTGATTTACCTTTACGCGAAGCCAGAGATGCGTTTGAACGGATTTATTTTGAATATCATTTAAATCGTGAAGGCGGCAGCATGACGCGGGTTGCCGAAAAAACCGGCCTTGAACGCACCCACCTTTATCGCAAACTCAAACAACTCGGTGTCGAGTCTGTCAAATACGCCAAACGCGGCGAATAATCTGCAAACTGCCGTGCCGCTGACGCTCGTCAGCGGTGGCAGCTATCGCCAGCGGGAAGCTCAGATCGCTGCCTGTATCGACCATGATCAGAAGCATGATAAAAGCATCGACCGCGTCGCCGTCCT
>Ga0209023_10008807_pt1 | contig 10039 bp, 9 predicted proteins | sample LakOneMetagenome_FD_187468 | JGI IMG/M metagenome (GOLD analysis project Ga0209023, IMG submission 187468) | Freshwater and sediment microbial communities from Lake Erie, Canada (SPAdes) (version 2) | ecosystem: Environmental > Aquatic > Freshwater > Lentic | place: Lake Erie, Canada | collected... | reverse complement strand
GCCGCCGTACCGGGGGCGCTTGTGCCAGCCGCAGCCAGTCGTCGATCAGTTGCGTCACGCCGGAGCCCTGCGGCAGCGTGACCAAGGGCTGTGCGCGCACCGCGTCGGCATCCATGCGCGGCAGGCAACGCGCAACGCCCGGGCTGGTGCACCAGCTGAAGCGGGCGTGGGTGAGGGGCACGGCGCACAGCGCGCTGCGGCTGGCGGGGCCGGCGATCACAGCCACATCGAGCTCGCCCTTATCCAGCCGCTCGGCCAGGGCCGCGCCCACGTCGACATGCACGCTCACCTGCAAGTCCGGGTGCGCGCTGGCAAGGGCCGCCACCAGGCGCGGCAGCCAGGTCAGCGCCGTGAGCTCGCCCACGCCCAGCCGGCAGGGGCCGCGCAGGCCGGTGGTGGTGCCCATCTCCGCATGCAGGCGGTCGGCCTGCTGCAGCATGGCGGCGGCCAAGGGCACCAGCCGCGTGCCCGCTTCGGTCAGCGCGGCGCGGTGCCGGGCCCGGTCAAACAGCGGCTGCCCCAGCGATGCCTCCAGCTCTGCGATGCGCTTGGACAAGGACGAGACCGACAGGTGCACACGCTCGGCCGCCATGGCAAAGCTGCTGCAGGTGGCGGCCCAGTAGAAGGCTTCGAGCTGTTTGAGCGTCATGGGCAAAGTATTCTCGTTTTGGCGAACAAATTCGTATCAATAAATTCGCTTTTATGATTTTGCCGGACTCCGCACACTGCCTCCAGTTCTCTTCACGACTGGACCCGCGCGATGTCTTCACCCCCCTCTTGTGCCCCCGAGCCGCCCATCAACGCCTGGCAGGCTTTTGACGGCGCGCAGCGCACCGGCCGCACGCGCCACCTGTTGTCGCTGGACGATTTCGAAGCCGCCGCGCGCCGCGTGCTGCCGCGCCCCCTCTTTGGCTATGTGGCCGGCGCGGCCGAGGACAACCGGGCCCTGGCCGACAACCGGCACGCATTCGACGAACTGGCGCTGGTGCCGCGCGTGCTGTGCAATGTGGCGCAGCGCCGTCAGGACACCACGCTCTTCGGCGTGCGCTACGCCAGCCCTTTCGGCATTGCGCCAATGGGCATCGCGGCGCTGTCGACCTACCAGGGTGATGTGGCGTTGGCGCGGGCCGCTGCGTCGGCGGGGATTCCGGCGGTGCTCAGCGGTTCGTCGCTGACCCGGCTGGAGGCCGTGATGGAGGCTGCGCCCGGCACCTGGTTTCAGGCCTATCTGCCCGGCACGCCCGAGCGCATCGACGCGCTGCTGCAGCGCGTGGCGGCGGCAGGCGTGCAGACGCTGGTGGTAACGGTGGACATCCCCGTGGCCGGTAACCGCGAGAACAACCTGCGCGCGGGGTTCTCGACCCCACTGCGGCCCAGCCTGCGCTTGGCGTGGGACGGCCTGGTGCGGCCACGCTGGCTGGTGGGCACCCTGCTGCGCACGCTGGCGCGCCATGGCATGCCCCACTTCGAAAACTCTTTTGCAGAACGCGGTGCGCCCATTATTTCGGGGCGCGTGCAGCGCGACTTTGCCGAGCGCGACCACTTCGACTGGAGCCACATCGCACGCATCCGCCGGCAGTGGCAGGGGGCGTTGGTAGTCAAGGGCATCCTGAGCCCACTGGATGCGGCGCTGGCACGTCACCACGGGGTGGACGGCATCGTGGTCAGCAACCACGGCGGCCGCCAGCTCGACGGCGCCGTGGCCCCGCTGCGCGTGCTGCCTGCCATTGCCGAAGCAGCTGGCGACGCCATGGTGGTGATGCTGGACGGCGGCATCCGCAGGGGCACCGACGTGATCAAGGCCCTGGCGCTGGGCGCCCAGGCCGTGTGGGTGGGCCGCCCGTTCAACTACGCGGCAGCCGTGGACGGAGAGGCGGGCGTTGGCGCTGCCATTGGCCTGCTGCGCGCCGAGCTTGATCGCAATCTGGCCATGCTGGGCGCCACATCGTGCGCGGAGTTGGGGTCACAGCACCTCATGGACCGCCGGGCACCCTGGCCGCTGCCACACCCTGCCTCTTTCTCCCCATGCTGACAACCAGGACGTCGTCCCGGCCCCGCGGCCCCCTGGCCAAGCGGCTCCGCAGGAAGTAGTTGCCGTCCGGCAGCATGCCCGGTTGGCTAAGGCACCGCGGCCGCAGTGCCTCACCGCCCTCGCCTGCTTCGGCCTATGCGAAGCCGACGAGCTACGCCAGCTTGAACGGCAGCTCGCGCGGCGTCTTGCCGGTGATGCGGGCGACCGCATTGGCAAACGCCGGCGCCAGCGGCGGCAACCCCGGCTCGCCCATGCCGGTGGGCGGCTCGGCGCTGGGCACGATGTGCACGGCCACCTGGGGCATGTCGGTGATGCGCGGCACGGCGAAGTCGCCGAAATTGCTCTGCTCCACCACGCCGTCCTTGAGGGTGATGGCCGCGCCCGGCAGGCACATCGACAGGCCCATCAGCGCCCCGCCCTGCACCTGCGCTTCCACGCTCCTGGGGTTGACCACCAGGTTGCAGTGCACGCCCGCGGTCACGCTGTGCAGCTTGGGGGTGCCGTCTTTGACCGACGCCTCGACCACATAGGCCACCACGGACTGGAACGACTCGTGCACCGCCACACCCCAGGCGCGGCCGGCGGCGAGCTTCTTCTTGCCGTAGCCCGACTGCGCCACGGCCAGTTGCAGTGCTGCCTTGTGGCGCGGGTGCTTGTCGCCCATCAGGGCCAGGCGGTAGGCCACCGGGTCCTGATGGGTGGTGCGGGCCACTTCGTCGATCAGCGTCTCCATGGCGTAGGCCGTGTGCGTGGAGCCCACGCTGCGCCACCAGAGCACGGGCACGTTGACGTCCGGGTGGTGCACCGACAGCTTCATGGGCACGTTGTAGGGCTCTTTCATGCCCTCGATGGCGGTGGCGTCGATGCCGTTCTTGACCATGAAGGCCTCGAACGGCGAGCCCTTGGTGATGGACTGCCCGACGATGGTGTGGTCCCACGCCAGGATCTTGCCCTGTGCGTCGAAGCCGATCTCGGCGCGGTGCACGTGCATGGGGCGGTAGTAGCCGCCCTTGATGTCGTCTTCGCGGCTCCACAGGGTGCGCACCGGGGCGGTGATGCCCACCGTGCGCGCCGCCTTAGCCACGCCGCAGGCCTCCACCACATAGTCGCTGGTGGGAATGGCGCGGCGGCCGAAGCCGCCGCCGGCCATCTGGGTGTTCACCTTCACGTTCTGCGGCTCAAGGCCCAGCGTCTTGGCGGCGGCCATGGCATCCAGGCCCGGCATCTGCGTGCCCATCCACAGCTCAGCTTTATCGCTGTCGAGCTTGACGGTGCAGTTGAGCGGCTCCATGGGCGCATGCGCCAGGTACGGGAAGACGTACTCGGCGCTGATCTTGTGCGGTGCGCCGGCCAGCGGGCCCGTGTCGGCCTGCATGGCGACCAGGCCGGGCTTGGCGGCCAGTTCGCGGTACTGCGCCAATTGCTGCGCGGAGTCGGTGGGCTTGACGCCGCTGTGGTCCCATTCAGCCTTCAGGGCATCGCGCCCCTGCTTGGCAGCCCAGTAGCCATCGGCCACCACCGCCACGCCTTCGCCGCCCCGGTCGGTGGGCACGCGCAGCACGGCTTTGACGCCCTTGACGGCCTTGGCCGCGGAGTCGTCCAGCGTCTTGAGCTTGGCGCCAAACACCGGCGGGCGCGCCACCACGGCCGTCAGCATGCCGGGCAGGCGCACGTCGATCCCGTAGTTTTGCTGGCCGCTCGACTTGGCTTTGGCGTCCAGCCGGCCGGTGGGCTTGCCGATCAGGCGGAACTGCTTGGGGTCCTTGAGCACCACTTTCTCGGGCACGGGCTGCTTCATCGCTGCCTCGGCCAGCGCGCCGTAGCCCAGCTTCTTGCCGCCGGGGCCGACCACAAAGCCGTTGCTGGTGCGCAGCGCCGATGCGTCCACACCCCACTGCGCGGCAGCGGCCCCGACCAGCATGGCCCGGGTGCGCGCGCCCAGTTCGCGGTACTGGGTGTACGAGTTCTTGATGGAGCCGGAGCCGCCGGTGATGTGCATGCCGAAAGCCGGGTCCACATAGGCCGGGTTGGCGTCGCCATGCACGCTGCGCACCTTGGACCAGTCCGCGTCCAGCTCTTCGGCCAGGATCATGGGCAGGCCGGTCTGCACGCCCTGTCCGAAGTCCAGGCGGTTGATGGTGACGGTGACGGTGCCATCGGCGTCGATGCGCACAAAGGCCGAGGGCTGCTCGAAGGGCTTGAGCCCGGCGGGTGCCGCGCCGGCCGCACCCTGTGCGGTGGCCGCCAGCGGGAAAGCGCCCAGCGCAAACCCAGAGGCTGCGGTGACCTTGAGGAAGGTGCGGCGTGCAAAGCCGCCGGCACCGTCGACGGCGTCGTCTGCTCCTGAATCAGTAGCGCCTTGCGCCCTGTCCATGAGCGCCAGAAGGTTCTTGGGCATGCTGCTGCGCGCTGCCTCTACCACTTGAGGGTCGAAATGCATGGTGTTCTCCTTCGGTGGGTGGGTCAGGCCAGCGTCTTGGCGGCGTCGTGGATGGCAGCGCGGATGCGCACATAGGTGCCGCAGCGGCAGACGTTGCCCGCCATGGCGGAGTCGATGTCGGCGTCGCTGGGCTTCTTCTTGCCCTTGAGCAGCGCGGTGGCGCTCATGATCTGGCCGCTTTGGCAGTAGCCGCACTGCGCCACGTCGTGCTTGACCCAGGCCGCGTGCACGGCCTTGCCCACCTTGTCGTTGGCGGTAACGGACTCGATGGTGGTGATCTTCTGGCCCGCTGCCGCCGAGATCGGCGTGATGCAGGAGCGGATGGGCGCGCCGTTCAGGTGCACCGTACAGGCGCCGCACAAAGCCTGGCCGCAGCCAAACTTGGTGCCGGTCATGCCCAGCGTGTCGCGCAGGGCCCAGAGGATGGGCGTGGATTCTTCGGCGTCGACCGCCGTGTCTTTGCCGTTGATGTTCAGGGTGGGCATCGTGGGGACTCCAGATTGAAGGTCAGCGCCGCAAAAAAGGGAATGGCGCAATCAGGCTTGGCGCGGCTCGGTATGGCCGCTTGTTTCTCTTTTTAAGAGAATATTTATTCGATTAAAACCGAAATCGTCAATATGTGCTGGCGTTCAAGCTCTTCAGGCAATTTCCTGGCACTGACCAAGCATGACCAGATACCCGTGGATCAGCGGCGGCAGTTGCCACCAAGGCTGCCGTGGCCCTTCACCCACGTCATGCCTTGAGCGCGTCCCAGCACAAGCCAAACGCCATCTGGTGCACCGCATCGTCATCGGGCAGCGTCTTCGACCGGATGAGGTTGGCCGCCTCGCGCACCGACCCGACAAAACTGGCCGTGAGCAACGGCACCGGCACCGCCTTCAAAATCTCTTGCCGCTGCCCCTCTGCCATCAAAGCAAAAAAACCGGCCATCAGGCGGGTCGAGAATTCGCGGTTGCCGTCGGTGAACCAGGGCGAGTTGTAGTACTGCTCCTGGAACACCACCTCGGCGTACTGGTCCAGCCGGTGGCGCAGCAGGTTGCACCAGCTGCGCCGTACCCGGGCGCGGTAGGGCATATCAGGCAGCACGCCCTCCATGAGGCGCGTGGCCGTCACGGTCTTGGCGTCCTGGTACAGCTGGCTGATGAGTTCGTCCTTGGACGGGTGGTACACGTACAGCGTGCTGGTGGCGATGCCGGCGGCCCGCGCAATCTCGGCCATGGTCAGGCCGCTCAGGCCCGTGCGGGCCACCAGGTCGAAGGTGGCCTGCGCAATCGCACGCTGTTTTTCGTCGTCCTTGGGTTTCATCGCGGGTCAATATAAGCGAATAATCATTCGGCGACAATCTGTGGGTGGTCATCCAGCGGCCACCAAGCGCCCAGCAGACACCGCCAACTGCAGACGCCAGCGAGGGCGCAGCACCCTGCCCTGGCGCAAAACCCCATCGTACGGGCGATGCACAATCGGCGCCATGACCACGCACTCCATCGCCGACCTGCGCAAGAGCTACGAGCGCGCAGAACTCAACGAAGACGCCTCGCACGCCGCGCCGCTGCAGCAGTTCGACCAGTGGCTGCAAGAGGCCATCAAGTCCGAAATCCCCGAGCCCAACGCCATGACGCTGGCCACTGTGGGCAGCGACCTGCGCCCCAGCACCCGCATCGTGCTCATTAAGGGCTACGACGAGCGCGGCATCGTCTGGTTCACCAACTACGACAGCCGCAAGGGCCGCCAGATCGGCGGCAACCCGTTCGCCGCGCTGCAGTTCCACTGGGTGGAGCTCGAGCGCGTGGTACGCATCGAAGGCACGGTTGAGAAGGTGAGCGACGAGGAAAGCGACGCGTACTTTGCCAGCCGCCCGCTCGACTCGCGCATCGGCGCCTGGGCCAGCCCCCAAAGCCAGGTCATCCCCGGCCGCAGCGTGCTGGTGGCCAACGCGGCCAAGTTCGGCGCGCAGTTCCTGCTCAAGCCGCCGCGCCCGCCCCACTGGGGTGGCTACCGGCTTAAGCCCGAGCAGTGGGAGTTCTGGCAGGGCCGCAAGAGCCGCCTGCACGACCGCCTGCGCTACCGGCTGGACCAGGGCGAGTGGCTGCGGGAGCGCCTCGCACCCTAAGCAAGGCTTGACCGCCCCGCCCGGGGCGCGCAAGGGTGAGCAAGGGCGGTGGGGGCACTGTTCATCTTCCGTTCATGTCCCGCTTCATCGCGGTTCATGGGCGCATCACGTTCTGTCCACCCCTGCCCGGTTCAATGGAAACCGCTGACTTCGCAGTCGGCGTTAACAACTCACAACCATTGAACTTCCATGAAAATCAACCGCCTGGCACTGGCCGCTCTCCTCGTCACCACCGCTTCTTTGCAAGCCCACGCCAAGACGCCCGTGGTCAACCACGCGATCAGTGAGGCCGAAGTGCTGACCGCGCAGCAGAACTGGTGCAAGGCACTGCTCGACATCAGCGCTGTCCACCAGCGTGACGGTGTCGCTGCCGCCACCGCACTCGCAGCCAAGGTGATCGACAGCGCCTACGGCTACCAGTTCGGCGCCGTGCTGTTCAAGCCCACGCTCACCGTGGCGCCGCAGACCTTCCGCACAGACCGCGCCGGTGCGCTGGCGTACTTTGTGGGCGGCAACCCCAGCTACCCCAATGACACGGGCTTTGCGCTCAAGGGCTGGAAGAAGTGCGAGATCGACAACGCTGCGGTCTACATCTCTGGCGACGTGGCCATGACCATGGGCAATGTGCGCTTCACCGGGCCGGACGGCACGGTGACCACCGTGGACAAGACCTGGAGCTTCGCCAAGGACGATGCGGGCCAGCTGCGCATCGTGGTGCACCACTCGTCGCTGCCGTACGCGGCCCGGTAAATGGCATCGGCCCGGCCGGCTCGCCTGGCCGGCCTTGGCTTTCACCTGATGGCAGACAGTAAGGATGCGCTGCCGTGGCGCCGAGGCACTCCGCTGCCGTGGCGCATCCCATGGCCTGCGACCGCGCCTACGCGCCGAAGAACTTCGTCACCCCGAGGATCACCACCGGCATGGTGAACAGTGCCAGCGCGGTCGACACCGCCACGCTGGCCGTCACCTCGTCCTCGGCCACCTGGTAGCGCTGCGCGAACAGGAACACGTTGGCCCCCACCGGCAGCGATGCCGCCACGATCATCACCGCCAGCGGCATGCCCGACAGGCCCAGCGCCCACGCCATTGCCACCAGCACCAGCGGGTGCACCACGCACTTGACCACCGCAATGCGCAGCGCGGCTTTGAAATGGTGGCCCACCTTGGTAAAGGCCAGCGTCACGCCCACCAGCAGCAGCGATATGGGGCCGAGCGCCTGGCCCAGCAGCTGCAAAGGCTTGTCGACCACGTCAGGGATGGCCAGGCCCGTTTGCGCAAACAGCAGCCCCGCGATGATGGGCAGCGGCACCGGGTGCACGATGCCGTTGCGCACTGCCTGCAGCACCGTGCGCCACATGGCCTGCTGCGTGCCGCCGGCGCGGCCCGCATGCTCCCGGGCAGAGGCCAGCTCGAACACCACCGTGGCAGCGGTCAGAAGAATAAGCGCGTGCACCGAAATCAAGGTGAACAGCGTCACCAGACCGGCCTCGCCAAACACCAGGCTCACCAGCGGCACGCCGATCATGATGGTGTTGCTGAAGGTGTTGGCCAGCGCACGCGCCGCCGCCAGGCTGGAGAACCCCAGCACCGCCATGGTGACGCCAAAGACAAGCATCGCCGCCGCGAAGTAAATGGCGATGGGCCCGAAGTCCAGGTCCTGCACATGCACCGCGCTCATGGTGCGAAACAGCAGCGCAGGCGTCAGCACCATGAACACGAGGTTCGCCAGGTCTTTGACCGCCTCGGCCCGTATCCACCCCCGCCGCCCTGCGTAGAAGCCCAGGGCAATGAACAGGATGACGGGCAGCAGCGAGGTGACGACGGGCGAATTCACGGTGGGTGGCACAGCACGCGGTAGCGGCCAGCTGAGGCTGAAAGGGGGTGGATAGGGGCGCGGCCGGGCGGCCAAGGCGCGTATTGTGGCCTCAACCCCAGCTGCATTGTGGGTGGATGCTACTTATTTGATAGCTGGTAGCGCTTTATCAGCAAGCGGTAGAGCCTGTTTTTGCTTCAAATTTGGACTTTGCTTTTGCGCAGAAATGCCCGAGGTTTCCCCCGCACCTCGGGCATTTGCGGCGCGCGCAGGCTGCGATGCTGTCGCTGCCTGCATTGCGAACGCCAGGGCTCACCGATGAATCGCTGCCACGCCCTAAAGCCATGCAGAGCGACCCAGACCCACGCCACAGCGCGCACCGCCCTGCCCCCGGTTTCTGTGGGCAGCGGCGGCTAGCAGGCACACCACCATATCCGGAAGGCTTCCATGCTGTACACAGAACTCGAGATCCACGCCGCCGTGAAGCGGCTGATTCGTGAAGGCTACGCTGCGCTGAGCCGGCGCCAGCAACACATCGTGGATTCGCTGTCGGCGATCTGCTGAGACCCACCTTCACGGCCCGCCCCGAGACCTGCGCTGCAAACCCGCAGCCGCGGTGACGACGGCTACGGCTGCGACTGCAACTGCGGCTGCGGCTGAGCAACCGCCAGCAGCTGCTGCACCCCTTCCAGGCCCGCCACGCGGTGGTCGGCGGCGTCCCAGGCGCTCACGCCGGGCCGCACGGTTTGTACCGTCACCATGCCCAGCGCGCGGCCCGCGGCCAGCTCGGACAGCGGGTTGTCGCCCACCACCAGCACCTGCTGTGGCGTGCACCCTTCCTGCGCCAATATCTCGGCAAAGATGCGGCCCTTGCCATGCGGCCCGGGCTCGTTGATGGCGTCGATCACCACACGCTCGAACCACGGCGCAATGCCCAGCGCGTCGATCTTGCTTTGCTGCAGGCGGCGAAAGCCGCTGGTCACCAGGTACTTGCGCACCGGCAAGCTGGGCAACAGGCCGATGTCGGCATAGCCCGACAGCGGCGGGCGCATCTCCATCTGCTCGAACTCGTGCCAGCCCGCGTCTCGCATCGCGGTGCTGAAGCCAAAGCGATCGGCCACCAGGTCGAAGGCGGTGTACCAGCACTGGTCGATGGCGTCTTCCAGCAGATCGGGTGACAACGTCCCGTTGTTGGCGCGGCGAATGGCCACGAAAGCCGACTCGAAAAGCGTGCCCATGGCGCGTGCGTCCAGCAGGCAGTTGTCCAGATCAAAAATCGCCACAGTGCAAGGCATGCGGTTGGCGGGCGAGAGGAGCGTGGGTTCAGTCATTCGATGAATTGGTGGATGAACAGATCGGTGGATCAGTGGATCGATGGGTTAACGGATTAATCGTTGAATCGCGCAGTGGTGGCACCGTGCAGCGCCCCGGTCGCCCCGGTTCACACGGCCACCACGGAGACGCCGTGGTCCGCCAGCGTCAGGCTCACCGGTGCGCCGACATCCAGCGGCGCCTTGACCAGCGGCGACACCACGAAGATCTCGCCCAGCGCGCTGGCAAAGGTGTATTCCATGATGCTGCCGAGATAGGTGCGCTTGGTCAGCCGCGCGGCCAGCCCCGCCGTGGTGGCCGGGCCGATGATCC
>Ga0209023_10008806_pt1 | contig 10039 bp, 14 predicted proteins | sample LakOneMetagenome_FD_187468 | JGI IMG/M metagenome (GOLD analysis project Ga0209023, IMG submission 187468) | Freshwater and sediment microbial communities from Lake Erie, Canada (SPAdes) (version 2) | ecosystem: Environmental > Aquatic > Freshwater > Lentic | place: Lake Erie, Canada... | reverse complement strand
GTGGGGTCGGACGCTCGTATGAGTCCGGCGATCGGGCTGGTGCGGATCTGTCGCAGCAGTTCCTCGACGTCGCGGTACACGGCGACGGCACCCTCTTCGGCAAGCTCGTGGCGGCTGAACCCGCCGGATTCCAGCCCGATGCAACCGACGCCGGCGCTGCGAGCGGCTTGGATGTCCCACACGCTGTCACCCACGGCGAGGACGGCTTCCGGGTCGAGGCCGCCGACGGCGATCGCCGTCTTGAACACCGCCGGGTCGGGTTTGGATGCGTCGACGTCGTCCGAGCTCGTGGTTGCGGTGAGCTCGGTCCGGATGTCGAGGAGGTCGACGTAGTGATCGAGGAGATCAGCTGGCGCTGAGGTCGCGAGGACCACTTCGATGCCGAGTGCGCGGACTCGTCGTACGAACGCGGTTGCGCCCGGAAAGGGGCGGGCCTCGTCGAGCAGCTCCTCGAAGCGTCGCTGCCACGCCTCGCTGGCCCCCGGCTTCGGTTCCCCGAGCAGCTCGGGGACGAGCTGATCACCGCCCATGCCGACGAGGCGATGGATGGCGTTGGCCGGGGCCCACTCACCGAGATCGACCAGAGCGCGGCTCCAAGCGAGGGTGTGCAGGTAGTTGGTGTCGACCAGGGTGCCGTCGAGGTCCAGCAGCAGCCCAGCCGAAGCGGGCCGGTGTTCAGGAGTCATCCGCGTCGCCGTCGACGACCGCGTTCGTCCGTGGTGGGGTCGCTCAGGGAGCTGCCGGCGGAAGGCTCGTGCTCGCTGTTCGTCATCTCGCCTTCGAGCTCGGGCAGGCGACCGCCCCAGTACACGGCGCCGATGGCCGCACCGGCGAGGAAACCGATGACTGCAGTGGTGATGAGCCTCATCGCCAATGAGACGTCGACCCCCCAATCGATGAAGCCGAACCCCAGACCGATCACGGCACCGATGAGGCCGACGATCAGACCGCCCCACACGATGCCGTGCGTTTGTGCTCGGGTGAAGAGGCCGGTCCCGACACCTGCGTGTTCCATCTCTTCGCGCTGTTCGCGTTGCAGGTCTTCCGTCGTGCGGGCCGGACGGTCGTCCGGTGCGTACGCGGAAGCGTGCTCCGGCTGGGTGATGTCGTCGACGATGCGGTCCACTGAGTCGGCCACGTCGGCTGCCCTTGACTGGTTGGATGATTGCTTGGATCGAGCTTCGGCCATCTGCAACTCCCTCCACGATCGTTACGGGTCGCCTCTACCCCGTGGTCGCCGCCCACAGACCGAACCGATCGTGCCGGGACCAGTCCGTGGCATCGACGCGCTGCGTCCTGGGTACCGGACGGGCATGGACCACGAAGATGACACCGCAACCCGTTCGCTCGGGGACGACCTGCAGTTCTTCGATGAGGCGAAGCCCGGCTCGCTCGCGGATCAGCGTGACCTGATCGACGAGGACGGGGACGACATCCGCCAGTACACCGGCGAGCCGGTCGAGACCGAGGACGGTTGGGTGCTTCCCGTCCAGCAGAACGTCGGTCCCGGAAACGAAGCGGGTCAGGGCGAGTACCCCGATCGCAACACCGCCCCCGTGCAGCCGCCGGTCGACGAACCCGAGAGCTCACCCCTCGAACGCGACGTGCGGGGCGAGGACGTGCCGTGACTCCACCCGACACCACCGACGAGTCCGAGTACGTGAACGATCCCGGGGATGCTCGGGCGCCCGACCCCAACGCCGCAGCGATCGAGCGTGGCGCAGAACAGCCGGGTCAAGGCCGCGACGAGACCGACGACGAGGCTCGCTCGTCGCTCCCGCCGAGTTCCGCCACCCGCAACGTCGGCCCGAAGAGCGACGTGGACCGCGCCCAACCCTACGACGAGCAGCCCATCGGGCTCCGCATGCACGAGCAGCCGTTGGAGACGGACGGCTCCGACTGAGATCGGCGGTTGTCGCCGCGTGTTCGCACCCGGCCGCGTCTCACCTCGAAGCGGCTCCGACAGCGTCCGGGGCGAGGGCGGTGAGGAGGGCGGCCTTCGTCATCGACGAGGTGCCACGGATGCCGAGGTCCTTCGCCCTGGTCCGAAGTTCGGACGCGCTCATGGCGGAAAGCTCATCATGCGCGATGAGGAGGGCATGGTCGAGGTCGCCCAGGGCATGTACGCCCGATGCCGCCTCGAACAGCTCGGCCAGCCCGGCCGGGTGTTCGACGGTCAGGGTCGCGGCGGGATGTCGCAGGACGGGGACCGGGAGGAGGGCCGGGACCGGCTCGGCGAAGTGCAGGCACACGCCCTGATCGGCGTTCGTCGCGAAGGTGATCCCGCCGTCGCGGAACGACAGGTGAGGGGGTCCGATGACCTTGGCGAGGCGGTACGGGCCGGTGACGGTGGCGCCGATGACGTTCGATCGTGGCGTCGACAGGGACCAGGGGCCGAACGTCACCGAGAGGCGTACGTCGTCGATGATGACCTCGCAGGACTCAGGGCGCACCCCCAGGGGCAGTCCGGCGGCCCGGAAGGGGAGGGCGAACCGGAAGGGCATTCGCAGGTACTCCGTCACGACAACTCCTCTCTCAACTGTCTCGTGTCCTACCCGACCACGCCCAAATTGATCACGCCTTCGAGCGGTCACCAGGACGGGCGCGCGCGCTCGTCAGCTGAGTGGCGGTCGGGTCGGGTTACGCCTCGTCGCCGGTGTCCTTCTCGCCCTCGCCACCCAGGTCGCGGTCGTCGTCCGCTTCGGTGGGCTCGTCGCCCGTGTCCTTGCCTTCGGAGCCTTGGTCGAGGTTCTCATCGTCCTCGGTCGGCTCGCTGGTGATGTCGCTGTCGGTGAAGTCGCTCATGTCCTGCATCTACCCGACCGACTTCGTTCCATACCATCCACGGGATGGATCACCCGCCTGATCGCAGTGTCCTCTCGGCTCTCGTCGGCGACATCGACCAGTTCAACGAGCTGACGTGGGGGCGACGACCCATGCATCGCGCCACCGGCCAGACGTTCGAGCATCTGCTGTCGATCGAACGAATCGAAGCGCTCCTGCTCGCAGGCGCGCGACGCCCGACGTTTCGCCTCGTTCAGGAGGGAGTCACGCTTCCGGCCGAACGATCGACGCGGCCTCTCCGCCTCGGCGGTCGACGCCTCGAAGATGTGGCGGACGTCGAAACGATCGCCGATGCGTTGCACGGCGGTGCGACGCTGGTGTTGCAGGGTCTCCAACGAACGTCGACCGAGCTCGCCGAGTTCTGCCGATCCCTCGAGCGCGCGGCCGGGCACCCGGTACAGGCCAATGCCTACCTCACGCCGGCGCGGTCGACGGGTCTCGCCGCGCATTCCGACGAGCACGACGTGTTCGTCTTGCACGTGCTCGGCAAGAAGCAGTGGCATGTCGAGGGAATCGGCGAGGTGAGCCTCGAAGCCGGCGACGTGCTCTACATCCCGACCGGCGCGAAACACTCCGCCTCGACGCAGCAAGGGCTGAGCCTCCATCTGACCATCGGCATGTTGTCGGTGACCTACGGCGCAGCGATGCGCCGCCTCCTCGACCGAGAAGGTGCCGAGGAGCTCCGGAGGCCGCTGCCGCTCGGCTATGCGCATGACGACGCAGCGGCGCTCTCCGAGAGCATGCAGAGCGCGGCGCGTCGGGCTGCGCAAGCTCTCCTCGACGCCGACCCGATGGCGGCGGCGCAGCGCGAGATGTCATCCGCTCTCGGCCGGCGCCGACCACGCCCGGTGGGCCACCTGCGGTCGGTGCTCGAGCTCGATCGGTTCGACCTCAACTCATGGATCCGCCTGCGTCACGACGCTCACGCCGTCGTCGACCCCGTCGATACGGTGACCGACACGATCCGCCTGCACTTGGTCGGACGACGGCTCACGCTTCCGGCCGCCATGGGACCCGCCGTCGACCGCCTGATGACCGGCGAACCCGTTCAGGTGGGGCAACTGCCGGCTCTGAGCGACCAAGGCCGCTTCGTGCTGATCCGCCGTCTCCTGCGCGAAGTCGTGATCGAGGAAGTCGAGCCGCCGCCAGGGCGTGGGACCTCCTGAGCCGTCCACGTCCTGCAGTCGGGCGAGAGCTCCAACCGAGTCACGACGGCGTTGCTCTCGGGCCGCCGGGAGCTCTCAGACGCTGAGGGTCCGGTCCGCTCGCATGGTGAACGCGACCGCTTCGGTGCGGCTGTGGACGCCGAGCTTCCGGTAGATCGCTTTGAGGTGAGACTTCACCGTCTCCGACCCGATGAACAGCTGGTCGGCGATCTGCTGGTTCCGCAAGCCCTCGCACAAGAGCGCGAGCTCCTTCCATTCCGATTGGGTCAACTCATCCATGACGCATACTCCCCGTGTGCTGACGGAATAGCCGACTGTTTGACCAGGCAGGGAGTATCCACCCCGCCGGTCGATCAGACAAGGGTCAGGCTTCGAGCGCCTGCCGGACGTGCCGGGTCAACGGAGCGCTCGGAGCCGTTCGACTGGACCGGCGCGGTGGCGGGTAGCTGAGGCCCATGAGCGAAGCGCCTGACATCGTGGAGGCCGTCGGAAAGGCGAGCGAGGCCCAGGAATGGGTTGAGCGAGCACGAGGGCACCTGTATTCGTTCCACCAGTTGATGGGGCGAGCCGACTTCCTGTTCGGCGACGCCGCCGACATGCTGCGACGCGTGGGCTTGACCGCTGCGGCGGACGAGCTTGCCGAAGGAATCGTGGGTCGCAACGTGCTCGACGGTCGATGGACCTTCCAAATCATCGATGAGTTCGACTCGATGTACTGGGAGGTCACCTCGGAGTTCGTGCGGCGTCTGGAGCGGGACCATTTGGGAGGCCGACGACATGCGTACGAATCGCGACTCAAGGACGAACGTCGCACCGAGGGAGCGGCGGGTCACGAGCGTCGCCCTGCCGACCGGCCCTGACGGGCGGGCGTCGTCCATCGCCGACCCCAGCCGCGAGCAGTGCTGAGGTCCTATCGGAAAGGTGGGGGCCCGAGGATCTCGATGCCACCGTTCTTCCGGGCGGACGCCTGGACCCGCTCCATGTCCACAGATGACGATCCGGTCGTCGTGTCGTCGACCGGATCGCTCGCGTCCCAGTAGAAGGCCTGGCAGCAGCCCGGGGTGTGCAGGCACAGGATGCGAGCACCTTCGGGGTCCGTGACCTTGAATGCGTGCGGTACGTTCCGGGGCGCCATCGCCACACCTCCTGCACCCACCCGGTGATCCGTGCCGTCGAGGTGCATGAGGATCTCGCCGCGGAGCACCACCATGGTCTCGTCGGATTCGGGGTGGATGTGCAAGGGCGTGACCTTGCCGCTCGTGAGGCGATCTTCGAACAGCATGAAGGCGCCGCCCGTCTCCTCCGCAGTCGCCTTCCAGATGTGGAGTCCGCCGCCGGCGAACGCGCGGCGTTCACCTTCGTCGGCGTTTCTGGCGATCGGAACCGCCTTGGCGATGTCGCTCATGAGGAACCTCCTTTATGGGACCTGAGTACCACGACGGTACCGCGGTAGCATAAGCCCGATGTCAACTCCCTATGAGGCCGGCGGACGCTCAGCGCAGAAGCAACGGACCCGTGCCGCGCTCGTCGATGCGGCGCGCTCGATCGTGGCTGCCGGATCGGTGCCGACCGTCGAGGACGCCGCTGAGGCGGCGTCGATCTCGCGCACGACCGCGTACCGCTACTTCCCGAACAAGCGATCGCTGCTGCTCGCCGCCCACCCGGAGATGTCGGCCACGACCATGCTTCCGGCCGACCCGCCGTCCGACACGGCGGCGCGACTCGACGCCGTGGTGCGCAACTTCCTCGCGATGATCCTCGACACCGAGTTGCAGCAGCGAACCATGCTCCGCATGTCCCTCGAGATGGACGCCACCGAGCGCAGCTCCCTCCCACTCCGCCAAGGGCGCGCCATCGCATGGATCGGCGAGGCACTCGACGGCCTCGCCGACCGGCTCTCACCTGCCGAACTTCATCGGCTCGTCCTCAGCATCCGCGCCACGATCGGGATCGAGTCGCTCGTGTGGCTCACCGACGTCGCCCGGTTGAGCAGAGCCGATGCCGTCGAGCTGATGTGCGATTCAGCGCAAGCGCTGCTTCGCGCCGCGGTGCCGGACGACGGCGGCGCCGTGTGACGACCACACCTCACCGATGTGGTCGTTCGAGCTTTCGGTGGCTGCTCGGTCTACGGCTGAGCGGTTCGGGTAGGTGATCGACATGACCGAGCCGACCGACCACGACGCGATTGACCAAGCCACGAAGGACGCCGACATCGCGAACGGGGAACCCGATGCCACCACCGAGCATCCGACCGGCGAGCGGCAGGCCGAGGAGAATCGCGAGAACGACCCGCCGGCCTGAACGTCCCGAGTGTCTCGAACGCGGCGTCAGCCGACCGGGGCGGGAGCCTCGACCGTGTGGTGTCGAGGTTCGTGGCCCACCTCGGCGAAGTACTGGTGGACCATCTGCACGGCGATGGAGCCCTCCCCGACGGCTGACGCCACGCGCTTGATCGAGCCGTGCCGGATGTCGCCGGCGGCGAACACCCCGGGCATGCTCGTCTCGAGCGGGAACGCGTCGCGGTCGAGCGGGAACGTGCCGTCGGGAAGGTCGATGCCGGTGAGGATGAACCCGCGGTCGTCTCGCGCGACCTCGGTCGGCAGCCAGTCGGTGTACGGCTGAGCCCCGATGAGCAGGAAGAGGGCGTCGGCCGACTCGGTCGTCTCGGCGCCGGTCGCGATGTCGGCCAGCACCAGGCGTTCGAGCCGACCGTTGCCGCCGCCGTCGACGACCTTCGTGCCGAGCCGTACCTCGATGTTCGGCGTGGCCTCGATCTCGCTCACGAGGTACTCGGACATGCTCGCCCGCAACGACTGACCGCGCACGACGAGCGTCACCTTCCGGGCATAGCTCGCGAGGTGGAGCACCGCCTGCCCGGCGGAGTTGGCGCCGCCGACCACGAAGGCGTCACGGCCACCAAGGAACGACGCCTCGGAGTTGGTGCTGCCGTAGTACACGCCCGCGCCGACCAGCGCCTCCAGCGACGGAACGCCCAAGCGTCGGTAGCTCGCTCCCATCGCCAGCAAGACCGCCGGGGTGCGGACGCTGCTGCCGTCGGAGCACTCGAGCACGAGGTCGGCGCCGTCCCGTGCGAGGCTCGTCACGCTGCGCATGAACGCGAACTTGGCGCCGAACACCCACGCCTGTTCCCAGGCTGAGCGAGCGAGGACGCGGCCGCTGACGCCGCGAGGGAAGCCGAGGTAGTTGCGGATGAGGGAGCTGGAGCTCGCCTGCCCGCCGATGCCACCGCGGTCGATCGCCAACGTGCTCAGGCCCTCGGAGCCCCCGTACACGGCGGCGGACAGACCAGCCGGACCGGAACCGACGATCACCAGGTCGAAGTTCTCGAGCGCCAGGTCGATCGGCGCGCCGGCCGCCTCGGCGATCTCCGCATTGGTGGGGTTCGCCAGCATCGCACCGTTGGGAAACAGCATGATCGGCAGCTCGACGCTCTCGCCGGCGGAAGCGACGAGCTCCTTGCCCTCGGGCGAGTCCGCCAGCGAGAACGTGTGGGGGAGCGCGCACGCCTGCAGCGCCTCGCGGATCTCGTACGACCGGCCCGACCACGTGTCGCCGACGATGTGGACGGTGTACGGCGCGACCCGGTTGGCCTCGGCCCAGTCGAGCAACATGCTCGAGATCGTCTGGTGGAACATCTCGTCGGGGGACGCGGCCGGCCGCACCACGTAGTGGTCGAAGCAGCCTCGCGCGATGCCATCGAAGATCGCCCGGCCGGTCGGGGTCTGGCCCCAGTCTCCCCATTCGATCAGCAGTGCCCGTCGAGCGCGCGGGTGGACCGACCAGACCTCGTCGAGGAGGTCGCTGCCCGTCGTCCCACCCGGAAGCCATTGGGCGGCGAGCACCAGCGCGATGTTGCCGCCACCGTCGGCGGCCTCGGCCAGGAACGAGCGCGCCTCCTCGGCCGTCGGGAGGCAGACCACGCGGTAGTGCTTCGCGTATCTCTCGAGGAGGGCATCTTCGACCTCGGCCAGGGCGGCAGGGTCGTCGTGCACGGCGAGGAGGATGGGGAGGGCCATCGGCGGATTTTACGCCCGAGGCCCCCTCGCGTGAATCGGATTCTGCGGCGGAACGGGCTGCGGACCGGCTTGTCGGGGGTCGAATCCCGTCACAAACCTCGTCGTCTGTCTTGTCTCCCCGGCGGGCGGAATTCGCGCGTCACTCGATCGCCGACTGCGGCGACACGACGAGGAGGACCGATGGAGCGACTCGTGAACGCGTACGAGGTGCTGGGCATCGAGCTCAGCGCTTCCGACGAGACGATCGTGGCGGCCTACCGCGCACGTGTGAAGGAGCATCATCCCGACGTCGGCGGCGATGCGGAGTCCTTCCGGCGGATCGCTGATGCGTACCGTCTCGTGCGCGACCCCGTCGAGCGGCGCTGCCTCGATCGTTGGCACAGGGCGAACCGCGTGTGCCCTGCATGTCATCTCGTCGTGCCGCTCTGCGGTGAGTGCGGCTACTGCGATCCGGCGGACGTCGCGGCGGCGGTCGCCGCCGGGGTCGCCGCCTCGGTCGCCCCCGCCGTTCCCAGCGTTCACTCGCCGCGGATGGGCGAGGCGTAGCCGTATGCCGTTCCGTACGGCAGCTTCGAGGGGGGCGTCCAGTCGTCGAACTTCACCCGGTTGCTCTCGTTCCCGCCGATCGTCTGGACCCATCCGTCGGAGCGCACGCCGACCACGATCGTCACGTGGTTGCACGCACCGGGGCGCCCGAACAGGAGCAGGTCGCCCACTCGAGGACCTGCGGAGAGCGGACGGTAGGTGCGGTTGTTGGCGGCCCAGAACTGGATGGTGTTGGTCATCGGCTGGCCCTTCTTGTCGACCTTGCCGCAGTTGTTCATGTGCGGATTGCCGACGCCGGCGGTGGTCCACACCCACGTGGCGAAGTCGGCACACCAGCTCTGGCCGGTGCTGTAGGGAGCGAGGGCCCCGGTGCCTCCGCCGTAGCGGACGACGTTGTTGCCGTTGCGTTCGGCGGGCTTCTTGGCCAGCTCGGCACGAGCGATGTTGGCGATCCGGTCGCGGAGGGTGCCGTTCGTGGACGGGCCGCCGCCGTCGGCGTCGGGGTTGCCGTGGGCGCTCGTGCCGAAGTTGTAGGTCTGTCCGGTGTTGGTGACGATGCTGTAGCCCGGCCCGTCGGACGCCCGGCTGATGCGCACCGCACGGACACCCGCCTGGAGGTGCTGCAGCGCGTTGCCGAGGAACGGGTGGCCGAACGTGAACACCCCGCCGTCACGACCGAGCATCACGTACGAACCGTCGGGATAGACGGCGGCGTCGACGATCGGGGCGTTGAGCTTCAGCGAACCGAGCGACCCGCGGAACGGCTGGTCACCGAAGGCGAAGGCGCCTCCGTCGGCAGCGACCAAGAGGTAGCCGCGACCGGAGAGCATCGCGGCCATCGCCACCACCGGCGAGTTCAGGCGCTGGCCCCCCATGCTCCCGAGGAACGGAGCATCGGGGCCGAAGGCGAAGACGCCGCCGTCGCTCGCCGCGAGCCAGATGCCGCGGCCGGACGGGGCGCGGGCGATGTCGACGATCGGAGCGTTGAGCCGCTGACCGCCCATCGACCCGAGGAAGGGGGCGTCGCCGGCGGTGAACACACCACCATCGGCAGCGACCGACCACAGCCCGGCGCCGCTCGGCGTGTTGACCGCCGACACGATCGGCTGGTTCAGCGACCCCGAGAAGGACGCGACGTTCGGCAACGAGCCGAGCGTGAACGCCCTGCCGGTCGCCGTGACCATGCGGTACCCGCCGCCCACGGGCGAGCGATCGAAGCCGACGACGTCGCCCGACGAGACGTCGGCTCCGGCGCGCTGCACGCTCGGCGTCAGCAGGAGCAAGGCGGCGGCGACCATGGTGAGCGCTGCCGCCAGCAACAGGAACCGCCGGCGTCCGGCGTAGACCTGGATCGGGCGGAGGGTGGGTTCGGCCGGCATCTGAGAGTCCTCTCCCACGCCGTCGTTCGGCGTGTGCGAGGACTAGACGGACAACCCGTCGAGGCGG
>Ga0209023_10008805_pt1 | contig 10040 bp, 11 predicted proteins | sample LakOneMetagenome_FD_187468 | JGI IMG/M metagenome (GOLD analysis project Ga0209023, IMG submission 187468) | Freshwater and sediment microbial communities from Lake Erie, Canada (SPAdes) (version 2) | ecosystem: Environmental > Aquatic > Freshwater > Lentic | place: Lake Erie, Canada... | reverse complement strand
GTCGATGGCGAGAACGCGGCGGCCGTAGCTCGCCAGGGCGGCACCGAGGTTGATGGTGGTCGTGGTCTTGCCCACGCCGCCCTTCTGGTTGCACAGCGAGATGATGCGGGCCGGGCCGTGACTCTTGAGCGGCCGAGGGTCAGGAAAATCGTGCTTGTCGCGTCCGGTCGGACCAACGGGGTTTTCGTCGAAACCGGGTAAAGGTACCCGGTCACCCTGCTTACGCGCCACTGACATCCTCGATTTCGTCCTTTGTCACCTTGTCGATTGTACTGACTGCGTCGACCGAGTGTTGCTCGCCGTGCCGCACCACGGGCATCCGTCGCCCCTGAGTATGCCCTAGTCCGACGATTTCTCCGAGGATTTCGGTGCCGGACGCAGGTTGGACAGAGCGCGGGAGAGGCACACGATGGCGGCAAAGGCGGCCGCACTGGCCGTGACCACGGTGTACAGATCGAAGGCACCGAGGAACAACACGACGCTCGCGAGGGCCAGCGAGAGCGCTCCGATCCCCCACATGAGTGCGAACGTCTTGCGGTTGTCACGGGTGGGTTTCTCGGCGGCCATTCCTCAACGGTATCTGGTTGCTGCTGCGAACATCACGAGAGACCTGCCGTGGGCACTCCCCCGGCCGCTTCAGCGGGCGCGGGGATGCGCGATCGTGTACATGTCTCGCAGGGTGTCCACCGTGACGAGGGTGTAGATCTGGGTGGTGGCCACCGAGGAATGACCGAGCAGCTCCTGCACCACGCGCACGTCGGCGCCGCCGGCGAGCAGATGGGTGGCGAAGGAGTGCCGCAACGTGTGCGGCGACACCGGCACGGTGAGCCCCGCACGTTCGGCGGCTGCGCGAATGATGAGCCACGCATTTTGACGGCTCACGCGCTGACCGCGCACCCCGAGGAACAGTGCCGGCGTGGCCTTACCGCGCCCGGATAACAGCGGCCTGGCCCGAACCAGGTAGGCGTTCACGGCGGCGCGGGCGTAACTGCCCACCGGCACGATGCGCTGCTTGTCACCCTTGCCGGTGAGCCGCACCACTTCCTCGTCGAGCACCTCGGCGAGCACGTCGTCCACGTTCAGGCCCACCACCTCAGACACGCGGGCGCCGGTGGCATAGAGCAGCTCCAGCAGCGCCTTGTCGCGCAGCTGCAGCACGTCGTCGCCGTCCGTCGCCGCGAGCAGGGCGGCCACCTGATCGATCGAGATGGCCTTCGGCAGGCGCATGGCGAGCTTGGGCGGCTTCGTCTCGTGGGCCACGTCCGCGTCCACGAGCGCCTCCTCAAGCAGAAACCGGTGCAGGCCGCGCACGGTGGACAGCACCCGGGCGATCGAGGCGGCGGTCAGCGGTGCGTCTTCGCGGGAACCGAGGTGGCGCACGAACGCCGAGATGTGCGCCGCGGTGATGTCGCGTAGGGCCGTGACCGCCACGGCCGGCGCCGGCGGAGCCTCAAGCCACGCCGCGTACACCGTGAGGTCGCGCCGATAAGCGGCGACGGTGTTTGCGGCCAGGCCGCGTTCGATCGAGACGTGCCGCAGGTACGAGTCCACAGCCGCCTCGATCGGGGCGCTCATTCCGTGTGTTTCCAGTTGAGCGGATGCCCCGGCCACGGCGAATCGGCCGGCGCGAGCGTGCTCCAGTCACGCGAGCGCGATGCCTGCGCGGCGAGTACACCCACGATGAGCGAGGGGTTGGCCACCCGGCGAGCCAGCACCGCGTCGACGACCTCGTCCAACGGCACCCAGCGAATCTCGATGTCGGCTTCTTCCTCGGTGCGCGTGAACACCTCACTGCTGGCCGAAATACCGCGGGCAAGGTAAATGCGGATGGCCTCGGTGCTGCCACCGGGCGAGGTGTAAAAATCGCTGAGCACGTTCCAGTGCGCAGCGACCACGTCGGCTTCCTCGGCGAGTTCACGCTGGGCTCCCACCAGGGCGTCTTCACCGCTGATGTCCAGTAGCCCGGCCGGCAGCTCCCACTCGCGCATGCGCACCGGGTGTCGGTACTGCTTGATGAGCAGAACGCGATCCTGCTCGTCGAGCGCCAGCACCACGACCGCTCCGGTGTGGTCGAGGAGCTCACGCACGATCGTGGAGCCGTTGTAGTCGAACTCGTCGCGCCGAATGCTCCAGACCTTGCCGGCGAAGACCAGCTCGGAGGCGGTCACCGTGAACTCGGCCGTCTCGTCGCGCAGCAGGTCGACATCCGCTCCGGGCAGGCCAGCGGCTGTCATGAGCGCGCCCTCCGCTCGGCTTCGGAGCCGATGCTGTCCACGGCACCGTCGGCGGGGCTCGGCGCCGGCGGCTTCGACGCGGACGCAGTCGGTGCGGCGCCGAGACGACCGAAGTCGGCCCAGGCGTCACCGTGGTGCGGCATGCCGAGCAGACTTGCCGAGAGGTCAGACATCCGCGGCCTCTTTCACCTCAACCTCGAACAAACGACTCGCCTGCTGGCGGTCGAGGGCCGCAGCGATGAGGCCGCGGAACAGGGGGTGAGCGTTGTTCGGACGCGAACGCAGCTCGGGGTGCGCCTGCGTGCCCACGTAGAACGGGTGCACCTCGCGGGGCAGCTCCACGTACTCAACGAGCTTGCGGTCGGGGCTGGTGCCCGAGAACGAGAGCCCGGCGAGGGCGATCTGGTCACGGTACACATTGCTGACTTCATAGCGGTGACGGTGACGCTCCGAAGCCTCGGTGGCCCCGTAAAGCTCGGCCACGATCGATCCTTCGGCGAGCACGGCCGGGTAGAGGCCGAGGCGCATGGTGCCGCCCAGGTCACCGCCGGCGATGATCTCGACCTGCTCTTCCATGGTGGCAATCACCGGGAAATCGGTCTCCGGGTCGAATTCCGACGACGACGCCTCCGGCAGTCCGGCCATGTTCCGGGCGTACTCAATCACCATGCACTGCAAGCCGAGGCACAGTCCGAGTACCGGAATGCCATTTTCGCGGGCGAACGTGAGCGCGCCGAGCTTGCCTTCGATGCCGCGGATGCCGAAGCCTCCCGGCACGCAGATGCCGTCCAGTTCGCCGAGCAGGCGGGTGGCGCCCTCTTCGGTCTCACAGTCGTCGGAGCCGATCCAGACGACCTTGACCTTGGTCTGATTGGCGAAACCGCCGGCGCGAAGGGCCTCGGTCACCGACAGGTAGGCATCGGGCAGGTCGATGTATTTACCGACCAGTCCGATGGTGACCTCGTGCTTGGGGTGGTGCACGGCCTCGAGCAGGTTCTCCCACCCAGTCCAGTCCACAGTTGAGGCGGTGAGGCCGAGAGCCTTGATGATGTACAGGTCGAGGCCCTGGTTGTGCAGCATGGTGGGGATCTCGTAAATGCTGGCAACGTCGACGGCGTTGACGACGGCGGCCTCGTCCACGTCGCACATGAGCGCGATCTTGCGCTTGTTCGAGTCGGACACGGGCCGGTCGCTGCGGAGCACGAGGGCGTCCGGCTGGATGCCGATGGAACGCAGGGTGGCGACGGAGTGCTGGGTGGGCTTGGTCTTCTGCTCGCCGGCCGCGCCGAGAAACGGCACCAGGGAGACGTGCACGAAGAACACGTTGTTGCGGCCGAGTTCGTGGCGCACCTGGCGGGCGGCCTCGATGAACGGCTGCGATTCGATGTCACCGACGGTGCCGCCGATCTCGGTGATGATCACGTCGGGGCGCACCGCGTCGTCGGCCTGCAGGCGCATGCGGCGCTTGATCTCATCGGTGATGTGCGGAATCACCTGAACGGTGTCGCCGAGGTACTCGCCGCGGCGTTCCTTGGCGATCACCTGCGAGTAGATCTGACCGGTCGTGACGTTCGCCGACTGGCCGAGGTTGATGTCCAGGAAACGCTCGTAGTGCCCGATATCGAGGTCGGTCTCCGCGCCGTCGTCGGTCACAAAGACCTCGCCGTGCTGGAACGGGTTCATCGTTCCCGGGTCCACGTTGAGGTACGGGTCGAGCTTCTGCATGACGACGCGCAAACCGCGAGCCGTGAGAAGGTTGCCGAGGCTTGCCGCCGTGAGGCCCTTGCCCAGTGAAGAAACGACACCGCCGGTGACGAAGATCTGCTTGACAGTCTTGATCGCTTGCGTGTCGTCTGAAAGGTCCGCGTTTATTTTATCCACCACGGGCTTCAATGCTATCAGCTGATTACCCCGTGATGCGCGAGCGCGATCAGCTCACGGGCGTGTTCGAGCCCGCTCTTCGAATCGGGCAGGCCGGAGAGCAGCCGCGCCATTTCGGCGGCACGTTCTTCACCGCGCAGCTGGCGCACACTCGACGCCGTCACCGAGCCGTCGCTGTCTTTCACGACAGACAGGTGATTACCGGCGAAGGCGGCCACCTGGGCCAGATGGGTGACCACGATCACCTGGGCGGTTTCCGCGAGGCGTGCCAGGCGACGACCGATCTCGATGGCGGCAGCACCGCCCACGCCGGCGTCCACCTCATCGAACACGAAGGTGGGAACCGGGTCGGTCGCATTGATGACCACTTCGATCGCCAGCATCACCCGAGAAAGTTCACCGCCGGATGCCCCCCGGCCGAGAGCGCGTGGCTCTGCTCCGGCATGGGGCTGCAGCAGGATCTTCACGAGGTCACGCCCGGTCGACGCGAAGTCGTCCCGGCTCTCGATCTCCACCACGAGTGACGCGTCCGGCATCGCCAGCGCGGCGAGTTCAGCGGTCACAAGGGTGCCCAGTGACATGGCGGCAGCCTCACGCAGTACCGTCACCCGAGAGGCGAGGGTCGTCACCAGAACGTGGTCGGCTCCGGCATCCGCTCCGAGCTGGTCGATTCGCTCCGAGTCACTGTCGAGCTCCAGCAAGCGCGTGCTGCCGGAGTCGAGAAACTCGATGGCCTCGTCGATGCCGCCCGGGTATTTGCGCCCCAGACCACCGAGTTCGGCGCGGCGTTCCTGCACGATCTCCAGTTCCCGGGCGCCGTCGGCGTCGACGCCGGCGAGGTAGGTGGAAAGTTGGGCGGCGATGTCGGCCACGACGAAGCCCGCATTGGCGATGGCTTCGGTCAGCGGCGGAAGCGCGGGGTCGTGCAGGGCCACCCGGTCGAGGGCGCGACGGGCACCCTCGAGGAGCGCCACCACGTCGGGCACGTCGTCGGGGTTTTCCTCCGCCGACAGCAGCTCCCGGGCCTGGGCTGCACCGATGCGCAACTCTTCCAGATTGCCGAGTCGTTCGGCACGTTCGGCGAGTTCGGCCTCTTCACCGGACTGCGGAGCCACGGTTTCGATCAGGGAAAGGGCCACGCGCAGTTCGTCGGCCTCACGGCGGCGCAGGTCGTGCTCGGCGGTGAGCCGGTCCAGCAACACCTGATTGGCCTGCCAGCGGTGGAACGCATGCTGGTACAGGCCGAGGGCTTCGGCAAGGTCAGGGCCGGCAAAGCGATCGAGGGCGTCTCGCTGGGCCACGGCTGATCGCAGGCGAACCTGATCGGATTGCCCGTGCACGACCACAAGGGCACTGCGCAGGTCGCTCAGCACGCCCGCGGGCGCGCTGCGGCCGCCCACAACTGCCCGGCTCCGTCCCTCCGAGGACACGGTGCGTCCGAGGATGAGTTCGGGTCCGTCCAGGTCTCCCCCGGCCTCGCGCACGCGCTCGGCCACCGCACCGGCGGGATCGATCACCCAGCGTCCTTCGACGGAACTCTGCGGCTGTCCCTGCCGCACGGTGCCGGCATCCGCTCGGTCGCCCAGCAGCAGACCCAGGGCCGTGACGACCATGGTCTTGCCGGCGCCGGTCTCACCGGTGACCGCGGTGAAACCGGGGCCGAGCGGCAGCGTCGCTTCGGCGATCACGCCAAGGTCGCGGATGACAAGTTCCTCGATCATGCGGTGTCCTCACTCACGACCGACGGGTCCCCGCCAGCCCGTCACGGGCAGATTGAATTTATTGACCAGGCGGTCGCTGAACGGGCTGCTGTGCAAACGAGCCAAGCGCACCGGAACCGTGGACCGACGCACGATCACGCGCGAGCCGCCGGGCAGGTTGAAGGTACGCCTGCCGTCGGCGCACAGCACGGCCGACACCCCGGTACGGGCCAGCACCTCAATCGCCAGCGACGACTGCGGAGAGACCACCAGCGGCCGGGCGAAGAGCGCGTGCGCACTCAAGGGAACGAGCAACAGGGCTTCCACGCCGGGCCAGACGATCGGGCCGCCGGCCGAGAAGGAATACGCCGTTGAGCCGGTGGGTGTGGACATCACCACTCCGTCGCAACCAAACGATGACAGCGGACGACCGTCAACCTCCACGACGACCTCGATCATGCGTTGACGACTGGCCTTCTCCACGGTGACCTCATTGAGCGCCCAGGTCTCGTAGACCACCTCGTCCAGCACCTTCACGCGCACGCCCAGGGCCATTCGTTCTTCCACGGCGTAGTCGCGGTGCAGCGCTCGGCGCACGGCGGAGCCGAGGTCGTCGCGTTCGCTTTCGGCGAGGAATCCCACGTGGCCGAGGTTGATGCCGAGAAGGGGTGCGGAGCATCCGCGCACGAGTTCAGCGGCGCGCAAGATGGTGCCGTCGCCACCGAGAACGATCACGAGTTCGAGATCGGCGGCCTGAACCGTTTCCCCGAGCGTCACCAGATGTCCAGCCAGGTCGGGGGCGGAGGCGAGCACATCGTCCCGTTCCGCGAGAGCGAGCACCGGAATGGCACCCGCGGCAATCAGCTGTCCGGCCACCGTGACGGCAGCCTCCAGCGAATCGGCACGACCGGTATGCGCAACGATGAGAATATGACGGGGCAACTGGCTCATATCTAGACTCCCACCAGCCCTTCGATGCGTTCCATCCACTCCGTGGGACTGGACCCGACGCGTGCATTCATCCAGCACAGGTACTCATGGTTGCCCGCGGCACCGGCAATGGGGGAAGCGATGAGGCCGTTCGTGCGCAGTCCCAGGTCCCACCCGGCCCAGAGCACACCGGCGATGGCATCCGAACGCAGGCCCGCGTTATGCACGACGCCCTCACGGATGCCCCCGCGTCCCACCTCGAACTGCGGTTTGATCAGCAGCACGAAATCGGCGCCTTCCGCGGCGGTGGCGAGCATCGCCGGCAGCACCGTGGTGAGAGAGATGAACGACAGGTCGGCCACCACGAGGTCGGCCCTCGTGCTGATGCCGGATTCGGCCGCAAGCTTCTGCGCCGTGGAATAGCGAAGATTGAAGCCTTCCACGAGGGTGAGCCGGGGTTCCTTGCTCAGTGACGGCGCCAGCTGCCCATGGCCCACGTCGACCGCGATCACCTGGGCCGCGCCGCGTTCAAGCACTACCTGGCTGAACCCACCGGTTGAGGCCCCGCCGTCAAGAACAGTTCGCCCGGTGACGGGAATCTCGAAGGCGTCCAGGGCTGCGATGAGCTTGTGCGCCCCGCGGCTCACATAATGGTCGGTGGCTGCAACCGCGAGCACCGCATTCTCCCCCACGCGATGGGACGACTTCACGACTGGAACGCCGTCCACGGTCACGAGTCCACCGGCGATGAGCTTGGCGGCAACCGTGCGCGAGCGCACCAGGCCACGCTCGGTAAGCGCGGCATCAAGGCGCAACAACTCCGGCGGCGCAATCGCATACTCGGCAGCTTCGGCGAGTTCTTCCTCGGTGAGGTCGGCTTCGTCGTGCGCGGCCAGACCGAGGTTGACCATGCGCTCTTCGTTGGAACGGTATCCGCTCATATCGTTGCCGCTCATGCCTCTCCGCCCGCGGGTACATCGGCGCCTTCGAGGCGGGCCAGCAGCTCATCGTGCACGTGCACGAAGGCCTCGGCCCGCCCCTCGAGGGGTAATTCTTCGATCACGGTGAAACGCGAACCGAGTTCGGTCGCGTCTGCATCGGCAGGATTGTTTTGCAGTGAAGTCACCTATCTAGGCTACTGCGCCACGTACAGTCGCTCGGGAACCTCGAGGCCGTAAATCGGCCTGCCACAATTCCAGATCGCGGCGCAGGCGGCGCGCAGGAGGTTGATTCCGCCGTCGCCCTCTTTGAGGACCTGCACATCATTGCCGCGGATGCTCACACTGGCGCCGGCCACCGTGGCCGTGGAGCCGTCGGCGGAGAACACCGTCTTCGGGTATGGCTCGTGGAGCTGGCGCAGGTCGGTGAGCAGAAACGTGGGACGTGAATCGGGATCCGCAGCCAAGGCCTGTTTGGCCCGGTCAATGCCCGTGAGCACCAGTACCGAGGGGATTCCGGCCCGGTTCGCTCCGAGAATGTCGGTGTCGAGCCGATCGCCAATGAAAAGTGCCTTCTCGGCACCGAACCGGTTCACGGCTTCTTCGAAAATAGCCACCTCGGGCTTGCCGGCCACGAGCGGCAAGCGACCAATTGCCGTGTGCACGGCCGACACCAGCGTGCCATTGCCCGGCGCGATTCCGCGGGCCACGGGAATTGTCCAGTCCGTGTTCGTGGCGATCCACGGGATGCCCGCGGTCGGGCCCTCGGGATTCAACGCAAACGACGCTTCAGCCAGATGCACCCAACCCACGTCGGGCGCAAACCCCTGCACGACGGCGGCCGGGTTGTCGTCGGCGGATCGTGTGACCACGAATCCGGCCTTTTCAACCTCGTTGACGAGTCCATCACCGCCGATCACGAGGATATTCGAGCCCGCGGCGACTTCTTTGGCCAGCAGCCGCACCGCGGCCTGGGGCGAGGTGACAACGTCGCCGGCTTGAACGGTCAAACCGAGCTCGGTGAGGTGGTCGGCCACGGACTGGTCCGTGCGCGAGGCGTTGTTGGTGATGTACCCGACGCGGACCGTTTCGGCGGCGAGGTTGAGGCTCTCCACGGCAAACGGGATTGCCGCCGGCCCCGCGTAGACAACTCCGTCGAGGTCGGCCAGCAGAACGTCGATACCGGCCAGCGGGGTCGTTCCCGCTGCGGCCGAAGCCGCTGCGGGAACGCGTAGTACGTTCCGCATGAATTCCCCCACGGACTTAGCGGTCACGGTCGGCGTTCGCCTCGGACGTGGAATCGGCGGCGGCCGCGTCGGTCGGCTCGGCGGAGTCGACCGTGGCCGCGTCGTCATCGAGGTGATCGCTGTCGTCCTCGGAGGTCTCAGCGGTGGCGACCTCGTCTGCGCTGTCGTCATCCTCATCGCTGTCGTCGCCGGCATCTGCCGCGCCGTCGGCGAGGGCAGCGTCGTCGTCTTCTTCAATCTCCAGGATCTCGATGGTTTCGTCGACGTCTCCCGATGAACCCAGAGCAGCGTCGGCACGCTCGGCGCGCTCAAGCCACAGTTCGGCTTCTTCCTCGCGACCGAGTTCGTTCAGCACTTCGGCATAGGCCACGAAGAGCTCCGGGCTGTAGGAGAAAGCGGTGTTCGGGTCGAGCTGCGGAATCTCCAGCTCGCCGAGCGCGGCATCCGTCTCACCTAAGTCGAGACGGGCGCCGGACATGGCGATCGCCAGCGACACCTGCACGCCGGCCGGCAGGGTGCTGCGGTCGACGGAACGGCCGAGCTCCAGCGCACGGTCGGGACGCCCGACACCACGTTCGCTGTCCACCATGAGCGCCAACTGGTCGTTGGAACCGGAGATACGGCGGTAGGTGCGCAGTTCACGCAGGGCCAGGGCGAAGTCTCCCGTGGCGTAAGCGGTGATGGCCAGGCTCTCGCGCACCACGCCGATACGGCCGGCGCGGCGAGCCGCGGACATGACGTGCTGGTGCGCGAGCTCGGGGTTCTCGTCAATCACGCGAGCGGCCATGGCCAGGTGGCGCCCGACGGTCTCGGCGTTCTCCTTGGTCAGGGTCTTGAGTTCGTTGCGGGCGATCCGGTCGAGGTCGTTGGCCGAGATGTCGTCGGGCAGTTCGGGGTCATCGTGACGCGGGCGAACGGAACGCAGCTCACGCTGCATCCGCTGCTCTTCGGTCATCTCCTCTTCGACGACCCGGGCATCACGGTCGTTGCGGGCCGGAGCGCCGTCCTTGGTCCACAGCTTCTTGCCCGCGTCACGCGGGGCACCGGCGCGGTTCGGGTTTCCGCCGCGCTGGGTCGCCATGCCACCGGGGCGGCGGTCTCTGTCCTGAC
>Ga0209023_10008804_pt1 | contig 10040 bp, 11 predicted proteins | sample LakOneMetagenome_FD_187468 | JGI IMG/M metagenome (GOLD analysis project Ga0209023, IMG submission 187468) | Freshwater and sediment microbial communities from Lake Erie, Canada (SPAdes) (version 2) | ecosystem: Environmental > Aquatic > Freshwater > Lentic | place: Lake Erie, Canada... | reverse complement strand
TTGATGGGGGAAGGATACGCAGGCTTGGCAGCTCGCTGCCTAGCCGCAGTTGGATGGGGGTGACATGCGACCACGCCACAATCGCACCCCCTGCCAGGCTGCGCTAGCGGGCTCACGCCCGCAAGCTACGCCATCCTTCCCCCATCGAGGGGGAAGGAGAAGGTCGGCGATTTTCCTACATCGCGCTGCGCTGTTACATTCGCGCCGGGTTTCTTCATCCCCGCACCGTCAACGCGAGTTACCGTGCCCGCTATGGACAAAGTTCGACAACTTCCCGTGAAAAACGCGCGCCGGTACGGCAGGTCAGCTTTCGCTGCCGGGCGTCACATATTTTGTTTCGAGATAGCGCCCGCGCGTCGCCAGCGCATCGAGCTCGCCGCGCGCGATCTGGCCGGTCATCGCCGCGATCTCATTGGCGATGATATCGAGACCGCCGACCAGTTGCTGCTCGGGGGTGGCTCCCGAATTGGGCGCGGTGCGCAAGGCCGCGGGAATGCGGGTGTAGCTGTCGATAAGTCCCGGCAGGTGCTCGCCGAGCAGCCGCCGCGCCTCTGCGGCGGCGGGCTCATTCTCGCCAAGCGTCTGGAGTTGCGGCGCAAGCTGATCGAGTTCCAGTCCGATCCGGTCAAGCAGCCCTTGCGCCGGGGGCGGCAGCAGCGGGCGTTGCGCTTCGAGGAACAGTTCGGTGCGCCCCGCGAGTGCGGGCAATTCCGATCCGCGCAAGTCGGAAGCAGCGGGTGCGCGCAGCCTCGGGAACGTCACGAACAGCGCAAACACCGTCATCATCAGGAAAAACGTCACGATCAGGCCCGAGATGCCAAGGCCGTCCATCGCAAAGCCCGCGATCAGCGCGCCGATCCATACCGCCGCCGAGGCAACCAGCGCCCGGGCGAGCCGCCGCAGCCGGTGCCGCCGCTTCAGCGCGCGCGATCGCTCGCCCAGCGATTGTCCGCGCGCAGGCAGCATTTGCAGCGCAGATGCCGGCGGCGGCGGTTCGGGTGCGGTCAGTGCGCCGGACATGGCGCTCGCCTAGTCCAGCGCCTCGAGCAGATTGTCGCCCTTGCCCTTGACCTCGGTGCCAACTTGCTCCTGGCCCTGAGCCCGCGCGATATAGGCCTTTGACCGGGTAATCTCGCCCTCAAGGCTGGTCACCGTCTGCTTCATGCTGTCGAGCGCCTTGAGCTTGTAGGTGTCGATGCTGTCCATCGTGTCGTAGATGTTCTGGAATGCGCGGCTCAGCGTTTCGAGCGGAATGGTCGAGCCGGCGGCCTGCTCGTGGATCAGCGCGGTGTTCTCCTTCATCATCCGGCCAGTGCCCTCGATGATGTTGGCGGTGGTGGTGTTGAGCGCGGTGATCTGATCGAGCACGAGCCGCTGGCTGGTCATCGCCTGTGCCACGGTTACGGCGGTGCGCAAGGCGCCGACGGTCGTGGTCGAGGCGCGATCGACGCCCTTGATCAGCTCGACATTGTTCTTCTTGACCAGATCGAGCGCGAGATAGCCCTGCACACTGACCGCCATCTGGGTCAGCAGATCCTGCGTGCGCTGGCGGACATAGAACAGCGCAGTCTCGCGGACCGCCTTGGCCTTGGCCGGGTCGGTGGCGTCAAGATCGGCAGCCTTGGTCTCCAGCCGCTCGTCGAGCAGCTTCGACATCGTGATCATCTGTTCGAGCTTGCCGAGCGCCGCCCACAGCTTCTGCCGCTCGACGTCGATCGCGGCGTTATCCATCAGCAGCTCGTCCTTGCCGCCCTGAAGCCGGGCGAGGATCGAGCCGATATGGCCTTGCGCGCTCTTGTAGCTGTCGAAGTAGTCGCGCAGCTTGTTGCCGAACGGGATGATGCCGAACAGCTTCTTGCGCTGCAGCAGGTTGCCCTTCTTCGACGGATCGAGATCCTCGACCGTGCGGCGCAGCTCGGCCAGATCGGTGCCGACGCCGCTGGTGCCGTCCATCGCGCGGACCGGACGATCAAGGAAGCGGTTCGATTGCCCCGAAGCCTCAAGAATTTCGCGGCGGCCCATGCTCGTAAGCTGATCGACCTTCTGGCCGAATTCGGGCGAGTTGGCGTCCTGCGCAACCAGATCGTCGACGAACGCATCGACCCGCACTTCGAGCTTGGACTTCACCTCGTCGCTCACCGGCACCAGACCCGCCGCCCGTTCGGGAGCAACCAGCGGCACCGGATCGGGCGCGGTGAGCTTCAGTTCCTCGCCAATCGCAACAGACTGCGGTTCGCCAGCCATAGGGTTTCTATCCTCGTCCAGGGAAAGGCCGAATCTAGGGGCACCAGGGCGCTAGGACAAGGCGTTGCGAACTGGTGCCAGAAGCACCCTCAAACCCTCGCGCGCAGCACTGCCGCAAGATCGCGAGCGGAGACTTGCTCCAGCGCCAGCACGCAGTCGAGAACCTGCCCGGCCTGTTCGTCACCGATCGCGAGGCTAGCGGACGACATGAATTTTGCCGTCACCGCGGCAGCGTCCATCGCCCGCTCGCCTGCACCGCTGTTGACGCGGACGTGGCGTGACAGCACCCGGCCGTCAGCGAGCGTGACCTCGACGCCGCCGGAGAAGAACTCCGGGAAAGCGGTTTCAGGGTCGGCGAAGCATGTGACTCGTCTTGCCAGATCGCGAACCGCCAGATCGGCCAGAGCTTCCGGAAGCAGGTCGGGAAGGCCGAAACCCCCTTTGAGCAGGCAGGCCGCGATCACGAACTGGGCGCTGAACTTGGCCTCGTATTCGGTGACCGCATTTTCCTTGGCCTCGGCCGGTTCGGCAATGATGTGCAGCGTCGGTTCGGCGAGGAACGCGCGAACAGATGCGATAGCTGTCCCCCCGATCTCGCCGCGAAGCGCGATAGCGGCATCCGCGCAGCCGTGGATGAAATGGCAGACCGGATAGGGCTTGAGCGCCGTCGCCCCGAAGTGCCAGAGCTCGCCCAGACCAGCGGTCAGCGGCTCCATCTTCGCCTCTTCGACGCCGCCGTGAAGATGGGTCGCGAACAGGCCGAACTTGCCTTCGTAAGGCCGCGTCGGTCCTTTGAATCCGCCCTTTGCAAGATGTGCAGCGGTAATTCCCGCTACCGCGCCCCAGCCGGGATGGAAACGCTTGGTCCAGGCCCCCTCCTCCAGGAACACCTGAACCCCCGCCGCTGTGCTGGCCGCAATCCCCTGTGCGGCCGTGATCTGCGCCGCATCGAGCCCGAGCAGGCGGCCTGCGGTTACGGCGGAAGCGAAATGCGCGGCGATGCCGGTGGCGTGATAGCCGACGTGGTGGAAACCACCATCGACCGCGAGGCCAAGCCGGATGCCGGTTTCCGCACCGGCAAGGAAGGCCGTCAGCAGCTCCGCACCGCTGGCATCCAGCGACTCGCCCAAAGCAAGGGCCGCTGGAAGCGCGGTGCAAGTCGGATGGATGATGCTCGCCAGATGGGTGTCGTCGAAGTCGAGACCGTGGATCAGGATGCCATTGGCGAGCGCCGCATCGCGTGCATCGAGCCGCTCGGAACGGCTGATTACCGAGCATGTCCCCGCTGCGCCCATCGATACGATCGCATTCACCGACACCCTGCCAAAATCCTGCACAGTCGCGGCAAATCCGAGCCCGAGAATGTCGAGAATATGCAATTTTGCGCGTTCAACGACCAGCGCAGGCACGTCTTCAAGGTCGAAACCAACAGCGAAACGGCTGATTTCCTGGGCAGCGCTGTCAACCATGCTAATTTCTCCGATAATGCATTATCGATTCTGCTTCCGTGCCGGACGGTGGCAAACTAGGGACGGAATGTCACCTATCAAGCGGCATCAAATGGTCAACTGTTGACAGTTTGCCGCTAAATGTATTTGCAGCAAGGCGTGATCGCGCCGGGAAGGATCGAGATGACCGCGACCTATCAACTCTTCATCGATGGCCAGTGGCGCGACGCTTCGGACGGCGCGACGATGCCCGCGATCAATCCGTTCAACCAAGAAGTCCACGCCCACGTCCCCGTCGCCTCCGCCGGCGATGTCGAAGACGCCCTGCGCGCCGCGCGCCGCGCTTACGACGCTGTCTGGAGCAAGACCACCGGAGGCCAACGGGCTGCTCTGCTCAACAAGGCTGCCGACCTGATCGATGCCGATGCCAGCCGGCTTGCGCTGCTGGAAACCACCGACAACGGCAAGGTCATCCGAGAGACCTCGAGCCAGATGGGCTATGCCGCGCGGATATTCCGCTACTTCGCCGGCTGGGCCGACAAGATGCACGGCGCGGTCATCCCGCTCGATCAGAAGGACACGCTGGACATCGCCATCCACGAGCCGTTCGGCGTGGTCGGCTGCATCACTGCTTGGAACTCGCCGATAGCGATCCTGTGCAACACCCTGCCCGCCGCGCTCGCCGCCGGGAACTGCGTCGTGCTCAAGCCGAGCGAGCACGCCAGCGTCACCACACTTGAAATCGCGAAAATCTGCGAAAAGGCTGGCTTCCCCGCCGGTGTCGTCAACATCGTCACCGGCGCGGCCGAAACCGGGATGGCGTTGACCGGCAGCAAGCTGGTCGACAAGATCAGCTTCACCGGTAGTCCCGGCGTGGGCCGCGCCATCGCCAGTGCCGCTGGCGCAAACCTGAAACCGCTCGCGCTCGAGCTTGGCGGCAAGTCTCCGAATATCGTGTTCGACGACTGCGACTTCGACCGTGCGCTGGTCGGCGCGCTCGCCGGCATCTTCGGGGCGACCGGCCAGACCTGTATCGCCGGCAGCCGCCTGCTGGTCCAGCGCGGGGTTTACGAGCGTATGGTCAAAGGTCTTGCTGCCCGCGCCGCCCAGATCAAGCTGGGCGATCCGCGCCTGCCCGAAACCGAAATGGGCACCGCCGCCAATGAGCCGCAGTTCAACCGCATCCTGTCGTTCATCGAAGCGGCAAAGGGCGACGGCGCGCGTCTGGTCGCGGGCGGCGGACGGGCCGATGGCCCTGGCCTTGACAAAGGGTTCTTCGTTCAACCGACGATCTTCGCCGATGTGCGTAACGACATGAAAGTCGCTGCCGAGGAAATCTTCGGCCCGGTGCTTTCGATCATCCCGTTCACCGATGAGGAAGAGGCCGTCGCGATCGCCAACGATACGCCTTATGGACTCGCTTCGGGCGTCTGGTCGCAAGACATCAACCGCTGCTTGCGGATGATGCGCGCGATCCGGTCGGGCGTCGTCTGGGTCAACACGTACCGGGTTGCCGCACCGCAGGCCCCGTTCGGTGGCATGAAGGACTCGGGCTACGGCCGCGTTCGCGGATTCGCCGGGATCGAGGAATGGACCCAGACCAAGAACGTGTTCTTCGATTTCTCGGGCGACAAGCGCGATCCGTTCTCGATGAAATTCTGATCGAAAGGCGAAAATGACCTACCTGCTTGCCGAGAACCTGCCGAACGAGACAGCCGGATCCCGCTTCCGGCGCCTTATGGAAGCGCCCGGAATCATGCGCATGCCGGGCGCGTACAACGGGCTTTCGGCTCTGCAGGTCAGGAACGCCGGGTTCGATGCGGCGTACCTGTCGGGCGCGGCGATGTCGGCGCAGATGGGGCTGCCGGACCTAGGTATCATCACCATCGACGATGTCTGCTTCTTCATCCGGCAGATCGCCCGCGTGTCCGGACTGCCGATGCTGGTCGATGGCGACACCGGCTTCGGCGAGGCGCTAAACGTCATGCACATGGTCCGCGCTTTCGAGGAGGCCGGCGCCGGCGCGGTGCAGATCGAAGACCAGATCCTTCCAAAAAAGTGCGGCCACCTAAACGACAAGAAGCTCGCGCCCGCCGCTGACATGGCCGCCAAGGTCGCGGCCGCCCGCCGTGCCCGCCGCGATCTGGTCATCGTCGCGCGCACCGACGCGCTGGAGCGCGAGGGGCTCGACGGCGCAATCGCGCGCGCGAAGCTCTACGTCGAGGCGGGCGCCGACGCGATTTTCCCCGAGGCGCTCAACGATGCCGAGGCCTTCGCGCGGTTCTCCGCCGAAGTGAAAGTGCCGCTGCTCGCCAACATGACCGAGTTCGGCAAGACGCCTTTCATGACCGCAGCGCAATTCGAAGCGCTGGGCTACAAGATGGTGATCTGGCCGGTCAGCGCGCTGCGCGTGGCCGCGCGGGCCCACGAGGATCTGTATCGCACAATCGCCGAAACCGGCTGGGTGAAGCCGATGGTCGACCGGATGCAGACGCGCGCCGAGCTTTACGCGACTATCGGCTATCACGATTACGAGGATCTCGACGGCACGATTGCGCGTTCGCTGATCCCCAATGGCAATCCGGAGGGCTGAACCGGCGTCCACAGCCGCACGTCGCAAACGTCTTTAGGACACTGGCGCTTGTACGAAACCGCGACTATTGGGGCGCTTTCCTGACCTGCCTCCGGGGGATTCTGGGCCGCCATGCGTATTGCCATCGCTTCCGATCACGCCGCCGTGGCGCTCAAGGCCGAGCTGGCGGCGTTTCTACGCGAGCAAGGCCATGACGTCGCCGATCTCGGCCCGATGACCGAAGACCGCGTCGATTATCCCGATTTCGGTTACAAGCTGGCATCCGCGATTGCCGCAGGCGAAGCGGAACGCGGCGTCGGGCTGTGTGGTTCGGGGATCGGCATATCGATCGCGATGAACCGCAACCCGGCGGTGCGCTGCGCGCTCGTCTCGGAGCCCTATTCAGCGACGCTCGCGCGCGAGCACAACAACGCCAACTGCATCGCCATGGGCGCCCGGCTGACCGGGGTCGACATGGCCAAAGCCTGCCTCACCGCCTTTCTCGAAGGCCAGTTCGCCGGCGGCCGCCATGGTCCGCGCGTCGACAAGCTGTCCCATCCCGTCATCTGAACAGGGAACCGATCATGAGCACCACCCTCGCCAGCCCAGCCGTCACAGCACCCGGCTTCTTCACCGCTCCGCTCGCCGAGCGCGATCCTGCGATCGCAGGCTGGATCCAGAAGGAACTCGGCCGCCAGCGCGACAAGATCGAACTGATCGCGAGCGAGAATATCTGCTCGAAGGCGGTTCTTGAGGCCGCCGGTTCGATCCTCACCAACAAGTACGCCGAGGGCTATCCGGGCAAGCGCTACTACGGTGGTTGCGAATACGTCGACGAGATCGAGATGCTGGCGATCGAGCGCGCCAAGGCGCTATTCGGTGCGAACTTCGCCAACGTCCAGCCCAACTCGGGTAGCCAGATGAACCAGGCGGTATTCCTGGCGCTGCTGCAGCCCGGCGACAGTTTCATGGGCCTCGACCTCGCCGCCGGCGGCCACCTCACCCACGGTTCGCCGGTCAACATGAGCGGCAAGTGGTTCAAGCCGATCCCTTACGGCGTGCGTCCCGACGATCATCGCATCGACATGGACGAGGTTGCGCGCATTGCGCGTGAGAACAAGCCGAAGCTCATCATCTGCGGCGGCACTGCCTATTCGCGCTTCTGGGATTTTCCGCGTTTCCGCGAGATCGCGGACGAAGTGGGTGCCTATTTGCTCGCCGACATGTCGCACTTCTCGGGACTGGTCGCAGGCGGGGTTCACCCCTCGCCCGTTCCGCACGCCCACGTCACGACGACGACCACGCACAAGTCGCTGCGCGGCCCGCGCTCGGGCATCATCCTCTCCAACGACGAGGCGATAGCCAAGAAGATCAACAGCGCGATCTTTCCGGGCATGCAGGGCGGGCCGCTGATGCACATCATCGCTGCCAAGGCGGTCGCTTTCGCCGAAGCGATGACCCCCGAGTTCAAAGCCTATGCGCAGGCCGTGGCCGACAACGCCAAGGCGCTCTCCGCCAGCCTGATCGAACAGGGTCTCGGGGTCGTGTCGGGCGGGACCGACAACCACCTGATGCTGGTCGATCTGCGGCCCTACAACGCCAAGGGCAAGCACGCCGAAAAGGCGCTCGATCGCGCCGCGATCACCTGCAACAAGAACGCGATTCCCAACGATCCGGAAAAGCCGTTCGTCACTTCGGGCATCCGCCTTGGCACCCCTGCGGGGACTACGCGCGGGTTCGGAACCGAGGAATTCCGTCAGATCGGTCAGTTCATCGCCGAAGTCGTCGATGGCCTGCGCAAGAACGGAGAAGAGGGCGATGCGCAGATCGAGGCGAGTGTTGCGGCGCGGGTAGAGGAAATGTGCGCACGCTTCCCTATATACCAGGGGCTGAGCTACTGAGGGCTCGCGCAACCGAGGAAATGCGGCGATGACCGATCCGTACAAGAAAGACGACCTGATTGGCGATCTCGGCACCGAGATCAAGGCGATGGCCAGCGATGGCATGGCACACCCCTCGACCAAGCCGGTGCTGACGGGTGCCGCCGTTGGTGCCGTCGCCGGACTGCTATTGCCGTTCGTCAGCCTGCCGCTCGGCCTCGTCGCCGGCGCGGGCTACATGCTCTACAAGCGGGTTCGTCCGTAAGCGCCGATGCGGTGTCCTTTCTGCGCGCACGATGACAGCCAGGTAAAGGACAGCCGTCCGACCGAGGACAACACGGCGATCCGCCGCCGCCGCCAATGCGAAAGCTGCGGCGCGAGGTTCACCACGTTCGAGCGTGTGCAACTGCGCGAGATCACCGTGGTCAAGTCCGACGAGAGCCGCCAGCCGTTCGATCGCTCCAAGATCGAGCAATCGGTCGCCCTCGCCTGCCGCAAGCGCGGGGTGGCGCAGGAGCGGCTCGACCAGCTGGTGACGGGTATCCAGCGACAGGTCGAAACGCTCGGCGAAACCGAAGTGACCTCGCGCGTGATCGGCGAGATGGTAATGGACGGATTGCGGCAGCTCGATGCGGTCGCCTACATCCGCTTCGCCAGCGTCTATCGCGACTTCAGCGAGGCACGCGACTTCGAGGAGTTCGCCAGCACCGTGCGGGATGCGGCGCAGGAGTGACCACCCAGCCCCCCGTCATCGTGCTGGTCCGGCCCCAGCTCGGCGAGAACATCGGCAAAGCCGCGCGCGCGATGCTGAACTTCGGTCTCGTCGAAATGCGCCTCGTCGCCCCGCGTGACGGTTGGCCGAACCCCAGCGCCGGACCGGCGGCGGCGGGTGCGGACGTGGTGCTGGAGCGCGCTCAGGTCTTTGCCACGCTGGCGGAAGCGGTCGCCGATTGCGCCCATGTCTATGCCACTACCGTTCGCAAGCGTGGCGTCACCAAACCGGTGGTGACGCCTGAACAAGCCGCGCACGCGATCCACCGGGATGTCGGCCGTTCGGCGATCGTGTTCGGCCCCGAACGTTCGGGACTTGAGACCGAAGAAGTCACCCTGGCACGCGCGATCGTGACGGTACCGATCAATCCCGAGTTTGCGTCGCTGAATCTGGCGCAGGCGGTGATTCTCTGCGCCTATGAATGGTCGAAATCCCTTGGGCTCGAACAGCCGCCGATGGAAGAACTGCTGCCCCCTGCGCCCCAGGCGGAACTGGAAGCGATGATCGAACACTTCGAGGCGATCCTGGAAGCGAAGGAATACTTCTTCCCCGAGAGCCGCGCGGTCACGACCCGGCTGACGTTGCGAAACATGCTGACCAAGCCGGGCTGGAACGCGCTGGAGGTCCGGACGATGCGCGGGATACTCAGCACTATGGAACGAACGCGAAGACGCCGCGAATGATAATATTTTGTCGACCTCGCGGTGAAAAACGTAAGATTGCTCCTGTCGACATTTCAATGCTTCCTGATTATCTTTTGATTTCAATATATTCGGAGCGCTTCATGCTGAAGATCGTAGCCGCCTTTGCAGCCACAATTTCATTGGCCGCTGCCGCAGTTGCAGCGGACAAAAATGCCACCGCCGATCCAGTCGATGCGCCAAAGAAAGAAAAGAAGCTGTGCCGGGCGCAGGTAGCCACCGGCAGCATCATGGAAAAGCGCATATGCCACACCCGTTCCGAATGGGATGCGATCGATCGCCAAAACAATGCCAACGCCCAGAATGCCCTGGATTACGTGAATCGAAACCAGGGCCCCGCCGTCACCCGCTGACCGGGCCTTTCCCTTGACATAAGCGGCGGTCCCGGTCATGGGCCCGCCTTCACTTCGGCCCGCCCTGTGC
>Ga0209023_10008803_pt1 | contig 10043 bp, 10 predicted proteins | sample LakOneMetagenome_FD_187468 | JGI IMG/M metagenome (GOLD analysis project Ga0209023, IMG submission 187468) | Freshwater and sediment microbial communities from Lake Erie, Canada (SPAdes) (version 2) | ecosystem: Environmental > Aquatic > Freshwater > Lentic | place: Lake Erie, Canada... | reverse complement strand
GAGCCGGCGGCGGCAGAGGCGAGCACCGCCGCGTCGATCGAGTGACGGGTCATCAGTTCCTGCGCCTTCGCCGTGAACGCATCGGCCTCGGCCTCGAAGGTGGTGGCTTCCGCCTTCGCCAGCAGCGCGCGGATCAGCTTCAACGCTTTCGCATCGAGGCCGTCCGCCGGACGACTGACCGCGTCGAGCCCGCGGTTCGTGGCACCCCACTTCGACGGAGGGGTCATCATCATCTGCAACCGCGGCAGTTGCCGCACCTGCGCCAGTACCTGCACGGCAACGGTGAGGGCTTCCTCCGGGTGCAGCTTCTCGGCCCGTGCCCACGCCGCCAGCAAGTCGCCGCGGCCGCCGATGACCGCCGACTGGTTGGCGTCGTACACGCCCAGATCGGCCAGCTGCGCCAGCCACGGGTGTGGCGCACGCGTGGGCGCATCGTGCCGGCGCGAGTGGTCGGCGATGTAGGCGGTGATCAGCCGGCCGGCGCGGACCGTCCAGTCCCGCCGCACCACGTGCACGAGGTCCGTCGGCTGCCAGCCGCCGTCGAGGATGGAGGTGGTCAGCGCCGTCAGGACCTGCCCGACCCGGGTGCTGGGCCGGTCGAGTGGTTCGGGTTCGGCCTCCAGTTCGTGCAGCATGGCCATGGCCCGACCGAACACGACCTTGTCCGCCCCTGGCCCGTGGGCGAACTGGCAGGCGGCGTTCACCAGTTCGTCAAGCGTGGGCCCGTCAGCCGCGCCGGGCCCCAGCAGGGGCCGTTGACGCGACTGCAGGCGATGTTTCTGTGCCCGTCGTTGTTGGCTGTTGCGTCCCATCGGTGCAGGGTGCCAGAAGGGTGCGCGACAGTTCCGAGCGGCTGGCGAGAGGGGGTGTCAGCCGGTGTAGAACTGGTCGGCGACGGTCAGCGCCTCGTCGAGGATGGCCAAGCCCTCTTCGATCTGGTCCACCGAGGTGGTGCACGGCGGGCAGACGTGCAGCCGGTTGAAGTGGGTGAACGGCCACAGGCCCTTGGCCTTGCAGGCCGCCGCGAGGTCGAGCATCGGCTTCGCGTCGGCGCCGGCCGGGTTGTACGGTGCCAGCGGCTCGCGGGTGGCGCGATCCTTCACCAGGTCGAGTGCCCAGAACACGCCCAGGCCGCGGACTTCGCCGACGCTGGGGTGGTTGGCCTGCAGCTTCTCCAGGCCGGGGGCGATGACGTCGGCGCCCAGCGAGCGGGCATGCTCGATGATGCCCTCTTCCTTGAAGATGTTGATGCTGGCCACGGCCGACGCACACGCCAGCGGGTGGCCGCTGTAGGTGAGGCCGCCGGGGAAGGCCTTGTCGCGGAACGAGGCCGAGATCTTGTCGCTGATGACCACGCCGCCCAGGGGCAGATAGCCGGAGTTGACGCCCTTGGCGAAGCACACCAGGTCCGGCTGCACGCCCCACTTCTGGAACGCGAACCACTCGCCGCAGCGGCCGAAGCCGGCCATGACTTCGTCGCAGATCATCACGATGCCGTGGCGGTCGCAGCGCTCGCGGATGCCTTCGAGGTAGCCGGGCGGCGGCACCAGGATGCCGTTGGTGCCGACCACGGTCTCCAGGATGATGGCGGCGACGGTGTGCGCACCCTCGACCATGAGCACGTCGTCCAGGTGACGCAGAGCCCGCTCGGACTCCTGCTCCTCGCTCTCGCTGTGGAAGGCGCTGCGGTAGGCGTACGGGCCCCAGAACTTCACCACGCCCGGCATGCCGGGCTCGCTGGGCCAGCGGCGCGGGTCGCCCGTGAGCGTGATGGCGCCGTTGGTGGCGCCGTGGTAGCTGCGGTAGTGGTTCAGCACCTTGTTGCGGCCGGTGTGCAGGCGGGCCATGCGCACGGCGTTTTCGGTGGCCTCGGCACCGCCGTTGGTGAAGAACACCATGTTGAGGTCGCTGTTCGGCAGGTTGGTGCCGGCGACCTCCACGATCAGGCGGGCGGCCTCGCTGCGGGCGTCGTTCGCGTGGAACGGTGCGACGGTGCACAGCTTGTCGGCGTAGTCCTTGATCGCGTTGACCAGCTTGGGGTGCTGATGGCCGATGTTGACGTTGACCAGCTGGCTGCTGAAGTCGAGGTAGCGGGTGCCGTCCTCGGTCCAGAACTCGCTGCCCTGGGCGCGGGTGATGACCGCGGGGTTCAGCGCTGCCTGTGCGCTCCAGCTGTGGAACACATGCTTGCGGTCGTTGGCAAAGGCATCGGCGGGGTGGGTGTCGAGCACGCTCATGGCGAGCATGGTAGTTGTCACATCAGATGGCGTACAGACTTCCAGTTGTACCAGTACAAAGAACCCTCCGACCTGCCGTCAGTAGTCTGTCGCCATGGCTGTGGTGGTGGGGATCGATGTCGGTGGCACGAAGACGAACGCGACGGTGCTGGCCGACGATGGTCGGTTCCTTGTCGATCGGATGATCGAGGTGCCCAGCCGGGTGCTGGAAGGCCCCGCCGCTGCGATCGATGCCATCCGGGAGGTCGTCGCAGTGGTGTTGTCGCACGTCGGTGCCGACCCGGGCAGTGTGCTCGCACTCGGGCTGGACACGCCCGGCCCGGCCAGCGCCGACGGCGTGATCTCGCAGCGCGGTGCCACCAACTTCGCACAGCGCGAGTGGTGGGGGTTCGACGTGCGGGCCGCGGTCGAGGCCGCGATGCACCTGCCCGTGATCTACAACAACGACGGCAACGCGGCGGCCCTGTTCGCCCACCAGGAGCACTACGGCGCCGCTGCCGGCCACCGCTCGTCGATCTCGGCGATCGTCGGTACGGGCCTTGGCGGTGGCGTGATCGAGGGCGGCCGCGTCGTGCGCGGTGCCACCGGCATGGCCGGGGAGTTGGGGCATGTGCACATTCCGATGGACGGCTTGCTGCGCCCCGATCAGCCGGTGCCGCACTGCAACTGCGGGTTCGATGCGGATCTGGAAAGCGTCGCCTCGCTGAGCGGCATCATGAACAACCTGTTGCCGTACTGGCTGACGCAGTACCCGGACCACCCGCTCGTCGGGCAGCCGATCGGAGACGCGGCCAAGGCCGTGCGGGGCTATGCGCAGCGCGGCGACGAGATGGCGTTGCACATCTTCGAACAGCAGGCCATGGCGATCGGCCGCATGTTCACGATCGCAGCCAACTTCACCGACCCCGACGCATACTTCGTCGGCGGGGGCGTGGTGGAGGCCGAACCGCACTTCCGCGACTGGTTCCTCGCGCTCGTCTCGCAGCACACGCTGTTGCGCGAGGAGCAGCGTGCCGTCGCGGAGTTCCTGGTCGTACCGGAGCTGGACATGGCGGGCGCCCGTGGTTCGGCCATGGCCGCGCTGAACGCGATCCGGCCCGCTTCCTGAACGCGGCCGCCTGCGCGTCGCCAGCGGCTGGTGGTGACGGCCGCGAGTAGAGTCCGCCGCATGGGTGAGATCGTCACGTTCAAGAGCAATGGCCACACTTGCGACGGGTACATCGCCGGCAGCGGCCCCGGTGTGTTGGTGATCCAGGAGTGGTGGGGCCTGGTGCCGCACATCAAGTCGGTCGTGGATCGTTTCGCCGAGGCCGGCTTCACCGCGCTGGCGCCGGACCTCTACCACGGCGAGTCGTCGACCGAGCCCGATGGTGCCGGCAAGCTGATGATGGCGCTGAACATCGAGCAGGCCGGCAAGGACATGAGCGGTGCGATCGCCCTGCTGCAGGAGCGCTCCGGTCAGGACAAGGTCGGTGTCGTCGGCTACTGCATGGGTGGTGGCTTGGCGCTGGTGGTGGCCGCACAGCGGCCCGACGCGGTGGCGGCGTGCGCGCCCTACTACGGCGTGATCCCGTGGCCCAGCGCCCAGCCCGACCTCTCGGCCGTCACCGCCACGATCGTGGGCGAGTACGCCGAGTTCGACGACTACGCCGGCCCCGAGGCCAGTGCGGCGCTGCAGGCGCAACTGCGCTCGCTGGGCAAGGACGCCACGCTCCACGTGCATGCGGGCACCCACCACGCGTTCTTCAACGACGAGCGCCCCGAGGTCTACGACGCTGCCGCTTCCGCGGAGTCGTGGACCCGCACCACGGAACTGTTCCGCACGAACCTGTAGGCGTGCTGTGCCGGCTCGCCCGGCTCGCTGTACCCAGTAGGGGTGTGGAGGTGCAGCAGTGGCCGAGCCGGTGGTGGTGACGGGTTTGCGTTTACGACGGGCGCTCCTGGGCATCTTGCTGGATGCAGGGCGGCCTCTGACGGTCAGCGAGGTAGTGGCGGCGCTGCGGGCGGCAGGCGTGACCACTATGCCCTGGCATGCGAAGCCGTTTCATATGGTGATCGCCGACATGCTGGCCTATCAGATACGGACGGGTCGGGTCCGGCGCACGGCTCGCGCAACGTACGAGGTGATTCCATCGTCCATGAGCCGGTCCACTCAGTGGCGTTGCCGTCACTGGCGCGATGGGCTGGATCGATGACGGCCTCTGCCATCGGGATCCGTGCCAGGCCGAGGTGGTCGGGTTCATGTGGGCGTGTTCACGTCATTCAGACTTGCCTGCTCGACCCGCCCCCTGCGCGATGACGTGAGCGACCGACCGACCCCGACTCACCCCGGTGAATCTGAATAACGTGAACAGTGCGGCAGGTGGGAGCCACACCCGCCTGCGGCGCGGCCCTGCCGAGCGCAGCCAGACCAGGCCCGGCCCGGCCGCCACGGTCAGCCCAGGGCGGCGATCGCGTCGGCGACGGCCAGGACCCGCTGCGCGTTCGCCACGTGCAGGTTCTCGATCATCCGGCCGTTGTAGGTGACGACACCCTTGCCCTGGGCCAGCCCCTCGTCGAACGCGGCGATCAGGCCGCGGGCGTGCTCGATGTCGGCCTCCGACGGCGCCCACACCTCGTTGCAGATGTCGACCTGGCCGGGGTGGATCAACGTCTTGCCGTCGAAGCCCATCTCGAAGCCCTGCACGCACTCCACACGGAACGCATCGAGGTCCTTCACATCGTTGAACACGCCGTCGAGGATCACCTTGCCGGCCTCGCGGGCCGCCAGCAGCGCGGTGGCCAGGTGCGGCACCAGCGGGTGACGGCCGGCCGCGCCCAGCGACGAGCGCACCTCGCGGGCCAGGTCGTTCGTGCCCATCACCAGTACGGACACCCGCCAGTGAGCGGCGATCGCGCGCACGTCGAGGATCGCCGTCGGCGTCTCGATCATCGCCCAGATCTTCATGTCGGCCGGCGCGTTGGCGGCGTCGAGGTGACCGGACACCTGGTCGAGGTAGTCGACCGACGACACCTTCGGGATGACGACGGCGGCGGCGCCCGAGCCGGCAGCGGCGATCAGGTCGTCGACACCCCACGGCGTGTCCAGCCCGTTGCAGCGGATCGTGAGTTCACGCGAGCCGTACTCGCCCGACGATGCAGCGGCGGCCGCATTCGCGCGGGCTGCGTCCTTGGCGTCGGGCGCGACCGCGTCCTCGAGATCGAAGATGATCGCGTCGGCGGCGATGGTCTTCGCCTTTTCGAGCGCGCGCTCGTTGGCGGCGGGCATGTACAGCACGGAGCGGCGGGGGCGCAGATCGGTCATGAGAAGCTCCTTCAGAATCCGTAGGCAGCGGCCAGCTGCGGGTCGCGGGCGGCCAGCTCGCGGGCCAGCGAGACGACGACCTTGCACTGCTTGACGGAGGCGTCGTCCTCCATCTTGCCGTCGAGCATGATCGCGCCGGTGCCGTCGCCCATGGCGTCGATCACCCGCTGCGCCTGCAGCACGTCGGCCGGGCGCGGGCTGAACACGCGCTTGGCGATGTCCACCTGGACCGGGTGCAGGCTCCAGGCGCCGACGCAGCCGAGCAGGTAGGCGTTGCGGAACTGGTCCTCGCAGGCGACCGTGTCCTTGATGTCGCCGAACGGGCCGTAGAACGGCAGCAGGCCGAAGGTGGCGCAGGCGTCGACCATGCGGGCGATCGTGTAGTGCCACAGGTCCTGCTGGTAGATCGTGCGGGTCGCGGTGTACTCGGGGCCGTCGGTGCCCATGGGCGGGTCGGCGCGCACCAGGTAGTCGGGGTGGCCGCCGCCCACGCGGGTGGTCTTCATGCGGCGGTTGGCCGCCAGGTCGGCCGGGCCGAGGGACAGGCCCTGCATGCGCGGCGAGGCGGCGCAGATCTCCTCGATGTTCGCCACGCCGCGCGCGGTCTCCAGGATGGCGTGGACCAGCAGCGGCTTCTTCAGGCCGGCGCGGGCCTCCAGCTGGGCCAGCAGGCGGTCCACGTAGTGGATGTCCTCCGGGCCTTCCACCTTCGGGACCATGATCACGTCGAGCTTGTCGCCGATCTCGGTGACCAGCGTCGTCAGGTCGTCGAGCGCCCACGGCGAGTCCAGGCTGTTGATGCGCGTCCAGAACTGGGTGCTGCCGAAGTCGACCGTCTTGCCCACCTTGACGAGGCCGGCGCGGGCCGCTTCCTTGTCCGCCATCGGGATGGCGTCCTCCAGGTTGCCGAGCAGGATGTCGACGGTGGGCACCAGCTCGGGCAACTTCGCCACGAGCTTCTCGTTCTGCGGCGGGAAGAAGTGGATCACGCGACTGGGGCGGAAGGGGATCTCGCGAACGGGCTCGGGGGCACCGACGGCAAGGGGCTTGAAGAAGTCACGGGAGCTGCGCACGACCCAAGGTTAGGTTGGGGGAGTGGCGCACCCGAATTTCGACGCAATCCTTTTCGACGCGGGCGGGATCTTCCTCCTGCCCGATCCGACCGTCCTCGGCCCGTTGCTGACGTACCACGGCGGTGATCCGTCGGTCGACACCCATCGCCGTGCCCACTACGCGGGCATGGCCGCGAAGAGCGCCTCGGGCGTGGGCGAGCAGTTCTGGCACGAGTACAACCTGGCGTATGTGCGTGCCGCCGGCGTGCCGGAGGACGATGTCGAGCTCGCCGCGTACGTGTTGGAACGGACCCGCAGCGCCTGGTTGTGGCGGTGGCCGATCCCGGAGAGCGTGCGCGCGCTGCAGGCATTGCACTCCGCCGACGTGCCGGTGGGTGTGGTCAGCAACGCCAGCGGGCAGATCGCCGAGGTGCTGGCCCGCAGCGGCATCTGTCAGGAGGGTGAGGGCCGGCACACGCCGGTGCGGGTCATCATCGACAGTCACCTCGTCGGCATCGCCAAGCCGGACCCGCAGATCTTCGAGTTCGCGCTCGCGCACTTCGACGGCATCGATCGCAGCCGGATCGCGTACGTGGGCGACTCGGTGACGATGGACGTCGGTGGTGCCCGCGCTGCCGGCCTGCATCCGATCCTGCTCGACCCGTACGACGACCACCCGGAGGCCGACTTCGACCGCATCCGCAGCCTGGAGGAGTTGGTGTGAGCGGTGCCGACGAGGTCAGCCCGCGCTGGGCGGAGTGGCGTGCCCGCACCGACCTGACCGAGTACCACTCCCGCTGGGTGCGCCTGGAGGCCTCCGGCACGGCCACACACGGCGAGGCCGACTTCATCGAGGCCTACCGCCCGGCCAGCGTGCTCGACGCGGGCTGCGGCATGGGTCGGGTCGCGATCGAGCTGGCGCACCGGGGCTTCGAGGTGGAGGGCACGGACCTCGACCGCGACCTGCTCGCGTACGCGCAGGCGGACGCTCCGCACATCCCGTGGCATCACGCCGACCTCACCGACATGCAGCTGGGTCGCATGTTCGACCTGATCGCGATGCCGGGCAATGTGATGATCTTCTGCCGGGTGGACCACCGGGCGCCGATCGTGGCGACGTTGTCGACACATCTGGAGCCGACCGGCCGGCTGGTGGCGGGCTTCTCGCTGGACCACAGCGACGACGCGCTCACCCTTGCGGAGTACGACGCACACTGCGCCGCAGCCGGATTGGCCCTGGTGGAGCGATATGCCACCTGGGAACGCGATCCATATGAAGGCGGCAACTACGCCGTGTCGGTGCACCAGCCCGTTCGGTAACCAATCTGCATACCAGCCTGGTATGTTCCCTGCATGTCGACGCAACTCGCCATTCGCCTGCCGGACGAGACGCTTGCCGACCTCGACTGGCTCGTCGTCCGCTGCAACTACTCCAGCCGCACGGAGGCCATGCGCACGGCCATCGAGAACGCCATTCGCGAGGAGCGCCGCCGCCAGATCGACGAGCAGTACAAAGAGGCCTATTCCCGCATGCCCCAGACGGAGGACGAGATCGTCGATCTGCAGTGGCAAGCGAGCCCGGACCTTCTCGATGACGAGGATTGGTCGGCATGGCCCTGATCCAACAGGGAGAGATCTGGTGGGCCGAACGGCCGGATGAGAAGGCGAGGCCGTACCTCGTGCTGACCCGCCAGCGGGCAATCGAGTCGCTGCACGCCGTCTCTGTCGCGCCGGTCACCACGCGGGTCCGTGGCTTGATCAGTGAGGTGGCGCTCGGGCCGGAAGATGGTGTACCCCAATCATGCGTCGCCAATTTCGACAATGTGCGGTCCATACCGAAGGTGGCCTTCACGCGCCGGATGGGTGCGCTCGCTCCCGGGCGATGGCACGAGGTGGGCACCGCACTGCGAGCCGCCATCGACTGCTGACGTCAACCAGCGTCAGCATGTCGCGTCGTGGCCGATCAACCGCAGCGCGGCCTGCGCCTACTGGGTCGCTGAGTCGCCCTCGTCGTACAGGGGTCGGTGCCACGGCGTCCCGGCCGAAGTGCTCCACGTCGCGAGCCCACATCTCGCTGCCGAAGGGGAGGACATGGAGGAACACGAGGCGCCTCGGTCGATCGTATGGCAGCCGCGCCCGGCGGAAGGTGTAGACCACTGGCATGGGTTACGACGTGAGTGTGGTGGTGACGCTGAAGGCGCCGCCGACGGAGGCGTTGATGAGCGAGCTGGACCATCACTTCGAGGTGGCCGCGCATACGCACGGCACGAAGACGGTGGACCTGATCGAGCATGTCGCGATCGACAGCGAGGACGATGCCATCGCGTTCGTCACGGCGCTGGTCCTCGACGCAATTCCTGACGGCGCCAAGATCACGGAGGTCTCTGCCGTCGAAGCCTGACCTGCGGATGTGACGGGTTGCGAGTCGGCCGGGATTGTCGGAGTGTTTCGTTTTCCGGCATTAGTGGCACCATGAGGGTGTGGACACGAACGCGGTGACCGGTCAGACCGACCCGCGGTTGCGTGAGGGGCTCACGCTGGCGCAAGTCGCCGAGCGTCTGGCCGCTGATGGTCCCAACGAGTTGCCGACGGCGAGGCCGCGCAATCTGCTGCGCCAGACGTGGGACGTGATCCACGAGCCGATGCTGCTCCTGTTGCTGGTGGCCGGCACGGTGAACTTCCTGCTCGCGGAGCCCCTGGACGGCATCATCCTGATGTCGTTCGTGGTGGTCGTGATCGGCATTTCGATCTATCAGGAACACAAGACGGAGAATGCGCTCACGGCGTTGCGCGACCTGTCGTCACCGCGCGCGCGGGTGATCCGCGACGGCCAGCAGGTGCGCATCGCCGGCCGTGATCTGGTGCGCGGCGACTGCTTGATGCTGGACGAGGGCGACCGTGTGCCGGGCGACGCCGTGCTGCACCTCGGCGTCAACCTCTCCGTGGACGAGTCCGCGCTCACCGGTGAGGCCGTGCCGGTGCGCAAGGCCGCTGCTCCCAATGGCGAAGTCAACACGATGGGGCCACCCGGTGGCGACGACACACCGTGGCTGTTCTCCGGCACGCTGGTGGTCAAGGGCCACGGCATCGCCACGGTCGTCGGCACCGGCGCGAACACGGAGCTCGGTCGCATCGGCACCGCGCTGCGCACCATCGAACCGGAACGCACCCGTTTGCAGCACGAGATCGATCGCTTGGTCCGGGTCGTCGCCGTGCTCGGGTTGACGGCCGCGGGCGCGGTGGTCGTGGTGTACGGGCTGGTGCGTGGCGGCTGGCTGCAGGGCATCCTCGCCGGCATCGCCACCGCGATGGCGATGCTGCCGGAGGAGTTCCCGGTCGTGCTCACGGTGTTCCTTGCGCTGGGTGCGTGGCGGATGTCGCAACACCATGTGCTCACCCGCCGGCCGCCGGTGATCGAGACGCTCGGCTCGGCAACGGTGATCTGCGTCG
>Ga0209023_10008802_pt1 | contig 10043 bp, 9 predicted proteins | sample LakOneMetagenome_FD_187468 | JGI IMG/M metagenome (GOLD analysis project Ga0209023, IMG submission 187468) | Freshwater and sediment microbial communities from Lake Erie, Canada (SPAdes) (version 2) | ecosystem: Environmental > Aquatic > Freshwater > Lentic | place: Lake Erie, Canada | collected... | reverse complement strand
TCGAGCTGCCGATTACCGTCAGGTTGATCGCCGATTTGCCGCTCACGAAGATCGCATTTCCGTCGGGCTCAACCACTGTCGTGGTCGTGCCGTGGCCTCCGCCACGGAAGCTGAGTTCCGGGTCGCCGGTCTGCGATGGTCCCATCAGGATCGGCTTCATTCGAAACGTGGTTCTGAACACGTTGTTGCCGTCGATGTCGCGTCCCAGGTAGGTCGTGTTCATCACGGTCGTGGCAGTGATGCTCGGGTCCTGCGGAAATGCCATCCGGGTGGTTTTGATGACGGGTTTGCCGACAGTGAATGTGCCGACGAAGATGTTGCCGGCGGCGGAGGCGACGGCACCGCCTTGCTCAGCCCATTTGCGAATCGCCTCCTTTGTCGTCGTTGAGGTCCCTTGGACGTCGACCGTGGTCGACGCCACCTGTTGGGTACCGTCCGGGTGCAGGGAGGACTGCGTGGTCAAGGTCATCGCGGTGACACCCTCGATGCCGGTGAGTGCGATGGCACCGCTGCTCGTGATCTGTGCGGTGCCCTTCGGGTCGACATCGGTCACTGTTGTCGTCAGGTCACCGTCCTCGGTGATTTCGGGAAGGCCCATGGACTTCCGGAGTGCGAGGAGATCGGCGCCGACGACCTGGGCGCCATTCTCGGTGCCCGTCACATCATCCACCCCGGTGTGGACGTGGAGGTGAAGACGGGTGGTCGTTCCCTTCTTGGCGGAGTACCGAAGCGTCACCGGCCCTGTCGGCTGAGGCCCGGCGATCGTTCCGGGGGGTGCTTCGGTGCTTGGCCCCGTCGATGTGACGGAGGCGGCCGGCGTGGTCGTCGACCCGCCGCATCCTGCTGTACCTGCCACGGTCGCCGTAAGGATGGCGACAACCGTGCGCAGCGGTCGTCGCGCCTTTTGTCTCGCGGTGACACCCAGGTGCGTACTCATCGGCTGGCGCCTTCATTGTTGCCCCACCCGGCGAATCGGCACGGGACGATACTCGGATTGTCACACAGGTGATCCGCTCTCCAAATACAGCGACCGGGAACTGATGGAAACTCGTCTGCAACCAACGAGTTGCAATTCCACGGGTCAGGGCTAACATGAAACCAAATGGTTGTAGATCAGCTCACCAACGACACCACGGCCGACCGCCTCTTCCATGCGCTGGCCGACACCACGCGCCGCGACATCCTGATGCGCGCCGGGCCGGAGTCCGAGCAGTCGGTGTCGGCGCTCGCACGCCGGTACCCGATGAGCCTCGCCGCAGTGCAAAAGCACGTCAACGTGCTTCAAGACGCCGGTCTTGTCACCAAGGTGCGCCGCGGGCGCGAACAGATCGTGCGTGTCGAGCCGCACGCGCTCCAGACGGTGCGCCTGCTGCTCGACCAGCTGGAGGGCCTGTGGCGCGCGCGGTTGGAGCAGTTCGAGCAAGTGCTTGATGAGCAGACGAAAGGGGATGTGTGATGGGTGGCGTGATTGATGTGCAGAAGGACTTGGCGGGCCGCACGCTTGTGGTGGTCTCGGAATTCGACGCTCCCGCTGAGCACGTGTGGGAGCTATGGCGCGATCCGCGCAAGCTGGAGCGCTGGTGGGGGCCGCCCGGCTACCCGGCCACGTTCACCACCTACGAGCTCGAACCCGGTGGCGCGGTGGCCTACTACATGACGAGCCCGGAGGGGCAGCGCTTTCACGGCTGGTGGACCATCACCGCGGTCGATGCGCCGGCGGGCCTTTCTTTCTTGGACGGCTTCGCCAATGAGGACGGCAGCCGCAACGAGGATCTGCCGACCACCGAAGGACGGGTGGAAATCACTTCGCGCGACGGCGGCGGTTCGCGCATGACGATCACCAGCGTGTATCCGTCCACCGCTGCGATGCAGCAGGTGCTCGACATGGGTATGGAGCAGGGCATCACGATGGCCATCGGCCAGATGGACGACTTGCTCGCCGAGCTCGCCTGAGGGCACCGTCGTGAGCGGCTGGGGTACTCATCCGACCGCTCGCGGCATGGGTCGCCGCCACTCCCACCGGTGGATAAGGTTTTGTGGAATTTGGACACAACACCGGTCTGGGAGGTGGGTGATGGGGAGTCGACGTCGGGTTTCGCCGTCCATGGTTGTCGCCACGATTTCGCTGATTGTGGCGATGGCTGGTACAGGTGTCGCCACCGTGTTGGTGACAAGCAGCCAGATCAAGGACAACACGATCCAAAGCCAGGACGTCCGAGACGGGACGCTTCGGTCCGTCGACTACAAGGACGGCTCGGTGACGGCGAACGACCTGTCGTCGTCGGTGCGCGCGTCGATCGGCCACGAGCTTGTGTATGCGCAGGAGTCGGGGTCACTGATTCCCGCCACTCTGGCGAACCAGTTCTCGCTGTCGTCAAACAGCAATCTGCCCGTGACCATCACGCGATCCGGGCGTCTGTGGATTTCGGCCCACGCCAACATGGACATCGGGTGCTCGGTGAGCGGTACGGCCTGGCTCTATCTGATGGTGGATGGTGTGCCGCTCCGCACATCTGTGATGCGCATCGCGGTTGACAACGGCTCGTCATCCGGCGGATTCGACAGTGATCGAACGTTCACCGGGGTCACCGAAAAGCGCTACAACCCGGGCACGTACACGATCGCGATCGGTGCCCAATGTGCGAGCGGCGCGGCGTCGGCCGCCGGCTGGTCCTCGTCGGGACGCAACCAGACCGTGGTGGTGCTCAGGTAGACGTCGCCGCCTGGTCCGCCAACCCTCGGCGGACCAGGCGCGGGCCCCTATCCGGCGGGCGTCAGGCTCCAGCTGGCGCTGCCGGTACCGATGGGTGTGTTGAATGGTCCGCCGCCCGAGATCGCCCCGCGTGCGCTCATCGGCGCGAGCGTGGTCGTCACCGTGCGGCTGTTGAGGAACGTGATTGGCGTGAAGCTGCTGGCAGGTGCGGGCGGGCAGACATGTTGGGCTGTGGGCAGCGCGGTGTCCACCACGAAGCCGTAGGTCCACTTGCCGGCGGGTGTCACATTGATCTCAAGGTCACCGAAACGGATGGTGGGGCTCGCGCTCGAGGTGCTTGCCACGCAGATCCCGCTTTCGGTGTACGTGGAGACCGATGCTTTGGTCAGCGTGTACAGGGCGTTGCGCGAACCGTCGCCATTGATCTGTGAGCGGGTGCGCGTGTAGGTGAATGTGCCACCCCAGACGGTTGTCAGCCCGCTCGACCCTCCCAGGCTGTCGGTTTCGCTCACGGTTCCGCTGTACGTGGCGGGGAAGCTGCACAGACGATTGACCGCCTTGGCGATTGCGGCGCCAGGCAGGTCGAACACGTGGCCGGCGTTGACCCGCTCGCTCCAGATGACCTTGCCGGTCTTCAGATCCACCATGCTGAACGTGCCGGATGAGCTGGTGGTGCCGGCTTTGTCGATGGTGCCGTTCAGGCGCACGGTGGGCGCGTTGGCCTTCAGGTTCTTCTCCGCGCGTGTCGCCATCGCGCGAAACTCGGCGTCGGCGTAGCGCGATTTGCCGAGGGCGATCTCGTTCAGGATGTCCTTGAAGCGCCCGTACTTGCGGTCTTCGTACAGGCCCATCTTGCATTTGTCGAAGCGACTGTAGGGGGCGTCGGTGATCGCGATGTCGGCGAAGCCGCTCTTCACATACGACAAGGACGGGTCGGTCGCACGCACGCGGCCGACACTCAGTCGGATCGACGGGGGTGCTGTGGCGTTGAGCCCGGCCGCCTTGAGCGCCTTGACCTTGGTGACCGCCCCGGACGTGACGCGCACGAGTCGTGTGGCCGTCGTGGTCTTGCCCTTGGACCATCCGGTGAGCACGACCGCGTACAGGCCGGGCACCACTCGCGCGGAGTAGATCCCCCTGGCGGTGATTGGAACGCGCACTGCCGCGTAGGTCGGGGTCAGTCGGTAGACCCGTACCGCCGGCTGGAACATCTTCCCGGCGGGTGCGTCGGCCACCGAGCCACGCAACGTGCCTTTCGCGGCAAGCCCGGTCGAGGGGAGGGCGACGATCGCGGCCGCAGCGACGGCGACTGCGATGGCGGTGCGACGACTGCGTCCTGCATTCATACGAGGCCTCCGGCCGCTGGGAAACAGGCGACGGAGTCTAGTTGCGCGACCAATCAATGTGAAGGATTCGGACTTTCTACGGAGAGCGCCGCAAAGCCCGTTGCCGCACGCGCATCCATCGCACTGCCCCGCCGTGCGACGGTGATGCGTCCGGTCGGTCCGCCATCGTTGTGGTCACCGCACCGGCCCCATGGAGTTCTCGCAGCTTGCCGTCGTTTCGTCTGATCCTCGACATCCTCGCGCCGCGCCCCGGTGTCGATCCCCCGCAGGTGCTCCCGCTCGCGGCCGAGGCCCTGGGGCGTCTGCGGCGGGTGGAGGACCGTGACGTCCTGCTGCGTGAAGGCCAGCCGCAGCTGCAGCTTCGCTTCTTCATCGAGCCGACGAACCGGGAGGACGAGGAAGTGGAGGCCGTCACGGTCGCCGGCCAGGCGGCGGAGCAGATCAACGCCCAGGTCGCGAGCATCGGCCAGTGGACGGTCCGCCGGCGTGACGGTCGCGCCCGTGGCGGCTGGCCCCGCGTTGGCGGCGGCTCGTTCCTGTAGCCGGCCGCGAACCGGACCTCCAGTCAGCCGCCGAGCGTGCCGATGAGGGGAGGGATGGCGACGGGTCGCGCGAATGTCGTGAGGCGCTATCCTTGCTGTCCGCGGTCACCCAGACCGCTTCGCCGACGTAGCTCAGCTGGCAGAGCACATCACTCGTAATGATGGGGTCGGGGGTTCGAGTCCCCCCGTCGGCTTGGGGTGGGTGGGCACAGGCGCCTGTCGGAGCCGAGTTCGCGAAGGTCCTCGACTCGATCCCAATCGCCGTCAGTGTAACGATGGGCCTAATGGCCCTCAGCTGTGAACAGTCCAAATCGCCGACGGAAACGGCCCCTCGTCGATGTACACTCACGAGAATGAGCCGTGCTTTCCTCTGTCATTCATCAGACGATAAGCCGTTCGTCGAGCGGGTAGCCACCCTCCTCGGGCGCTCGCGAACCGTGTATGACTCATTCCACTTCCGGCCTGGTGACGATCTTCGTGCGGCCATTCGTGATGGCATCGCTAAGGTGAGTACCTTCGTGTTCTTTGTATCCGATGCGTCGCTTAGATCCACCTGGTGTCGGCTGGAGCTCAATGAAGCTGAGCATCGAGCCATCGCGGACCAGCTTCCGAATGCTCTTGCACTCATACTGGATGCGAACCTCACCGCCTCGGCACTCCCGGAATGGATGCGCGACTTCCGCGCGATCCCTGCACGTCATCCAAGTCAAGCCTTTAGGGAGATCGATAGGCTGCTGACGCGGGCAGCCTCGGGCGACCCTCGGCGAATCGTTGTGGGACGCACGCGCGACTTGGAGAAGGCTACCCGGAAGCTCGCGTTAAACACCCCGCCTCCTCGGGTGCTGATAGTGAGCGGCCTCGATGGCATTGGACGCCGAACGTTCCTGAGAAGACTGGCTGACGAAGTGTTAGGTCTTACGCTGGGACCCGAAATCGTCCTTCCTTCTGCCGGTTCTCTCGAGGATCTCTGGATTCGCGTCCTCGAGGAAACGGATGCCTTCGTGTCCCGCGATGACATCGCTGCGGAGCTTCAGGCGTTTCGGGACCTCTCTCCACGTGACAGATCCAAACAGATCGCTGATCGTTTGAGCACCGCCTTCGATGGGGCATTGCCGTGCATCGTTGACAACGGCTGTCTACTCGCCTGGGACGGCACCTACACGCCAGAGGCTGCTGACATCCTGAAGGAGTTCTCGTCGCACCAGCATGCAGCTCATCTAGCACTTGTTCATACCCGAGTGCCCCGGGTGGCGGACCCGGCACTCGTAGCGATGACCGTGCAATCGAGTTTGCAGCCCCTCGAACGTGTTGACGTGCGCGTGTTGCTCACTCAACTCTTACGACAGGGTGAATGCGACCTGACCGCCGACCAAATTGATGTTTTGTCCAACCACGTCGCCGGCTTTCCTCCGGCTGCCCATTATCTAGCTACCCAAGTCGAAGCATATGGGGTGGACGTTGTTCTCGCGGACCGCCCGGGTCTCGATGCCCTTCATGCTCGGAACTTTTCGCGCTTTGTTGGTGAGCTGGATCTGAGTGGCCAGGAGCGTGACTTTCTGAAGTATCTTGCAAACGAAGTCGACGTACCTTTACGTGCCCTCGCTACTGTCTTGAACGTTGATGAGCAATGGGCCGCCGGCACCCTCGTGCGACTTATGGACCTGAATCTCGTCGAGAGTCGAGATGGGCGGTATGCAGTAGTCGAACCATTGAGACGAGCGATTGCGCGTGTCGAGGGCGCATTCCATGCTGAATGGTATGCAGCTGCACTTGACCGACTAGAGACCGCATACTGGGCGAACCCGAAGTTGGCGCCTCCGATCCCAGTCGTCGACATGACAATCATGGCTGCATTCCGGTCTGGCCAACAGAAGATTGGCCGCTATTCTGATCTCATCCGTGCTTCCATGCTTGTTGTGGCTGCGCATGACGCATATCATCACCGCGACTACCGATTGGCTTTGGAGTATGCGGACCGAGCAGAGCGCATGGGTGCCCGACTGGAGGACCTTGACGAAGTTGTTATCAAGGCTCTTGCGCAACTCGAACGAATTGCGGAGGCACGGTCGCGCATCGACAACCTGAGTTCGCGCGGAGATAGACGACAGTGGTACCTTCGCGGGTTTGTCGCTCGTAAGGTGCCGACGCATGACAGGGCGTGTGAAGCATTCCAAAAAGGATTTGCGGCTGGTGATACGAGTGTCAGCCTAATGCGGGACTACGCCGATAGTTTAGCCAGATGTGATCAGGTTGAGGCGGCGGATCAAATGGCAGCGAGGGCGCTCAAGCGCGATCAGGGGAACGTATATGTACTCGATCTGATCGCTCGCCTCAGGATCGAAGCAGGCACGCTTGAGCATGCGAAAGCTGCGTTGGAGCAACTTGAGCGCGCGGATGTGAAAGAGGAGTTCATTCATCATCGGCGTGCAACGTTTCTTCTTCGAAGAGTCAAAACTAAAGAAGCGGCCAGGGAGGCTGTTGGAGAGGCGGAACTAGCTTGTGGGACTGACCGGGCTCCGTTCGAGGCGTTCACAGTATTGGCGAACGCCCTTATAGAGAGCGGAGAGTTTGAGAAGTTTCGCGAATGTATGGACGCAATCGACCGGCGATTTCCGGTGAAATGGCGCGAGGATTTGAAGACAGGCCTCGAGCTCAAGGCGGCGGTACGACAGGCAGATTGGAGGAGTGCCGAATTCATCTGGCCGCGAATTCGTGACAAACGTAGCCCAGTTCACCGGGCGTTGCGCGTCCGCCTGCTTGACCAGAAGGCAGACGACCCGGGCGTTCTGCAGCCCGAGAGAGCTGATGCGAGGTCTGAGGCCGCAACAATTAGGGGAGAACTGGAGGCCGCGTCGTCGAATGTCTGGCCAATCGGGCCTCGTGGAGAAGGTGCTGTAGTCGGCAACCCAATTGGCGAAGAGTCGTAAGGCTACTCGTCGCAGTAGTCCATATCCGGCCCAACCCGCGCGCCGCACAGCGCCACACTAGTCGGCTGAGTGGGTGCCCAGGCCGACTTGGCTGCACGAGGTCGCTGTGCTTCTTGGGCGAGTAATCCGGCTCTTCGCATTTGAGTGTGGGTGACGGGTGTCATTGCGGGAGCGGTGCGAGTGGTGGGGACGATCCTTTGTCGCACGTTCGGGAAAGGGCGAGTCGCGTGCGCAGCCTTTGACGTATCACCGTCTACGTCCGAGCGGCTACCAGGCCTTACCTGGCGACCCTCTTGGCGGGAGTGGCCCTATGAGAGAGACTGCTCACCGTGGATCTCGACTCAGCAATCAGGGCGGCAGCGTTTGAGCGCCTCGCGGAGTTGGTGCGCTACTGTCCTGACGGCGTACCGGCGGCTGAGATCAAGTCGGGCTTCATCTTCGGCGACGGGATTCTTCCGTTTCGGTCCCAACAAGGAATCTTTCGGCCGAAAGAAATGACGGGTGGCGCGCTCTCGATCTCAACCGTCGTCCCAACGAGTGGCCCACCACGTTACGACGACGAGATCGCCAGCGACGAGAACTTCTTCGTCTACAGGTACCGAGATAACGGGCCGCAGAGCTTCGACAATCAGCTGCTGCGCAAGGCGTATCGCGATCAGTCGCCGATCATCTACTTCCGCGGGATCGCGCCGGCGCTCTACGACGTTTTTTGGCCGTGCTTCATTACCAACGATGACCCTGTCTCCGGGCTGATTCATGTTGAGGTGGGGGTCGCGGCGTTGGACCTGGCAGAGCTCAAGTCGCCTGCGGTGGAGCGCAAGTACGTGATGCGGGCGGTGCGTCAGCGGCTTCACCAACAGCAGTTCCGTCGCATGGTCCTGCGTGCTTATCGAGAGCGGTGCACGATCTGTCGACTTCGCGAGACCCGGCTGCTCCAGGCCGCCCACATCCTTCCCGACCGTGACGAGCGCGGTTTGGCGGAGGTTCCGAATGGCCTGTCGCTCTGCAGTATCCACCACGGTGCGTTCGACGCGAACCTGCTGGGCATCAGCCCCGACTTCGCTGTCCAACTCTCACCCCGACTGCTGGAAGACCACGACGGCCCCATGCTTGAACAGGGGCTTAAGGCGTTCCACGGCACGCATATCAACCTGCCTCAACGCGAAGCCGATCATCCGTCGCGCGACTATCTGGAGGAACGCTACGCCGCATTCCGATCGGTGGCGTAAGTGAAGCACTTTCCGTCCTGCCAGACGATTGAGGTTGCATCGTGGCGCCTGGCGACTGAGCTGATGCGTCGCCATCCAACTCGTTTCCAACTGATCGAGACCCAACCTGGGGGAGGTCAGTACGACTGCCTTTCCCTCTATGACCGAAGGGCTCACGCATCAGGCCCACATTTCCAGTTCAATCGAGCGGGCAGGTTGCATTGGTTCGAGAGGGACCAGACGCTCAGTTGGGACGACTTCTGGTGGGACGTGGTCGGAACCGACGACATGAAGCGGTTGGTCGAGCGCATTGAAGCTTGGGCCGGCATCCCGTCGCCTGCAGCCATACCCCCGACGAGCGCAGAGGTTCTCGTCTACCGGGTCATCTCAGCTCTCCTGACAACCGCTTGCTTTGGGCGTGACTCATGGAGGTGCGTCAACGGATATCTTGACTCGTCCGGTGGGGGCGGTGGGCCAAGGACGGACTACTTCGACGCGTTTCCATTGATCGCCGGGGAACTGCTGCGTCGTCAGCCGAACGATCTCCTGGAGATCCCCGAGTACCGCTTCTGGTTTGTCCTCAGGGCCAATGATCCGGTGCTCGCCTTCGAAATCTCAAGCGGCACCTGCTGGGACAGAGACGGTCGAACGATCAAGCTTCTCCGACTCTACGCTCAGTCAAAACGCGTTCATCGTGTTGTGATGGAAGTTGCAGGCGATCTACTCCCCTAGCTGCCCCGCGCGGCTCTTCCAATCACCAGCAGCTCAGACCGGCCGTGTCGGCACGAGAATCGTGGCGATCATGTGCTGCACTTCCGCATCGTGCTGGTGGAGCGTGCGCAGCCGCACGCGGATGGTCCCGCGGGGCGCACCGCTTGATGAGGCACGCTTCTCCAGGACTTCACCGACCACGCGGATGCGGTCGCCCGGACGAAGCGGTCCCCCGCGCAGCTCGTCGGCGCCCAGGCCGATCAGTCCCTCAGCCACGGCCGGCCTGTGGTCCACCCACAGCCGCATCGCCATCGCGGCCGTGTGCACTTGCCGATGCGGTGATGCTCGGCAACAGAGTCCTCACCGCCTGCTAATTGGAGGAGGTGGCTGTGATCCGCCTCCGCTTATGGGTGCTGGCGTCCCTCACAGCCGACCTGCGCTCACTGAGCCGTCCGCCCGGCACGCCGACTGCTCGAAGGAGCAGGTCGCGGTCCAGGGGGTCAACGTCATCGTCTTTCCGTCGCGTCGGCGACCATATCTCCCGCCAGGTGCTTCGTGCGTGGGGGGTTCGCATGAGTACCAGCCCGATGCCTACT